>ENA-OROU01002670-OROU01002670.1-human-gut-metagenome-genome-assembly--contig:-NODE-2670-length-12539-cov-4.294697_pt1 | contig 12539 bp, 8 predicted proteins | sample MGYA00242131_ERZ509054 | MGnify/ENA primary metagenome ERZ509054 (study PRJEB26280, sample SAMEA2338749) | human gut metagenome | biome: human gut; feature: human-associated habitat; material: faeces... | reverse complement strand
TGCAAGTTCTCCATAAAACCGAACATCATCCATCAGATTTCCAAATACGGTATTTCCTTTTACGATTGCAAATTCGGCTTCATCATAGTAACTATCTTCCGGATCACGATATTCTACTTTAAAAAGCAAACAAAAGCAAAAAGAAAATGCCTGCACTACCGCACTTTCCAACCATGAATGAACAATGGCTCCGATACCATTCAGTGTAAACCCTGTTTAACGTAAATGACATAATCGCCAATATATTTGCCCTCAAAGTTTCTTTTGGCCATGTAGAATAAATTTCGCAGGAAGCTACATTTTTAATATAATCTTTATATAGTACATAATAATTCTTTGCCGTATTATCAGAAACGGCTCCATCATGTACTATAACATACTCCGGGATTACAACTCTGCTCAATACAACCTCTCCTGTTGCCTGAATATCCTTAACCTCGCTCTCTGCGATTTTTGGTGGATAATCTCCATATAATGTGTGCGGGCCGATTGCAAGAACTTCATACGAAGCCGTTTCTGTAATTGTCGGTTCCAAAGAGAGATTCTGCAAAGCAAGCTGCCCGGAAAGCATCTGACTTCCTGCAATTTCCACTGGCTCAAATCCTGGAGCTGTTATTTTTAAGTTATACTCTGAGTATGGCTGATTCAGTCCTGGTTCCATTGAATATTCTAAAGGAGGGGTCTCTAACTCAATCACTTCTGTCTGTCCCGACAAATCTGTTTTTAATACTTCTAATATTTTATCCGGTTCCCCCGCAGAAGAAATCTCCACTGCAGCATCCGTAATCGGGCGTTTTCCCCGGTTGGAAACAAGAGATACCTGTAAGGTTCCTACATCTGGCATAATAAACACCTGCGTTTTTTATTATAGTATTCTGTGGAGAGAATGCCGTGACAAACAAATGACTCAACATTAAAATCTCATCTCACACTCTCTCGTTCGATAAATTCATACGGATTAACCTGTATCTGACTGACTGGTTTTTCCTGTATCATCCGTAGCACAAATGAGCGCAGCTGGCTTCTTTACTTTTTTACCCTCTGCTCTCTGTAACTCGAATTTGTTATAATATGATTATATATCGAATTTAATTTTTTTGTCAAAGTATTCGAACTTATGTTATAATAGTTGTCAGGAAACTAACTGATTTATAGTAATTTATTTTTAAGAAAAGAGGATGATATCATGAGTGAATCAATGGCAGATTTCGAAAAAGAAATTGACGAATCTCTTAAAACACTGAATGTTGTGGAGAATGAGGGAGAGGCTACAGAAGAAGAAACTGGATTTAACGCTTGGGATAAAGTACAGCAGTATTTAGAGGATGGTACTGTTCTTACTTTAAAAGTCGGCGGTATCGTAAATAAAGGTGTTATCGTTTATGTTGATGGGCTTCGCGGTTTTATTCCTGCATCCCATCTTGAAATTGGTTATGTAGAAGACACAAATCCATATCTTGGAAAAACTGTTGAAGCGAAAGTTATCACAGCTGACCCAGAAAAGAATCGTCTCGTATTATCTGTAAAAGAAGTTCTTTACGATAAAAAGCGGGCAGAAAAAGAAGCGCGTATCAACGCAATTGAAGCTGGCGCTGTTCTTACTGGTAAAGTAGAATCTCTCATGCCTTACGGCGCTTTCGTTGATCTCGGCAATGACATTTCCGGTCTGGTACACATTTCTCAGATCGCACAGAAACGTATCGAATCTCCAGCAGAAGTTTTAAAAACCGGGCAGGAAGTCAATGTTAAAGTATTAAAAGTTGAGAATGGCAAGATTAGTCTCAGCATGAAGGCTTTAGAGGAAGTTGCTCCGGAAGAGGAAGATACAAGCGGCGAAGAAGTTGTAAGCTATAAAGATGAAGGCGATGCAACAACAGGATTAGGAGCTTTGCTGGCAGGTCTTAAACTCTGATTTGCCGCAGGCAAATAGACGCCCGCTGAGAATGAATAATCCTTATTTGTGACTTTAGTCGCAGCGTGTTGAATACTCGCTCGTATCCAGCACTTGCTTCAAGGCCACAAATAAGGATTATTTCATTCTCAGCGGGCTGTATTGCTATCGCTTTTGTTGCCATGCTCGCCTCAAAAGGATCAATTCCGAATCCAAAGCTCGTACTTTTCTTAAAGACTGGAATTTGTGGGGGATTTACTACCTTTTCAACCTTTGCTTTAGAATCTGCAACTCTGATGAAAAGCGGACATCCGAAAGTGGCTTTTCTCTATATGTTATTGAGCATCCTCGTGGAGGTAGGTGCTATTTTTATTACTGAGTTCGTCTGTTTCGGCACCTCCGAATCCCTCTTCGAAAACACACATCCGCAATAATCCTGCCGATACAGATGGTATTCCTCAGACAATGCAATAGAACGTAAATACCCTCCTTTTTTCTTAAAATCAGATGGCAGATGTTTCACCCCATATTTATCAGCAAGTTTTTCTCCAATCTCATTAATCCACTGGGCATTTTTGTGCGGGCTAATTGAAAGGGTTGTCGAAAAATAATCCGCTCCCATCTCTGCAGCTTTCTTCGCGGCTTCTTCCATACGAAGTGCGTAGCAGTGATAACAGCGAAGTCCTCTTTCCGGCAAGTCTTCCATTCCCCTTGCCATATCAAAAAATACCTGTGGGTCATAATCACCTTCTACGAAAGTAACATCTTCCTCATAACCTGCTTCATGAATAAAACGCTGAAGCTCTTTTACCCTTTTGGTATATTCTGTTTCTGGTGTGATATTGGGATTATAATAAAAAATCGTAATTTTAAAATACTTTGTCAGATATTCAAGAACATAGCTGCTGCAAGGCGCGCAGCATGCATGAAGGAAAAGAGCTGGGCGATTTTCTCCCTCAGCACACTCCTTCTCAATTTTATCTGTGATTTTATCCAATATCTTTTGATAATTTACTTTCTGAATATTATTTGTATTCATCTAAACTCTCCTTGTAATTTTATTTCTTCAAAATATCCATAACAAACTCATCATAATCCTGCTTTTTCATTTGAAGTGTTTATTTTGAAGCATTGTATCACAAAATAAATAAAATTCTGACTGTTCTTCAACTGCCAAAGACAGCCTCAGAGAATAAAATAATCCTTATTGTGGCCTCGGAACAAGTGTTGGATACGGGCGGGCAGAGCGAGTATTCAACACGCTGCGACTAAAGTCACAAATAAGGATTATTCTCTGAGGGTGTCTCCCTTTGCCTGCGGCAAAGCAGAAGTTACTCTAAACCTTTGATTGCGTTGACTGTCTTCTGGTATTTTTCTTCTACTTTCTGGAACATATCTTCACTTCCGGCTGTTTCTTTTCCTCTTAACTTTTCAGTGATTTCTGCGCTTACTTCGTAGAGTTCATCAAATCCGAGGTTTAAGCATACACCTTTTAATGTATGTGCTGCGCGGAACGCTTCTTCGCCATCATTTTTTTCCAGATTTTCTTTTAAATTATTAAAGCTTGGATCTTGTAAGAACTTTAAGGCAAAACGTTTAATCATGGCTTCGCTGCCCATTCTTCCTAAAACACTCTCGTAATCAGACCCCATCTGTTCATAACATTCTTTTACTGTCATTGTCGTTCTCCTTAATTCTTCTTCATTTTACTTAACATTTCTTACTTTTTGTCTTCTGGCATGGATAATTCTGATATTTCTGAAATCGGACATTGTACTGGTACTGGTGAAATTTCTGGAACATCCTGAACTTCAAGTTCTTCCTTTATTTTCCCTTGAATCTCTTCGAGACATTCTAAAAGAAGTGGATTAAATGCCCCACATTCTCCGGCTAATATCATTCTAACCGCTTCTTTATGAGAATAGGCCTTCTTATAGATGCGATCACTCACTAATGCATCATACACATCTGCCAACGATACAATCTGAGCGGAAATAGGAATCTGTTCTCCTTTTAAGCCGTCCGGATAGCCTCCTCCATCATACCGTTCATGATGCCAGCGGCAAATCTCATAAGCAACTTTTACTATTGGTTCATCCTGGTGTAATGCCAGATTCTTTAAAATAGATGCACCAATAATCGGATGTCTTTTTATGACTTCAAATTCTTCCTCTGTCAGCTTTCCTGCTTTATTTAAAATTCTATCGCTGATGCCAATTTTTCCAATATCGTGAAGTGCAGATGCCGTTATAATAAGCAGCCTGTCTGACCCATTCAAATGATATTTATCTGTCTTTTGTACAAGACTTTCTAATAAAAGTCCAGTGAGAATATTGATATTAAGCACATGCTGGCCGCTTTCTCCATTACGGAACTCCACAATCTGGCTTAATATACTGATCATCATCCGATTATTCTTTTCTTTTTCATATACCTGATTCGTAATTAACGTAACAAGATGTCGCTGTTTTGCATAGAACTTGATAGTATTCAGCACTCTTCGATATACTACTCTTGCATCAAATGGCCGACTGATATAATCGACAACGCCCATCTCGTATGCTCTTCGCATGGTATCCGGCGAATTTTCACTGGAAATCATGATAACCGGAATTTCTTCATTCCAATGTTCCTTTATCATGAAGTCAAGAACTTCAAATCCATCCACGACTGGCATAACAATATCTAAGAGTACAATGGAAATGCTTGTACCATATTGTTGAAGAATTTCAAGTCCCTCTTTTCCATTCTCCGCCTCTAAAATATCAAATTCTTCTCCAAGCATTTCTGAAAGAAGCATGCGGTTCATTTCCGAATCATCGATAATAAGAATCTTTTGCCCGCCTTTTCTTCCAGTTTCTCTATCCTCAGTACAGATCTTAGATTGTTCTGTAACTACGCTATTCTTTGTCATCTTTGCCTGGTACATATACTTGTCTGCACGTCGGATTGCATCTTCTATCTTCTCTCCATTTGATAAAACACCTCCAACACTCACAGAAAGACGAAGCTGTGAATATCCTGAAACTGCTGCTGTATGAACTCTTTCCTGAATCTGGCGCAGCTTAATCTCAAAAGCATCTCCCTTGATATCCGGCAATAAAAGTAAAAACTCATCACCACCATATCTTATGAGTATATCGCTCTTACGGATATTCTTCTTTATAATCTGTACAACAGTATCTAATACCATATCTCCTGCTTCGTGGCCATAGGTATCATTGTAAATTTTAAAATCGTCCAGATCTATCATGGCAACTCCGGCTGAAAAACGTGTTGTCTTAATCTTCTCTTCAAAATACCTGCGATTATATACGCCTGTCAGTGCATCTCTGTAAAGCTTATCGTTATATCCGCTAATCTCACTCAATAACTGATTCTTTCCATCATCATCTACCAGAACTTCTCTGTCAAGACGGCTGATCATTTCCATCGCATATGGCTTACCATCTATCTTTACATATTTCGAAATTACCTGATAAAAATCCTGTCCAAGTAATTCAAGCTTCGTGCGCTGTACTTTATCCTGCATTACTTTTAATGAAATACAGTTCTCACAAACTTCATTCCTTCCCCAGAAAGAATAGCACTGGCATACCTCGCCGCCCTCTGACTCAATACCACTGCCTCCATAGAGAGTTTCTTCATCAAGCAAACGCACAATGTCGAATACTTTTTCAAGTTGCTTTATCATCTCTTCTGATTCCTGCTTTGTCATTGTTTCATCTGCCTGCATCCGTTCCCCTCGCTTTCCTTTTTGTCTGCTGTGACATCCTCCCCGCCTGTATAGGTGGGGCTTCCCAACCTCGGCAAGTTTAGTTCTCGTTCGATAGCACTACTGTGCTAAGCATATGCGAGCTATCCCCGTGTGTCCCACGGTTGTGTTATATTTTATAGCATATTACTGTCTTTATTATACCATTATGTAAACATATTGCATAGTACTATTCTCGGATATAACAGCCTTTCTGCTCCCAGTGGCCAACCCACTTTGCCTGCCGATTTGTACCCTGCGGACGCTTGCCGGAGGCTATCTGTAACGGATCTCCTACTGTATTCTTGTTATGAACTAAAACATCATATACTGCTTCATCCAGTCCTGTCTTTTCCAGATTCACAGCCGTTGTCTGGTCAAAGTCCGTATGTACCTTATGAATTGCAACGACTGCTGCTTCTGCCGCTGCCTTGATTGCTCCAGCATTTCCTTCGAACTTAATAAGAATATGTCCATCATATCCACTATACTCATATCCTAAAAGCCTGACATTGGCACTTTTTGCTATGGTATCCGCTGCCTGCAAGGCTGCTGCAAGACCGACGGCTTCTACAAAGCCGACACATTTCCTTCCCACACCATTCTCCTCCTGACATTTTACTATATAAAAATTCAAATAACTATTTCAGAAACAATTCATAAAATCACATGTAAAAATCTTCTATAATCTGAAATTGTTCTCATTATCCCATGATTATAATTATAACAGAGAATTCCATAAAATCAAGGAAAGTAATTCTTGACATTTTAGTGCCTAAACTATATAATTTTTGAAGCATTTTTTGTAATCTCGGAATTATTCTATATTTAATTTTGTTATTTTTTGATTGGTTGTACTCAAATTTATAAAATAAATATGATGCATAACATTAATAAAATTTGAATTCAGCCACCAAAAAGCTATTTTCAAAATCAAATACAGGAAAACTCCGTGAGTGCATCATCAGGGAGGTATTTATGAAAGAAAGAGAAAAATTAGGTTCTCGTCTTGGATTCATTCTGATTTCCGCCGGCTGTGCAATTGGAATCGGAAATGTATGGAAGTTCCCTTACATGGCTGGGCAGGGAGGCGGCGGTGCATTCGTACTGTTCTATCTCATTTTCCTGCTCATGCTCGGACTTCCTATTATGACAATGGAATTTGCCGTTGGAAGAGCAAGTCAGAAAAGTCCTGTAAAAGCTTACTACGCTTTGGAAAAACCAGGACAGAAATGGCATATCCACGGTTACATCACATTAATCGGATGTTATCTGTTAATGATGTTCTACACAACCGTTGCCGGATGGATGCTTCATTACTTCTATCTGACCGCAACTGGAAAGTTTACCGGACTCGATTCCGAGACAGTATCCGAACAGTTTAACACGATGCTCAGTCAGCCGTTCGTTATGGGATTCTGGATGGTTGTTGTCGTTATCGCCGGTATTTTAGTATGTTCCATTGGATTACAGAATGGACTTGAAAAAGTAACAAAAGTAATGATGATTTCCCTTCTCCTTATTATGATTGTCCTTGCTGTCAACAGCTTTTTTATGGACGGTGCAAAGGAAGGCTTAAGTTTTTACTTAATTCCTGACTTTGGACGAATGAAAGAAATCGGAATCATTAAAACAATTACCGGAGCCATGAACCAGGCATTCTTTACATTAAGTCTTGGTATCGGTGCTATGTCAATCTTTGGAAGTTATATCGGAAAGGAACGCTCTTTACTTGGAGAGTCTTTAAACATTGCCCTCTTAGACACATTCGTAGCAATCACTTCCGGTCTGATTATCTTCCCTGCCTGCTTTACATTTAACGTAGACCAGACTTCCGGACCAGGGCTTATTTTTATCACTCTGCCAAATATCTTTAACCATATTCCTATGGGAAGATTATGGGGAAGCCTATTCTTCGTATTTATGTCCTTTGCTGCATTTTCCACGATTCTTGCCGTATTTGAAAATATCATTTCCTGCGGTATGGAATTAACTGGATGGAGCAGAAAGAAATCAAGCTTTGTCAATGCCATCGCTATTACTTTACTTTCTATTCCATGCGTACTTGGATATAACTTATGGAGCTGGGATGGATTTGCTGTATTTGGCGGTGCTGTACTTGATTTTGAGGACTTCTTAGTAAGTAACCTCTTCCTTCCACTCGGTTCCCTTGTATATCTTTTATTCTGTACAAGCCGATACGGATGGGGATGGAAGAACTTTACTACAGAAGCCAACACGGGAAGGGGGCTTAAGATGCAGAACTGGATGCGAAGATATATTACTTACATCCTTCCGCTAATTGTGCTGTTTATTTTCTTCTTTGGACTGTATGATAAATTTTTCTAAATTTTGATTTGCACAGTAATAGACGCCCACAGTAAATAAAAGAAACTATATTTGTGACTTTAGTCGCGGCGGTTTGGATACTCGCTTATACACACGAGTATCCAAACCTTGCTCCGAGGCCACAAATATAGTTTCTTTTATTTACTGTGGGCTGTGCTTTGGATGGGCAAGAAAAAATGCAATCTATTTTGGAATAATTTGCAAATTCGTCGAAGGATCGTCTTTGACAGTTAAAGGAAATTCAGAAATTATTTTTGAGAAATTTAAGGAAGGAGATTGGCGATATAGAATATTCAAGAAATGAAATACCATAAGGTTGACACTTAAACTATTGTTATAATAGCACATTGACTTATGATTTCCACTAATAGTTAAAACCAACTCCACAGAAAGCCATACCCCTCTAAAGCCTTCCTCAAATTCCTCCAATGTGAGTTCTGAATTTATATAGACAGCCAAAGACAGCCCACGCTACAAATCAGAATCCTCCACATCAATCACTTTGGGTTGTTTGCGGTAGAGAATATCATACATGACTGGAACGATAAATAGGGTCATCAATGTTGCATAGAGCAGTCCAAATGCAACTACCACTGCCATTCCCTTCTGCATCGCATTTCCGGCATCCTGTGAAAATACCATAACACTCATGGAGAGAATTGTGGTGAGTGCAGTCATGAGAATGGGGCGCATTCTTGTTTTTCCTGTTTCTATCAGGGCTTCCCGTTTACTCATGCCGCCTATTCGCAGCTGGTTGACGTAATCAACGAACACAATACCATTGTTTACAACGGTTCCCATTAAAATCATGAATCCCATCAACGCCATTGCGGAGATGGACATTCCAAAAAATCCAAGTCCGATCATTCCTCCTGTGAACGCTAATGGTACAGTGAAGATAACGATAAATGGGGATAAAAGGCTCTGGAACTGTGCAACCATTACTAAATAAATGAGCATGAATCCAAGTGCTAATGCTTTTCCCATCTGTTTTAACATATCTGTTGTCTGTGTGGCATCACCGGAAAGTTTTACTTCATAGCCGCCTGGCGCTTTGTATTTATCAATCTTATCCTGTAACTTTCTTGATAAAAGGGTTGCATTTGCATTTTCATCAATTTCTGCCGTTACGGTAATATATGGTTTCTGGTTTTCTCTGGTGATGTTGTCCATGCTGTATCCATCATCTTCAGAAGCAAAATCAGACAGTTTATATGTATGTTTTTCATCCTCACCATCACTGTTTTTCTCGGTTGTTTCTATTTTCATATCTAAAATATTTTCATAGGTGAGTTTGTCCGTCTCATTAATGAGGTTGACTTCCACATCTTTCTCATCCATGTTGAGCGTAATCGCATTTTTCTCCGTTGTAGTATGTTTCAATATTTCCTGATAAATCTGTGCGATAGTCAGTCCATGTTCTGCCGCTTTATTGCGGTCAATTTTCAAATGAAGCATTTTGTCAGCGGACTCAATACCATTTGACGCTGTTTTTACTTCGGAAATCTCTTTCATCATCTTGATAACATCTTCACTGATTTTAATTAACTTCTGCTGGTCCTCTCCATATACGTTGACAGAAAGCCCGCCACCGGAAAGACTTGACATATCGCCCATTGCAGAAGAAGAAACCGTGATTTCCTTACATTTTACTCTTTTAGTTTTGCTCTCGATTTCTTTTCGGATTTTGCGAAATTCCTTTGTTGTCTTTATATTATCTTCTGTGATGATATTAAAGCTGAAGCTTGTGTAATTATCTGTCGTTCCTGTTCCGAGCATACTGGAAGTTACACTGGCATTCCCATCAAGGGCGGAAACCTTTTTAATGCCGTCTACTCCAGTTAGAATTCCCATAACCTCATCTGCTGTCTTGTAAGCATTTTCTTTTTTTACGTTATCATCTAATGTCATACTGACTGCAATCTGATTACTGTCCATGTCATCCATCATAACAATTCCCGTCCGCATACTCTGCATCACACAAAGTACAAGAAGTACAATAGAAATCGCTAACGGAACAATCTTAAATCGGAGAGCCAGTTCTAACACTTTTCCATACACATCTTTTATCTTATCAAACCACGGCTGTTTTACATCTTTTGTTTTTCTAAGGAGCACAGAACCCATTGTCGGCACAACAGTAAGTGCCACTAATAAAGAAGCAATTAATGCATAGGAAATGGTAAATGCAAACGGCATTAAAAGCTGGCTTACCATACCCGAAGTATATACCATCGGCAGGAATACGCAGATTGTTGTAATCGTGGATGCAAGAATCGGCCCTGCTACCTGCGCTGTTCCCCGCACCGCTGCCTTTGATGCCGACATTCCTTCATTTCGAAAACGGTAAATATTTTCCATTACTACAATGGAGTTATCTACGAGCATACCGATACCAAGACAAAGCCCGGCCAACGACATAACGTTAATATTAATTCCCGTAAAATACATGATAATAATGGCAAATAATACACTAAACGGAATACTGAATGCAACAACGATTGTCGGGCGGATATCTTTTAAGAAAAGAGCAAGTACAATAATTGCAAGTACTGCTCCTAAAAGGATACTGCTCAATACACTCTTTATAATAATGTTAATGTAATCACCCTGATTCATTATCGTAGTAAAGGAAAGTCCTTTATATTTTTTCTCTAAATCTTTAAAGGAGTTCTGAATTCCCCTGGATACGGTACTCGTATTTGCAGTACTTCCTTTAAATACTGATAAAAGAATCGCATTTTCTCCATTAACTTTAGAATAAGCATCTCCCTGATTATCCACTACTGTGACATCAGCAATATCTTTTACCCGAATCTTTCCCACTCCGTCAATCTTTGTGAGAACAAGGTTTTTAAGCTGCTTTTTATTGGTAAAATTATCTCCGACTTCCACAAGCCACTGGTGTGAACTCTTATCCTCAATATAACCTGCCGGCATGGAAAAGTTCTGTGCTGAAATCATTGCAGACAGTGTATCGAGACTTAAAAGGGTATCAATATTTGCATTTTCTCTTGCCGCCTTTCGGGAATCTTCCAATTTATCTTCTGAATCCTTTAACTCTTTTTCCGCAGATTCTATCTGTGTCTTACCTGCCGCAATCTGTGCCTGTCCAGAACCAAATCCTGCAGCGGCTGAATATCCGCCTGCAATAAGCTTTGACTGCTGCTCATCTAAGCCTTTCATCTGTTCATTTAATTTATCAATAATCGCTTTCTGTACCTTAATTTTTACTTGCAAGTTAGAAAGTTCAGTATCAATCTGTGGCAGGGGAAACTCCACCGCCTTATACATCTGTTTTAATGAATCTATTGTCAGCTTGGAAAACTGTTCACCATACCCCATCTGCTCCATCCAGGAAACAAAGGCTTCAAACTGCTTTGGATGTTGTATTGCTTCTTTTACAGAAGACGGAATCGTAATTCCCATCTGCTTTGCAGCCTCTCCCATTGTCGCATTCAAACTTTTGAATGTGTTATTCAGCGTCTTATACGTCTTCTCTAAACCTGCATCTTTATATGCTTTCTTCTCCGCTTTTAATGCACTCTGACTCGCTTTTAAGCTGTTAAGTTCCGCCTCATATGCTGCTTTCTGGGATAACGCTTCTGCGAGCTTTGTCTGTGCCTCTGCAAGCTTTGTATTCGTCTCTTCCTGCTTGCTGCTCAGCGTCTTTTCCTGCTTCTTTAACTGTTCCTTACTCTTTTTTAAAGAAGCCTTCGCCTCCTCAATCTTATCACTCGCCTCAAGGAGCTTATCATTCGTCTGTCCGAGAATCTTATCATTCATCCGGTCAATTTTCTTCTCATTCAGTCGGATCTCCACATGATCTTGTATCAAGCCATTCGCAGATACACTGGCAACACCATCCTGACGCTCCAGGTACGGCTTTACCGTCTGCTCCGTAAAACTGGACAGTTCCTTAATGTCTTTTCCCTCATAACTGACACTGGCATACATCGTTGCCATCATATCTGCACTGATTTCCATAATATTTGGTGTTCCGCAGCCCTCCGGCAAATCTAATGAATTCAGCGCTTTCGATACACGAACCAAAGCTGCCTCCATATTTGTATCTTCTGCAAACTCTAACATCAACATTCCATAATTATTTGCCGAAGTACTTGTCAGCTTCTCCACTCCGTTAATCGTACCAAGCGTACTCTCCATCGGTTTAACAACATCACTTTCCACCTTTTCTGGAGAAGCACCCACTTCCGTTGTAATCACAGCCATGTATGGAAGTTCCATTTTCGGCAAAAGATCTGTCTGCATCTCACCGAGACTGACAAAACCAATAACCAGGACAATGATTACGGTCACCAATACAAAATATGGCTTCTTCACAAAAAACTTTGTCATATCCTTTCCTCTAACTTTCTTTTTGTTCTCTTTCTTTATTTCTCTATCTGAAAAATGTCCACCCTCTACCATCAGAAATAAATCCTTAAATTTAGACATTATCATATAATTGTATCATAAGATGTGGAAAATTACTATTTAATTCATTAAGAGACAGACGCCCGGGAAGAGAACCGATACCCTATA
>ENA-OROU01002669-OROU01002669.1-human-gut-metagenome-genome-assembly--contig:-NODE-2669-length-12546-cov-2.240893_pt1 | contig 12546 bp, 8 predicted proteins | sample MGYA00242131_ERZ509054 | MGnify/ENA primary metagenome ERZ509054 (study PRJEB26280, sample SAMEA2338749) | human gut metagenome | biome: human gut; feature: human-associated habitat; material: faeces... | reverse complement strand
ATAATTTATACGAGTCTATGGCATGTATCATAGCTACATAAGGGGCCATGTATTTAACTTTGTTGGTTTGCAGGTGACCGATAAAATGCCATTTAATGTCATCTGCAAGGGCATCATGTTTTTCTTTCATCTCCTGAGCTTTATTTTCACCAAAATCTCTTTTTCCTGCTTCATATGCTTCTACAATCATTTCCATAGGCTTTGTTTTACTTACGGCAATAAGTGTAACATTTTCTCTTTTTCTTCCAGCCCTCTCACACGCTGCTGTAATATTATCTTCAACTTTCTGTAAATTTTCCTTTACCATCTCTATATACCTCCATATTCTGAGTATTTATAATCAGATTATTTCATTTTCATTTATTAAATCAGGATTTAAAATTATATGGTCATATATCTGCAATCCATATAATTCATCCTCTGTCACAATGGCATATTCAGAATTTGAATATTTAATATCAACACGTTTAAAATTGCAATAACCGTCATTGCAGCAGTATACACCATTTAACCATGCCGTCCTGCTCAGATTGATAGTCTTGCCGTCAGATTCTTCATTTGCAGTAATTATATCTCCCACTGTAAATGAAGATGCATCAATATAACATTGTTTTTTCTCATCTCTGTAGTAAACCTTTGTTTTCTGAAATGTGAGAGATTCGTTACCATTTTTTTTTTTTTTTTTTTTTAACATAACTCCGGTACTGCCATCCTCACCGCCGTTAACTATGTACTCACCGGGTACTACAAAAAACTTCTTTTTAATTATGGAAGAAACAGGTACTTTAAGACCGGCTACCTGTTCAAATTCTAATTTTATATCAAGGTATCTGTCATCAATATAATTCAGCATATCTTTTGTGAAACTCAACTTCGCATAATATTTAGAATTTTCCGTAAAAGTTGTTATTTCCGGTGTCATCTGGTTATTGTCTTTTTGTATAACTACGGTAACATTATCTTTTTTATAAAGCTTATCATATTGTTTCTTTGTGATTGGAATGACAACCGACCAGTTATTATTTGTAATCAGCTTATATACCACATCACCCTTTGAAACCTTTTTTCTTTGTCTGAGCTGTTTCCAATTATCATTATTATTTTTAAATATTTTCTCATTTATCGTATCAATAGTTGTATTTTCAAGTCCGTCAACACAAAAGGATACTATCCCGGACTTCCCGGCTTTAACCATATTAAGTGATGCCTGATTATTATTTTTTAGGAGTTTATTTGCCTTTTTTAATAACCCTGCCGTTGTCATTTTCAAAAGAGAATTTTCAAGATTGTATCTGAAATGTTCAATTTCATTATAGTCCGACAGTTTAAATCCGGCTCTGTATTCTGATATGGCAGAACGGATAATCTTAGTATCGGATTCAGACAAAGAATAACTGTCAGCTCCAACATTATCAAGTTCCTCATTAAAAAATCCCGAACTGTCAGTTGAATACACTGTCGTATTTACACCTACATATGCACCTTCTGCTACATAATAATTTATATATCCTGATGTATTAGCTCTGACAAGCTTTTCATCCCTTAAAATAATTCCCTTTACCGTATCATCATTTGCAAGTTTATTTTGTGTAACTTCGTATATTGATATATTATCGCTTTGCAAAGACTGCACAAATAACACCAAAATATATATTGCAAATAATATAAGAACTATTCCGGCAAACGGATTTTGATGCTTTTTCATTTTTATAACATTGTCATGTTTTCTACTGCCAGCCAAAATATATCCTCCCATTGTTGTTATCAACTCTATACATTATATTAAAATTTAATTGGATTGTCTAGTACAACGAATAATTAATCATTGATTTTTATTGCACCAGCGGAAGTGTCACAGCTCCATCCATATCTGTTCTGAATATTGTTGTATTTATTTTTTTCAGCCTGTTTAAAAGTTCATCATGTGGATGACCGTACCTGTTCTTTTTTCCACATGAAATAACTGATATATCAGGATTTACTCTTTCCAAAAATTCGTCGCTTGTCGAATTTTTACTTCCGTGGTGCGCAACTTTTAAAAGCGTATATGATTTAGGAAACAGATTTCGATGTTGATTTAGTGTCTCAATCACGCTTGTCTCTCCATCCTTTTCAAGGTCACCTGTAAGTAATATACTGTTTGAATTATTAGTAATGCTAAGAACAGCAGAATATGCATTTACTGAATCACTGTAATAGCCTCTTTCAGGATGAATACATACTATTTTTAAATTCTTATCCTGTATCATATCAAATTTTTTAATATAAGAAACTTTTTTGCAATTTTCTTTTGCAAGCTGTAAAAGTTTTTTATATGTTTCATCTTTTAACGATTCATCAGGCTCTGGAATCATAAAATTATCAATCTGTATTCTGTCAGATTTTTTCTGTTCTAAAATTTCAAGTATTCCTGAAACATGGTCACTGTCGGAATGTGTGACAATACAATAATCTATCCTTGTTATCCCATAATACTTCAAATAGGGTGTTATAATATATTTGCCTATATTTTTTTTGCTTGAACTGCCCCCGTCAATCATATATACTCTGCCACTTTCACTTTTCACTATTATGCAATCACCCTGCCCTATATCAAGAAAACTAATATCAGCATTTTTGTTTCTTACGGGTGTAAGTATAAATACAAGAAGCAATAAAATTTCCAAACAAATAAATATTGTTTTATGCTTTACTTTCCGTGATATATTTACAACATAAGTATACAGTCCGTTTTTTATCGCATAATTTGAAAATAAAAGCGTTTCCATTTTATTGAACAGTAAAATAACCGAAATTATAACAAAATAATATATAAATATCTTGCACCTGCCAGGTCTGCCGGTAACTATTATATGAAAAGGAAAATCATTAAACAATGTGCAGGATTTTTCAAATATGTTCAAAATCACATAGACAATTCCTAAGAAAAATTTACCGGCGGGTAAAATAAGCAGCCCTAAAAAACCGCCTATGGCACCAAATATTACCAATAGATTTGAAAGTGGCAGTATTATTAAATTAAGAATAAGTCCGTATACGGGTGTTTCATAATAAAAATAAAGAATTACAGGAAGTGTAAAAAATTGTATTGAAAAACTCATAAGAAATGATTTTCTGATTTCAATCATCACATAGTCAAAGAATTTTTCTTTGTTTTTGTGTGTTATCAGTTTCTCATTCACTATGACATATTTTTCAAGAAAGGGATATACAACTGCAATGGCTATTATTGCACAATAAGAAAGCAAGAAGCTGCATGAAAAAAGTGCATACGGTTTTTGTACAACAATAAAGACAGCACTCACTGACATTGCAGAAAGCATATCATAACTCCTGCCGTTTATTTGTGCGGCAAGTGCAAACAGCATCATTATGACTGCTCTGCTTGTAGAAACTCCAAATCCTGTCATCAATCCGTAAAAAAGCAAAAATAATACAATGATAACAATGGCTGCTTTTTCATTTACTCTCAGTTTGGACAGCAGTTTCTTTAAGCCCATACACAAAATAGTTACATGCAGCCCGCTTATTGCAAGTATATGTGCTATTCCATTGTTTCTGTAAAGCTCATACATTTCATCATCTATTTCTGATTTATCTCCAAGAATTACAGCATTAAGAAATCCTTTTGTTTCGTTATCTGTAATTTTTTCATATATATTATTTATTTTATTTTTTATTTCAGGCATTATATATTCAATTGAGTTTTTCTGCCCTGTAACTACTATTTTGCCGGCTTCACATCTGTATGCAATTCCGTTTGATTTGTAATAAGTATACGCATCAAACATTCCTTCATTTCTTGCCTTTTCAAATTTTCTTATACTTCCGCTTACTTCTATTACAAAGCCTTCTTTTATGAAAACTTCATCATTATTTACATATACAATTACATTTTCGTGCGAATTTCCATATTCTGTTTTTATTTCACATTCTTTTAATGTGATACTTTTTCCATATCCGGTATTATTTATTCTGGAAACTGTCCCTGTAATAACTGCCTGTGTTTTATTATACATATCAATCATTGAACTGTTTTCCGACTGTGCCGTCATAAAGGCACAATAGATACAAAATGTAAAAAAGATGCCAAAATAGCAAAAGAATTTATTTTTGTGAACAATGGCAGCCGCAATTAAATATGTAACTACGGCTGCTGCCACAAACCAATAACCTGTGCAGGCTGTGCTTACATCTGCTGCCAGAAAAAGTACAGCCAGCAATACCATCGGTCTTTTTATGAGCTAATCACCTCACTGTTAAATTTCAAGACATTTTCAAGACTTATGCTCTCCCTGTAACTCTTCGCCGAATCACCATTAATCATTATTTTTACACCGCTTATATTACCAAGGCTGCAAAGTGAATTGACTATCGAATATACAGGAATCTCACTGGTTACATTTACCATCTCAGTTAAAAATGATGAGCTTAAATTAACGTAACATATGCCATCACTCACTGATATACTAAGCAGCTTTAAATCAGATGGAAGTGTTGAATTCATTGTCGAATCTCCCGGTCCTTTTATAAGCTGTTCAACTATTATTCTTTCAAGAGACGTATTTTTGCTGTAAGCGACACTTTCTACCTTTTTCACAAGCTTATCTCCCATTTTATTAGAATAATACAAATCCACTTTTCTCCATTCAATATTTCCAAGTGACTCATTTGTATCATCTACAAAACTGTCTTTTGTCATAAGCCCTATATACGAACCATCTTTATATTTTGCCTGTGAATCGCCTACATAGAACTTGACATAACTTATATCGTGAATCTGCGTCAGCATTTTTACAACTCCGGCACGATAAAATAATTCATCATATTCCGACATATCATTATATCCATTATTAAAATAAATATTTACTGTATTATTTTTTATATCGCACTTCTCAATATTTACTTCTTCCGGTTTTAAAATACTTAATTTTTTATTTTTCACCTTCTGGTTCATCTTATTAAGAAGTTCCGGCACAAGCTCATCTAACTCCTGTGTCTGTGTGCTGTAATCAACAGTCACAAGTTTGTTTGATGAAGCATTTTTATAAAATAGTTTATATTTATTTTTTGCATTTTTCGTGGAACAACCTGCTGACGGAATAATCATGCATACAGATATTACCGTCAAAAGACATATTCCTGTTATTTTTTTTAACAATGACCTCATACTTATTCCCTCTTATTATTCTTATCCTGTCATCCTACATAGTTAAGCGGAATACGGACTGTAAATGTTGTTCCAGTTCCTTCTTCACTATGAAGTTTTATTGTGCCATGATGCAAAAGAACAATATTCTGTACAATTGCAAGTCCAAGACCTGTGCCTCCGGTCTGTCTTGAACGTGCTTTATCAACCCTGTAAAATCTGTCAAATACAAGATCCTGGCTCTCTTTCGGTATTCCAATACCTGAATCTTCAACACGCACATAAAAATATTGATAATCCGCATTAAGAGACACATGTACCCAGCCATCGCTGACATTATACTTTATTGCATTTTCTACAAGATTTGATATTACCAGTGTAAACTTGACTTCATCAATCTCTGCAACGACAGGTCTGAAACTTTCAAAAAGAAGTTCAACATTCTTCTTTTGTGCAATAGGTTTTAATCTCTTTAATACTATTTCAAGCATTTCGTTGACATTAACAGAGCTTATATTCATAACAGCTGCCGACTTGTCCATCTTTACAAGAGAGAGTAAATCTTCAATAATCTTACTCTCTCTGTCAATTTCATTAGTAATATCCTGCATGAATTCTTTATAAAGCTCAATCGGAACATCATCCTGCATATTAAGTGAATCAGCAAGTACCTTTATTGAAGTAATAGGCGTTTTTAATTCATGTGACACGTTAGATACAAATTCCTGCCTGCTTTCATCAAGCATACCTGCCCTGTCCATTATATTATTAAAATCTTTTGCAAACTGCCTTAACTCATAGCTTCCTTTTACAGGTATTCTCTTATCTGTATGTCCGTTTGCAACATCTTCAACTATCTTATATGCTTTTCTATAGGATTTTCCTATTCCTCTCTCAAAAAGCAGAACCAGAATAACAGCAACTGCAATAACTGCAACCATAACTGTAAATATGTTATCATTTACACTGTTCTTATATACTTCATCAAGGTCTTTGCTCACAACAAGTACGCCAAGTATGCTCCCGTCAGTTCCGTTTATCGGAACAGCAACCTCAATATTGGTATTTTTTCTGTCATAAAATGAGATACTTTTTCCTGTTGTAAATGAATTAATAACATTGGAATTAATTATGTTTCTACCATATTCTACAAGATAAGAATCAGAAACAATCACAAATCTTTCATCAATAACCCTTATTCTCACTGAATTCATAGCAGAATATCGCCGCATTCTTTCATATACTCCGTTTTTTTCTGCTTCACTAAATGAAGCATATGAAGAGAATTCTCCTGACATGACTGCAGCACTTGTCTGCAGCTGTGCCATTTCTATTTCGATGAGATTTTTTTGAAAGAAATAATATGACACATTTTCAACAATTATCATAACTGCTGCAAGCAGACCAACAAAAAATATAAATATCCACGTCTTTGTGCTTTTCATTCTGAAAAGCAGATTTTTGAAATTCTTTTTTACTTTATTAAAATCATCTGTTCTTTTATTATTTTTAATATTATCAGGCATTGTAATAATAACCTACCCCCCAGCGTGTATGAACATATTTTGGTTCACTTGGATTTGACTCTATTTTCTCACGAAGCCTTCTTACGTGTACATCCACTGTTCTGGCATCTCCAGGATACTCTTCACCCCATACTTTCTTTAAAAGATTATCACGGCTGTATACTTTACCCGGATTTTTAACAAGAAGCTCCAATATATCAAATTCCCTTGATGTAAGATTAATCTCTCTGCCTGCGATATAAAGACTTCTGCTGTCACAGTCAAGCTTCATATCAGCTGCATTTATAATGTTGGTCTGTACCGGTTTGCTTCCTGACTTATTATTTCTTCTTAATATTGCTTTCATTCTTGCTTTTACTTCAAGAATATTAAATGGTTTTGTCACATAATCATCGGCACCATACTCAAGTCCGAGAATTTTATCCATATCATCGCCTTTTGCTGTAAGCATTATAATAGGAATATTGGAAAATTCACGTATCTGCTGGCATACCTGCATTCCGTCAAGTTTTGGAAGCATTATATCAAGAAGAATAATATCATATTGGTTATTCTTTGCATACTCAAGTGCTTCCTCCCCGTCATATGCACATTCAACTTCCATGTCATCCTGCTCAAGACTGAACTTGAGTCCTTTAACAATAAGCTTTTCATCATCTACAACCAATACTTTTACAGCCATTATTTTATATCCTCCACAAAAATTCACACTTGTATCAAATCTTTTATTTTAGAATACGCAGCATCTTTTATGCCGCTTACCTTTTTTATATCTTCAATACATCCAAATCCACCATTTTCCGTCCTGTAACGGATTATATCATTAGCTCTTGACTCTCCTATTCCCGGAAGCGTCATAAGTTCACTTACACCTGCGGTGTTTATATTTATCAGTTTTACATTCGACATCTCTGTGCTGTTTCCAGCTGGTGTCACACCGCCTGATGATATATCCTGTTCACCGGGAATATAAATCATCTGCCCATCTGACACATAGCCTGCCATATTAATACTTTCAGGAACAGCTCCTTGTGTCATTCCGCCTGCCATATCTACAATTTCATATATCCTTGCATCTTTTGCTGCCTCATAGACACCGGGATTATTAACACTGCCGCATACATATACACAGATATTCTCCTCTTTTTCTTCATATGATTTTGTTCCGTCATATGCAGAAGCATCCGAAATAACAGCTGTGGTTTGCGACATATTATAATCTTTTATGCTGCCATTTTCACTTTCTGATTCTGTAAAACGTAAAAAACAACATATAATACATGCAGCCAGTACAAATAATGCCCCATATATATATTTTGTTTTATAACCAAACCTCAGATATAGTTTATTTATATATTTTTTTATATAACTCATTGTACATCTCCTTAATTCCCCTAAAGAATTAATAACCCATTGACGTACATTTATATTTTACCTAAATATTTTTAATAATACAAGTGCAAATAATACAAAAATATAGTACAATTATTAATTATAAAAATGTATCATAAACTTGGAGGTTTACATTGGAAACTGTTAATAAAGAAAACAAGAAAAAAAGTTTTAATTTCAGCCTGATTGATAATACATCTCAGTCAATTCCCGCCGGCAATATTACATTTATTCTGTCTTTTTGCATACCGGCACTTATTTTTCTTGCATTATATTATCTGCGTGACATCTTTCCTTTTGGGAATGACTGCTATCTACGCTCAGATATGTATCACCAGTATGCACCATTTTATTCTGAATTATGGCACAAACTGCGTACAGGTGATACACTCCTGTATTCATGGGATATCGGCATGGGGGTCAATTTCACATCACTTTTTGCATATTACCTTGCAAGTCCCATAAACTGGCTTATAGCACTGCTGCCACAGAAATATATGATTGAAATTATGAATATGCTTATCGTTATGAAGCTTTGTGCCTCATCTGTAACATTTTCATATTATATTTCAAAACATTTTCATACAAAAAAATGTACAATTGCACTTTTTGGCATGTTTTATGCGTTATCAGCTTACAGTGCTGCATACAGCTGGAACATTATGTGGCTTGACTGCATAGTGCTTATTCCGCTTATAATGCTGGGTCTTGAAAAACTTGTAGATGAAAATAAATGCTATTTGTACTGCATAAGCCTCGGTTTATGTATTTTTACAAATTATTATATTTCAATTATGGTCTGCATAAGTGTATGCCTGTATTTCATTGTGCTTATGATTGCATATGACGGTGACAAATCATTTGGAATATATATTAAAAAGATATTACGCTGGATTTTTTATTCACTGATAGCCGGAGGACTTGCCGCATGCCTGCTTCTCCCGGAAATGTATACTTTTTCACTGTCAGCTTCCTCATCTACTTCATTTCCGACAAAACTTACATCCTATTTTTCGGTAATGGAAATGCTTGTAAGACAACTGATTAATGTTCCGGTTCATCTCGGTCTTGAACATTATCCTAATATATACTGTGGTGTTGCTGTTTTTTTACTCATACCACTTTATATAATGAATAAAAAAATTAAACCGGCTGAAAAAATTGGTAAATGCATTATACTTCTCGTATTTTTACTTGCATTTAATCTTAATATACCTAACTTTATATGGCATGGTTTCCACTATCCAAACAGTCTTCCATGCCGCCAGTCATTTATTTATATATTCTTTCTTTTAAGCATGAGCTATGAGGCCTTTTACCGGATAAGACAGTCAACTGTAAAACAGATTAGTGCCTCAGTATGGTTTTCAATTATATTCCTTGTGCTTGCAGAACAGATATTTAAAGACAGCGACACCTACGATTTTAAAATATTTTATATAAGCGGTGCTTTTATTTTGATTTATGCATTGCTCATATATCTAAAAAAGACAAAGAATTTCAAAATTCCGGTCATATTTTTTGCCGTTTTATGTGTAAGTGTTGTTGAATGTACTATTAATATGGAATCTACAGGGCTTGGAACAACAAGCCGCACAGCATATCTGCTTGATTATAATGCCGTAAAAACAGTCACCTCTGATGTTTCTGACAACGACGACTCTTTCTACCGCATGGATAAAATAACAGGTGCAAGGAGCAAAAATGACGGTGCATGGCACAATTACCATACTATATCGACATTTTCATCAACATGCAGTGCCGGAATGTCACAGCTTTACAAATATCTTGGAATGGTAAGTTCAACTAATGCTTACGGATATGACGGTTCAACAATCGTGACCAACTCACTTTTTTCCGTTAAATATCTTATAAGCAATAAACTTCTTTCAACAGATTCACTAAGAACTTATTACAATGGGTATGACGGAGAATTTATATATAAAAATGAATATACTCTTCCGGCCGGATATGTTTCAGACGGAAATCTTTCTGAGAAATGGAAACCCGACACTATTTATAACGGAATTGAAAACCAGAATTCGCTTATTGAAGCATTAACAGGAGTTAAGGATACATTTACTGAAAACTTTGTATATCCGTCACAGATTGATGTGACATTTTCGCCGTCATCAAGCGGACATATGTATCTTGTAATCCAAAAGGAAGGTGTTGATAACATCGGCGTTACAATCAATGGAAATACAACCGGATATTCAGGATTAAAAAGCGGTAACAGGACAGTTGATATCGGATATGTCAATGCCGGCGACTCGATCAATGTAAATGCTGAAACATCAATGAATCTTCATGTATACATTTTAAACGAAAATAAATTTAAACAGGCATATAATATTTTAAACAACAATTCATTTCAGGTAGAAAAATGGAATTCAACAGGCTTTACAGGTTCGGTAACATGTGATAACGACGGAACTTTTCTTTTTTCAATACCTTACGACAAAGGCTGGTCTGTATATATTGATGGCAAAAAATGCAGCACATACAGCATAGCAGATGCACTGCTTGCAGTTGATATTACTAAAGGCACCCACAGCGTAAAATTGAAATTTATGCCAGTAAATCTTATTAAGGGTTGCATTATTACATTTATATGCATTATTATATTAATTGGCACTGCTGTTGCAAAACGGTGTGGCATAGATAAAAAACTCAAACAGAAGCTCATTGTTATTTTCAACAATCATGCAAATAATGATTCTCTTACAGAATCGGATACTAACACTACGGAGGAACAATAATATGAAACTTTGGGGCGGACGCTTCACAAAAGAAACTGATAAACTTGTAAATAATTTCAATGCATCTATTTCTTTTGACCAGAAATTTTACAAACAGGACATTCAGGGAAGCATTGCACACGCAAAAATGCTTGGTGCAGCAGGAATTATCTCTGAGGAAGAAAGCACTAAGATTCAAGATGGTCTTACTTCTATACTTGCTGATATAGAGAGCGGAAAGCTTGAAATCACGGATGAATACGAAGATATCCACACATTTATGGAAGCAACATTAATTGAAAGAATTGGTGATGCCGGCAAAAAACTTCACACAGGACGAAGCAGAAATGACCAGGTTGCCCTTGATATGAGATTATATACAAGAGATGAAGTTAAAAACATTGACAATGAAGTAAAAGCTCTCATGGAAGTTATTTTAAGAATCATCAAAGAAAATGTACACACTTACATGCCTGGATTCACCCATCTTCAGAAAGCACAGCCTGTTACTGTTGCACACCATTTTGGTGCTTACTTTGAAATGTTCAAGCGTGACAGAAGCAGACTTGCCGACATTTACAAGAGAATGAACTACTGCCCTCTCGGAGCAGGTGCACTTGCCGGAACAACTTATCCTCTTGACCGCGAGATGACTGCCAAACTTCTTGACTTTTATGGTCCTACATTAAACAGTATGGATTCTGTTTCAGACAGGGATTACCTTATTGAGTTTTTAAATGCACTTTCAACTATAATGATGCACCTCAGCCGCTTTTCAGAGGAAATCTGTATCTGGAATTCAAATGAATATAAATTCATCGAGTTAGACGATGCTTACAGCACAGGTTCAAGCATTATGCCTCAAAAGAAAAATCCGGATATTGCAGAACTTGTAAGAGGAAAGACAGGCCGTGTTTACGGTGCTTTGATAAGTCTTCTTACTACAATGAAAGGAATTCCTCTTGCATACAATAAAGACATGCAGGAAGATAAAGAGCTCTCATTTGATGCCATTGATACTGTCAAAGGCTGTGTAAGCCTCTTCAAAGGCATGATTGACACAATGAAATTCAACCCGGCCCGTATGGAAGACAGTGCAAAGAGGGGCTTCACTAATGCTACAGATGCCGCTGACTATCTCGTAAAGAAAGGGGTTCCTTTCCGTGATGCACATGGTATTGTTGGCCAGCTCGTTCTTTTATGCATCGACAAAGGAATTGCTCTTGACGACCTTTCTCTTGACGAGTATAAAAAAATCAGCCCTGTATTTGAAAATGACATTTATGATGCAATCAGCTTAAAGACATGTGTAGAAAAACGTCTTACTCTCGGTGCTCCAGGTGCTGACGTAATGAATAAAGTCATTGCCATTTATGATGACTACATGAAAAGCAGCAATTTTCCTGCCTGACACGGACAAAGTCCGCAGATAAAATCATTGTATTAAAAAATCAGATATTTTTTTGCATATTGGATTGTAAAATCCCGAGGCAAAAAAATATCTGATTTTTCTAATTATTATTCAATTTTTATCTACGGACTTTCGTCCCCTTAGTATCCCTGTGTGCCATTTTCATTTTTCCAAAATCAAGCATTTTTCCTTTATAATCCATTGATAATTCATCACCATTTGTAAGTATATATACATCTTCGATATAATCATCACTGCCAAGTTTTATGCCACGCACACCGACCGCACCCTTCTTCTTTTCAGGCACATCTGAAAGCGGAAAGCGTA
>ENA-OROU01002664-OROU01002664.1-human-gut-metagenome-genome-assembly--contig:-NODE-2664-length-12576-cov-3.006709_pt1 | contig 12576 bp, 10 predicted proteins | sample MGYA00242131_ERZ509054 | MGnify/ENA primary metagenome ERZ509054 (study PRJEB26280, sample SAMEA2338749) | human gut metagenome | biome: human gut; feature: human-associated habitat; material: faeces... | reverse complement strand
GGCCAAGCTCCGTCACGGGGAGGTCTTTGCCGCCGTGGAACAGCACGGAAACAGCCGCCTTAAGTGTCTGCTCGTCCATATTGCGAAAATCGAGGGGGTTCTTGCCGACAGAAGCGATATCCAGAAGACCGCGCATCTTACCGGACGAAAGGGTCTTGTCGGCTATCGTCTCAAGCGTCTCGGGCGAGACGTGCGGGCTGCGGGCGGCTTCCATGAGGATATCCGCCTGCCTGTGAGAGAAATCATGCTTGGCAATCTGCGTAGCGATGGGAAGCGGCACATGGCTCTCCATCGCTTCCGCGTAACGTGGGTAGTCTACGTTTTCAGGCACCGTCGCAACGCCCTCCGGCACCGCTTCATAGGAGACGATATTTCCGTCGATGCAATAGCCGAGGTCGATGGGAAGATAGCTGTCAGCTTCCTTGGTCTCGGGGGAAAGTTCGCTCTCCTTAACGAGTCCCATGATGCGGTACACGTCCTCGGGGGTCGCACCGGAATCGAGAAGTTCGTGGAGGGTGTTCTCGATAGCACCGGAAACATCCTCCATCTCCGGGTCGAACTTGCGCTCACCGAGCGCGAAGCAGGGACGGGCGAAGTTGGTGTTCAGGGTATCGACGGTATAGACCCTGAGCGCATACTCCCCCGGAGCGTACCAGTAATCCTCATCGTTGTGGTAGGTGAGCAGGAGGGAGAGGTCAACGGGAATCTGCTCCTGCCCAATCCAGAAGTCGTTATCTGGCATGGCAATCATCCTTTCTGTGTTTCTGGTTGTACGGTTTGCTGGCTTTCTGTGGTTCTATCTAACGGGAGAGGTCGGGCTTTGCGACCAGATGCTCGCGGGAAGGTGCGGCAGATGCGCCTGCAAGCTGTTTAGAAGCTGCCATCATGTCCTTGGCTTCCCCGGAGAGGGAGATACCGCCACCGCCCTTTCCTCCGATGCCCGCACCCTTTGTCACGACGGCCTGAACGACCTCTTTTGCGGCCTGCCCTGCGGTATTCACAAGGCCGCTTCCCGTGCTGTCACCGAAATCTTCTGCCATGTTCATTTCTCCTTTCTTGCCAAAAACGCCTAAAGGGCGTTCCCGTTAGCGAGGACGGTCGCGGTTTCTTTGCACTCGGCAGCTTTTTCTTCAATCCCCATCTGGTTTCTGCTCAGCCCATTACGGGATGCAGTGGCATCCTTCGCTTCCCCCGTGAGGGAGTAGCCGTCCTCGTCCTTTTCGTCACCGGGAAGGGAGCCGCTAAACTCCATGCAGCTTTTCTTGAGAAAGTCGTTCACCTTCGCAAGGTCATCGCCTTCAACCGTCCAAGCGGGGATACCGCCATCAAGGGAGAACTGGTTCCCGTTCTTGAGCATCGTGTCGAGGGAGACGGCAATGGAATCGTCCTCAAGCAGGTCGGTCATGTAGTAGCGAGAGACGAACTGCCCGCCCGGGAAGCGGGCGGCATCCTGCGAGGTATCGTAGAACTCCACAAGGGGGTAGGACGCGCGATGGGCGGCGGCAGGTACGCCAGAGTAAGCATTTAACTCATAGGTCAGGCAACCATCGAGACCGTAACGCTCTCCGGGGTAGATAAGATGCACACGCCATTTGCCGGTGGTGAAGTCGTGAGGGAGCGTCCCTTCCTCTTTCTCGTATTCCTCAGAAGGGCATGGTAGTTGTCATCGACCTTATTGTCGGCAGTTTCGCCGAACGCTTCGGTGATGTCACCGTCGAAATCAAAATCCTCCACCTCGTCGCGCAAGTCCCCGAGGTCAAGGTCTCCTTGCAGCTGCGTGATGGTAACGAAACCCTTCGGCAGCTTCGGATGGTCATAGGCGTACCGCGCGGCACGCTCGGATGCGGCCTTCTCGACCAGAGTGTTTACCTCGTCCTCATACTTTGTCAGGGTTTTCGATATCTCTTCGATTTCCCAGCCGGAGAGGTACAGCTCGTCCTGCATCCACAAATTCGTCTCCTTGCAGGAGTCGTAAGCACGGAGGGCGGCAGATGGCTTTACCCCCTGTGCGTAGAGCTTGTCCACAAACTCGTCAGCGGAGTATTTTCGCAAGGTGAGGGCATCGTCTGCGAGGGCGGAGAAGACCTGCGTGACAGTCGGTTCCCCATCAGATACGAAGGTGGTGGAGAAGTCCTTTCCGCCTTTGGAGAGGGTGAGCGAGTATTTCACGTAGTAGTCTGGGGCAACGGTGTCCCTTTCCCGGTTCGTAATCTTCATCTGGAAGCCGGACAGAAACTTAGCCACTGCTTCCGTAGTGTCGTATGCCATAGCGCGTTCCTTTCCATCGGAAGCCGATGCTCGGCTCCCAATAATAACTTATTAAGGGGAAGGGGCGCACCGGTTTCGGCACGCCCCTTCGGTGAGCGGTAGCAGGTTTTCGGTAAGCGTCTACGCGCCGAGGATTTCCTTCGCCCAAGAGCCGGACTTTACAAGCCCCATCATGGTCGTGATGAGAACGGCGATAGTCTTGATGATGACACCGAACGAGTCGAATGTTTCTACGCCCTGTGCGAGACCAAGCATCTCGGCCTTTCCCAATCCGCCGGAAACCGCGAGGGCGGTCACAAGATGCGGGTAGAGGTAGAGGATGAGAACCATGACCACGCCTGCGAGGGCTGCTGCCGCAAAGTTCTTGAGGTAACCGATTCCGATTTGCTTCGTCTCCTCGAAGCCGAGAAGGGAAATGGGAATCGGAGAGAAGGCGGCATAGACATAGAGCTGAACGGAACGGCCGAGGGCAACGACCATTGAGACCGCATAAAAAACGAGTCCGACCGCCCATGAAATGAGTCCGAAAATCAAAAGGAGGAAGCATCCGCCGAACGTGGCATCGGCCGCATCGTCCTTGGTCATCTTGATTCCGGGTTCATACCAGTTTTTCGATTGCAGCTTGTCCGACACGTTACCAACGAGGTCGTTGAAGATGCCGTAGATGGCGGAAACGAGGTCGAGGGCGTTGTCGATGAAGTAGCTGAGGATGCAGTAGGTCACCACGAGGAATACGATATCCTTCACGGCGGGAAGGGTGCTCGTCGCGTCGATGCGCTGGCTAATCTTGATGAGTTGCATCAGCATGAAGAGACCTAGGATGGCATGGGCAACGGGGATGACCCCGGCCTGATAGAAGTCTTTTACCACGCCATACGGCTCGGTTGTTCCGAAAAGCTCGTTGAACGGCCCGGAAATGAACTTCGCATCAAGCGTCTGGTTGATGACACCGAAATAGGTATTGAAGAGCGTGGCAGCGATTTGCAGAAGCCACGTTTTAATCATGTTGGGGATATCAAGGAAGTCCCCGATGATACCCGCATAGGCCGGATGGGGAATGAGGAGCACGAGTGCGCAGGCAGCGAAGAGCGCGAATGTGCCCGCGAGACAAGCCTTTCTCCTGCGCAGGGGAACCGTCTTCGTCTCCTCATGCTGTGTGGATTGTAAAGTCAGTTGTTCATTCATAGAGATTCCTTTCTGCCTGCATGGCGATGTTGCCCTAGCCCTCGAAGGAGAACTCGCCCGTGGACTGCTCGTAAACGCAGGTGACGGAAACAGAGTTTGTGTCGTTGAGCTTGAAGTCCGTGGTGATGACCCCGTTCTCATAGTCGAGGTTCACGACTTTCTGCCATGTAGCTTCGGTGACAGAAGGGTAATGGACGGCGCACCACTTGGAGAGGGCGGTGGTGACGGTCTTCTCATCCCCGCCGAAGAGTTTCGTGACCTCGCTGTTCATGCCCTTCACGGTAATGTTTGCCACCGCTTCGGCACGCTCGTATGCGGTGTTTTTCTGAGCGAACATCGTAGAGCTTGTAAGGGTGGAGATGGTGTTCTCACCGGGGGTCTTAGAATCGGAGTTCACCGCAGCGCCACTGCCGTCCGTGTAGGTCACGATATGGGTGCCGGTATCGGTCTCGAAGACGATGGTATAGAGAGAGCCGCCGTACCCATCGGAGGTCTTTTCCACGCGGGAGATGGCGTAACTATGGACGGTCGGAGTTCCGTTCACCGTTTCCACGTAGGAGTCATCGGCAAACTTGAGGGTGTAGCGCCCCTCGCTTACCGACCAGACGGAAGAGGAGAGGGTGTCGATGAGTTCCTTGGTATCGGAATCGTATCCCTTGATGATTTCCTTCTGGGCATCGGTAAGCTCCACTTTCCCGGTTTCCTCCTTCGTCTTCTTCTCAGCGGCTGTGGTAGTGTCCGTGTTATTTCCTGCGTTCTGCTCCTTTGCGGTTTCTGCGCGGTGATGCGACACGTTGATGGCGCTCATGGCAGAGCCGCAGGTGAACATCAGGAGCAGGCACAGGGCGATGACGGAAAACTTCTTGTGTTCCGCCATCCATGCTTTCAGTTTCTTCATAGCAGGTATCCTTTCTGGTTTCCTAGCGCCAGTCCCATGGATAGCCGCAGACAACCCATCCTCTTCCGTTTTGGGAAACCCAATCGGACAGGGAGATGGTGCGCAGACCGGAGTAAATGCTATCCATGACCTTGCCGTCACCGATATAGATGCCGACGTGCCCGTAAGCGTTACCGGCGGCGGTGTTGGAGCCGTATTGGGCGGAGACGAGCATTCCTACCTTTATCTGGGAGAGGTCGGTGGTGGCGCGTTTCTGGCTGTAATTGGCACCGTATCCCTGATTGCCGAGCTGCGTATTGCCGTTGCCGCCGACGGGATGACCGGCTCTTGCATAGACCCTTGTTGTCCATGTGGCGCAAAGGTTGGCTCCCGGCCACGGAGTCTGCGAGCAGGCATTCACGATATCCTTCTGCCACTGGTCGGCGCTCTGGTAGTCCTGCCCGCCACCGGGAATGAGGGTGGTGCCGGAGTACCGATTCTTGAACTCCTCTGCGGTCATGGAGTCAAGCTGCGCAACGAGCGGATAGGCTTGGCAGATGGAACGGTACTGGGTGATATAGCTGTCCTGCGACGCGGTGTAGTACCCGCCTTCGCCGAGGGCACGCAGGAAGAGTTCGGAGTTGTTGGTGTCGATGGCCTTCTGGTAATTGGCAACGCGGGTGTAGTTGGACTGCTTGTAAAGATGCTCACACCGGTATTTCATGTACGAATCATCGTCTTTGAAGACGGCGAAATCCGCGTAGGTCTTGTAGGCAGAGCCGGAAGCACTGTATTCGGTGGTGAGCATTTTAACGGAACCCGTGATGAGTCCGCCGTAGTCATAACCGGCATATTTCACGCCGCCGTAGTTGTGGTACAGCCGCCCGAGGTCGGAACCGGAGTCCGAGGTGCCGTTCTCAATCATCATCTGGCCGAGGAGTGCCGAAGCGGGATATCCGTACTGCTCGTGGGCGTTCAGGCACGCGAGCACGAGGTCGTAGGTGACCCATGCGGGCATCCCGTCGAGCGATGCGCTCTTTTGCTCCTCATCGGCGGCACCTCCACCGACAACGGAAATCAGGCCGAAGGCCAAGATGAAGGCAATGATGAGTGGAAAGAATTGGGAGACGGCACCGGCAAGCGATGAAAGCATTCCCTTGATGCCACCGGAAAGAACCGTGAGCGCCTTTTTCTTTCCGGCTTGCGCCGCAGCATTCTCGTAGACGTTCCTATGGAAGTATTTGGAGAACTGCATCCGCTTCTGGGCAGCTTTCTTATCCAGTTTCTCGGTGCGGTATTTCTTTTCCGAGAGGGCACCGAGGGAGTCTTTCTTTTCAAGTGCATCCTTACCGGAACGAAGGTGCTTTCTCGCCTTTCCGGCAAGTTTCGCGCCGGTGTGCGTGGTTGCGACCAAATCGTCCGTGCCTTCCAGCTCGGAGTCTTTGAGAGCGTTGTGGGCAGCTTTTGCGGCTACACCCTTTGCACCACGTTTCAGGCTCTTATTCAGATTGTGGCGAGACTGCACCTTTTTCGTGAGGGCATTTTTTCCGGTTAGCTGGCTACGGGATTTTCCGTCAAGGGCATCGGCGGCGGAAGTCTTCTTACGTTTCCTTGCGATGGCATCGAGGGCGGTACTTCCCGCGCCGTGCGTGCCCTTCTTGCCGACGGAATAGAGGTCACCCTTTAAGGCTTTGGCGCTCTTATCTGCCTTTTCCACCAGACCGGTATTGACGGCATCCGTCTTTTCGGTCTTGAGGAGATTACTCATGGCTTTCTCACGGTCGTTTCCGCCGGTCGTGAAATCCGAAGCCTTCATCTGACGTTCACCGTCCTTTCCGGGGTCTTCTTACTGGGTTGCTAGATAACGGGTTTTGCATCTTTCTTGTCCCCAAGCCCCGTCTTCTTCGTCTCATTGGGGTTCGTGGAGAACAGGTCATAGAGGACGTTGCCGGACGGGAACTTGCCGCGAATCGGCACGCGGGCGTTACCTGCGATGAGCAGGCCGTCACCCGGCTCTGCGGACTCGTCGATGCATTCCTCCTCCTGCTCGGACAGGTTCAGAAGCTCCGCCCACTTCATACGGTCGAGCGGGGACTGCTTGAGAAGCATGAGGAAGTCCGCATTGAGGACGATATTTCGCGCTGCTTCGTTGGCGAGCATCGCCGTGGCGTTCTGACTGATACCTGTCAGCAAAAGTCCGAACTTACGACCCTCGTTGGAGAAGCGGGAGAAGTAGTTAAGTACCGTCGGGTACGCGAACATACTCTGCATCTCCTCGACGTAGAGCCATGTGCGGACGTTTCGCTTTGCATTGAAGTACATGCGGTTGCGGACGGCTTCGCAGACATTGATGAGGGCGAAGACCAGCATGGAATCCGGCAGGTCTTTCAGGTTGAAGTCCACGATGCGGGTGTTGAAATCGACGTTGCTCTGATGGTTGAAGAAGTTCATGGAACCCTTCACGAAGCGCTCGTAACGGAGTGCGATGACCTGTGCCTGCTCCTCCGGCTGCTCGTTCGCGGCATCGTAGAAGTCCTGTAAGGTCGGCGGAAGATTGTCTCCGCGCTCTGCGGCCTTCTGGAAGGCAAGCTCGGTGCAGCGCTGTACGAGCGACTGGTCAACCTCAGAGAAGTTCGACCCGGCTTCGGCAGCGGAAGCGCCCGCCTGAGCTAACATCGCGTCCACCTTGAACGCAATCTGCTCGTTTCTCGTCATGTGTTCCACGGATACCGTATCGAAGGGGTTCAGATGGGTTCCGGTACCCACGCCGAAGTGGTAGGTGCTGCCGCCGTAGCGTTCGGCGATAGCGGTGTACTCGCCTGCGCGGTCGATGACGTAAATCTCGTCCGTCGGATTGGAGAAGATGGTGCCCGTCATCTCGGTCTTGGTGAACATACCCTTACCGGAGCCGGTCTTGCCGCAGACGAAGCCCATCGGCGAGGTGAGCTTCTTGCGGTTGCAGACCACGAGGTTGCGGCTGTGCTTGTTCTGGCCGTAGTAGTTGCCGCCTGCATCGTCAAGCTCCTGCGTGGCAAACGGAACGAGGATGGAAACCTGCGCCGTGGTGAACATGCGGGAGATTTCCACGTGGTTATGGCCGAGCGGGAGGATGGAATTAAGTCCCTGACGCTGGCGATAGTCATAGGTGTCAAGCTCGATGGAGTTCTGACGTGCCGTGGAGATGATGCGAAGTACCTGCGTATCCAGCGCTTCCTTGCTCTCCGCGTAGGTGTAGACAAGCCCCGTGAAGACGTAGAGACGCTGGTTCTTGTTCTGCAAGTGGTCGAGCACGTCCTCCGTCTCCTCCTTGGAGTATTTCAGCTCCTGCGGGAGGATGGAGAAGTCATAGCCTTTGTTCACTGCCGAGCGCTGTTCCTCGATGATTTCCTTGTCAATCCATGCGGAACGGGTGCGCACGTAATTGATAGCCTTGGATTTATCCATGGGCTGCACGTACCACGTGATAGCCATGGGGATAGGAAGGTCTGCCATGTCGGCAAGTGCGCGGTCGGAAAGTTCCGAGCCGAACTTCTTCATCACGAGTACCTGTGCGTAGACCCCGTTATCGAGTTTTACGCAGTCGTTATAGTGGCCGTCCGGGCGGAAATCAATCTGCGTCGGTGCGATGCAGTCCTTGGTAGTCTGTAAGCGCTTGGCGGAAATATCGCGCTGGTAATCGAACAGGAACGGCTTATAGGGGTTCAGGAGTGAATGGATGACAGAAAGGCGCTGGGTGCCGTTCATAAGGTGTGCCTTGCTGCCGATGGAGTTTAGGATGCGGGAGGATTCGACCTCGATACGGGAGAGCTGACGCGCTGCATCTTCTGCGGTGTCCGCCGTCACGGAATAGGTGAGGTAGCGGTTCCTGCGGATGTTGCTGACCCCCTCCTTCACCTTATCGTTCAGGATGTTGTTGAATCTTCTCCGCGTTCTCCCAAAACGGGTCACCGCTCGATTTCCCCTCGGGGTTCGTGTTCATAATGAAGCAGTTCACGAAGGAGAGGATATCGGTATCCGTCTTCACGTACTTTAACGGGTTGTAGTGCATGGACTCATCAAGGTTGATGGTATTGAAGCTCTTGAGCTTATAGCCGTTGTCCGTGAACAGGTATCCGGCATCCTTAAGAAGGGTTCCCTTTGGGTCGGTGACGAAGTAGCTGGTGTTGAGCTGGCAGATGTTCGGGGTCACGTAGTTAAAGGTCTTACCGGAGCCAGAGCCGCCGATCACGAGGACGTTTAGGTTGCGGTCATATTCCGGGTCGAACTTGGGACGGTGCAGGGCAAGGCCAAAGTTCTTGGTGAAGAGAAGATTGTTATCTTCGGTCTGCAAGTCCTTAAACTTCTTTCCTTCCTTCACAGTGCCCCAGCGGGCGGAACCGGATTCTTCGCCGGAACGATAGTTTCCGATGAACGCTACGTAGCGAAGCCAAATCATCCAGATAATGAGAAAGCAAGCCCCGCCAAACAGCAGGGAGTTACTGGTCATATCGAGGGCAAACGGTGCATCCTTTATGGTCTGCCACATGGAAAGGAATGCATCGCTCAAATGGTCGAAAATCTGCCCCGGATAGGTGACGAGGGTTTCGGCATAGCGGTCACCGAGATAGAAAAAGACCGTGGCGATGACGAGGGTGCCGAGCGCCGAGGTGGCAATCTTCTTATTGATTTCCGGGTTCGCGCTATTTGCCATATGCATCCTCCTTTTCCACTTCTTCCAGCACAAGCAAGAGCGTGGTCACAATACTCGTGCGCGTCTCTCGTGTGGCCGCGTGGCGGAATCCTTCATAGCAGGTGAGCGAAAAGTCCTCGGACACATCAATACCATTGGAATCGCGCGGAGTGAGACCGTCGCACCGGGAAAGGGCGGAAGGCTCCCAGAGGGTCGTGATGCCATCTTCCGATTTCACGCGCTTGCACCCGGACTTCATTTCATAGAAAAGGTTGTCGAGGGTGGTATGGGTTTCGTTGTCCTTTGGCAGGGCGGCATCAAGAAGGGAGATGAGGTTCCCGATGGTACGCTGGGAAGGCTCGCACCAGTCCCTTAAATATCCAAGACAGGCCATCAGAAGAAGTTTTTCCGTCTTCTTAAAGAAGTCCCCATCTGAATCGGAGAGGTTCACGATGGATTCCGCGATGGTCTCGATATCGCTGTCCGATTCCATGGTAAGAAGCGGGGAGCATTTCAGTCTGTCCGGCAATTTGTCTTTGAGTGTCATGGTCTATCTCCTTACAATGCATCTTCGTTCTTAAAGGGCAGGTCAGTCCTTCGTTCCTGCGAGATTTCCTGCGACTTCGTTTCCGTTTCAATTTGAGTTTTAGCGGCGGTCATATCGCGTGCTTCCCCCGTGAGGGAATAGGACTCGGAATCATATTGCTGCTCCTCGCGAATATCGGAGGGGCGAATCTCGCTTCCGGTCTGCTCTGCATCCATGACGGCGGTGCGGGAATCGGTATCTGCGCCATCGTGGCTCTCAATACCGGAGTTCGGGTCAGGCGTGCGCCCGTCGTTATCCATGGAACCATCAGATGCAACCGGCTCAAGCAGCTGTTGTTCGTCACGCATCTGCTCCTGCGCCAGACGCGCATTCTGCATGGCAAGGTCTCCATCTGGGAGGGTGCCAGCGTCCTTCGGGGTATTCTGCTCGAACCAGTTGTGGGTCACATCGAGGTCGTACCGGTTCTTTAACGTCTCCGCAGAGACCGGCCAGTCGCGACCGCGCTCATACGCCGGTACCGAACCGTCCTTATTCAGGCTTGCAGGCTCGTAGGCCATGACCTCACCCTTGCTGGTTTCAGTCACACCGAAGCCCTGTGCGTTCATCTTGCGCTCGAAGTCGGAAAAGTCCGTGCAGTCTTCCCTTGCCTTTTGGGCAGCGTTTCGGATGTTCTGTGTATGAATGGCGGTGTCCTCGGCGCGAAGAGTGGCAACCCTATCGCTGCGGGCAGGTGCATCCTTTCCCGGCGCGTCATAAGTCTTTTCCGGGGCATCCGTTTTCACTTGCGTCGCATGAACCTTATAGGGGTCACTGACGGCAATCACATCGAAATCCTCACGGGTCTCACGACCAACCATCTCGGTAAGCTCCTTGTGGGAGTAACCGGAGAAGCAAATTGAATCGTCGATATTGAGGTTTTCGGTATCCTGCTCGCTAAAGAGCACATCGTAAGTTTCTTCTGGTGCATCCTTGTAACGGATGGTGACCGGAATGACCGTTACGTCTTCCACCGGAAGGTCGGGATAGCTTGTCAGCTCCGTGAGGGAATCCATGGTCTTCTTATTCACGGGTTCCGCGTGATTCAGTGCGTCGGTGATACGCTGCTCATCGAGACGCGCCATCACGTCCTTAAATTGCGGGGCATACCCTGCGACGGTCTTAGCATCCTCCTTGGCAAAGGCAAGGAATCCGTTTCCCTGTTTGTCCGTGTAGGCGGCGGCATAGGTACCATTCTCGCGGCATACCTGCGCATAGTAGGCGGCTTCCTCGGAAGTACCAAAGGGCACGACCACCTGCTCACGAGAGGATTGCTTCTCAGCCATTGCTTTTGCGGCTTCGGGAGTGTTCCCCTCCTTCTTATAATGGCGCTGCCACCAGTCGAAAGCACGTTCCCTGCCACGTCCGAACCGCAGATAGTTCTCCGTCTGCCTTGTGACGAAGTTTAGGAGGGCGTTTCCCATGTCATCGCCGAAATCCTGAGCCATGTGGCATCATCCTTTCTTTTCCGATTTCCTGCTTTTTGAAGCGGCAAGAATGCCGTCTCCTTGGGGACAGATTATAACGCAGGCTATTTTTCTATCCCTCTGCCCTATACACGAACGTGCAGGTAGAAACTGCCAAATGCACGGATGCCGATGATAGAAAAAGACACCATCTAGCATCAAATGAACCCATTTGCGCCTATTTGCGAACGTTGACCCTTTTCTCGTCCGGGTAGAGGGATTCGCCCCTCAACCATCCCGCTCACAAATCTTTCATAAATCCGCAGGCGGATTGACGGAAACATTTGGAACGGAAAAGTTGACCGGCTCCCTTCCCCGTGCATTCGCCTTCGCTGCCGCGATGCGCCGGACGCAGGAAAAGCGAGGGGCTTTCCCGCCGGGCACCGCGACCGCTCATTTTATGCACGGGGTTTGCCTATATGGGGCGCTGCCCCAGACCCCGGCCACTCCGCGCGAGCCGCAGGATTTTGTCCTTTCGGCGGGAAAAATACAAGTCTTGAATGTTTACCGGCTTTCTTGTAAAATATATATATAGCAAGATGGTTGATACCTTCTTGTGAGTTGAACAGGAGGTGGTCTTCACCGATGAATCAGGAAGAAACGATGCTTTTGCATAAGGAGAGATACAAGAAAACGATTAAGAATCTGACCGTGATGAGCGATATTTTCGCGCGGAATGTATTCAAGGATAAGAAAGCCTGCGAGTACGTTCTTAGAATCATCATGGAGGACAAGGATTTGACCGTCATCGACAATGAGACGCAGGTGGATTTCAGAAGCATGCATGGCAGAGGTGTCGTGCTGGACTGTGTGGCAAAGGATGGAAGCGGACGCATCTTCAACGTCGAGATACAGCAGGACGATGAGGGGGCGCACCCGAAACGTGCCAGATACAACCTCGGGATGATGGATTCCAACGTGCTGGATACGGGAAAGAACTTCGATAAGCTCCCGGAAACCTACGTGATATTCGTCACGTTGAAAGACGCACTGGGGCACGGACTTCCGATAGCCCATATCGACCGGATAATCCGCGAGAACGGCAAGGAGTTCGGGGACGAGGAACACTTCATCTACGTGGATTCGAGCAAGGACGATGGCGGCGAGCTTGGAAGACTGATGCACGATTTCCGTGTGAAGGAAGCGAAAGAGATGCAGGCGGGAGCATTGAAAGACCGCGTGCACGAACTGAAAGAGACCGAGAAAGGAGTGGAGCATATGTGCAAGGAAATGGAAGCCCTGCGTCTGGAAGGCGTAGAGGAAGGAAGAATGGAAGAGAAAAAAGCGGTAGCATATTCTCTCGCTGACAGGAAGATGAGTGCCGAGGAGATAGCGGAAATCATCAAGGTCAACATTGAAACCGTCAAGGGATGGCTTGCAGGAAGTGTGTCTGCCGCAAGATAGAAAACTATTTTGATAGGTTCACGGTTTTATGGCTCTGCGGGTTATTAGCTCGCAGAGTCTTTTTGATACGGATTCGAGCAAGGACGATGGCGGCGAGCTTGGAAGACTGATGCACGATTTCCGT
>ENA-OROU01002659-OROU01002659.1-human-gut-metagenome-genome-assembly--contig:-NODE-2659-length-12593-cov-2.166613_pt1 | contig 12593 bp, 14 predicted proteins | sample MGYA00242131_ERZ509054 | MGnify/ENA primary metagenome ERZ509054 (study PRJEB26280, sample SAMEA2338749) | human gut metagenome | biome: human gut; feature: human-associated habitat; material: faeces... | reverse complement strand
GGAGTGCGGCGTTGGAGCCGAATGCAGAGATGGTTTCAAAGCTCAGAGAAATATATCCCGGAAGAGATTTTCTGAAATAAAGAAGCTTGTCGGCGAGCGACTGCTCCGTCATTTCCTCTTTGCCTAAATTGCGGTCGAGCCACGCGAAGAACCGCACTAAAGCAACACCGTCTTTGAGCATCGCCTCCGAGATTAATTCGATCTCTTCCGGCGTTTTAAGCGCTTTCATGAGCTCGATAGGATTAGGCAATTCCAGCTGAGTGATTTGTTCCGGTAAGCGTGACAGAAGAGAGGCATTGATTTCTTCCGGGTCGGCCAGTACGGTTCCTGAGGAAAGAGATGCGAGTGCTGCACCGACGGAATGGTAAGGTGCTAAGACAACTCCTTCCTCAGCCAATTGTTCTTTCAGATCGGCAGGAACTTTTTCTTCGTTGATAAAAAGGGTGGCATTCCCTTTAGCCGGAATCAGCGAGTAGGCGTAGAAGACCGGGTTGTCCGGCACATCGGAACCGCGCAGATTAAAGATCCAGGCGATATCGTCGAGCTTAGATGTGAGCAGGTAGTCGGCGCCCTCTTTTTTGAGAACCTCACGCAGAGCGGTAAGTTTCTGTTCTCGGTTTCGCGGGGAAACTGTATGGTCAAAGATCGGCTTTTCAGTGCGTTCCGGTCTTTCTTCCCAGATGGTTTCTTCGGGCGTCTGACGAACCAGCGAGAGATGAAGATGTTTCTCGGCAAAAACTCGGGCGTAATTCTTGGCGTCTTTGCTGGAAATCAATTCGGAGTTGATGCCGACGCAGTCGTTGGCCATCAAGTGCGCGGCAAACCAGTCGGCAAACTCCGCGGCGTAGCCTTGGTTGAGTTTAACGAGTTCAATGCCGGAGCCCTCGAGCTGCTGCTCGGCCTGAACCCAGTAGCGGGAGTCGGTGACAAGCGCTGCGGCGTCCTGGGTCACTAAGAGAGATCCTGCAGAGCCCGTGAAGCCCGAAAGCCACTTGCGGAAGGCATAGTGTTCATCTACGTATTCGGAAAGATGAGGGTCTGCCATCGGGACGATCCAGCCGTTGAGACCGTGATCTTTCAAAAAAAAACGTAATGCAGACAGTCTGCTGCTGATAGAGGAGTTCACTGAAGCCTCCGCAATGGAAAATTAATAAACTTTGCGAATCGTTGCCGAGAGCGGAGTACCGCTTTCGTCGTTTTCGATCGTCTGGCGGCCGATGTGCATTTTCTCAACACGCCAGCCGGCATCCCGCAGTTCGTTCAACGTCGCAACGACGTCCAGGTCGGGACATTCGAAGGAAAAACCGGCAAGTTTGGTACCGGCGGTAAAAAGTCCTGCACCTTTGCAAACGGTTTCCGTACGCAAAGGTGCATCCAGAAGCGGATCAAGACCGGCACGATCGGCGTGCGGGATAAAAGCGGAATGCGGTCCGGTAGAAGAACACCCCGCTAAAGCCAGAGCAGCAAGCGCTGCGGCAGCTAAAAGTAAGCGTTTACTCACCATTTAATTTCTTATCCAAAAGACGACGATTTGTCATGCGCAAAGCATGTTCGGTAGTTTCCCAGTCTATGCAGGCATCGGTGACAGAGACACCGTACTTAAGCTGGGAAAGATCGGCAGGGATCTTTTGATTACCGGTATTGATGTTGCTCTCCAGCATGACGCCGCAAATCGATTTATTTCCGTTGACGATCTGAGTGATGCAGTCATTTAAAACAAACGGCTGCAGGTCGGGATTTTTCATGCTGTTGGCATGCGAGCAGTCGACAACGATGCGGGACTCGACACCGGCATTTTTGAGGGCTTTTTCAGCCAGCATGACGCTCACGGTATCAAAGTTCGGACGTCCGCCGCCTCCGCGAAGAACCAAGTGGCTGTAACGGTTGCCCTTGGTCTTGATAATGGAGCTTTGGCCGTTTTCATAGATACCCAAGAAGTAGTGGCTCTGGCGGCTGGCTTTAACTGCATTAATCGAGCTGTCTAACAGGCCGTCGGTGCCGTTCTTGAAACCGACCGGAGCAGACAGACCGCTTGCCATTTCTCTGTGGGTTTGGCTTTCGGTTGTGCGGGCACCGATGGCGTACCAGCTGACGAGTTCGCCCAAATACTGAGGACCGAAGGGATCCAAGGCTTCGGTGGCAACGGCCAGGCCCATCTCATTGATTTTGATCATGAGCTCGCGGGCTTTGAGCATTCCCTTGGCCATGTTGAAGGAGTTGTTCATGTCCGGATCGTTGATATAGCCTTTCCAGCCCACGACGGTTCTTGGTTTCTCAAAATAAACGCGCATGACCGGGAAGATGGTCTCGGAGATGTGTTCTGAGAGTTCAGCTAAACGCTGAGCGTAATCCAGAGCCGCTTTCGGATCATGAATGGAGCACGGGCCTGTGATGACCATTAAACGGTCATCTTCTCCCGTCAAAATCTGTTTGATTTGGTTTCTGCTTTTGTTGACGTTCTCGGCAGCGGCCTCGGTGAGAGGCGCCATTTTTTTGATTTCAGCCGGAGAAGGCATCGGTGCGAAACCTTCAATATTGATGTCTTCCAACGAAAAGCCGGCTTGCTGCTTCACTTCGTTTAATTTCGGAGTTTGCATAAACAACCACATTAAAAATCGGCCGAAGCGGCTCAAGTGTCAGGCTTCGGTCATAAAAAACAACTATCCTTGTCCGATTATAAGAAGGCGACCGCAGGAAAACTCCCGAGGCCGCCTAAAAGTTATCTATCCAGTGAACGGAAAAAGCCGTGGAACACAGGCTATTGTCCGCGAGCGGCCTTACGCCGAACAGAGGGCTTCCCGTCGGAGCGCTTGAATCCGGCAGGAGCGTTTCTTCTTGGCCCGGGGCGGCGATTTTTGTTCTGAGGCTTTGTCGGAGCAGAAACTTTCCAGTCAGAGTAATCCAGCCCGGGGAAATCGGACAATGGCAGGGGCTTCTTGATGAACTTTTCGATCGCAGCCAGCTGCGGCAACTCTTCCGGAGAAACCAGAGAATAAGCTTCTCCCGCTTCTCCTGCGCGTCCCGTTCTGCCGATACGGTGAACGTAGTCTTCTGCTTGCTGCGGCAGTTCGTAGTTGACGACCTGAGGAAGCTTTTCAATATCTAAGCCGCGGGCAGCGATGTCAGTGGCAACGAGAATAGGAAGCTTGTGCTCTTTGAACTCTCTGAGTGCTGTCGTTCTGGCGCTCTGAGATTTATCGCCGTGAATGGCTTTGGCAACCAGACCGTCTTTGAGCAGATGGCGAACCAGCTTATCTGCGCCGTATTTGGTTCTGGTAAAGACCAAAACCTGATCCCATTGGTTGTCGACGATAAGGTCGCGAAGGACAGTGTGTTTATTAGCTTTCGGAACTCTGTAAAGCGTTTGGCGAACAAGAGAGGAGTCCTTATTTCGTTCGATTTCGACGGACTCAGGCTTATTGAGGAATTCGGAAGCGAGCTTTTTAATTTCCGGTGAGAACGTTGCGGAAAAGAGCAGTGTTTGGCGATCCGGCGGGAGCGCCTTCAGAATGCGCTTTAAGTCAGGGAGAAAGCCCATATCCAGCATACGGTCGGCTTCGTCCAGAATCAGAATGTGCGTCTTAGAGAGACCTGCAAAACCCTGGTTCATGAGATCGAGTAGACGACCCGGTGTCGCAACTAAGAAATCCAGCCCTTTGGCAATGGCGGCCTTCTGCGGGTTGATGCCCACACCGCCGAAAACGACGGCAGAGCGTACGCCGAGGTCTTTGCCCAGAGAAAGAATAGTTTCTCCGACTTGCGCGGCAAGCTCTCGGGTAGGAGTCAGTACTAAAACACGAGGAACGCGCTTTTGATAAAGCGTCGGTTCTTCTATCATCTTCTGCAGCATGGGCAGAACAAAAGCAGCCGTTTTACCAGTGCCGGTCTGAGCTGCAGCCAAAAGATCGTATCCCTGTCGAACGAGCGGGATGGCTTTCATTTGAATCGGAGTCGGCGACGTAAAGCCGTTGGCTTCGATTAACTTTTCTAATTGGGGTGCAAACCCAAGTGTCTTAAAAGAATTCGACATTCAATTAGTCCTCTTTGAATCTGTGGGAGTGTAGTGCGGAATCAGTTCTCAATCTGAGGGATTAGACCAATAGGGGGAACCAAGTGAGCATAAAATCCAAGAATCACTAGTGAAGCGCCAATAAGAGGCGATAACGATGTTTGGTATTGACACTCAAGATTTACAAGATTTAAAGATAGTGGACGTCAAAGTCGGTACAGGTGCAGAGGCCAAGCCTGGTGAGCTCGTTCGTGTTCATTACACAGGCTGGCTCGAAGACGGCACAAAGTTTGATTCCAGCGTTGACCGCAAAGAACCTTTTGAATTCCCGCTCGGAGCAGGCTATGTTATCCAGGGCTGGGACCGCGGCGTTGCCGGCATGAAGGTCGGGGGTGTTCGCCGTCTGTTCATTCCGTCTCAGTTAGCCTATGGCGACGGAGGCGCCGGTTCTGTTATTCCTCCGAATGCAACATTGATTTTTGAAATCCAGCTGCTCGGAGTTAAAGACAACGGCAAATGGCAGCTTGAAGAAGATGTCATCACTCCGGTGTCTGCACCTGATGTGAAGTAGCAAGCTAGATAAGGTTGCAACAAGCCGCTTGGATGAGAAAGTCTGAGCGGTTTTTTGTGCCTGCGTATTTCTGAGTCTCAGCAAGCAAAAATCCAAAAGTTACGTTGCACGCGACAACCTATTCTTCTGGAATATATTTTGAAAAAGTGGGCTCTTAGGAAAAACAAACGCCTGCCGGCAGAGTAGCTGTCTGCTGACAGGCGAGAATTTTTCGATTACAGGAAGGCGTTGTGCTCTTTCTCGTAGCCGATGGAGGTCTCAGGTCCGTGGCCCGGATAGACAATTGTGTCATCCGGCAAAGAGAAGAGCTCGGAGCGGATCGATGTCACAAGCTGTTCATGACTGGAGAACGGGAAGTCCGTTCTGCCGATGGATTCTAAGAAAAGCGTGTCGCCGACAAAGACGCACTTTTCTTTCTTGAAGTAATAAGCCACAGAGCCCGGTGTGTGTCCGGGAACACTCAAAACTTTGCATTCAAGTCCGGCAAACTCTGTCTTATTTCCCGGCTCAATGCTGACGGATTCAAATTTAGGGACAGCAGGAAAACCAGAAGATCCGCCCTGCCCAAGAACTGTGGAAGCGATGACTTTATCTTTTTCCGGCGTATAGACCGTAGCGTGCGTTTCGGCAGCTAAAGCGGCAACGCCATAAAGATGGTCAAAGTGCATATGCGTGATGCAGATTGCTTTCAGCTCTAACCCGTGTTCTTTGAGATATTTGCTCAGGGGGCGGGGTCTCCGCCGACATCAATTGCAACAGCTTGGCCTTCGTAGCTAACGATATAGCAATTGGTTTCTAAGGGGCCGAGAGGAAAAACAGCAACAGACATAATACGCCTCACAAAACAAAGTGTTTTGATTATAGGAAGGAGGCGATGTTCACTAGCGCGTGAGAGCCTCACAACGGACGCAAAGAAAAAGCCTCCGAGATGGAAGCTTTTAGAGCGATGAAAATTTTGAGCTAGCAGCGAACAGCTTCGAAACGATGTTCAGGACTGAGGATCTGACGCTGCTCATCAATGAGAGGAAGATCAAGAGCACCGCTGTCCATATGAGAAACTAATCCGTAAAGTGTGTTGACGGCAGCTTCTAAAGCGTCTTTGGCTGACTTTGTTTTGAGGTAAGTGCCTAAAGCGACGGATGAGAAGGTATCGCCTTGTCCGTTAGGCGTCGGTTTTCGTTCCACAAGAGGTGTTCTGACGACCCAGGCATCATCCTTGGTAACGGCTAAGGTCTCGACTGTGCCTGCAAGAACGTCTGGTGTCAGCAGACTTGTCACAAACGTAACACGGCAACCCTTGTCCGTGAACAACTCCCGCGCTGTGTCGACTGCCTCCTGGCGGCTTCTCATCTTTCGTCCGCTCAGCAGTTCCAGTTCAAACTGATTTGGTTTTGTCATATCAGCCAACCCGTTGAGGAAATGTTCCTTCATGAACTGCGGGATATCGGGACGGACAAAAACACCGGTATCCGTGTCGCCCATCACCGGGTCGCACAGCCAAACAGCGTTGGGATTGGCCGCTTTGATTTCAGTTGCTAACTCTAAGACAATTTTGCCGATGCTTGCGTCACCCAAATATCCTGAAAGCAGCCCTTCGATCTTGGGTATGAGACCGCGTTCCCGAATGCCGAGAATAATGTCGCGGATGAGCTCGGCAGTAAAAACCTGACCTCGGAACGTCGGGTGGCCCGTATGATTGGAAAATTCAACCGTGTTGACAACGATCGGACTAAAACCCAAAAGCTGCAGCGGGAAAACGGCGGCAGAATTACCGACAAAACCGTATGCAACGTGAGATTGGATCGTTAACACATAACGAGACATTGAATCCTCCTAAAAACAGCCTAATAGTCCCATAACTCCCCCAATCATAATTAAAAGAATGAGGGGAATATGGGTTTTCCAAACAATAATTGTGACGGCGCCGGCCCAGGCCCACACATGCCAGTTATCAAGCTGGTTTCCCAAAAGAAGATAAGCAGTGGCAAATAAAAGCCCGACGGCAATCGGCGCCATGCCGGCTTTATAGGACTTAACGAAAACCGAGGAAGCGTGCTCGCGAATATACCTTCCCGCAAGAACGGCAATCAGCGAGAAAGGAATGGAAGTTCCGCCGAAAGTAGCGAGCGCACCCAAAGGACCGGCGGCTGCCCAGCCAAGCACTGCCGCAACCAGTACATTCGGGCCTGGCAGGGACTGGCCGAACGCAACCGTCTTGGCAAAGGTCTCCGGCGTCAGCAGTCCTGCCGTATCCACAAGGTAGGAGTACATGCCGGGGAGCGTAGCCATGAAGCCGCCGATCGCGATCAGCGAAAGCAGCATGAAGTGGAAGAATAGTCCGGCAAATAAGGCAGGTGTCATGACCGAGCGCTCCTTTCCTTAATGAATCGGTACCACGCCCAGAAGGAGAGAGGAATACCGACAATCGGCAGAATGTAGACCATGGAAATCTTCAGCATGCCGACGGTGATGAATGTGATGACCAAGCCAAAAATCCAGACCGGCGGCGTGATGATATTTTCTTTGCAGTTGTAAAGAAGCTTCATAGCGGCGCCGGCCACCATCCCTGAGGCAGATGCGGCCATACCGACCAGAGCATCGGATACCCATTTGTTCCCGACAGTTGGATACCCTTGCTTTTGCGTACTGTTGATAGAAGACAAAGACGGAGAGCATGAGCGTTGCCGGAAGCGTAATCATGCCGAGGAAAGAGGCAAGTGCGCCTCTCCATCCGAAATGTCGGTCGCCCACCACGATGGTCAAAATCATGATGTTTGGTCCCGGAAGGACTTGAGAAACGGTCAGGAGGTCAAGAAACTCGGACTGCGTTAGCCATTTCTTTTGGTCAACGAGAAATTGCTGAGCAATTGCGGTAGAGCCGCCGAAGGCCTGCATAGCCATCAGCGTAAAAGAGCAAAACAGGTCCCAGCAGCTTTTTGGTTTATTCGGTGCGGAAGTTTTGTATTTCGCGGTAGAGGTCATAAGAATTCAGCCTTTTTTCAGCCATTCTAAGTGTCAAAAAGGCCGTAACCTCTTTTGTAGGAACTTAATGCGGCCGGATGCCGATTTCAGCGAGCAGGGCTTTGGTTTCGTCAACGGGCAGACCGATCACGCCGCTGTAAGAACCTTCGACTTTTTCGACGAATTGACCGGCTAATCCCTGAATCCCGTAACCGCCGGCCTTATCAAAAGCTTCTCCGGAGGCAATGTAGGAGTTGATTTCTTCGTCGGTGAGCGGGCGGAAGGTGACAAACGTCTTAGTCAGAGTTTCTCTTGGCTTTCCTTCCTTATCGACCAAACATACTGCAGTCAGAACTTCGTGTGTTTGTCCCGAGAAATCTTTGAGGAATTCAAAAGCTTCCTTTTCGTCTGCCGGCTTGCCGTAAATTTTGCCGTTTAACGCAACCGTGGTATCAGCGGCAAGGACGGGAAGCAGCAAATCGCGTTCGGTTTCCGCTACTTTACGGCCCCACTTAGCCTTTTCGCGTGTGACGCGCGCCACGTAGTTCTCGGGAGATTCGCCGGGCAGGACATCTTCGTTGACGGAGTCGGGTGTTTTGCTTAAAAGAATGTCAAAGTCAAAGCCCGCATCTTTCAAAAGCTCCCGTCTGCGCGGCGACTTGGAGGCAAGATAGAAATCCATAACTTAAGCCCGATGATAGGGGTGGTTGTGGAGAAGGGACCAACTGCGGTAGATCTGCTCTACGAGCAAAACGCGAGCCATGGCGTGCGGCAAGGTCAGGGAAGAGAGACGAAGCGTAAAGTCAGCCTCGGCTTTGAGTCCCGGATCGATACCGTCGGCGCCCCCGATGATGAAAGCGATCGGGCGTCCTTGGTCGCTCCAGCGGTTGATTTGCTGGGCGAGCTTAGTGCTGGTCGGGTCTGCGCCGCGTTCATCCATGATGACCTTGATGGCATCCTTCGGCAGGGCGGCCCGAATCCTTTCCGCTTCGGCCTGCATCACTTTCGGGATGGTGCGCTTGTTCCTGTCTTCGGCTTTGACGGTCTTTAATTCGACCTTCCAATCCGACGGAAAGCGATGCAGATAGTCTTCGCATGCTTCATCAGCCCATTTGGGTATTTTGAGACCGACGGCAACGACGGAAATTTTCATAGTAAAAATTATTCAGAATCTTCTTCTTTGTCTTCATTCTCAAGGAGTTTCATACGGACGGGATGGGCGCCCCAAAGTTCCTCAAGGTTGTAATAAGCACGAAGAGCCGGCTGCATGATATGAACGATGGCGCTTCCGCAGTCGACGAGAACCCATTCGCCGGTCTCCAGACCTTCGACGCCGACGGCGTCTCCGCCGTTTTCCTTAACTTCCATGAAAACATGGTGGCCTAAAGCGCGAGTCTGGCGGTTGGAATTGGCGGTTGCAACGATGACGCGCTCGAATAAAGCGGTCTGCTTAGAGGTGTTGAAAATCTTGATATCTTGTGCCTTGACGTCTTCAAGTGCGTTAACGATCACTCTCTGTAACTTACGAATATCCATAAAACTTTCTCTTGTTTAGTTAGCGGTTAATTGTACTCAGTCAGGTTTCTTTTCAACAGCAGAAAGTCTTCTTTTCGAGCCGGAAATCACAAAATCATGCAAATATCCGTGAATTGAGTTTTCTTTTTCCGAAGGATCGTTTTCTAAAATCTAAAAGATTTGAACTAACAACTCACGAAAAAATGTTCCTGTTTTGGCCGAGCCTCATCCTGGCAGTTTATGTGGTTTGCAGCGGTGTCCTGCCGCTTAAGATTCATTGGTTTTGGAAACTTTTATCCGCGGCGGTAATCTTTCTGATTTCCATGAAGTACATGGCCTACACCATGAACGGAGGTACGTTCTTTGAGCCCGCAGTCAAGGGCGCATGTATGCTTACTTGGGAGGCCTTGTACGGAGCACTTATTCTTGCGGCGTTTTTGCTTTTGCTGAAAGACATTTGTTCTCTCGGACTTTGGCTGCTCGGCACTTTCGGCGTAAAGACCGGTTTTAGCTTCAATCGCCTTGTCTTTATTGTTCCGATTTTTATTGTTTCTGTCGCAGGCGGCTTTTGGGGAATGTATGAAGGCATCGAAGTCCCTGAGGTAAAGACTGAAACGATTGTCTTTAAAAACCTTCCTGCTCAATGGAAAGGAACAACGATCGCCTTGCTGAGCGACCTGCACGTCGGGCCTGTTCAGCGCAAAGAATGGCTGTCCGAGATCGTGAAAAGGACCAATGATTTAAATCCTGACATCGTGATGATCACGGGTGACTTTATCGATGGAAGGGCACAAAAACTTCTTCCTGAGCTTGAACCTTTGAAGCATTTAAAGTCCAAGTACGGAGTTTATGCCGTCCCCGGCAATCATGAGTACTACTCTGTCTATCAAGAGTGGATGGTAGCTTTGCCGACGCTTGGCATCAAAGTACTTCGCAACGGCAGTGACGTGCTCACAAAAGACGGTGCATCTTTGGTGGTCGGCGGAACGACAGATCTCGGCGCGTCTCGTTTCGGAGAAGAGCCGCCAAACGTTGAAAAGACGTTTTCCGGAACAAGTCCTGAGGATTTCAGAATTCTTTTGGCGCACCAGCCAAAGACAGGTTCTCTGACAAAAGAGAAATTTGATCTCCAGCTTTCCGGCCATACGCACGGAGGCCATATTTTCTTTATGTATCCGATTCTAGCCTATTTCAATGACGGCTTAGTGAGCGGCTTCTACGATCGAGGCGCAAGGAAGGTTTACGTTACCAACGGCTCCGGACTATGGAATGGCTTCACGATGCGTGTAGGTGTTCCGTCCGAAATCACTTTCATTACGCTGGAATAGGAAAGGCTATTAAATAAAAGAATCACAATTCGACGAACTATAGAATAAATTTCAAAGACTGATCCTGCTTTCAGAAAATCCTAAAAATCCAATAGTTATGGCAATTTTTCTAACGAAAAATTGCCATTATTTTTGATTAATTACTTGATTATATAGTTTAATTTTAGTATAATATAAGACTATATTAAAATGATTTAAAGGCAAAAAATGGCTGTTCCTGAAGAAGTCAAAAAGGTTCCGCGTCCGGTTAACACTACTGTCTATGACGCCGGCAGAGACGGACCGAAGCGATTCTTTGTTCGGGAACGGATTGGGTGTAAGTACATCAAAGGCCATAATCCGCAGCCCGTTTACGGGAAGGTTATTGGCTATATCTACGAAGGGAAGTTCATTCCTAAGGGGCTGGAATTGAGAACTGATAAGCCCGACAGTCTTTCCTTTGGCAGCGCTGCCTTTGCTTATTCTGTCTGCCAAACCCTTAAGCAGGAACTCTTCGAGAGCTTCGAAATCAAAACTGCTCTTACCTTACTGACAATCGCTCTTTTGAGAGTTCTTAAACCCCGGGTTCCCAACAGCCGGCTAAATTCTCTTTACGAACGCAGCTGGATATCGATGTTCATTCCCGGAATACAGCTGTCCGGTAATACGGTCTCAAAACTGCTCAACAATCTTGGGAAAGACGCCGAGAAAAGGAGACATTTCTTTGCACGACGCCTCAGTAACGTAAGCGGCTTTGAGCACATCGCGATTGACGGGACTCTCAAACAGGACAGCAGTATTGTCAACGATCTTTCCGGCTTCTCCTATAAGTCCCGTCTGAAAGGATGCCGCGATATCAGCGTGATCTATGCCTACGATATTGAAAGGATGGAGCCGCTCTGCGCTCAAGTCTTTCCCGGCCATTGCATCGATGCAAGCGCTTATCGGGAATTCATTCGCGAAAATAAAATCGAAAAGGGAATCATTGTTGCTGACAAGGGCTTTCCGTCTTCAAAGTTGGCCGATGAACTTAAGCAGCATCCGGGACTCCACTTCCTAACTCCGGTCCGACGCAACGATGTAAATATCGAAAAGCTGGAACTTCTCAAATTTGACGGAGTTCTGGCCGGCACGAAACAACAAGTTCTTTATGCCAAACGCAAAAGCGTTTCCGGAAGATTCTTTTACTCATTTAAAGACACCGGTTTAGAGAGCTCCGAGCAGAAAGACTACTTGAATCACAGGCTCAGACATAACGACTTTAATAATGAAAATTATCTGGGAAAGAAAGAAAAGTTCGGTCTCATTGTCTTTGAATCAGACCAAGATCTATCTCCAAAGAGCGCCTACCTTTGCTATCAGGACCGATGGCTGTTGGAACTCATGTTTAAAAAATACAAATCTAATGAGCAGCTTGTAGATTCCAGAGTGCAGAGTGACTTCTCTGTTTGGGGCTCGGAGTTTGTCAATTTCTTAGCAACAGTCATTACTGCAAAGATGGTGAAAAAGGCCGATGAGAAGAAGTTATTGGACAAGTTCACTTATGGTGAACTCCTCGATGAACTTGAGCACATTTGGAGAAAAACTGCTGCTAAAGGGCCGGTTCAATCTTCTGATCCTTATTGGGTGCATCCCTTCAAAGACGGAATGCAAATCCTAGAAGAGCTGGGATTATCCGAACCTATTGCAACCCTGGATGGGGAACCTAAGCCTAAAGGCAGGCCTAAAAGGAAACCTGTCTTTGTCGGTCCTAAGAGACCTAGAGGAAGGCCGAAAAAGACGGAAACCGACTAGCATATAGTACAAATAATTGAGAAACCTTTAGTAAAATTGATAAAGAAAGTACAAATATCCCGTGTTTTTGATTTATTTGTAAGTTATTTTTTTTGTACTAAAATCGTGTATCACTCTAAAAGAAAAGGAAAAAATTATTTAAATGACGTTTTCCAAAAGGGTCTGTATTGCGAACAAATAACCAATTAACGTGATAAGATTTCCGTTTGCCTGAACAGGACAGGAGGAAGAATGGGATCCGATCCTAAAATTAGAAGAATACTTTGTCAGAGGCTTCTACAGCTCAGACATGAAAACAACCTTACTCAAGCCGAACTCTCCAGTCTGAGCGCGATACCTCAGCCGGTCCTTTCTCTTTATGAGAACCAGGACAGTTCAAGATCTCCGACGCTTTATGCTTTAGTGCGCCTTGCAAACGCATTGAACGTTTCTACTG
>ENA-OROU01002658-OROU01002658.1-human-gut-metagenome-genome-assembly--contig:-NODE-2658-length-12597-cov-15.933902_pt1 | contig 12597 bp, 28 predicted proteins | sample MGYA00242131_ERZ509054 | MGnify/ENA primary metagenome ERZ509054 (study PRJEB26280, sample SAMEA2338749) | human gut metagenome | biome: human gut; feature: human-associated habitat; material: faeces... | reverse complement strand
ATAGACAGCCAGGCAGAAAAAGAAAAGAACCGGCTCACCACCGGTACTTTGACATAGGAAAACATAGACAACAAAGCCGAATACAAAATAAAAGCAAGCGGAATCACCGCATCCACCAATGCCGTATCCAAACTCGACCCCTGATTAAGTTATCTGGATGAGGAATGATATATCATGACAGATTTAGTAATAATTTTAGTGTATTTAGCAATGATGCTTATATGGATTTTTAAGAAGATAAAGTTTGGAAGCTTCGTTTTTTCTACAACTATTCGAATTATAATTATAAAATTTATTTATTCATTAATACTTCCATTTTCTGTATTTGTATATATTTTTTTTCCGCCAGAAAATGCAGTTCGGTTTTTATTAGGTGCGAGTAGTATAGGGGCATTAGGGGGGCTATTTTGGCTTTTAGATCGTGAAAGAAGGATTGTCATTATTAAGAGTGTTGATCATGAAACATTAAAAGAAATACAAGGATCTCTTCAAAAACGGGAACGAAGAACGAAAGAGGTTCTTGTTGGATGTATTTTTTTCATGTTTTTAGGTTTTTTGATCTATCTTTTACCACATTAGAGAAAGCGTAAGTGAATTATTATAAGGATAAGAATGGAACATCTGTCTAACCATGTCATTTGTGAAAATAAGCGTAACAGATATAAAGAAGCGCTAAACAAAGCAGCCCTGGATAAATCCAAAGAAATAGCGGCAGAAGAAATAGCAAGCTGGAGCGCGGCGAACTGGATGGAAAGTAAATATCCCTACCTGACACGAAAAGAAGCGGAGGCAATTGGGAAAAACCTTGTAAAGGAAGCCAGCCCTTTTGTAGCAGGTGCGTCTTACCTATAGGGGATACAGGAAAACCATGAAAGATTTATTTAAATCCCCATACAACGCATTTAGCGCGGATACATACGATATGTTGCCGTATCACTTGGGATAATTGGGGCATGGGGGGGAAGTGCATTAGGGGGGCCTGTAGGTGGGCTGTGCGCGGTGGAACTATATCTATAGGAGCAAGTGTATGGGTGAAGATAGAAAAAGATAAATGAGAACAGCAACAATCACTTTCGGTTGATGAGGAGAAAACTTCCGGGACTGGAGGGGGAAAATGAGTTACTTGGTAAATAGTGTATTTTATGATTTAGTCTATCTTGTTATTTGCATTCTTCTTATAAGGATATATTTTATCCAAAAAATTATTTGTTCTGAAAAGGAGCAATATTTTGTGCTTCATGTTTCTCCGTTTTTATATGTCCCTCTTGTAAGTATTCATATTATTGCGATGTTATATATTATTGGGGTGAATAGAGGCTTCTTCCTCGGTGAATACACTAAAGAAGCAAATATCATTGTAATTATGGCAGTATTAATTGAGTTCATGATAAGCATATATAATCGTATGAAATATGGCCCCAAAGATCAGAAGTTTAAAAATGATACGGAGACAGGATGCATAAGTATAATCTTAATAATTACTGTTTTAGCTGTGATGTGCTTCTTTCATTAATAGTGTTTAGAAATGGTTAGTTGTGGACCATAGAAGATGGAGAAGTAGTGGAAGAAATAATTGCCCATACAGGAAGCAAAGCAAGCGGAAAGAAAGTAGACGTAAAAACAGGAAACAACCTCTCCATAGAAAGCGGCATCCATCTGCAAAGAGATATTACCGCTTTACGGGATATAGGAAAACTATAAAAGATTTAATCCCCATACAACGCATTTAAAGGGGATATATGAGTGGAAGTTTATTAACACAAATATATGTAGAGGAGAAAAAACGAGAATGGGAGAAGAATGAAAAGGATTCAATGAAAGTAACTGAGAAAATAGAATACAGGGAGTGATAATATATGAATTATTTTATTGGTAGTATTCTATTTGATTTGATACTTCTGATATTATCTATTGGAATCTTTAAGACATTTATTTTGAAACAAAATTTATCTGATAAGGAACGTTTTTTTCTTATACATACACCAACATATATATACATACCATTATCGATCCTTATAATTATTAGTATGGTCTATATAGTTGCGGTAGATAGGAAATTAATTAATGACCACTATATTCTTTTTGCCCAAATTATTATGTTTGCTGTATTTTTTATGACGATGATTATTACAGTGCATCATCGAATTAAATATGGCAATAAGGATTGGAAATACAAAAAGGATACAAAACTTATGATTATAGGGCTGTCTATGTTAATTTTCATTTTTGTCATGATCTGGCTTTTTGGGTAATTAATATAAATCCCGCCTCAAAGGAGCCGTCATAGACAGCAAAGCACCGGTAGAAAAGAACAAACTCACCACCGGTACTTTGACATGGGAAAACATAAACAACAAAGCAGAATATAAAGCAAGCGGAAAAGGAATCTCCTATACCAATGGAGCAGGAATCCCCTTAAACGCCTTAGGACTCCTTTCAAACATGGGTCCCACCGTGAAAGACAAAGCAGGAACAACCACGACATCCGCCGTATCCAAAGAAATCATTACAATAACAGACAAAGAAAACCGGAAACAGGACATAGAGAAACTAAACAGGAACATAGAAGACAGCCTAAAAAAACTTAAAGAAATCTTTTAAAGAAATCTTTGACAACAAAAGTAGAAGAAAAACAGGAACCCATCCACATGATGAACATAGTGGGGAACCAAATCATCCATGAAATGGCAGACCACTATGGATGGAAAGAAGGCTCCACAGAAAAGACAGCCATCCATGGAATGCCGGGAGCCTGACAGGAGACCGTGCGGAAGGAGCCTATACGGTACAATCTAGTGGGACGCAAGCAAACGTACATCTTGATTTTTCTACAAGTAGAGATCATCCGGTAATTGTAGCAAATGTGAGTACAAGCATAATTGCTGTTGGAGGACAAATAGGATATATTTATGAGCCTAAATATCATACTTCAGATGGAAATGTAAATGTATATGGTGCTTTAAGAGGTATAAATATTGGTGACAATAGTGGCGATAGTGTTGCTGATTTTGGGGTACAAGCTTATTATGGTGCAGGAGCAGAAGTAGGTGTAAGAGTCAATCTAAGTAAATTATATGAAGAAATATTTCATGAAAGAGAAGATACTAATAAGAAAGAAGACATAAAGAAACGTGTTAACGAGATAATAGATAAAAGGAGAAATTGAGTTTATGACAGTAAAAGACATAATTTTGAATATCATAGTATACATTGTATTAGTTATAGCAATTTGTTATCCGGAATATTTTAAAACATTTGGAATTTGGGATCAAAAACCATATGCCAAAAATTCTATAGGAGTGTTTATAGCAAGGGTAATAGCGATTGTAGTACTATTTTTAGTTATTATATATGACATTTCTATGATGAAAAGACAGTGATACAGGAGCCGGACGGATTATAGATATAAACAGCCGGAGCGGAGAGGCATTCAGCCATCTGAATCCCAACGGGGAGGGAATACGCCCTTATGATAAAATGTAACCTTCAAACGAATTGACAAAGGGAACGATCATCCGTCAGGGGTATATACCTTTGGAGAACAAGATGGAACCGTAGCCAATGGACATGCCTTATATCCCGATGAAATTAAAGACCGGGAAAACTACAGGCGTATGAAAGGGATATCCATGCCAAACTATACCATTAACAAAGGAACACTTGCGGAGAACATGGACACAGCAGCTATAGAATACCCCTTTGCACTGGCAGAGAACATGGCAGGAAGAGCGGAAGAATTACATCGGGGAAGATTGCTGAAAGGCACAGGGGATAATTATGGGAATGGCGGTTGATGAAGGAGGAAATGAAGTCGCTAAAACCATGATGAAGGATTTACTAAAAACAGATGCTCAAAAATGGAAGAACAAAAGGAAGGTAAAAAATGATTAGCGATAGAAGTTGGAGGTAAGGATGGTTATATTTAGCTTTTTTTTATTCATAGAGCGTATAATCTTTATGTTTAGCAATAAGTTAGAAGTAAAAGAAAATGTGTCTCAAACATTCTATTACTATTTTAGTGGAGTAGGGGGGCTAATTTACTTTTTTGTATTATTTTGTATATCTATAATTGGGTATAGAATTAATTACTTAATAATGCTGCTTGTTATGTGTATCATATATTTCTTATCACTTAGCAGATCAAAATATTGTTATGAAAAGGAGAAAGAGCTCATAATATCACGTGATAATAAGTCAGAAAGAATTAATAAACTGAGAAATTATATTAAGTTTATTAATATTGTAAGGTGGATTGACTGTTTGGGGTTTGCATTATTATTGATGGTGGCTATTTAGAGTTACCATTAAAGGGAAGGCAGGCAAAGACATCAACCTTACTGCTGCTGAAAACAGGAAAACAGCAGAAGGAAAGAGCAAGAGCAAAGGCGCAAGAATTACTGCATCCTTCGGCGTAGGAGGACGCCAAAATGCAGGCATCAGCGTAGGAAAATTCAAAGGAAATTGAATTACCTATACGGGAAGCGCTGCCATATCCAAAGGAACCATAACCATCACGGATAAAGAAAACAGGGAACAAAGCCTAGAGAAAATGAATAGGAACACAGAGGACAGCCTAAGCAAACGTAAAGAAATCTTCGACAAAACAAAAGTAGAAGAAAAACAGGAACTTATCCACATGATGAACATAGTAGGGAACCAAATCATCCATGAAGCGGCAGGCCACTATGGATGGAAAGAAGGCTCCACAGAAAAACTCCTTCTCCGTGGAATGTGGGGAGCGGAGTAGGACACACAGGCGCCTATATTTCCAAAGAGCAATTACAGAGAAATATTATGGCTCAATAAGTGATATTAAACAAGCGAGACTGTTCAAGTTAAATTTTGATAGAAGTGATACATACAATTTAATCTCAATGATAAATTATTACCAGAATAATTCAGATTGGATAAAAAAGCCTTATTATGAACCCACAAATAACGGGAATCCTTATTGGAGATATAATCCGCTTACGAATAACTGCAATAGCTTTGTTATGAATAGTTTGTATAACATATTGCCAATAGATGATTATAGAAGAGAAAATATAAAATTTGATCAATTTGATCCCCAAGCGCAAGGGGATAATCTTGAACAGGCGAATCATTTGGTAGTGGAGGTGTATAAACAATGAATTTGTATTGTTTAAGTTTAAAAAATATATGGAAAATATTGATCATTGAGGGTATATTCTCTGTCTTATTTTGCATATCAATGGCGATACTTTTTCAGATAGCTTTTTTCTCGTATAAAGCAGCATTTATACTCGGATTAGCAATAAGTCTTATTTATTCTCTTATTATCTATTTTTGTGGTAATTTTCCACTTTTATTAACTATTAAAGGTGGAATTCGGTATATAGAGATAGCAATAATATTTTTTTGTGGTTTATTATTCATCACGCTACCAGTATTCCCATTTCTTCCGGATGGAAATAATATATTGTTTGCACTTTTTGATACAGTTTGTTTTATTGGAAATTATATTTATGGAACTTCCGGTGTTATTTCAGCAATAATAACTTATATATTATGTATGTGGATAATAACTGGGGTAATTTGTTTTTTACAAAGAAAAATTCATAATGGGATTTGATGCATATCTTATTAAAATGGTTATCTATGCAAGAGTATTAACTACTTAAAATAACTTACCTTTTAAAGGAATGGGGCGTGAATATTTTGAAAAATGTTAAAAGATATTTTGGAGTTAGTGGAACTATATTTTTAATAGGAGCTGGTATTGGTTTTTTTGCTATATATTTTGATATAAAAGGATTGGCTTATATTTCAATTGCTTGTTGCGGAATTAGTTTATTGATTAATAAGGATGGGAATATTAATTGGTGAAAAAGAATCAAAGAAATGGAGCGAAAGCGGAACCAACCGTATCGCCTGTATGGATCATGGGAGCCTTAGTATCCAAAGAGGCAGGAATGACAAAAGGACTGACAGGAGCAGCACCGGATGCTCTCCTGAAAAAAGAACCGGGAAAAGTTAAAGGCATGGACAGCCATAAAATGGCAAGCGCTGCTATAGGATACCTGGCAGGAGGTAAAATAGGGACTTACCGCATATCATTTTGGAAATGAGGACTATGTGACACTGAATGGTTCTATTGGCATCAGACTCGGGCTGTCAGGTGGGCTCATTATGGATAAGACAGGCAACGTTTATTTTGTCAGAGGCGGTGGAATCGTAAGTGGTCTTGGCGGAACAGTAGCAACCGGAAAATTTAGCATAGATACAAGTGATTGGGATGATTTAGAGTTCAGAAGAAATATAGAAGGGAGAAGCGTTTCCTTTGGTATTAGTGGAGCATTGGTATCAGTGAATGTATCTGTGGGAGATAATACAGGATCTAGGGAGTTAGGTGTAAGTGGCATAGGATTATCTGCTGGAGCCGTAATTAATGAAGCAATATTTGTGTGTAACATTAATAATTTGTAGAGGGGATTGAAAATGAAATCTTTTGATTGGCGAAATATGGAATTACGAGATTTTTTTGGCCTTGTCGCTATAGGAATTTTATTATTTACCATAATTTTTGATTTTGGATTTTGTTATGTCCATAGAGATTATGCTGAAAAGAATAAAGAGGAACTCATCTCTGTGTACTTGGATTTGCCACGAATGAATCATATACAAAATGAATCTTATGAAGTTTTAAAAGCTAGGAAGCTTTTGGTTTATTATATTAGTGGCAGGATATCTACTGATATTACTGATCAACAATTTGCCGATTACTATAAATTGCATTTACCATTATCTGGGTGGAAACTGGATAATCAGAATTGGCATAAGCCAAATTATCGTATTATTGCCCACAAAGGTGAATTTTCATTGTATATTTCTAAAAGAGAGAATGATAGTTGTTGGCATATTATTTTAGATAAAGAAGATTGGCTGTATAAAAAGAGATTTTAGAAAATCATAAGTCATTATAATAAATGACTTATGATAGGTGCCGCTATGAAGAAAATAGACTGGAAGAATTTAAGCTATTATGATTTTATTGGATTTTTAGGAATAGGAGTGATTGTTCTATTTGCATCCTGTTTCGGAGGGCTTTGGTATGCAACTTATGATTACAGGATACAGATGAGAGATCAGATGGTAGGAATGTATCAACATCTTCCTGAACCATTACCTATTGTTAGCGAAGATTATGGAGTGCACCAAAGATGGTTAGTGTTTTATATTGATGGAGTAAAGATATTAAATAAACCACAGCCTGAAAATGTGATAAATGAATATAAAAAAGCGTTAGAAAAAGAAGGATGGGATGCGGAAAGAGAGTATGTAAGAAATGATAAGAATAAAACTTATGGAGTAAATATGAGAAAAGGAGAGTTTATTTTGTCTGTTTCTGCACGAGAGAACAGGGATTCAATAAATATTCATTTAATTAAGAGGGATTGGATATACCATATGGGGTTTTAAAAGAGAATTTTTATTATTGGGGAAAATATTTTTGTGTGTAAATAAATTATGATAGGTGCTACCGTGAAGAAAATAGACTGGAAGAATTTAAGCTACTATGATTTTATTGGTATAGTAGCGGTTACAGCCATTTTGTTGTTTGTCCTGTATTTTGGATGGCTTTGGCACGCGACTTATGATTACAGGATACAGATGAGAGATCAGATGGTGGAAATGTATCAGCAACTCCCCAACCCCATACCGCCTATTGAAGACGATTATGGAGTACATAAAAGATGGCTGGTTTATTGTGTTACTGGTACAAGGGAATTTAACCGAGATTTAAAGGATAACGAATTTGATTTGTATGGGGAAAAATTGGTTGAACAAGGATGGCAGATTGATAAAAAGTATACTGATAGCAATCAATACGGTAAATCCACAAGTATAGTTTTAAGAAAAGGGGATTTTTTATTTGAGATTACTCGGTGGGAAGGGAAAAAGATATGTAGATTTTATCTAATTAAAAGGGATTGGATATACAATAAGGGCTTTTAATACAAAATTTATAAATAGGGAACCATGAGTGGAGGAAACGTATTGGCAGGAGGTCTGGCAGGAGACTGTGTGAGAGGACCTATACGAGGCACAGATGGGGACAAAGTGGGACCGGCTGGCAAAAAAACGCAAAAAGCCTTGAACAAACAACTCAAACAAGAACTATCCACAGAAAAGAAAAGTCCTGACGAACTAATCAAACTGCTGACAGAATACATCAATATGAGCGAAGCCGCTGAACATCCCGCCTCACAAAAAGCGCTGCATAGAGTCTGGAATGAAGAAAAAGGATACACATTACCGAAGATGACAATAAGCGCGCAGGAATATAAAGCCATAGATCAAAAATCATTCAATCGCGTGGCACAAAATACAACCTGCCGACCAAATGGAGCAATAAGAAAAACGTACAGGAAACCCTTGAATCGCTGAGAAATGACCTACAAAGAGAAAACGGTAAGGGGAAAACCCCATTCCAAAGCGATTGGGCTAAATATGGAGGATATGGATTAGACTTTATAGGAGAAGTATCTAAGGAATCTCATTTGCCGGGGATGTCCGGCTGGTCAGGAACTGCCGGAAGGATGTTAGATGTAGGAACATTTTTAACAACGGATAATCATGGCAAAGAAGTTAGTGGAATGGCTGGCAGTATGGGAGGAACTGCATTGGGGGCATTCCTGATTTCTAGTGGAATTCTAAATGTAGGGAAGAGTCCTGCCATATCCAGGTCCTCAACTTATAGGAGGTGCAAATGTTGTATTTACTGGTTATTTAGGTGAACGGTTGGGAAATTCTTTATATGATTCTTATCAAAGGAAAAAGGTATATGTGGATTATATCTATGATTTATCAAATGATATTAGTAAAAATGATAAAGATGAATTTAGAGAAAGGCTTAAACAATATTTTGTTGTAGAGGATTGATAGGAGAAGGCAATGGATATAATAGATAAATTTTTCTTTGTAGGATTAACAGCAACGTTATTGGCATTTCTTTCTGTTTGTACATTCGTCTGTTATGATGTTTTTCATGGTAGGATAAAATATCCTGTTGAATATATTGTGATAATCATAATTGGATTGTTATGGGTAAGTATGCTTTTTTTGTCTACTGTAATTGGAACAACGAATATTTCAGAAAAAGTAGGAGTTTACTATGATAAAGAGTTTGGAACCCTAATAGGAATTTTTTCTTTTTGGTTAATGAATATTATGATTCGATATTATAAATATGTTTTTCTTATTCTACCATATAAAAAAAGTAATAATTGGATAGAAAATATAACGGGGAAATGGGGAATTTCTTACATGTGCCCGGTTATAATTGGGATAGGGATACTATGGTGGTGTTGGCCAATTCTTGTACATGTAATTAAAATAATTTCTTCGTTATAGTATTTTATTATAGATAAAAAAGAGAAATCCCTGTTTTAAAGGAACCGTTATAAACAGTAAAGCACCGGCAGAAAAGAACAAACTCACTACTACTAACACCCTACAAACCTCTCCCTTGGGGAGCCCGTCGTAGGAAGCATGAGACAGGAGCCTATACGGAACAGATGGGGACGAGATGGAACTATTTAGGATTTGAGTTGCCGGAATTCAAGAAACTATTAGTTAAAGATTTAAAGAATCCGGATGGGACACCAACTACAGAAGAACAGGCAAAATAGAGACAAGATAACATCATAAGAAATGGAAATAAATGGGATCCTGACGGAGCTGCTTCCGATAACCAATTGGAGATGGGGAACCATTATGCATCGACCGGAACAGCGTTATCACTCAAAAATAAATATGCATCGGATAACGTTGATCAACTGATGGATGATTATAAGAGAATGGTAACAAATAAACAAAGCAGCATAAAAGGGACGGGGATATATGAATTTAGACCTGTGAGAGTATCTCCTGTCAAAGAACATGGATTTGATGCATATCTTATACAAGGGGGAATAGGTAACTGAGAAGGCGGATATCTCTATGACTTTAAAATAGGGAAATCATACTATTCTTTTGGTGGAAATACATCAAAAGGAATTCTACCGATTGGAGCAGAAGTGCCTGAATTGCGGCTTGTGTCGTTTGATCAGAATTTTAATTTGAAAAGACCTGATAATAGAGAAGATATCTTTTCCGGTAGAAGTATTGGAAGGAATGTTTATATTGGATTTGTAGAGGATGGTTTTACACCAATTAATAAACAATTTGGAACAGTCTGGGTATTAAAATATGGGGGATACGCCACAGATAGGTGTTGGAGTTGATAAAACAATAAGTGAGAATGTCATTGCTAATCTTTTGTGCAAGAAACACGAAATAAAAGAAGTTAATCCTAATGGCAAGCGGTTTATGTAACTGAATAGAAGGGAGAGGCACTTAGTGAGGATTATATTTGATAAGATAAAAAAAGCGAAGTCTATAGCTTTTGTGGGTATTATTGCTATAGTGCTTTTTATTGCTAACCATTTCGAGGCGTTGCAACCTGAAGAAGAAATTAGAAATAGTGTGTCTACCATTGGTATATATAAGGAAGAGGCAGAAACCATAGGGAATAATCTTATATTTTCATATAGAAGTCCGGATGTATACATACTAACAAAAAATTTTGAAGTGTATGCGTCGAGGGATGAGATTGTTAGTTATTATAAGAAAAACTTAGTGGCTACCGGATGGAAATTTACAGGGAAATCAGAAAATATTGATCACTCAAACAATAGAAAGATAGGGGAATCATTTGATTTCAGAAAAGGGAAATATGAACTGGGATTATATTTTAGTATTCAGGATTTGGAAAATTATAGAATAGACAATGGGAAGCCTCTAAAATATTCTATAACGGTTCATCCAAAACAGTAGAATCTTCGACCAAAAGAAAATAGAAGAAAAGGTGGAATACGTAAACGTACGCTCCCCGCTGGGGTACTGCCGCATCGAAGGCATAGCGGGACACAAAAAAACGAACTGCATAAAAAAGCAGAAAAAGCCAGAGAAGCGAATAACAGTACACCGACGGAGAAACACGAAAAAAAGTAACTATGGCTGGATATCATTTTGGTGATGAGGACTATGTAATACTAAATGGTTCTATTGGTATTGGACTTGGGCTGTTGGGAGGACTCATTATGGATAGGACGGATAACATTTATTTTGTCAAAGGCGGTGGAATCGTAAGTGGCCTTGGCGAGACGATAGCAACCGAAAAATTGAGTGTAGATACAAGTGAATGGGGTGAAGATAAATTTTGTGAGGTAATATCGAGAGGTAATTTTGGATTTGGTATGGGATTGTATGGGGGGACTACGATTTCAATAAATCCGAAATATGGTACCAGAGAACTGGGCGCAATTAATGGGGTCTCTGCTTCTATGACATATACTGATGCAAAATAAATATATTTGCAATGTAAATGATTTATGAAAGGTGTCGCCATGAAGAAAATAGATTGGAAGAATTTAAGCTACTATGATTTTATTGGTTTCGTGGCAGTTACAGCTATTTTGTTGTTTGCCCTGTATTTCGGAGGGCTTTGGTATGCGACGTATGATTACAGGATACAGATGAGAGATCAGATGGTGGAAATGTATGGGCAACTCCCCAACCCCATACCGCCTATTAAAGACGATTACGGAGTACATAAAAGATGGCTGGTTTATTGTGTTACTGGTACAAGGGAATTTAACCGAGATTTAAAGGATAACGAATTTGATTTGTATGGGGAAAAATTGGTTGAACAAGGATGGCAGATTGATAAAAAGTATACTGATAGCAATCAATACGGTAAATCCACAAGTATAGTTTTAAGAAAAGGGGATTTTTTATTTGAGATTACTCGGTGGGAAGGGAAAAAGATATGTAGATTTCATCTAATTAAGGAAGACTGGATATATAATAAGGGCTTTTAATACAATTTATAAGTAGTGAACCATAACCATCGCGGATAAAAAAACGGAAACAGGATATCTCCGCCGCCTTTGGAGGGATCCTGTCCAAGATGACAGGAAGGAGCGAACACACAGGTGCCTATATCTCCCAGATGGGGACGAAGTGGAATGAGTATTGGCTTACATAAATAGAGCGCTCTGAAGAAGAATTATGGGAACAAAAAGAGGAGGAACGTGAGCAGTACCCTGGAAACGGAGCATATTCTAAAGAGGAAATAGAAGATGCAATAGAAAAAGGCGTGATAAAAGAAAAAGATTATTTTATGAATTTAGCCAATGCCTATCCGGGAGGTGCTGGAATTGCTTCAGAAATGTCTGCAATAAGTGATTATGAAATTCAACAAAAGTATGGGAATCAAATGACTTTAATTGAAGATAGGACATTTGTAATTAATCAAAATTCTCCTTTTGTGGATACTATTATGCATTCGATTAATTATACTAATGCACTGGGAGATGCAATTAGTAGAGTACGTGCAAGTGGGATTCGAGATCAATATGTTGATTTTACAGTAGATATTAGATCAGATTCAAAAACAAATGAAATATTTGATAATTCTTCATTTTTACTGGCCGGCACTTATTCTGGAAATATAAGCGTCATGATAGAGTCGAAAGGCGTTATCAATGCAAGCAGGGAAACTAAAACCATTTATGTGGATACTTTATGTAC
>ENA-OROU01002642-OROU01002642.1-human-gut-metagenome-genome-assembly--contig:-NODE-2642-length-12643-cov-20.038290_pt1 | contig 12643 bp, 10 predicted proteins | sample MGYA00242131_ERZ509054 | MGnify/ENA primary metagenome ERZ509054 (study PRJEB26280, sample SAMEA2338749) | human gut metagenome | biome: human gut; feature: human-associated habitat; material: faeces... | reverse complement strand
CCACGAAAGTGAGTTTTGAGCGGCTATGGGCGAATCTTGCGCTAAGAGAGAAAAACCCCAGCGTTTTACTGTATTCCGCAGGCCCATCAAAAAAGATGCTTCTATAAATATGAATCCGAAGCCCCGATGCAGGATACACTTTTCAAAATTTTATGTAATTTTTTCAAACACTGTATCCCCCAATGCCTTTCTGAATTCATATTAGTAAAGGGGGATTGATTTCCATGAAGCAGAAAGAACGATTTGACGAAAAGCCCAAGCAGGAGCATACGGAGCCTAAGCATCACAGAAAAGCCGTCATCAAGGGCATTACCGTATATGAATCATTTCGGTCAGAGGGCAGCGAACTGTGGGATTGTCTGTTGCAGAGCATGGGAAAGCACTGAACAAGAACAATTTTTGAAATTCTGAAAAAATGTGCGCAGCAGCTTGATTTTTGTGCGGAAGCTTGGTAAAATACAGACGGGTTAAGTGAATAGTGCAATCAAAAGCCATTAACTTTCTGGATTTTACCATGCAATATGCGTGGAGACGGGAGGTTTAATGGCTTTGTTTTTTTACAAGGAAAAGAATAAAGACATACGGGCAGCGGCCTATCTGAGATTGTCCATCGAGGATGGCGACAAGGCTGAGAGCAACAGCATCGGCAATCAGAGAGAACTGATTCGAGATTTTGCTGCAGAACGGCCAGGACTGCATTTGGTCGAAGAGTACGCTGATGATGGCTACACAGGAACCAACTTTGAACGTCCGGGCTTTAAGCGGATGATGGAGGATATTAAATCCGGCAAAATCAACTGCATCATCGTCAAGGACTTATCCCGACTTGGCCGTAACTACATCGAGATGGGAAAGTATCTGGAACAGATTTTCCCGATGATGGGGATTCGCTTCATCGCTATCAATGACAACTATGACAATGCAAATTCCGAGAGCAGTGATTCGGACAGTATAGTAGTTCCGTTCAAGAATCTTCTGAACGATTCCTACTGCCGGGATATTTCCATCAAGGTGCGCAGCCAGTTGGATATGAAACGGCGCAAAGGAGAGTTCATCGGTGGCTATGCAATCTACGGCTACTGCAAAGATGAACGGAACAAAAACCGTCTGGTGGTAGACGAGTATGCAGCAGATATTGTCCGTTCTATCTACCGCAGAAAACTGGAAGGTATGAGCGCACAGGCGATTGCCGAACAGCTGAACAGCGAGAATGTGCTGGCCCCCAGCGAGTACAAACGGCTGTGCGGTTTGAATTACCATAGTGGGTTCAAAGCTGGCACTCATGCAAAGTGGCAGGCAATTCAGGTGCTTCGGATTCTGAAAAATGAAGTCTACACTGGAACGATGGTGCAGGGCAGGCGGCAGAAGATCAATTACAAAATCAAAAAAATTCGGGATGTGGAAGAATCCGGCTGGATCAGAGTTCCCAATATGCACGAAGCAATCATTCCGCAAAAGCTGTTCGATACCGTGCAGGAGGTCTTGAAACTGGACACTTGTGCATCGAAAGGACAGCAGACCGTAAATCTGTTTTCGGGCATCGTTCGTTGCGGCGGCTGTGGGCAGAACATGGTGCGGCGCACGGTGTCGAAAAACGAAAAGAAATATATTTATCTGCACTGCGTCACAAACCACAATGGTTTAGGCTGTTCCTCACATCTTATCAGCGAAAGTAAGTTGGAAGAGGTGGTGCTGGCCGCATTGCAGGGAAAAATCCAGCAGATTAGTGGACTGGAACATCGTCTGGATGAAATCAATGAGATTCCCAAGAATGAACGCAGACTGAAATCTGTGGAAGAACATCTGAAAATGCTGGAGCAGGAAGAACAGAAATACCAGACCTTGCGCCGCCAGCTTTATGAAGATATGAGCAGCGGTATTGTCAGCAAGGAAGAGTATAAGGAGTTCAGCCATTCCTTTAATGAAAAGGTTGAAGCTATCCGTAAGGCCAAAGCAGAAATGAACCGCCAGAGGGATTGTCTGAACAATCTGGATGTGGAGCATCTGCCGTGGATTGAAGATTTCAAGTCCTACCAAAACCTGACAAGTCTGAACCGCCGCGTTCTGGTGGAACTGGTAGAGAGCATCACCGTCTATGATAAGGAACACATTCATATCCAGTACCGCTTCGATCAGGAAATTCGCAATGTGCTGGAATATTGCAGTAGTGTTCCGGCAGAAGAAACGGAGGAAAGTGCAGTATGAAGTGTGTAAGCTATACCCGGACACTTCCTTGGAAGAATCATCAAGGAGAACTGACGATTGACGAGCAGAATCAGCGCATTGCGGCATATCTGGCGGAACATAAAGAACTGGATTTGCAGAAAAAGTATTCTGACCGCAAGAACGATGAAAAGGCGCGCACCGCGTTCGACCAAATGACCAATGATGGCGTAGAGCGAAAATTTGACTGCATCATTGTGGCATCCATGTACTACTGCGGGCCTGATTTCCCGGCGGCACGGCAGGCAATCGAGGAAACGCTCTATGCAGCGGGCATCGACCTGATCGTGCTGGAGGAGAGTTTGGATACCAGAGCCGTCAGCCGAAAAGAAGTTGAGGACTATTTTGAAGCAAAACGTTGTGAGATGCACGCGGAAATCATGTTTGCGTGGAGAAGGAAACAAGGCGCAGGATTCCGGCTGACAAACTCTGTGCCGTTCGGTTACATCCGCAGAAACGGCGAAAGCAATATGGTAAAGGAAGAAGAAGTTGCTCCATATTTGAGCGAGGCTTTTTTCAGATATGCGTCTGGCCAGAAAATGCGTGATATTGCAAAGTGGTTGAACGAGCAAGGCGTGGAACCCCCAATGAAACACAAAAAGAGAATTCTGGGAAAGCCTTATGATGCAGAGCCCGACCAGTGGACAACGGATATGCTTCGTTGCTTGTTCCGAAATCCGACTTATACAGGTGCGACGGCAAATGGAAGCCGCCAGATCATTGCAGAAAACTGCCACGAACCATACATAACCAAAGAACAGTTCTATGCTTTCCCTTGCAATATGAGGGAGGGGGAGAACAAAATCTCCATTCGGAAAAGCTACAAAAAACCGAACCCGCTGGCAAAACACATTGTCTGCACTTGCGGCCACGCACTCTGCTGGCACAAGGATAAGAGAACAGGGGAAGAACTTTTCTATTGCCGTTACTGCCGCGCACACAAGGAAAACGGAAAGAATCTGAAAGTCCCGGCAGCTACCATTTATAAAAAGGTGATGGATGCTCTGGAACTGGAACATCTGGAAGAAGAAAAGCTGGCTGCAGCGATTCAGCAGGGAGCAGGCAAGAAAGCAATCGAGGTAGTTCGAGCCGAAAAGTCGTTGCAGATGAAGTCCGTTCTGGCTGAACTGAATATGGAACAGTTTCGCCGTGTGCCGCTGTATGAGAGTTATATGGCCGATGAAATCACCGAAGAACAATATCGTGCCGAACTGCTGGACTACGAAGAAGCACATCGGAAATTGAATGAACAGCTTACAGCAATTATGGAAGATACGCTGGTATGGGAACGGGCGTTGAGCCTGCGCAATCCATGGATTCAGCAGATGGCACAGTATAAGACCCCGGAGGAACTTGACCGTAATTTTGTCAAAAAGTATATCGAGCAGGTCACGGTTACATTACTGGACGATGGACAGGCAGAAATCAGCCTGACCATGAAAACGGATGAATGGAAACAGATGCTTAGTCGGATAGAAGTGGAGGGTACAGACAGTGGCACGAAAGAGTAGAAAAAATCTCCAGCAGCCGGAACAGGCGGCAACTTCCGTGCTGCTCCCGGAACTGGAAGAAGCAAAGATACCAGCGGCAATCTATGGGCGGCTTTCTGTTGAGGATGATGAAAAAGAAGAAAGCATGGAAACGCAGATTGCGCTGGTGCAGGATTATATCAACCGCAGCAGGGAACTGAGCTATGTGGATACCTACTTCGACAATGGATTTACGGGAACAAATTTCAAGCGGCCTGCATTTACCCGCCTAATGAACGATGTGCGGCAGAAGAAAATCAAGTGCATCGTGGTGAAAGACCTCTCACGCTTTGGCCGAAACTATCTGGAAGCAGGATACTATATCGAAACGGTGTTCCCATTTTTGGGGATTCGATTGATTGCTGTTACAGATAATTTTGACAGTACGCGCAAAGAGGACATGGAAAGTCTGGCTCTCCCGATTCGGAATATGGTCAACGCAATGTACGCGAAAGACATATCCAAAAAGATATGGACTTCTTTGCAGCGTAAGAAAGAAGCAGGCTATGCAGTCGGAAACGATGCTCCGTATGGCTATATTCGGAACCCCGTGACAAAGCGTAATGAAATTGACCCGGAAGCTGCATTTTATGTGCAGTTGATTTTCCAGTGGGAACTGATGGGCGTACCAATTTTTGAAATCGCCCGACGAATGACATTGCTGCAGGTTCCGACTCCACGGGAGTGGCATAGAAAAATGGTTGAGGGAAAAGAAGTGCTTACCTGTAAAAAGTGGGGCGTAACCACGATTCGGCACATTCTGGAAAATCAAACCTATGTGGGCGATACAATCAACAATAAGAGTACACAGAAGTTATTCGCAGGACAGGGCAGGCACGACCTTCCCAAAGAACAGTGGTATGTGGCAAAGAACACACATCCGGCCATCATTGCAAGGGATGATTTTGAAAAGGTGCAAAAAATCTTGAAGAGGAATCAAAAGGTGTTCCATACAATAAGAGCAAAGTCGGAGCAGATTCGGGCAGAATATCAGAATGACCTTGCCGGAATGGTATTTTGTGCAGACTGCGGCAGACCGATGGAGTTTGAACGACTGCCGCATGGAGCGGAAGAAAGTAAAAAGGTCTGCTATTACATCTGCAAGGCAAGACAGGCTGACGATAAGTGCATCGGCCATCAGATTCCAGAAAAACTGCTGAAAGCCCTGATAATGGATCAGCTGCATTTGCTCATTGTCCAGCTGAGCGATAAACGGAAGGTGCTGGAAGAATTGCAGAAATTCGAGGATGTGCAGAATCCCGTCTACCGGGCAAAGGGTGAAATTATGCGCCTGACCGATAAAGTCAGCCAGATGGCCAAGAAGCGGGAACAGCTTTATGCGGACTATGTGGCTGGTGTGGTGGATTCCGAAGATTACCAACTGATTCGGGAAGATTATTCCAGACAATACGATGGCCTGCGAGCTGCGCTGCAGGAAGCGGAAAGCAAAAAAACGGAAGTGGAACGGCAAATCGAAGAATACCTGAATATGACTTCTCATTTGGAAGAACATCTGGACAACTTTGAATTTGACATTCAGTTGGTAAAATCCCTTGTGCAGAAAATCGAAGTGAGTGCGGACAAGCGGATTCGGATTGTTTTTGGATTTCAGGATGTGTTTACAGAACTTGGAAAGGAGAGTGCAGAAACATGATTGCAGCGTATCAGCGCATTTCAAGGGCTGATGGCGATCTGGGCAAAGATGGCAAGGATAAGAGCAACAGCATTGAGAACCAGAAAGAACTGATCCTGCGGTATATCTCCTGCAAAGAAAGCCTGCAAAATGTGCCTGTGATGGATTTTGTGGATGACGGCTACACAGGCAGCAATTTTGACAGACCTGGATTCCAGCAGATGATGGATGGTGTGCGCAATGGCAAGATTGATACCATCATCGTGAAAGACCTTTCCCGTTTTGGCCGTGATTATATCGGTGTGGGCGAATACATGGAGCAGATTTTCCCCCTGCTGGGTGTCCGGCTCATTGCCATCAACGATAACTATGACAGCAATAATTATAAAGGTACAACGCTGGGAATGGATGTGGTCGTCAGTAATCTGGTAAATACCATGTACTGCCGGGATGCAGGAAAGAAACTGCGGACTGCCAATCAGGTTAAGTGGCGCAAGGGTATTACAACGGCATCTGCTGCACCGTTCGGCTATCAGTTTGACCCGGACAAAAAGGGCGCATTTATCATTGACCCGCCAGCCGCAAAAATCGTGCGGCGTATTTTCGACCTTGCGATTCTGGGGCTGGGAACAAGAGATATAGCGATGATGCTGAATGACGAAAATGTTCCTGTGCCGAGCGTATACAACAAAGAAAATAAGGCGTATGGCAAGGAAACGACCTATACCATCGCCCCAGTGATTCTTTGGGATAGCTCTCGCGTCTGGAAAATCCTCACGGCGTATGTGTACACCGGGGCAATGGTTTTGGGCAAAACCAAAACACTGATTTCAGGCAAAAGCATTATCAGAACAGTTCCCAAAGGGCAGCGGTACATTACAGAAGGAACCCATGAAGCAATCGTAAGTCGTGAAGAATTTGAAAAAGCGCAGCTTGTCATAAAAAGCAACAGTCATAAAGTGCTGATGGGCAGCGTGAACTTTCCATTGAAAGGCAAAGTCCGCTGCGGAAATTGCAGGCGAGTGATGGCGCACAATTTTAAACAGGTTGTGCCGACATTCTGGTGCAGAGAGGGCTTGGAACTGGTTGGGCAGACCCAATGCACATCTGAGATATTTCAGGTCAGTGATATTGAAAGTGCCGTCTTTCAGGCACTGAAAAGGGAGCTCTCTCTGCTGGATTCCCTTTATTGTGATATTCAAAAGGAAGAGCAGGATTTGAAAGAGGCCCACAAAAAGGCAAACCGCCGCAAAACTCTGATGGAGCAGGAACTTAAAAACCTGAAAGGTGAGAAGATGCGGATGTATGAAGAATATGCAGCCGGAACACTCCCACTTTGTACCTACAAGCAGAAAAAACAGGAATGTGACAGACGAATTTCAGAGGTGCAAGAGCAAATCGAACAATTCAAAGCGGAAGAATCTGTCCAGAGCGTTGTTCCGGGAATCGTGCGTGCAGCGGCAGAGCAGGCAGAGAATTTCCTGCACGGTACGAGGCTCACGGCAGGTATGGTGTCGGCCTTTATTGAAAATGTCTTTGTGCATGATGGAGGGCGCATTGTGGTGCGGTTCAAATACGAGCAGAGCATACAGGATACTGTAAAGGCACTGCACACAGGCTGAATTTGAGATAGGACTGGGTTGCCCATGTTGGAACATCAAAGAGTGTGTTATAACATGGGCAACGGACCAGTCGGAAAGAGGACACTATGAAAGCGATTCGATGGCTGTTAAAATTGATGTTGGTGATGATAACCCTGCCGCTGATCCTTGCTGTGTGGCTGGCAAAGTGGTTTGTGGTATTCCTGCATCATTGTTCGGCATGGATTTTCTATCTGCTGGGTAGTGTGCTATTGGCAACGGCGATTCTTTCGTACCTCATGCATCAGTCGCAAGGAATGGAAGCACTTCAAATGCTGATCGGCGGATTTGTGATTTTTATGATACCGCAGGTGGTCGGCGGTGTGGTAGTACTTCTGGAACTGGCGGCAGTAATGCTTCGGCAGGTATGGTACATATAAGACGCCCGACCAGGATAGCCTGCCTTTGGAACTGCTTGAATAAAAGCAACGCCCTCATAGTTGAGAGGATTTGTATCTTCTCGGCTATGAGGGTGTTTCATTCCGTAGGAATGTGATAGTTATAGAGGGAGCGTTTCTACCTATATATACCTATATATAATGGAATGCCGTCACAGCCACCGACTATACGGTACTATGACGGCATTATTTTTTATCGTCTGGAATGAACTGCACGACATCATTAGGAGAACAATCAAGCATCAGACAAAGTTTTTCTAATGTGGATAGTGTAATATTCCGATTTTTTTTCAGGGTGTCCAGCGTTTTGTTGTCCAAGCCGTTTTTGAGAAGCTGGTACTGTGTTACCTGCTTGCGGCGCATAGTTTCCCACAGAGGAGTAAAATCAATCAAAGCTGTCACCACTTTTGCTTGTAAAAAAACATTCTGTACGTTTCATTATACGGGTTGGGTATGCAAATGGATATTGTGGAGATACCCACAATGCGGTATAATAAGTAAGATAGAGAGTCTGCAAATAGTGTTTGCCCATGTTATGACATTAATGATAATGCTATAACATGGGCAACTTTGTAATAGGAAGAAAAAGTGAAAGGAGGGGGAATGTGGCAAGCGATAGTCATGCTAAAAGGCCGATTGTGGTAGAACGGCGTAAGGAAAAGGGAAGAAAAAAGACACCTCGCCTGACAAAGACCTATGATGTAAAAATTATTCCTGCAACAGTGGGTGTCGTGGCGGAAACAGAAGAACCACCTAAAAAGCGTGTCGCTGCATACTGTCGTGTCAGCACAGACCAGGAGGCGCAGGAAACCAGTCTGGAAGAGCAAATGGCACATTTCAACACTGTTATAGCGGAGCATCCAGACTGGGAGCTGGCAGGCATTTATGCGGATGAGGGAATCTCTGGTACACAAGTTAAGCATCGAGTGCAGTTTCAGCAGATGATAGAGGATGCAAAGGCTAAGAAAATTGATCTGATTCTTACGAAGTCTATCAGCCGCTTTGCTCGTAATGTGGTGGACTGCCTGACTAATATTCGATTGCTGCGGAACCTCCGGCCACCTGTCAGTGTGTATTTTGACAAGGAACGCTTGGATAGTCTGGATGAAAAGGCAGAAGTATTTCTGACGATGCTGGCTTCTTTCGCACAGGAGGAATCCCGAAGCATCTCCACTAATATCAAGTGGGCAACTCGAAGCCGGATGAAAGCCGGAACGCAAAAAATCAGTACGACGAGTCTGCTGGGCTATGATACGGATGATGATGGCGAAATGGTGATCGTTACCAACGAAGCTGAAATTGTTCGTACAATCTATATGAGCTTTGATAAAGGAATGCACCCGGCAGAAATTGCAGAAAAGCTCAATGCGTTGGAAATCAGAACAATCAAAAATAACCCGTGGACGGGTGAATCGGTCAAGAATATCCTGCGGAATGAAAAATACTGCGGCGACGTTCTGATGCAGAAAACCTATACGGTAGATTGTTTGACCCACAAGACCAAGAAAAACGAAGGCGAGGTGGAGCAGTATTTTATACCAGACCATCATCCCGCAATCGTAGAACGAGAGATCTGGGATAAGGCACAGGTACGGCTGGAACAGATTGCAGGCAAACGGAGGCGTATTCGCCCAAAGCAGCAAAGGCTGGTTCCTTTACGAAAAGGAGTGCTGTTAGGATTCGTTCCCATCAGACCTACATGGAAGGCTGTTTCCTTCAAGAGATTGGAAACGGCAACAGAAAAGGTGATGGCACTGGTTGATGCAAAGCCAGAGCAGATACACATAGAATATGAAAGCGAGGAATGTGAAATGGAAATTTTGAAAGGATTTGAGGTAATCAATCTAAAGCAGCCGAAAGGCGAGTCTGTTATGACGGTGACTTCAAACAGCCTGAAATTCAATAAGGCAACAGCTGTAGAGTTAAACTACGCGCCTTACATCAAGGTGCTGCTCAACGCAAAGACCAGGCAGATTGCGATTCAGCCTTGTTCAGAAAAAGATCCGAATGCGATCAAGTTCAGTAATGAGGAAAGCAAGCAGACTTATGCAATCAGCATTAAGGTGCCGGCTATCCAGGTAGAGTTTCGGAGAATGCTGCCTTTCGAGGATGACAACGGTGGTAAACTTAGCTATACCTTGAATGGAACCTTGTACCCGGATGAGCAAGTTGTCATTTATGATATTGGGGATGTGAAACCGGAAACAGAAAAGAAACGCCGGGGCAGAAGAAAAAAATCTGAAATTGAAGCAGAACAAAAAGAGAACTAAGAATAATATTTGAAGATTTGGTAGTGGCTCCCACTTGTGATTCAAAGGAAACTTTGAGTTGCAGGTGGGAGCTTTTTAATTGTGAAAAAGGCTATCTTCCTGACAAACCAGATGAATCTTTGCCGGACTTTTAACGAATGTTTATTTTTTAACAAAGAACATGATGGAGAGGGAAAAGTGTATCGCTTGCTCGAAAATTAAAAATCTTAGTCTTTTTTAACAAAAATCTCAGGGCATTTTTGACACCTATCTTTTCGGGCTGTTGATGGTATGTTGGATCGAATTTCTGCTTTTGATGGAAAAACCAGAGATAAGCAGGATTTTTGGAAAAGATTGATATGGAATCCTGTAAAGATATGGCGCAGCACAGAAAAAGATTAAACGAGGATTCTTTTATGATTAAAAAAGGTGAAGAACCTAAATCATCAGCGATAAAAATGAAGATTAGGGCAAAAAAATAGACCGCCAAGGTGAAAAATGGCGGAATATCAAGGAAAATCAAGGGTTTGCTGCAGTAACGGGGAGGAGTTCTTAAAAAGAAATTTGTGAAAAATGTTGTCCAAGACTTGACATCGGGCGGCATTGATTGGCAGCGCGAGAAATGGCAATCAGGACTTGGTTCTAAGTTTATCCACCAAGGCGAAAAAAATGCTGCGAACCGGTAATGAGCATCAGCTTCGATTGTCAAATGTGTGAGAGTACGCCAATCAACGCAATCTTTTTCAACGCAAAAGAGAAGCGGCGTCATTTCAATAAACGACATTCTTTGTTCTGATGACAACTGTACGGTGGCTGAAACCGTTTCTCTTGAAATGGTTTTAAGATATTTCTCAAAATATTCAACGACAGACTCATTTGAATAATCTGGATTTTTCAAGTGTGCTTGCACTTTAGTCCTGATTTCCCTCAAATGATTTTTCGTAGGAATTACTTTCACAACATATCCGTTAGGAGATAGCAATCGCTGAAATTCTTTGTAGTGTGCAGGCGAAAATATGTCTAAAATACAATCCATACTTCCGTCTTTCAAAGGGATTTTTGATAAGTCAGTAACAAACCACTTCACTGCTTTGCGCTTGTCTTTTTTTGATGCAATCTGTATTGCCTCCCTTGACAAGTCAAAGGCAAAGATGTTTCGTTCTGTTCTTTGCTGTATCTGCCTTGCATAGAAACCCTCGCCGCAACCAACATCTAAAATGTTTCTTATAGATGGCGTATCAGAAATAAACTGTATGATTTTCTCCAACACAACATCATACATGCCATACTCCAAAATTTGGTGCCGGTTGTCAAAAGACCGCTTGCTGTAGTTGGTTTTGGGCGATGATTTTAACAACAAATTTACATACCCATATCTTGAAATATCAAAGCAATGTCCATGTCTACAAATTAGGCTATTGCCTTGTATATCCATTGATTTTGTGCAAATTGGGCATTGAAAATAAACCTTGCTGTCTGCAAAGCGTGATAAATTATTATTCATTTGTTTTTCCTCCGTAATTACATCTCTGCTTCAATAAGCGAGTTATGCAATACGGATAACCGCAACATAACTCGCGGTTTTATCTTAATCTCATAAATGTAACCATTGTGTTGTCCTCCAATCAATTCCGCAGTATTACTCTGCTTTTAGAAAAAGTATAGCACAAAACTATGAACATTTCCACTCTATTTCAGCCTGTCGGCGGCGTTGCTCTCTCTGGCGTACCGCCGCGCCGCTTCCCGCCGTTCCTCGCTGTATGGGGCGGTCAGACGGAAAGAGAAGCGGCCTTTCTCAATGTCAAACTCCATGCAGCCCGTTTCCGGGTCTGCGTCGGTCTGGCGGCACACATCGGGGTGCTGCTCGGCATAGGCGGCAAGCCGCTTCTTCAAGTCGGTATTGTGGGTACGGATATGGATCAACGGGTCTTTCTCATCAAACCAGATGTCTGTGGTCTTTTTTTGCTTGGGAAGCCCTGTTCGCATAAACTCTCCTTTCTGCGCCCCTGTTACGCAATAGGGGCATTTTTCGGGTGTTTTCTCCGGCTCTTGACTTGGAGAAAACGGCGTTTTTGACGATAAAAACCGCCCGGACGGGGAATGTATCGTCGGGGCGGCTGTTATCGCAAAATTTCCGATTTTTCCGGCTCTTGACCGTCCTGCAAGCTGTCGGCAAGTATCACTTTGAGCAGCTTGTCGCGGAATGTTTCTGTGCCGCTGTGATTGAAAAACAATTCCGCAACGATGGTCTGTCCGTTCTTCTGTGTCGTGATGATACTGTCGGGGGTCTGTTCTGCCATAGGCGGCTCCTTTCTCCGGGCGCGAAAAAGGGATTTCCCGTAGCCCGGAAAATCCCTCTTAGTTGTCGGTATTCTGTTTTACTGTGCGGGTGCTGCGGCGGCGGCCTGCGCCTTTCTCCTTGCCCGGTATTCCCGCGCTTTCATGCGGTCATATTCCCGTTGCTTTTCAAGGTTTCGCGCCCGGTACTCCCTTGAATACTGCCGGTGGTAGGCGCGGCTCTTTTCCTTTTGGGCTTCTTCGATTTCCTCCCGCATTTGCCGGACTTCCTGCTCCGTCGGCTCTGCAAGCTGCGTCACTTCGTTCTCAAATCTGCCGATATAGTTAAAATATATCCCGATGTGCTGAACAGCCTGTTTTGCCCTTTTCTTGTCGCGCTCATGCACTTCAATCCGGCTGATAAACTCGTTGAGAATGGCGGGGGTCAGGTCAGTAAAGGCGGCATAGCGTTCCGTCAGCTTCAAAAACTTCTGCGCCCGCCCTCCCGCGTTCTCATAAGCGGATAGCTGCTCTTGGAGTGTGGCAAGCTCCGCTTTCAGCGCGTAGTATTCTTCCGAATATTTTTGCGACATTTGCTCATAGCGGTCTTGCGGGATAGTGCCGAGGGCGTTGTCCTCATAGAGCTTATTCAGCACCTTGTCAATCTGTTCAAGGCGCGTCGTGATTTGCGGGA
>ENA-OROU01002630-OROU01002630.1-human-gut-metagenome-genome-assembly--contig:-NODE-2630-length-12685-cov-2.774743_pt1 | contig 12685 bp, 8 predicted proteins | sample MGYA00242131_ERZ509054 | MGnify/ENA primary metagenome ERZ509054 (study PRJEB26280, sample SAMEA2338749) | human gut metagenome | biome: human gut; feature: human-associated habitat; material: faeces... | reverse complement strand
TACCCCCATATAGGACTTTTATATTTCATTGTCCTATATGAGGGTAGCATATCAAAGTGGCTGGTGGGGAATTTTTATTGTGGAGAATAATTATATACTATACAACACAAAAATATATAATATATTAAATGAACTATCAGACAAAAGAGTTGCACCTGTAATTACAATGGTGCTATACTTTGGAATAGATAAAGAAACAGTGGAAGTGGCATTGACATGCTTATAAATTATTGTTTGTATATAAATATGTAATATAAAAGGAAATTACAAATGTCATTATTTAAAAAAGATATATCAAAGAAAGAGCTTGAAAAAGCATTTAATGAGATTCAGATGAATCTGGAAAATAATTATAAAGATTTGGCGATAAAAGCATATAAAGACGCTGATTTAATGCTGAATAATTACCATAAAGAATCAAAGATTGATGAGAAAACATATACCAAATTCAAAGCAAGACTTGATATTTTTGCCAAGAGAATGGAAGGTTACAGTCATCGTCTTAATGTTAAGTATTAGAAGGCGGTTAAAATGAAGATATATGTGAAAAAGATATGTAAATTTGTTAAAACAGATACAGTGCTTGTTGTATCAATTGTATTAGCAGTGATTTCAATGCTTGCAGTTAAACCTGACAGACAGTATTTAACATATATAGATTTCAGGACACTTGCAATACTTTTTTGTCTTATGACGATAGTGGCGGTATTCAGACAGGAGGGGATTTTTGATTTTATTGCAGATAAAGTGTTAAACAAAGTCAGAAATACATCTTCGATTGTACTGACATTGGTCCTGTTGTGCTTTTTTATGTCTATGATAATTACGAATGATGTTGCACTTATTACTTTTGTTCCGTTAGCGATTATAATACTTGATAAAACCGATGAACATATGCGTGAAAAATGGATTCTTAATTGTGTAGCAATGCAGACGGTAGCGGCAAATCTTGGAAGTATTCTAACGCCGATAGGCAATCCTCAGAATCTTTTTTTATATGGTAAACTTAATAGTGAATCATCTAATACAGGTGTATTGGGTTTTGTGGAATTAATGCTGCCATATTGTATTGTTTCGTTGCTTCTGCTTATTGTATGGGTAGCAGCTTTAAAAATTATATTGGAAAAAAGAAGTGACGACAGAAATGTAAAAAATCAGTCTGATACGGGAAATATAGGAAAAGTATATGGTAAAACATTGAAAAATGTTAATAAGGCATATTTAATAAATTATTTAGCTTTATTTTTGATAAGTATTCTTGCTGTTGCACATAAGGTACATTATATAATTCCGCTTATACTTGTATTATTGTATTCAGTTATAAGAAATAGAAAAGTATTAACGAAAGTTGATTATTCTTTACTGGCTACATTTGTTGCATTGTTTGTATTTATAGGAAATGTGGGAAGAATTCCGTTTTTCAGTCATGCCCTTATGAGAATTATAGGCGGTAGGGAAACTATTACTGCTATAATTGCAAGTCAGGTTATAAGTAATGTTCCGGCTGCTATTTTACTTGCTGGTTTTACAGATAATATTTCCGCATTAATTGTAGGTACAAATATTGGAGGACTGGGAACATTAATTGCATCTATGGCAAGTCTTATCAGTTTTAAATATATATCAAGAGATAAACCTGATTTGAAAAAGAAATATTTTATTACATTTACTATATCAAATATTGTATTTTTGATAATTCTCGTTGTATTATATTATCTGAGTTTATAAATTAAATCTAATGATGACTGTTAATTTACAGAATAATCATAACCTGTTACAGCCAATGCATCAATGTTGGAACCGTTATTAACATGAACGCCTATTGTACATGAGGAAGCTTCGGATGCATTGAATGTTATTGTTGCAGAACTTCCGGAAACACGGCTGTTAGCTGATACACCATCAACTTCTACCTGATCAATAGTATTATTAAAATTGATTGTAAGAGAAACTGTTCCATTGATTCCTGACCACGAAACAGAGATAAGCCCTTTTCCACCGCCATTCCATCTGTCCCAGACATTGAGAGAATTAACAGTCATATTTCCAGAACCGCTTGCGGCATAGATGCCTTCTGCTGATTCAGGTATAATAAAGGCAACAGGTCTTTCATAATTATTATTCATAAGACAAACCTCCTGTCATAAAAAGCAAATTAAAAGGATATAGTTGAATGTTACTCATTCTGTAATATATCATACATGAGAATCAATCAACTCGACACAAATATATTATATAGTTATAATGCACAAAAAATCAATAGTAAATTTATGACATTTTTTATTTAATATTTTATATCATTTCTTTGTAATCTTTTTTAATGTTTCGTATTACAAAGAATGCAACGATGCAAGATAAAATAGTTGTAAGTATATTACTTAAACACATTACGATTCCGACACTTTCACTTCCGAGAGTTGTAAAGTTCTGTAATGCCCAAAGAATAGGGATTCTGAAAACAAAAACACGGCAGAAATTACAAAAAAGAGTGAGCTTTGTTTTTCCAAATCCAAATAAAAGTGCCATGACTGCTGCATTTATTCCGAGAGGAACACATCCGCCGAGTGAATCGTAACGGAAAACTTTAATAATCATATTCTGGAATTCCACATTATATCCATCCTGGCTGTTGGCAAAAAGGTATGTTATTGGACCGGCAAAAATATTTAATATGATATACATAATTAATCCAAGTGATGCTTCAATAATCACAAGTCTCCAGAATGTTCCAAGAGCACGTTTGATGTTTCCGGCACCACGGTTCTGGCTTATTATTGAAGCACCGCCATCCTGAAAACCATTTTGCATCTGGGTTGTAATTCCGTTGATGTTATTTGATATTCCAAGTGCACCGACAGTTACAGAACCATAGTTTTTACTCATAGAATTAATTACTGTTTTTCCCATTGCAAATGCAACTTTTTCCACAATGACAGGGAAAGAAAGATTAAGCATAGGATTAACAACGTTTTTCTTAAAGCGGATACTTTTAAAGCTGAATGTAAATGCATCGTTGCCTGAACATAAATTATGTATTGCCATTACAAAAAGAAATGCCTGTGAAATAACACTTGCAACGGCAATCATTGTAATATCGGCGTTGAGTCCATAGATAAAATATGCTGTGATTGAAAGCTTTAATATGATTACAAACATATTAAGGCGGAGGATTCTTTTAGAATTGCCGCGTGAACGTTCAATGGCTATGTATACATTATTAAAGAAACTAAGTACTGTTGAAAAAAGTGTAATTATAAAATACTTTGTTCCTACATTAATAAAATCCTCGGGTGTTCCACATAAACGCAGAAGCACAGGAGTAAAAGGAAGTATACAAAGAACAACTGCTGAGCATATGCAACAGATTGTAATTAACGTACTTAACCGTTTTTTAACCATGTCATAATCACCGGCACCATATGCCTCACTGATTTTTAAGGAGCTTCCTACTGCAAGACCTGTACCAACGGCACTAATCATATTTTGGAGCTGTGAAAGGTATGCAACTGCCGAAACAGCTATAGCACTTACATGTGATGCCATCATAGTGTCAAGAATGTTAAAAAGGTGGTTTATAAGCTGAAAAACGGACAGTGGTATACATACGTAAAATATTACTTTCCATAAATTACCATTTAATGCAAAGTCCCTGAATTTTTTATCTTTTTCAGATAATTCAGAACCGGATGAATTGATATTGTTTTCTGCAGCCATTAAAAATGTCCTCCATTTAATTAGTAATCAGGTATTAGTTTAAAAAAATAATGCTGTAAATGCAATGATAAAAGTTACTTTTATTTAATAAAATACAGAAAAAAAGCATTACTTCAATTTATTATGATGGAAAATGCAACTGCAATATGGTAAAATAATTAACATTAATTACAGAAGTTAATAATAAATTAAAGATGAAAGAGAGGCAATACCCCGTGTCTAAATTTACACAACAGGCTATTATTGATACTTTTTTGAAAATGCTTGCATGCAAATCTCTTGACAAGATAACTGTAAAAGAAATTGTGAATGAATGTGGAATTAATAGAAACACATTTTATTATTATTATAAAGATATATATGATTTGCTTGAAGATGTAGTGAGCACAGAAAGCAAGAAAATAATAGAAGAAGATGGAAACAGCAAGACATTTTATGATGAATGTATGAGAGCATTTGATGTAATGATGAAATATAAAAACGCATTGCTTCATATATATAATTCACGAAGCAGAAGTGTAATTGAAAAGTATTTAATGGCTGTTACACCTAATTTTATAAGGCGATTTGTTACGCTTAATTCTGAAAATATTGAAATAAATGAAAAAAATATTATATTTATCTGTGATTTTTATAAGTATGCTGTAACTGGATGTACTATAGAATGGATTCGGAGTGGCATGCCTGAAGAACGGGAAGAATTTGTAAAGAAAATTGCAGATATATTTGAGGCGACCGTGTCCGATGCGGTTAAAGCATTTGAAATAAAAAAGAATTAAATATATTTGTTAAAAATTAGACATTTTCAGACAAGTGACTGAAAATCAGACATAATAATCTATCTGACTGTGTGAAGTTATATTTTATAAATATATAATGCATTTAAGTTTAAGAATTTAAACGCAGGAGGAATATTTATGGGTACAATGACACATGTAGCAGGAAGAGCTGCATTTTCAAAGGCAGTTGATATTGTTTTAAAGAATGCTGATAAGGACAGAGAGAAAGAAATTACAAAACTCGTTGACCTTATGGAAAAATATATGGGCTCAGAAAAGATAGATGTTGATTATAATAAAGTAAAAGAACTTATTTGTGATGAAGACAAAACTTTAAATAAATATATTAACAGACTTCTCGATGAAATTAATCCGCATGTCTTGAAGACAACGGCACTTAATCTTGGTTACGAAGCATTTTTCCATGGAACTAAGACTATAAGAAAGATGAGAGAAGTACATGACTGTAATGTGCCATGGCTTATTCTTATGGATCCTACAAGTGCATGTAATCTGCATTGTACAGGATGCTGGGCGGCAGAGTACGGCAATAAACTTAATCTTACATTCGATGAGATGGATAGTGTTATAACTCAGGGAAAAGAACTTGGTATATATCTTTATATGTTTACAGGTGGAGAACCGCTTGTACGCAAGGAAGATATTATAAAATTGTGTAAAAAACATAGTGATTGTGCATTTCTTGCATATACAAACGGTACTCTTGTGGATGAAAAGCTGTGTGAGCAGATGGTTGAAGCCGGCAATTTCTATCTTGCAATAAGTCTTGAAGGCTTTGAAGCAGTTAATGATCTGAGACGCGGTAATGGTGTTTACGGAAAAGTAATGCATGCAATGGAGCTTTTAAAGCAGTATGGACTTATATTTGGTACATCAATATGTTATACATCAAAGAATATTGAAACAGTTACAAGTGATGAATTTGTTGATTTGATGGTCGAAAAAGGATGTCGTTATGCATTTTATTTCCATTATATGCCGGTTGGCAATGATGCGGCAGTTGAACTTCTGCCAACAATGCAGCAGCGTATATATATGAAAGACCGTGTAAGGCAGATTCGTAATATGAAAGACGGCAAAGGAATATTTACAATGGATTTCCAGAATGATGGTGAATATGTTGGCGGATGTATTGCCGGAGGAAGAAATTATTTCCATATTAATGCAAATGGTGATGCAGAACCTTGTGTATTTATACATTATTCAGATGCTAATATACGTACGCATTCATTGCTTGAAATATTGAAACAGCCATTATTTATGGCATATCGTGACAGACAGCCGTTTAATGAAAATCATCTCCGCCCATGTCCGATGCTTGAAAATCCGGAGATTTTGCAGCAGATGGTAAAAGAAACAGGTGCGAAGTCAACAGATTTGCAGTCTCCGGAGGATGTAACGCATCTATGCGGTAAATGTGAGGAATATGCAAGAAAATGGAAGCCTTGTGCAGAACGTATCTGGGCAGAAGAAAAACATAAAAAACATTCTTACGAAAATTATAAAAAGAAATAATGTATGTGAAAATGCACAAAAATAGCTCTGAACATCTGTTGAATATATAAATATTGACTATTTTCATAGATATGATAAAATACAAAATAGAGTTTGATAAAACTCATATTATGTAAAAAGGGAGTAAATTTATGAAGAAGGGTATTTTATTCAGATGCAGGAAGACTGCGGCTGTAGTGATGGCGTTTGCAATGACGCTTTCATATCTGCCACAGCAGGGGATTTCTGCATATGCAAAAGACGGTTCTGTGGCATCACAGTCACAGGTAACTGTGAGCAGCAGAGAATGCAGCGGATGGTACGAGAGTGCCTATGTTGAATGGCAGCCTGTAGATGGGGCAAAGTCTTATAACGTCTATATCAAGGGCAAAACAGAAGCAGATTCAGCTTACAAAAAGCTTGACGATGAGCTTATAAGACAGTATCCGGATTACTGGAGAGCTGATGCACCCGGCCTTAAAGCGGGAAAATATATGTTCAAGGTTGAAGCTGTTACTGACAGCACAACGGCAAGCATGGTAACACCTGCTGTTGAAGTAATGTCATATGACAGAAGCGGTTACGGATTTGTCAACGGAACATCATCAGGTGCATATAACGAGGACGGAACATTAAAAGACAACGCGGTTGTTTTATATATTACAGAGGATACAAAGGATACAGTGTCCCTTGATGTTGTGACAGGCTCAAAAGGGGCAGTTACTTCATGCACAGGACTTCAGGCAATACTTTACGGATTCAAGAAAGGCAAGGACAGCAGACCACTTGATGTAAGACTTGTCGGCAATATCACTGATTTAAAAAGCATGGATAGTGGTGATATTGTAATAGACGGATGCAAAAACGGTATCACATTTGAAGGTATCGGCGAAGATGCAACGGCAAACGGCTGGGGACTCCGCGTTAAAGGATCTTCAAATGTTGAAATCAGAAACCTTGCATACATGAACTGTGACAGTAACGAGGGTGATGATGTAGGCCTCCAGCAGGACAATGACCATGTATGGGTACATAACTGTGATTTCTTCTATGGACATGCAGGTTCAGACGCAGACCAGAAGAAGGGTGACGGAGCACTTGATACAAAGACATCAACATATGTCACACACTCATATAATCATTTCTATGATACAGGAAAGAGCAATCTTCAGGGAATGAAGAGTGAGACGACATCAAATTACATAACATACCACCACAACTGGTATGACCATGCAGATTCAAGATGTCCGAGAATCAGGACATGTACAGTGCATGTATACAACAACTATTATGATGGTAATTCAAAGTACGGAATCGGTGCAACAATGGGAAGTTCCGTATTTTCAGAAAATAATTATTACAGAAATTGCAAGTTCCCTATGCTTATGGCAGGACAGGGTTCAGACACAAAGTATGCCGAGACTGTAAAGGGAATCTTTTCAGGTGAAAACGGCGGCGTGATCAAAGCATACGGCAACCACATCGAGGGAGCAAAGGCGGCGGTCACATATCAGAAGGATGCAGCAGGATTTGATTTCTATGAGGCATCATCAAGAGACGAAGTTATTGACTGTTCTGCATTAAAGGGCGGTTCAAAGTACAGCAATTTCGATACGGCAGCTGATTTTTACAAATACAGTGTACAGTCAGCAGAGGATGCGAAAGATACAGTCGTAAAATATGCAGGACGCATGAACGGCGGGGATTTCAAGTGGACATTCGACAATTCAGTTGATGACGAATCATATGCGGTTAATGAACCATTAAAAGCAAAACTTATGTCATACAAGACAACACTTGTATCTGTAGGCGGCAGTGTTTCAGGCACAGACAGGCCTGGCACAGGAGAGACACCGGGAACAGGTGAAGACAAGCCGGGAACAGGTGAAGACAAGCCGGGAACAGGTGAAGATAAGCCGGGAACGGGCGAAGACAAACCGGGAACAGGTGAAGATAAGCCGTCAACGGGTGAGACAGCAGCTTCAGCTGTACATAACTTCACAACAGATTACACAACAGCAGACAGTTTCTTTACTATTTCAGGAAATCTTGCAGATAAGAAGGGAACAAATACATATAACGGACTTAATCTTACAAAGTGCCTTAAAATGGAAAGTTCAACATCAATAACATTTAAGGCAGCATCAAAAGGAAAGCTTGTGCTTGTAACAGAAGCGTCAAAGAAGATCAAGATTGACGGAAAAGCTGTCCAGGCAGACGCAGACGGTGTCATTTCAATGGATGTTGAAGCAGGTGAACATAAGATAGCAAAGAAGGATGCAACAATCCTTTTCTATATTTCATTCACGGGAGACGGCAGCCAGACACCGGGAACAGGAGAAGACAAGCCGGGAACAGGCGAAGATAAGCCGGGAACGGGCGAAGACAAACCGGGAACGGGCGAAGACAAGCCGGGAACAGGCGAAGACAAACCGTCAACAGGCGGCGATACAGACAAAGGTGACAAACCCGGTGAAAGGGTTGACAATGAAGTGCGTGAACAGGCACCGGGCTTCAAGGATGGAGATATATATGTATCTGCAAAGGGAAGCAGCGAGGGTGACGGTTCATATGAGAAACCGATGGATTTCGTAACAGCCCTTAACACGGTAAAGCCGGGAAATACAATCTGGATGTTTTCTGCAACATACTATGTATATGACATGTATAAGGCACCTGTTATTATTTCAGAGGATAACAGCGGCACAGCAGATGCTTACAAGACAGTAAGCAGCATCAATGGAAAGCCTGTAACAATCAACTTTGACGGAATGGCAGAAGAAGGTTCCAACAGGGGAATAACACTTGACGGTTCATACTGGCATTTTTATGACATTGACATCTGCAATGCAGGTGACAACGGAATGCTTCTTTCAGGTGATCATAATGTGATTGAACTCTGCCGGTTCTATGCAAACCATGATTCAGGTCTGCAGATAAGCAGATATAATACATCATATAATTCAATAGAACAGTGGCCGTCATACAATACAATCCTTAACTGTACGGCATATGACAACAAGGATATCAAAACATGTGAGAATGCGGACGGATTCGCAGCAAAGCTTACATGCGGCGAGGGAAATGTATTTGACGGATGTATTTCATACTGCAACAGTGATGACGGATGGGATCTGTATGCAAAGCCTGCAACAGGCCCAATCGGGGTAGTAACAATAAAGAACTGTATAGCATTCGGCAACGGCAAGCTTACGGATGGTTCAGGTTCAGCAAACGGCGACATGAACGGTTTCAAGCTTGGCGGAAGCAACGGGGCATGCCCTACACCGCACGTTGTGGAGAACTGTCTTGCATTCAATAACGGTGCGACAGGATTTACGGATAACGGCAACGGCGGAGCCATAAAGATGAGCAACTGTATTGCCGTAAACAATGGCATTTACGATAAGACTAAGGCAAATTTCATGTGCTACAGGACATCAGAAGATGCAGAATATACGAATATCGTATCGGCAGCAGCATCAAAGAATGCGGCGACAGACCAGTTCAAGGGCAAGTTAAGCCATGTGCTTTATAATTATAAGGGTGTGGGAACATACTGGGTAAATGAATGGACCTGCAAGGACGGAGCAAAGACAAAGTACACAGGCTCTGAGGCAAAAGATTATACAGTTGCACTTAGTGATTTTGTGAATACAACTATTCCTGGATACAATGCATCAAAGGGATCATATGCAGCAGATTACCATGAGGTATTCAGAAATGCAGACGGAAGCATTAATGTAAACCAGCTTTATGAATTAAAGAGCGACAGCAGGATTTATGAAGCAGGAGTAAACGGTTCCAAGATTGGATGCTCATTTGAAAAACAGGTTGAACCGGGCAAGACAGAAGGTAATGTTGAAAGCAAGGGTGATGCACCAAAGATTGATAATGCTGAGGATACAGCAAAGGAAATTGAATCATCAGTTGAACTTACTGATGAAGAAAAAGCTTCAATTGCTGCAGGAAGCAATATTTCTGTAAGTCTTGTTATTAATGATGAAGTTAAGACCGAAGAGAAAGAACTTGTAGAAAAGAATCTTTCATCACTTGTTGAAAATGGTAATATCGGACAGATTTTTGATATAAGCATTATTAAGAAGATTGGTGATGGTGAAGCAGTAAGTGCACAGGTTAATAAAGAAGTGACATTACAGATTGCAGTTCCTGAGAAGCTCCTTAATAAAGATAGCAATATTGAAAGAACATATAAGATTATAAGAGTGCATAATGGCGAAGTTACTGTTTTGGACAGTGATAAGTGTCAGTTTAATGAAAAAACAGGCGTTATTACATTTAAAACAGATAAGTTTTCAACATATGCCATTGTATACACAGATAAGGCTAAAGAAGTAATATCTGGCGGTTCTGAAGCGGGCGGTAAAGATAACACAGATAATGGAAACAATGCCAATATTGATGTTAAAGAAGAGCCGGTTTTGGGAAGTACAGCGGACGATTCAGTAAATACAGGTGATAATTTCAACCTTTACATGTATCTTATGCTTCTTGCAGTATCAGGTGCGGCATTATTTTTATCAAAAAAGAAAAAATGTAAAAATAATTAATTAAAATAAGTTTGTTCACTGCATTACTTTTGATAATAATTAAAAAATTAAAATTTTTATTAAAAAAGTGTTGACATCTTATAAACGGAGTGCTATAAATACACGTAAACAGAAAGTTAAATGCAGTGAACAGAACAGTTTATCCAAGATGTTTGCATTGCAGAGAGTCATCGGTTGGTGTGAGATGATATGTGATTTTGGATAACATCATCTGCGAGCAGTGCACTGAAATTAGTCAATATTGATTAAGATTAAGTGTCACCGGTATTCTACCGTTATATAGAAGCTTATTAAACGGACGATTTAAAGTCTCCGTCAGATGAGGCAGAGTGGTCACGTAAGTGGCAATCAAAGTGGTATCGCGGAAGTTTTAGCTTTCGTCTTTGAGTATGCTGTAAGGCATATTTTAAGACGAAAGCTTTTTTTATAAATAGGAAATTGCGTAGAACTTTCTGAATAAACATTTATACATAGACGGTTATAGATATTCCGTCAGGGAAGGAGAAACAAAATGAATGGTTTAGTTATTGTTTTAATCGGAATTGTAGTTTTAGGTGCCGGCTATCTATTTTACGGACGTTGGTTGGCAAATAAATGGGGAATCGATGCTAAGGCAAAAACACCGGCATACACTCATGAAGACGGACAGGATTATGTGCCATCATCTAAATTTACGGTATTTGCACATCAATTTTCATCAATTGCAGGAGCAGGACCTGTAACAGGGCCTATACTTGCATCAGTATTCGGATGGGTTCCGGTTTTGTTATGGTTAGTAATTGGTGGATTATTCTTTGGAGCTGTTCAGGATTTCGGTTCATTATATGCATCAGTTAAAAACGAAGGAAAATCCATGGGAATGATTATTGAAAAATATATCGGAAGAAGCGGACGAAAATTATTTATGCTGTTTTGCTGGTTGTTTACATTACTGGTAATTGCAGCATTTACAGATATGGTTGCAGGAACCTTCGTAGGTAAAGGAGTTGCAGGAATGAAAGAAAGCGTAAGCTACGCAAATTCAGCAGCAGCTTCCATATCAATGTTATTTATTGTTGTAGCAGTTGTTTTTGGAGTAATTCAAAAACGTGTAGGAAAAATGAATGAAATAGTACGTGCTGTAATTGCCATTGCACTTTTGGTAGCTATGTTTGCAATAGGTATGAAACTTCCTATTTATGCAACAAAAACAGCCTGGATATACATTGTTATGGCTTATTTATTCCTGGCATCAGTTATGCCAATGTGGCTTTTAATGCAGCCTAGAGATTACATGACAACCTTTATGTTATTAGGCATGATTGCAGGAGCAGTAATTGGTGTAGTAGTTGCACATCCTACAATGCAGTTAAATGCCTACAACGGATTTAACGTAGGAGGAAATTATTTGTTTCCTACATTATTTGTAACAATCGCCTGTGGTGCAGTTTCAGGTTTCCATAGCCTTGTATCATCAGGAACATCATCAAAAACAATTAGCAATGAGAAAGATATGCCGATGGTTGGATATGGAGCCATGGTAGTTGAATCATTGCTGGGAATAATATCTCTTGTAGTTGTAGGCGCAGTTGCAGTAAATGGAACAAAGCCTGATGGAACACCTTTTACAATCTTTTCAAATGGTGTTGCAGGATTTTTGGAAAAATTAGGATTACCTGTACAGGTTGCAACAGTTTTCATGACGATGTGTGTATCAGCATTAGCCCTTACATCATTAGATTCAGTTGCCAGAATCGGAAGAATGTCATTCCAGGAATTATTCTATGGCGACACAACAGACACATCCAAAATGCCTGTATGGCAGAAGGTTTTAACTAATAAATATTTTGCAACAGTTATAACATTATTCTTTGGATATTTACTTACTCTTGGTGGATACAACAATGTATGGCCTTTATTTGGCTCTGCAAACCAGCTTCTTGCAGCATTAGTTTTAATTGCATTAGCAGTGTTCCTTAAAACAACAGGAAGAACAGGCTGGACATTGTACATACCAATGTTTGTAATGTTAGCAGTAACCTTTACGGCATTAGTTCAGAAGACAATTGCATTAGTTGCTAATATGGTAAATGGCAATGCTACATTCCTTGTAGACGGACTTCAGTT
>ENA-OROU01002628-OROU01002628.1-human-gut-metagenome-genome-assembly--contig:-NODE-2628-length-12692-cov-3.867690_pt1 | contig 12692 bp, 19 predicted proteins | sample MGYA00242131_ERZ509054 | MGnify/ENA primary metagenome ERZ509054 (study PRJEB26280, sample SAMEA2338749) | human gut metagenome | biome: human gut; feature: human-associated habitat; material: faeces... | reverse complement strand
CCAACTTCAATTTCCTTAAATCCTAATTTAACTAATAAATTAAAAAATTCTAATTTTTCATTTATGTTCATTGGATTTATAAGTGCTTGATTTCCATCTCTTAAATCAACACTACACCAAATAGGTGCCTTTTCAATAATATTATTTGGCCATGTTCTTTCCTTAAAATTAATAGTTTCAAATCTCTTGTATTTACTGTAATTTAACATTTATAAAAGCCCCCTTAAATAAAATAAAAAACCGCTAAACATCTCCTATTCATTGGAGCGTGTTTACGCGGTACCATCCAAAACTTTTACTTAATTAAAATAACGGTGTTATCCGATAAGAATTACTTCTAATTCATCCTTATAGCTCATGAGCGAGTTCAAAAATATAATTTATAGACTCTCAGCAACTGTCTACTCTCTGAAAAATTATTAATTTTCTACTACTCTCATTCCCAGCAATGCCTTATTTATTTTCTATAATTTTACTATATTGTATTATCTCTGTCAATATACATAATATTTTTATTTTTATACTCTATTTCGTTCTTCTCCTCTATAAAAAGCCTTAATATTTTCTATTACTTCTTCAAATCACACTTTACGAGCTTCTATACTTGCCCATGCAATATGAGGTGATAATAGTAATTTATCTTTATTTTTTACAGTCAATAGTGGGTTTTCTTCATTAATTGGCTCAACCTCAAATACATCTAATGCTGCTCCTCTTATTTTATCTTCATCTATAGCCTTTGAAAGATCCCTTTCTACTACAATAGGTCCTCTTCCCATATTTACTAAAATAGCTGTATTCTTCATTTTGCTTAGTGCATCATAATTTATTAATCCCTTTGTATTATTGTTTAATGGTGCATGAATAGAAATAATATCACTTTTATTTAGTAATTCTTCAAATTCAACTCTTTCAAATTCACTTGAATTATTTCTTCCTGAAGTAGAATAATATATTACCTTTGCTCCAAATGCTTCTGCAACTCTTCTTCCTATTACTCCTAATCCAATTATTCCCCATACTTTATTTTGAATTTCATAATAAGGTCTATTTAAACATGTAAATAATCCTGATTTAGAATATTCACCAGACTTAACATAATTATCATGATATATAACTTCATTTAATAATCCTAAAGCCATTGCAAATGTATGTTGAACTACTGCATTAGTTGAATATCCCGCAACATTTGAAACCCCAATTCCTCTTTTTCTTGCATAATCAACATCTATATTATTAAATCCAGTTGCTGTTTCAGCAATAAATTCTAATTTATTTGCATTTTTCATATTATCTATAAAGATAAGTATTACTCTATATAAAAAAATTAAAAATAATAATATTGTGCATATACTTCCACTTATTAGAGCTATTCCAAATAAAATATTTTTAATTATTTCTATCATATCTATTCTCCTCCTAATAACTCTGGATTATCGTATATATTGCCGTACAACAACAATCTTTGTTGGGTGTATATTCCAAAACATTCCTAAACACTTTATTCCAAATTGACCATATTTATATTCTATTATTCCATTCTCTTTTATATCAAATTGTTGCACTATATCTCCCTCATATATTTCTTTTCCGTTTTTATCGTGTAGTCCTGTGTATTGCATTAATATAACATCATCAAGACTAAATGTACTTAAAGTATACATTACACTATTCCACATATTTAAACTTCTGTCTTTAAAATTTATACTTTCTACATCAAACATCTTCTTTGATTTTTTATGCCACATTCTAAACTTTATTTCTCTATTCATCTTCTCCTCCTACTTTATAGCAATTAGCCTCCATTTGTTCTTTTGTTAGTATTTCTTCTATCGCCCAAAATTTCTTAACCTGTTCTTTTAAAATCAATAAACATTCTTCGTTGTCTATAAATTCCATAAAACTAGAATATAAACCTGTCCTTATTCTTACTATATCTCCAACTTCTATCAAATCAATTAGTTGTTTTCTATGTTTTACTACATTATCTAGTAGATACATTCCTTTTTTACATTCCACATATATTGACATATAATAATTTGGATTTATCACTTTATCAATACTTCCTTTTTTAGTTCTCACATATTCGTTTACTTCTATCATCTCTTGCCTCCTTACATAAGTGCTTCAAATGTAACTTGTCCATCTTCCATTATTCCATTTAAAATATCTTCACTTATCATTTTTTATTTTTTTAAATATTTTTAACATCTTTATAATCTCCTTTTCTTTTATACACTGCTACTTTGCAGTTACTTATTGAATCAAATCTCTTCCCGACTACTTCTACTAAATCGTACTCTACTAATTCAGTTAGACGTGGAGCTGTTTCCTGCCTTTCTGCTGTCCTTGTTAAACCGCTTCTTATACAATTTATTTGCTAATTCTCTTGCTGTGTATTCTCCGTCTAAGTTGTCATATATTAATTTGCTTTTCTTTTTTAATTCTAGTTTTTTATAACTTTCTTTTCTTGTTTCTTTTGTTATATTATCCACTTTTTATCCCCCTCTTGTGTAAATTGCTTGTCCTTTTATGATTTGCAATATCAATTTACATTTTTCTATATTATTAGCTTTTTTAAATTCTTTTTCTTTTATTATTTTTTTCATATGTTACCTTTCCAAATTAACAAATTCGCTGTTAACTTTATTAAATTTTAATCTTGATTTTCCGATATTTCCTGCTCTTTGCTTTTGTAAATCTACTGTTACTATGTTATTCTCTTCATCTTCTTGATATAAAAATATTACATTATCTGCATCTTGTTCGATAGAACCGCTTTCTCTTATGTCAGCCAAAGTTGGCTCGTTTTTGCTAGCATTTCTATTTAACTGACAAAGTGCAATAATCGGTATTTCTAACTCTATACTTAAAAGTTTTAATGTTCTTGATATGTCTGCAACTTCTTGCTCTCTGCTTTGAAATTTTGCACTGCTTCTAACTAGTTGTAGATAATCTATAATTAATAAATCTAACTTACCTCTATTTTTCATTCTTCTTGCTACAATCTCTATTTGTTGTATTGTTCTTATTTTTGTTAGTATATTCATTTTCAAGTCACAAACTTCTGCACATGCGATTCCTATTTTGTCTATCTCTTCTGATGTCAAATCGCCATTCCTTATTTTTCTTGAATTGACTCTTGCTTCTTTTGCTAACATCTTTTGAATCATTTGTTCTGTTGACATTTCTAAACATACATACGTTACATTTTTCTGTTTTTTAGATATATGTTCTGCTATCTGCAAAGAAAATGTTGTTTTTCCAACTCCTGGTCTTGCACCGATTATTGTAAGTTCACCTTTGTGTAATCCATCTGTTAAATCGTCTAAATCTAAGAACCCTGTATAATAGCTATAATCCTGCTTTTTGTTAATATTTTGTTCGATTTTGGTTGCTGTTTTTGCTACTTCCTCTATGAAATTCTCTTCTTTTTCTGTTTGAAATTCTATTTTTTGTATTTCTGATATATTTTTTTCTAGATAAACATCAACATCTTCAATTTGTTCTATTTCTTTTTGAATATTTTTTGCTAGTTCAAATAATTCTCTTTTTTTAGTTTTATCTTTCAACATTTCATATGCTGTTTGTGCATTTGTTTTATATATATAATTTCCGAGTTCGCTTAAATATTTTAAAACTTTACTTGAATCACTGTCTATTTTACTTTGTATTGTTAGCATGCTAATTTCTTCCTGTTTTGCTTTTAATTCATTTATTGCATTTATTATTTTTTTATTGCATTGATTTGTGAAATCTTTTTCTGATAAATCGAATAGTTCATTTTTGAAAATGATATAAAATAATACTGCTTTTTCTATTTCTTCATCATTCATATTTTTTACCTCTTTCGTTCATCATTTTGTTATATTGTTCTTCTGTTAGTTCTACTTCTTTGTATTCAATTTTTTCTTTTGATTTATTACTTTGATGTGTTTGTGTTTTGTTTGACTTAAATTCTTCTTGTCTGATTCTAAATTGTTTTGCTGTATACACTTTGTTGTTTATGCAGTCATTTAATATGCTAGCCACATACTTCCAACTTCTTTTGTTTCTACAAACCGCTTCTTTCATTGCTTCGATAATTAAGTCTGCATATAGTCCTGATTTTAGATATTTTTCCATATCCTCTGAAATAAATGATGTTATTAGAGTAATATTGTTCTCGTAAAATTCAATAACATCTTTTAACTCACTTTGAAAATTTCTTTCTTCTTTTTCTTTATTATTAATACTTGTAATATTCTCTTTGATGTTTTTATCAATACCCCCTTGATTTTTTTGAATATAGGGTATTGACGTTTTCGTCAATAGGGTATTACTTTGATTTTCTTGACAATAGGTATTGACGTTTTCGTCAATAGGGTATTGGTTAATAGAAATTATTCGTTTATCTATCTCTTTACTGTCTTTTTTGTAAAACATTTTAACTTTTATATATTTCTTTTTATTTAATTGACTTATCCAACGCGATATTGTTTCATTACTTACATCATATAAGTCTGCAAAATATTCATTTCTTGCCCAGCAAATACCTTTGTCATTACATAACGCTGTAATTTCTCCATATAGTAATTTGGCATTTGCCATTAATTCTTTATCGTATCTTATTTTTGCTGGTATTATTGCATAATAATTTGGTATGTCCATAGTATGCCTCCTATAAATTACTTTTTCCATATCTTTTAATAAACTCTTCTTTTGTTTTTTTGTAATATTCCATCCATGCCTTTTGTGCTACTTTTTTCAAGTATCTATTTAACTTATCTCCATTCTTTCCATGAACTCCGTTTGTACCTCGATGATCTTCTTCTGTTAAGAATACAATTAAGCCATCTTTAATGCTTTTGTTTCTGTATGCTCTTGAATAATAAGCCTCGTGTCTTTCACAATACTTTTTAGTTCTTTTTGTGCTATATTTAGTGCTTTTTGGCATAATGCAAAAATCAGTTACTACATCATTTGTACCGTTTATTTTGGCTTTCTTTAATATTGTTTTTAGTTTTATCTACTGATTTTTTCTTTGTTAAATTACATTGTCCGTTTTGGACATGGATGAAAGCTATTACTTAAATCTTTTACAACCATTTCTACACCTCTTGATTTCTATTGCTAAAAATGTTATAATAGCAATAGATTCATATATTTAAGTGTATGTTTTGAACTAGTTTGATTTTGGTAGGTCTGCTAGTTCTTTTTTATATTCTTTTTCTAATTCTTCATTTAATTCTTCTTGTATATCAAAATATAAATCATCAATTAGTTTTTCTATTATGTCTAGCATTTTTATATTTTTGTACATATCATTTGATTTTCCTATATTTCTTGCCACTATTAGTTCATTATATATACTTTGTTTTACTTCATAGTTTTCTTTGTGTAGTGCTTGAATGTTTTCTTCTTGTTGCTCTATTACTTCTCTTTGTTCTCTATTCTGATTTTTATAATAATTTTGGTTGTATGTCATTTGTTTCAACTCCTTTCTTGTAAAATTTTGTAAAATACGTTATACTCTCACTTAGAAAGTGAGGTGATTATATGCAGACTTCTGATATCATTGAAATTATTTCAATAATTGCGAATTTAACTACTTCTATAATAGCTATCGTTATTTCTATATTAACTTTAAAACAGTCTAGTGAAGCTATTATTGAAAGCTCTCGTGCTGATATTGTATTCTATATTGATACTTTAACTGGTGCCCAACAGTTTTTAACCATTAAAAATTTTGGTAAATCCGTTGGTAAAGTCTTAGACATTAAAATAACTCCTGAACTCAATTACTCCAAAAATCCTAAAATGCCAAATAAACCTAATCCTGTATTAGTTGATTATACAAATATACTATTAGCACCAAATCAATGTGTTAAATCGTGGTTTCCTTTTAGTGATTATCCTGACAAACGCTTTGATGTATATATAAAATATGAAACTCTTGGAAAGCCATATGAATATAATTACACTATTGATTTATCTTATATAAAGGCTATTGACTATTTATATAAGAGCCCAACAGATGTTCAAAGTGAAAAATCAGCATTGGTTGATATTGGAAATACACTTCGACGAATTTCAGAAAAATAAAAGGTGTTGGCTAGTAAACACATCATATTTTTTCTTGTATTCGTGTTCTGAACTATCTTTCAATAATTTTAATACATCTTCTGTTAGTGAAACTTCTAGTCCTTTTGGAAGTTTCTTTTTTCTTATAAAATTATATATTTGCTTTATGTATCTATTTTTTTCTTTTGTTTCTATTGCATAAGCCGATTTTATTTTTGGATAAATTATCATCTTTTCCCTCCTATCCTAATAAGTCATTCCTTGTAAAAATCCCCATACTGAAAATGCCACTGTTGCTATGTATAAGCTGCTATATGCTACTGCTCGTCCAACAAAGTTGTATATTTTGTTCTTGTTTACTCTTTTCATTTGTTTTCACCTACCTTCTAAACTACTTTTAATTTTTTATTCATTCGTTTTTGATAATCTGTTCTTGTATCTACAAATTCGAATTGCTCTTTTTGTTGTTTCTGTCTGTTTATAAATTCTTCAATATCTGCATTTGTAAATCTATATTTCCTACAAACTCTTATATATTTGAGTCCCTTAGGAATAAAATTATACAAAACTGTTCTTACATCTACTCCAAATATTTCTGCTACTTGTTTTGTTGTAAGTAATTTTTCCATTTTATTTCGCCTCCTTTTAACTTTCTGTTAATTGTAGAGCTAAAAAAATATCTACTATCTTGCAGTTATAAATTTTAGCTAATTTCTTTTTCATTTCATCGCTTGCATTCCTTTTTCCATTTTCTAACAAAGATATATAAGTTTTTGTTGTATCTGTTGATTTTGCTACTTGTTCTTGTGTCAAATTGTTTGTTTTTCTTAACTCTTTTAATGATTTTACTTTCAAATTTCTCACCGCCTTTTTAACTTTCTGTTAATTAGTATAGTTAGATTATATATAACTCTATGTTAATTGTCAATACTTTTTTAAAAATATTTTTTAACTTCTTGTTAATTGTTACAGACTGTAAGAAAAATTTTTATAAAAAATATTTACTTGTTTAACAATTTGTTATATAATATGTATATAGTTTAAATTTTTGTTAATTGGAGATTATTATGAATAGAATAAAATTTTTAAGAGAAGAAAAAGGAATTTTTCAAAAAGATTTAGCTAATTTACTCAGTGTTTCTGTTCCTGCTATTAATTATTATGAAAACGAAAAAAGAGCAATAGATACTGAAACAGCATCTATTCTTGCAGATTATTTTAATGTAAGCATAGATTATCTTTTAGGTAGAACTGACGTAAGAAATACAGGAGAACAAATAGATGATGTATTAAATGAAGCGATGATAGGTATGTCAAAAGCAGATTATGAAAAATTAACGGAAACGCAAAAAAAACAAATCCGCGATTTTGCTATATTCGTTAAAAATCAAGTTGAAGGAGATAAAAAATAATGAATTTAACTTCTTTATATGATATTGCTGAAAAAGAAAATATAAAAATATATGACTGGCAAATAGAGGATGTTAATGGAATGTATCTTAACTATCAAAATATTAACGCTATTGCACTTAACTATGATAGATTAGGAACTTATATAGATGAAAAATGCACTTTATCAGAAGAACTACGGACATTATTATATGGATGCAACTTATCCCGCTTCTACAACTGATAAAATCTTAATTAAAAAACAAGAATATCGTGCTAAAAAGTGGAGTTATTATGTGTTAATTCCTTATGAAAATCTAAAATCAGCAATCTTAAACCGGAATTAATACACTTTATAGCTTAGCAGATTATTTTGAGGTTACAGAAGAATATATGCAAAATTGCATACAATTTTATATTACTAAATATGGAGAGGTGATTTGATGGCAGGGCATTTAAGGAAAGTCGGAGAAAATCGTTATAGATTAGAATATATGCTAGATGGACAAAAATATTCAAAAAATGTAAAAGCAAACAGCTCAAGACAAGCTGATAAATTATTAATTCAATTTGTATCAGAAATTGATAATGGAGTATATCAAGGAAGTGTAAATGTTATATTTGCTGACTTTGCACAAACATTTATTAATGATTATGCTAGACAAAATTGTCAGCCTATAACTGTTGAAGGTTATTTAAAGATGTTGAATGGTAGAATTTTAGATGAAATAGGAAAATATAAACTTTCCAAAATTTCTCCACTTATTTTAAATAAATTTTATAATACACTAGTAAATTCTACTAAAGAAATAGAAGATGAAAATGGAGAAAAAAAAGAAGTATTTTGTTTAGGTCAAGAGTCTTTAAATAAATACTATAATTTAATAAATGGCATATTCAAATATGCAGTAAATATGAACGTATTAAAAAATAATCCAAACGAAAATGTTCCAAAGCCCAAAACTAAAAAACATGAAATAAAAAAAAGGCAGTTCTACGAGCCCACGGAATTAAAGAAATTTATTAAAGCCGTAGATAACGAAAAAGATGATGCTTATAGATTAATATTCTATTTACCAGTAATGTGTGGTTTAAGAAAAGCAGAAACATTAGGACTATCAAAAAAAGATATTGATTTAAAAAATCAGAAAATAAATTTAACAACTTCTTGTGAATATGTAAAAGGAAAAAAAATATATACTGATTTAAAAACAAAAAGTTCTATACGTAGTATATATTATCCACAAATTTTGCATGAATTGTTGAAAGACTGTATGGAAAAGTGCAAAACAGATTATTTATTTGAAAATATTACAGAAGATAATATAGATGATAAATTAGAAAAAATCATAAAAGATAATAATCTAAGAAAACTAACTTATCACAAATTAAGACATTCACATGCTACATTTTTATTAGCAAATGGAGCTGACATAGAAACTGTAAGAAATAGATTAGGACATTCTGATATATCTACTACTAATATATATGTACATGCATTAGAAAAAAGCGATAAAAAGGCAAGTAAAAAAATAAATAACTTCTTTAAGTAAGTTTTATTTTTTAACTTGCTTTTCGCTTAAATTTCGCCTAATTATTTGTATAACCTCTTGAACTTGGTGTGCCCAGAGGGACTCGAACCCCCATCTGTCGCTTAGGAGGCGACTACTCTATCCTGCTGAGCTATGAGCACATAAATCATATATACATACTATAACAGATTTTATCATTAATTTCAAGCAAAATTTTGACTTTGATGATTATTCATAGTATAATATATATATAAGGAAGTGATTAATATGGGAATGATTGATACTTTACGTAAAATTTTTAAAGACTCAAATAACAGGCCACTAATGCCAGAAGATGATTCTGGAAAAAAAGAAATTTTAGCTACTCAAATAGTAAACTTAGTAGATAAAATTAAAAAAATAAACAGTTTTGATAGCTGTTTATGGAATCTAAGAAATGTAACTACTTACTCATTAAAAAACAAAAGTTTAGGAGAATTACAGACATTACATTCTAGTTTAACAAACAGACTTGAAGAACTTACAAATCTGAAAACAAAAGCAAACCAAACTTATCAAAACCTTGAAGCAGCAAAATGGACAGGAGAAAAACCTACACATTTAAGCAATCATGATTTTGAGAGACTTCAAAATGATTATTCTAGATAAAAAAATAAGATTCAAGATAAATTATAACTTGAATCTTATTTTTTTACTTTATAATACTCTTTTCTTAATGATAACAATTCCTGCTGTAATTATAATCAAACAAGACAATCCAATAACATAGTAAACTACATTATTATCACCAGTTGGTGGAATTACAGTAAGCTCTGCCCTACTATTTTTAGTATTATCATCACTCTCATGAGTATCAGAAACCTTCTCTAAATTAAAGTTACCTGGTGTCACTTTTCCCCATGTACCATTTCTATTTTCACCATAGAAACGACCAACATCATTTGATATACTAACCACCTCTGAATAATTTACAAATAATGAATCATCAGAAGTTGAAAGCACTTTACTTGCCCTTACAGACACTAACGTTATAGTCTCGCCCTTAGGTATAGTAACATCACATTCATTTAACAATATTGTTCTTCTATTCTTAATAGCCTGATATACTTCTGGTTGAAGTAAAATCTGAATAGCACTTGGTTGTTGTAATTTCCATTCACCTTTATTAGCAGTATCTGTATAAGCAGTAACCATATTTTCATCTATATAATCTATAACAGAATTTAGTTTTGATACTACCGGTTTATCTGTACTTGCAATTATTCCATACTTGTAATAATTTTCAGTATTGTAATCCGCTTCTGACTTATTAATTACACTTATTGTATATCCAACATCCAAAGTTGAACCTTGTATTATTTCATTATCAGCCTCAATTTTCAACATACCATTTGGTGGATATGTAACATAATTCATAGTCATTGTTCTTGGGTCTCCTTCTACAATAACTTGACCTGATGCTGACGTTAATCTAATATAATCTATTTCTTTTATAAGTTCTAAACTTTGTCTTGGTCTTTCTGCAATACCAAATTTAACATTATATACACGTGATGGTGCTTTATAATCATATTCAGTAGTTTGATTTTTTGTATCCTCTATTGCAAAATTCATTTTTCCTGTTGTAGATATCATAAAGTGGTTACTTTCATTGTCTTTAATTTCATCATAATTTGTTTTAACTGAATAAGTTATATCTTTTAAGTTTTTATTAATTTCCTGTCTTAACTTCCAATCATCAAGTGCTGATGAATAATCTGACAACGATGTATCTTCATACCAGTATTCTGATTTATCTTCCACTGCTTGTTTAAATTTATCAACTGTTATTATTGTAGATTTATAATCTTGTGTAGTTACACTTACATTATTAGATAATTTAGTTTGTAGATCTCCTATTGTTCCATATTTATATCTAACTACATATTCTCCTGGAATTATACCTTCAAAAATATATGTTCCGTCTTTTGGTGTCAAAGCATATGCATCTTTTATTACTACATCTCCATTATCACCTAATGTATATAATTTAATTGGTTCACTCTCAGAATCATTATATTTTATAAGTCTAACTTGAACTCCTCTTACAGTATTATTACCTTCTTCATATTTACCATCACCTAATCTGCCTTCTTTGTCTTTAACTGTTGTCTCATCTTCAAATATCTTTCCAGAAACTGTTGGTGATTCTGTTCTCCTTGATATTTTTAAGTCTGGTGCACTATCTGTATCATCTTCATATGTAGAAACTTCTCCATATCTAATGTTTGCTGGTGCAGAATCTTTATCAATTCCTGCATAAGGCTTTTTATTTGAATCATATGAAGCATATTCTTTTATTTCAGTTGTATTATTTAATATACGTGCAGATTGTTCATTAGTTTCTAATTTAGCTAGTCCTGATATTTCACTTGTTTTCAATTCATATGTTAAATAAATTGTTGCAATTTTTCCTGGTTCTATAAGTGTACTAATTTCATCTGAATCCCATACTTTATGAGAAGACTCACTTGTTCCTGTTCTTTCTGTCCAATTAAGCTTGCTTCCATTTTCTATATAAGAATCCACAAAATCTAAATTTTCATCAGCATAATTTGTTAAATATTTTGGATTTACATATGCTACTGTACTTTCATTCTTTACTACAATTTTATAAGTTATATAAATTCTTAGTCTATTTGAATTACTTTCATCATTTTTTGTATATGATATATATGAATCATACACACCTCTTGTATATGTCATATCTTTGTACTTTCCAGCTCTGTTTTTAGCACTAACAGAAAATCCATCTAACAACATTTCACTTTCAGGTCTTGCATCATCTGCTACTCCTGTTTTAGCAAATTCACTTCTTTGTCCATAATTATATACATGTGAATATCCATTAATTGTCATACTCAAATTATCAATATCTGTTGCTATTGCCAAATCAGGTTGTTCTCTTTCATATATACCTAAATTGACATTTCTTATAACTCTCACTCCTGTACTCCATCTAAATGTATAACCTGCTGTTCGTGTATCAGCTAGCATTTTTCCTGCATTTACATCTGTACTTCCATCAAGTGATTCAGGAGTATATGATGTGTTTTGTACTAATTTTGAATTATAATTGTCTCCTCTTGTATATGTTAATGGTACATTTGCACTAGTTTTACCTTGTGTTCCGCTTCCTGTTTTTTGAGTATTTCCCATTACATAGTAATAATTTTCATTTACTCTTGTCCTATTTTGTGTTGTTTCACTAACTTTTGAACCATTTGCTGCATTTATATTCGTTGCTACTGTCTCATATTTTAGTCCATTATATTCAAATTCGATTGAATATTGTGAAATTTGAGAAATATCTATTGTATAATCATATGTTTTTGGATTATTGTCATCAATCTCATAATCTCCTCTTGCAGGGAAGAAATATTCTCCAATTTTATGAGACTTGTCTATATTTGTTGTATTTGTTCTTCTTTTAGCTATAACAACACCATTTTTCTTTAAGTATACCATTATTCCGCCAATTCTTACATCATCATCTGTTGCAGAGCTATTATCAGAAACTTTATATAGGTTATCTCTTACTGATGATTTTGTTTGTCTTTTATCTTCCCAAACATATCCTGCAATGTCTACACGTTTTTGTATATTTTTAGCATAATATAATGTATTTGCACCTTGATAATTATTATTTAAGTAAATTGCTTCATCTGC
>ENA-OROU01002603-OROU01002603.1-human-gut-metagenome-genome-assembly--contig:-NODE-2603-length-12786-cov-21.041159_pt1 | contig 12786 bp, 9 predicted proteins | sample MGYA00242131_ERZ509054 | MGnify/ENA primary metagenome ERZ509054 (study PRJEB26280, sample SAMEA2338749) | human gut metagenome | biome: human gut; feature: human-associated habitat; material: faeces... | reverse complement strand
CGGCTGCGGAACAGCCCGGCACAGGGCAAGACCGGTGCGAACGCGGCATCTTCCCCATCCACCGTTTCGGTGTCGACCGGTTCTGCGGGCGCGGCCGAGGCCGTTTCCGCATGCCCGGTGTCCGGACTGAAGCTGGCCCGCGCGTTCTGGACGCAGATGGGCAAGCCGATGATTGCGGCGAAGTATCCGCAGTATGCCGGGCGTATCGCCGCCGGTCTGGTGGGTCATGGCTCGGAATGCTACGGATTCGATGATGCGTATTCGCAGGACCACGATTTCGGCCCGCGCTTCTGCCTGTGGCTTACGGATGAGGATTACGCGGCGATCGGCGAGCAACTTGAGGTCGATTACGAGGCACTGCCGCGCAAGTTCAGCGTGGATGCGCAAGGCCGCGTGACGTTCGAGGCGCATGCCAGGTCCGATGCTTCCGGAGCATTCCCCTCCGCAGGTGCAGGCTCCACCGTCATACCCGATGCGGCAAACGCACCCACCCCCGGCACCGCTACGCACGATACCGCCACTGCCGAGTCAGGCGCGGCGTCCTCTGATGTGGCGGAAGCGATGACGACTCCGATTGATGCACCGCTCTCCCCCGTCACGCCGCGCGCACAGGGCGCGAATCGCCGTGACGGCGTGTTCCGCATCGGTGACTTCTTTGAGTCGATCACCGGGTATCACACTGCGCCGGCGCAGACCGCGCCGCATGAGTGGCTAATGCTTCAGGAATCGACCTTGGCCGCCGCCACCAATGGCGAGGTGTTCGCCGATCCCACCGGTCTGTTTTCCAAGACGCGCCAAGGGTTCAAGAACATGCCCGACGATGTGCGGCTCGCGCTGATCTCCAAGCGACTCGGCATGATCGCCCAGGCCGGTCAATATAATCTGCCGCGTTCGTTGAAGCGCGGCGACGGCGCGGCCGCATGGCTGTCCATCCACGAGTTCGTGCAGGCCACCGCCTCGTTGGTGTTCCTGGTTAACGTGCCGATGGTGGTGGGCTATATGCCGTATTACAAGTGGCAGTTCGCAGCATTGCGCAAGCTGTCTGGCTCGATGTTCGCGCTGTTGCCGAACGTGGGCGAACAGTTGGAAACCGTGATGCGATTGAGTTCGGCAGCCTGCTATGGCGGGGCCGGATTTGGCGAAGGCGGCAAGGGCGCGGCTCCAGCAATCGAGAAAATCAACGATATTGTGGAGCAGATTGCGGTGGATATCGTCAAGGAACTCAAACGCGAACACCTGACCACGTCCGGCGAGACCTTCCTCGAATGGCAGCGCCCGTATGTCGAGGACCACATCGCCTCTGATGATCCGGTGCTTAAAAGTTTGTAGATTCAAGCTCCCTCTGCCACGGCTTCGCCGTGCCACCTCCCTCATCAGAGGGAGGTATCAGTGAAAGGAACGTCGATGACCAACGAACTGACTGATGATGAACTGCGCGAGGCTATTGTGCGTCATGAATGGGATCAGTTCCAGCGCACCAACAATGAGGGTGGACGCGCGGCATGCCAAGGCAACTGGCCGGTGTTCCACCAGATGCGGTTGGCCCAGTTCCTCACATGGGAGCGGCCATTACTCACCAGCTATGCCGCTGATCTTGACGCGGCCGACCACGTGGGCCGCAACCTCGTGACCGAAAAATACGGCCGCATGATGGCCTCCACCGCACCGGAAAATTTCACGAAGAACATAGAGCCGTATATTCCGCGTCTCTCTGAAGAGCGCGCGGCCCGTCAGGAACAGGTCATCGCCCAGCAGGTCGCCTGGGCCAAGGATTTCCGCGAGCGCTACCCCAAGCTCGGCGAGGCGATGCGCGCACTCACCACCACCGAAGACACACCATCTGCCACCTCATTCGAAACCTATCTGCGCGGCGAGCTTGGTACGTATTCCGACCAGACCTTCGAACGTTACGAAGCGATGATTGGCGAGCGCGCCGCAGCCAGCCCGCAACGCAATATCACTGAGGAAACCTTGTTGCACACAGTCCAGCTCGGCGGTTTCGACACCTTAGAGGAGGCCGAAGCCTCCCAAGCGTAATACTCAGCCATTCACTGTGTATCGGACACCCCGACTGATGTACGTCGGCCGGCCATACCCAGGCCAACGCAATCTGCCGATCGCCCCACACCCAGACCACCAACGCAGCCTGCCCGCCAGGCCCCATTTACCAGCGCACATCGGCAGAATTACAGCGAGAATAGGCCCCAAAATGCCAGTGTCATCAGTGTGGCGAGAGTGCCGAGCGCTACCATCACGCATATGACGCGCCGCACACCGACGATATCGGCGCGGCAATACCAGACACGTTCCATTTCCCAAGCAAACAGCACCACCAACAGCATGGTCGCTATTCGCAGCACCACCCATCCGACGGCAAACAGCCGCGGTTGAGGCATAACCAATACAGCCGATACGCCTACGGCGCTCATATAGCCGTACAACAGCCCAGTAATCACCATCACCGCTGTGCCGATACCGGCAGATAAGCCGGCAATGCCGTGCAACATGCGCCGCTGGGCGGCCCCCAGCTCACTCGGCGTCGCATGCACGGCCCGCACAGTCGCCACACTACGTCGCCCGGCCAGCAACGTCTGTAGCCAAGAAAACACAGTCAAGCCAATACCTAATATCGCCGCCATCACGATCAGCACGGGCCCTGCCACCATCAGACCGGCCAGCACGCCAAGCGAGCCGACGATACCGGATCTGGTACGTTGCGACGCGGCGAAGCGCTGGTGAGGTGTCGCACCGGCGACTTGAGGCGTTGCCCATCCATCGGCTTTGGTTCCGGCAGTCACACCGTTCACCCAATTTTCCAGCGCTTGCGTATAGCCTTCGGCCAATGGCAGGTTCGGGGTGAATAAGCCCTCACCAGCCCGCATCTGATGGTTGCCGGCAAAATAGCGTACGGTGACGTTCTCGTTGCCGGACTTGTTGGCCGTGGCGATGATCCGCTGCGCCCCCTGTTCGATGGGCATGGCCGTATCGTAGGTGCCGTAGTTCACCAGCACCGGCATGGTGAGGGATTTCAGATACCGGTCGGCATCAAAGTCGGCATAGGCTAGATCAAATGGCGCGTAGTCCAGCGACATCAATTTGGCCATGTCTTTGACCACGGGCTTGGGCGCGCCGGCCTCATGCGTATAGGCGCTGACAGCCATGGCCATTTGCTCACGTCCATTGAACACCGGTGCGGATGTAAGTACGGCAAAGGCAATGTCTTGCCGTTTCGAGGTTAGAATCGTGGCGATCCAGGTGCCTTCGGATTCGGCGTAGATGCCGGTTTTGGCGGGGTCCACGCCGCTTATGCCACGCAACACGTCGAGCGAACGCCCGTATTCGCGAGCAAAACGCGGGTAGTCGCGATGCAGCACGGTGTAGTTGTCGTTGCGCTTGGCCGGCACCAAGGTCACGATACCGGCAGAGGCCATGGCGTTGGCGATATCGCCGAAATCCTCGGCACCGCTGGTACCGGACCCGTGAATGAACAGACAAGCCGGGCGTGGCCCGGGAGCGTCGACCGGTTCACGTAGTACGGCGGGTAGCGTGATGCCGTCGCCGGTCTTGATGGATAGTCGGGTTTCACGCGTACGATATCGCCCCTCGTGGGGAATGTTCGCATGGGCAGGGGTGATGGTGGTGTCGGCAGAAGCGATAACGATGTGCTTGGTGTAGGGCCGTGTGTTCCATTGCGGCATCATCGCCCAGCCAAGTGTGGCGAATACCAGCGTCATCGCCATCGCGGTGGCGATGACGCTCGCTACCCGCCGCACCGAAATCCGCTTCATAGTTACTATGCCTCCCCCCATCAGCATAGAACAGTCGGCTCTTATCGGTCGGCTCCCGTCATAATGTGCTTCTACTGGGACCGTAATGCAATGGTTGTAACACTATTTTCTCTTCTTGACGGCACCGACTATGGCCCATACAACGGCCACTATTACCAGAATCAGTCCCACTACGGCGCAAATAATAGCCGTCAGCAATTGCGGATTCGGCGAGAACAGCGAAATCATCCGATCCGGAGATATGTACCCGAAAACCAGCGCGATCACGCCGATAATCACGCCTAATAGTCCGAATACCACAGTAGGCGCGCTGGTGCTCTGTTTCTGGATGTTCTTGGCATTCTGGACATCCTTAGCATTCTGGACGTTCTTGGCGCTCCCCCCAGGCTGGCATGGTTTGCCGGCGGTCTGAGACTGCTCATAGGGAGGTCGTGCTGAAGATGCTGCGTACATCGGCACATCATCGGCAGATGGAACCGGCCCACCATCTCCCTCCACGGCATCGGCAACTGTTTCCTGGGCAATCCGATCTGTGGTTGGTTCGATGGGCGATGGAGAGGCAGCTGTTGCCTGCGTATCCACATCCGAGACCGACGCATCCGCATGATTGTCGGGGACGGGCAGCACAGCCGTTTCGTCATCATCCGCTGCGGATGGCAGCACCGTGGTATCGGTTCGGTCATCGACGGTCACCATGGTTGTTGTCGCGGTGGTCGCGTCGGTTTCGGAAGGTATGGCCGTGGTCGGTGTCGCATCCTCGATGGAGGCGAATTCCTTGGTTTCATCAGTCATGATTCCATCTCCTAGTTGCAACGGCTTGATCATTCCGATTGTTCGGTTGTGTTCTTGCTTGTACTGTTGCCGTCGTATATATCGGCAAGCGGCTGGAACGTAGAGCCTTCCCAATCGGAGGCGTACACCACGTTGACACGTGCTTCCACCACATAGGGAATATTGATTTTTAATTCTGGGCCGTTGTCCGGCATGGCGGATTCCTTATACAACCATTCGTGATCAGGCCCATTGGTGGCACTTTCAGCTTCGAAGAAAACAAAGCTTGGACCCATGTAGTTGTTGTATACCATCTCGTATTTGCCGCCAACGTCACTCGAAGTGGAGTAGTAGGAGTCGGCGGTGCCGAAGGCGTAAGTGCAGGAATCCGGCAGAACGATATGCACTTGCGCCTGTGTTGCGGCTATGGTGATGGTACCGACCGGGCAATTACTGATGGAAGTTTTGCCATCCAGCATCTTCACCGTGTGCGGTCCATGTGTCTTGCCCCAATCGGACCAATCAATGATTGCCTGATCGGTGTTGTAGTTTTCACCGCTGAACGCCACACCTTGCTGCAATGTTTCAAACGTGGCATCGCTGGCATCGGCAACGAAGATGCCATCCTTTTGCACATCGTTCATGCCGTCGCTGTTTCTCGCACTGACAGATTGGCTCAGTGAAACAACAGTATTGATGCCGCTGGCACCAAGATCACGGTAGTACACGCCATACGTGCCTGAAACGATGGTCATGCAGAGCGCGCATCCACCGGCAACCAGTCCGAGAGGAATCAGACCACCGGTACGCCGTCCTCTGAATCCGAGAATGATGACCACCAGCCCCATCACTATGCATACTGCGGCAATCCAGATGGTGCCCAGACGCATAATGCCGATAATGCCCATGTCGTTTACCCAAATCAGTCCCATCAGACCGGCAAAGGAGAGGAAGGTAAGGCCCAGTATGCTCAAGACCACGATTGGGCCCGCCGGCTTGCGGCGCTTGGACTCGGTGGGGGCATAGGCCGTCGCATTCATACGGTCGGGGGCAAACGGCCCGTTGGGTACTGTGCCGGGCATCGCGCCGGGCACAGTACCCGGCATCACGCTGGGCATCGACTGATAGACAGGCTGTGAAACAGGCTGTGAAACACTAGGCGCGGTTTGTGAAACAGGTTGTGAAACAGGTTGTGGAAAAGGTTGCGGAGCTGAATACAAAGGAGATTGAGGTACTGGTTGCGCGGCTGGATATGAGACAGGCTGTGGAGCTGGATATGACACAGGCTGTGAAACCGGTCGCGGCGCAGATGCCCCGAATCCGTACCCTTCCTGCTGGCGAATGCCGCTTTTGGCCAACAGCCATAGCGCTAAGGCGGCGAGCGCAATACAACCCCACCCCGCACCTGGAATCACGATTGCCACGGCGAGGAACAGGAAGCATCCCAGACAATTCCAGTCCCATTGGCCGGCAATGAGGTCCTCGGCCAAGATGTGCCCATCGCGTACATCCGGCATCAGAAACCAGCCGAATGCGTACAGAGCTGCACCAAAACCGAAGAACAATGCACATACAATCACCAACGCACGTACTAATGTGGGGCTCCAGCCAAGCCGTAAAGCGATGCCGCTGCATACGCCGCCGATCCACCGGTCGTCGCCGCGAACCAGTCCACTGGATCGCACCCAAGTGAAGAAGCGTCGCGATGTCTTGTTTTTTTGCGGACCAGGCTGCGGCTGTGGCTGATATGGATTCGCGTTTGGATTGCTCATGATTCCATTACACCGCCCGATCACTGCCACAACGCTCGGGGAACACCCTGATTGTTCCCTGAACACCGGGTAAAACCCCGGCCGCAACGCCCTGAGCGCGGCACAATAGGAGTATGACGTCATCTCCCGAACCATTGCTGCCCGCGCGCATGCCGTTGATGCGCCCCCGGCAGGGCCGTTGGCTCACCGGCGTGTGCAAGGGCATCGCCCTGCACTTGGGCATCGGCGTGGCATGGGTTCGGATTGCGTTCATCGCACTGACCGTCCTCTACGGCGCAGGCATCATCGCTTATGTATTCCTGTGGGTGTTCATGCCTGCCGGAGACCCGGTGGCGGCTGCGGCTCGCACAGTGCCCGTTGATCAGGCGCCGCTTGCGCGAGGCAATCAGCCACTTGCCGCTCATGACGACGAATCGGCTGCCGCACCGGAATCATTGTCCGAGGCCATCCAACGTGCTCCGAAACCGGCCGTCGTGGCATTGGCCGGTTTCGCGTTGATGGCCACTGGACTGTTGCTCACCAGCACCGGTGCGGATGTCCAGATTGTGTTTCCGCTGCTGGTAGGGTTGGGCGGCATCGCACTGGCATGGATGAATCTTAGTCCGCGAGGCACGCAGCTGTTGTCTATGTTGGGCGGCATCGCACTGATTTTCATGGGATGGGCATTGTATGTGCATAATGTCAGCATTCCTGGGTGGGGCACCTCTCCTCGACGCATTGTTGCCAGCGGATTCGTGATGATCGTCGGTATCGTGGTGGCGGTGATGCCGTGGGCGAACGCGATGCTGCAACGACTCACCCACGAGCAGGCATTGAAGGAGCGCGAAGAGGAGCGCGCGGACATGACCGCCCATCTGCATGATGGCGTGCTGCAAACGTTGGCGCTGATTCAGCTGCACTCCGAGGAACCGACCACCGTATTCGCCCTGGCGCGTAGCCAAGAGCGCGAGCTGCGCGAATGGCTGTATCAGGAACGTTCCACATCGGATCGTTCGGTGGGAGCCGGATTGAAGCAGATCGCCGCCGAGGTGGAGGACGAGCACGGCAAGCCGATTGAGGTGGTCACCGTGGGCGACGCGCGGCCGAGTGCCCAGACCGATGCGCTGCTGGACGCCACCCGTCAGGCGTTGGTCAATGCGGTCACGCATGGCGGCGAGCCGGTGTCTTTGTATTGCGAGGCCAACGACACGATGGTTGAAGTGTTCGTGCGCGACCATGGCGAAGGCTTCGATATGGACGCCATTCCGCCCGACCGGCTGGGCATCCGCGAATCGATTATCGGCCGCATCAAACGGCGCGGCGGTACAGTGGAGATAGTGTCCAGGGCCGGATGGGGCACCGAGGTCAGAATGCATATGCCGATCGCGCTGAAAGCGGCGCAGGGAGAACATCGATGAGCGAGAACGAGACAGCCAAGATTCGTGTGGCCGTGGTCGATGACCATGAGATGTTCCGTGCGGGCGTAATCGCCACGTTGCGCGATTCCTTCGATATCGTCGGCCAAGCGGCGGACGTGCCCGGTTCGGTGGCGATGATCGCACAGACCAAGCCGCAGGTGGTGTTGCTGGATGTGCATGTGCCCGGCGGCGAGGGTGGCGGCGGTGCCGAGATCCTCGCCAAATCGCGCCCCTACTCCCCTACCACTGTGTTTCTGGCGTTGTCGGTTTCGGATGCGCCGCAGGATGTGGGGGCGGTGATTCGCGCCGGCGCCCAGGGCTATGTGACCAAGACGATTACCGGCGCTGATTTGATTTCATCCATCAAGCAGGTGCATGAGGGCTATGCCGTGTTCTCGCCAAAACTGGCCGGTTTTGTGCTTTCGGCCTTTCAGGGTGTGCCGGCGGCGGGGTCTGATGGCGGCGCTGATGGTGCGGCACGGGCTCATGATGAGGAGCTGGACCGGCTGTCCGCCCGCGAGCAGGAGGTCATGCGGCTGATCGCGCGTGGTTACACGTATAAAGAGGTGGCGGCCGAACTGTTCATTTCGATCAAGACGGTCGAAACGCACGTGAGCTCGGTGCTGCGAAAGCTTCAGCTTTCGAATCGCACCGAGCTCACCCGCTGGGCCGCCGATAGGCGCATCGTGTGATGAAACGACAATGAGCTCCCTCATCAGAGGGAGCTCATCTGCTCATATCACTCCGCGTCGCGGAAACCGTTGGGGTTCTTGGTCTGCCAGTTGAGGGAGGAGGCGGCCATGTCGTCGATGGTCAGCTCGGCCTTCCAGCCAAGCTCCTTCTCCGCCTTGGAAGCGTCGGCGTAGCAGGCGGCGATGTCACCGGGGCGACGCGGCTTGATCGCGTACGGAATCGGATGACCGGCGGCCTTCTCGTAAGCCTTGATAACCTCAAGCACGGAGTAGCCGTGGCCAGTACCCAGGTTGTAGACGAACACGCCTTCCTTGTCGATGTGGTCAATAACGGCCACGTGACCCTTGGCCAGGTCGACCACGTGGATGTAGTCACGCACACCAGTGCCGTCGGGCGTGTCGTAGTCGTCGCCGTAGACCTGGACTTCCTTGAGCTCGCCGACCGCGACCTTGGCCACGTACGGGGTGAGGTTCGCCGGAATACCCTTCGGGTCTTCGCCCAGCAGGCCGGACTCGTGCGCGCCGACCGGGTTGAAGTAGCGCAGCAGCACGATGGTCCAAGACGGATCGGCCACATGCACGTCGCGCAGAATCTGCTCCTGGAACAGCTTGGAGGTGCCGTACGGGTTGGTGGTGCCGCCGGTCGGCGTCTCCTCGGTAATCGGCAATTCCTTCGGCGTGCCGTACACGGTGGCGGAGGATGAGAAGATGATCTTCTTGACGTTGTGCTTCTTCATCACCTTGAGCAGCACAAGCGTGGAGTACAGGTTGTTGTCGTAGTATTCGATCGGCTTGGCCACGGACTCGCCCACGGCCTTGAGACCGGCGAAGTGAATGACCCAGTCGATGTTGTTTTCGGTAAAGACGCGTTCCATAAGCGCCTCATCGCGCACGTCGCCGTCATAACGCTTGACCGGCTTGCCGGTGATTTGCTCGACGCGCTCAAGCGCCACGGGCGACGAGTTGCCGTAGTTATCTACGGAAATAACGTCGTAGCCCTTGTCGAGCAGTTCGATGTCGGTGTGGGTGGCGATGAATCCAGCACCGCCCGTAACCAGAACAGTAGTCATATCTCCTCCTTTGGAAGGACTTGCCTTCGGTTTTCCTTCAGTATTGAGCTTACTTCACTTGACCTGTTTCACCTAGCGGCAAAACCAAGACTTTCGAGGAATGTTTGCGTGGTGGCTTTCTGCTTGAAGACGGCCGTGTTGCCGAGGATGCGGTAGCAGACGCTGCCGAGCTCGTCACGTACGGCTTGGTGGATGGCCTCGCGGTCGCGGTTTCCGGCCAATGTTTCAGCGAGTTCGCCCCATTCGAGACTGAATTCGCTGACTTCATCGGGCAAATCGCGGCCTTCGGCGAGCGCCTCCTCGACGATGCCGAGCTGGTCGACGAGCCGTCCGGGCAGGATGAACAGGCCTTGGGCTTCGATCAGTCCAATCGGCTCCTGCTTGACCGGCCAGTATTCGGGGTGTGCATGGAAAATACCTTCCGGGTACTCGTCGCTGATCGCATTGTTGCGGAAGATGAGACTCATCTCATAGCCACGTTCGGTGATGATCGCGCTGGGCGAGAGGGCGGATTGGCGGTTGCCGTCCGCGTCATGGCTGGCGATGCCGTTCGCCGCGTCGTCATAACCGACCCATGCCTCGCGGATGATGTCGGATACGTCGATGATGCTCTGGCGGTTTTTCGACACCACACGCACGGCGGTACCGGGCCAGTCGAGGATTTCGACCACGGCGTCCGGATAGTCGGCGAGCGTGAAGGCGGCCCAAGTGGCGGCCTTGTGCATCGGCAGCAGTTCGCCGCCGCCCTGGTAATGGTCATGGGCGAGCACCGAGCCGCCGATGCGAGGCAGCGCGGCGTTGCATCCGAGGAAGTATCCGGGGAAACGGTCCACGAAGTCGAGCAGATGGCCGAAGGTGTCGCGGTCCACATGCATCGGCGTGTGGTCGGTGTTCACGCAGATGCCGTGCTGGTCGAAGTAGCCGTAGGGCGAGAACTGCCAGAACCATGACTCGCCGCCGAGCGTGACCGGCAAGGTGCGCAGCGTGCGCTTGTCACGTCCGGCGAAGCCCTCGTTCTCATGGCAGATCGTGCACTTCGGGTAGCCGCCGGCCACGGCGTTGCCGGCCGCCGCCTTCTTCATGTTCTTGAATTCGGGTTTGGCGAGGTTGATGGTCACCGTCAGCCCGTGCGAGTCGAAGCGCGGGTTCCGGTCGAGCTGGGCACGCTTGACATAATTGTTGGCCACACAGTAGTCGTAGAACCATTGCATGGCGGCCATGCCGCCATCCCGGTGCTCGACGAGCAGGAATCGGTCGTCGAGATCAGCGGGGTTGGCGGAGAGGATGCCCATGATGGTGTCGGCGTAGGCCGGGCCTTCCTCCGGCTTGAAAAGGCCGGCGGTTGTGGCGGCGGCGCGGAAGGCGGCGAGCAGGGGGTCGGGGGTCTTTTCGCCATAGGGGGCCTGGCTTCGGCTGCCAACAATGTCTTGGACTACGTCTGACACTGACGCCGCCGACGTTGTGGTTTTGGGTCCGGGGTAGGAATCTAGGCGGAAGAGGGCGAAGATTTGGTTGCGGGTCCAGTCTGCGTTGCGTGGATCGAGGTCGAGATGATCCAAGGCGTAATCGACTAGGGCGTCGATGCTGGCGTATACCTCGGTCAGCTGATCGCTCATTGCTCGGCCCCCATCATGTTGGTTCGGGTATGGTTCGACTGACGGCTCACTTGGCAGCCTCCATGATGTCGGCTACGATGGCGTGGGTTTCACTGGCCTTCTGCTCCATCTCCTGCACGAGTTTGATCTGGGTGCGGGTGCGCACCAGATTGTGCTCGGGGTACTTGGTGGCAAAGTAGATATCGCCTTCCAAGTAGTCGGCGAGAAAGCGCATGCCGCATTCCATGGTGAGCAGGTTGCCGCTGAACGGCAGCAGTTCGGCCTCGCGCGCGGTGATGCTGCCACGTAGTTCGCCCACGAATCCTTCCGTGTAGGCACGGAACAGCTCGGTGCTGAAATGCACCTTGCTGAGGTCCTTTTCGTCTTCCAGAGCAGTGGACGCACCAAAGCGTATGGAATCGCCGAAGTCGAACAGCATGGAGCCGGGCATGATGGTGTCGAGATCGATGATCGCACGCGCCTTGCCGGTGGTGGCGTCCATGAGGATGTTGTTGAGCTTGGTGTCGTTGTGGGTCACGCGCAACGGAATCGAACCGTCCCTGAGCCCATCCATCACGACGGCATACTGGTCGGCGTGGCTCAGATAGAAGTCGATTTCCGGCTGGCATGCGGCGGCGCGGCCGAGCTTGTCCGCGGCGAGGGCGGCCTTGAAGTCCTCGAAACGATGCGGGGTGTCGTGGAAGCGGGCGATGGTTTCGGTCAGCTGGCTGGCGTCGAATTCGGACAGGAAGTTCTGGAAGTCGCCGAATGCGCTGCCGGCCTCGCGGAACACGTCCGGGTTCGGCACGAGGTTGTACGACACGGTGTGTTCGATGAACTTGTAGACGCGCCATGCGCCGCCATCGATCTCGGCCCAGGTGGCGCCGGAGGTGGTGGGCACAATGTCCAGCGTCTCTTTGCCCTGAGCCTTGAGAGTGGAGGTGACCAGTTCGACATTGCGCATCAGATTCACCGTATCGGGGAAGATGCTGGTGTTCATCTGTTGGAGGATGTAGCGGGGGCCGTCCGTGGTCACCAGATAGGTGGTGTTGATATGGCCGTCTCCGTAAGGTTCGATGCCGGTCACGGCACCTTCCAGCGCAAAATGCGAGGCGATGCCGAATAAAACTTCATTGCTTTCGGTCATGATGGGTCCGTTCTCCAAAACGCGGGAATCAGGCTTCACGCCATGCGATGCCGCTGTCGGGCAGGTCGAAGTCCTCGGTGGTGCCATCGGCCAGAGTCACCGTGGTCCGCTGCGGCTGATCGGTGTTGTTGATTACGCAGTACAACCCTTGCTCGGGGAAGTGCGCCACCTCGCACTCCGGGTTGGACGAGCTCCAAGCCGCATACTTGTCTTCGTTGTGGGAGGCGTAGAACAGCACGCGTTCCAGCAGTCGGGCGTTGGCCGCCGAATAGGGCAGACCGGAGATGTACACACCGCGGCCTTCGCCATAATCATTGGTCGCGAGCTGCACCTGCCCGCCGTCCGCGCGCAGCAGGGTCACGTTTTCATTGACCGGATACGTGTTGAGCACGGGTTCGCCGAAGTCGATGCCGCCCAACGGCTTGATGGACTGGCCACCGCCGCAACCGCTCAGCGGGATGCGGTAGCCGGCCTGTTCCCAAGCCTCGCGGGCCGCCGGGTCGACCGGCACATCGGCGGTGATGAAGTGGTCCGGCACCACCGGTGGGAAGTAC
>ENA-OROU01002593-OROU01002593.1-human-gut-metagenome-genome-assembly--contig:-NODE-2593-length-12831-cov-15.967282_pt1 | contig 12831 bp, 10 predicted proteins | sample MGYA00242131_ERZ509054 | MGnify/ENA primary metagenome ERZ509054 (study PRJEB26280, sample SAMEA2338749) | human gut metagenome | biome: human gut; feature: human-associated habitat; material: faeces... | reverse complement strand
CAGCCGCCGGAGCGGTGCTTAAGCCGTCAGGCGGGAATTGTGCGGTATTGCCTAAGCATAAAGGCAAGTCTATAGCCATACACAGCCCGCACAGGTCGTAAAATTTACAAAGTTTCCACAAATTGCCCAAAGATACAAAATTGACGAAAATGCGATATATTCCACAAGGCACCCGCTGCACGGAATCTTGACGGGGCGGGCTTCCTATGGTACATTATTAAATGTATCGTTTTGCCCTGGGGTGTAGTGTACCATTTTGCACGCCATGGCCGGGAAGTGCTGTATTGCTTTAGGAGCGCCATTCATGATCGATTTTGAACATGTTACCAAAGTATATGAAACCCAAAATGATGAAAATGTGGCGTTGGAAGATATCAACATCCACATTGATGAAGGGGAATTCGTTTTTATCCTGGGCCATTCCGGCGCGGGCAAATCCACATTCCTCAAACTGATCCAGATGGAAGAAAAGCCCACCGAGGGCAAAATTTATATCAACGATCAGGACCTGACCACCATCAAGCGCCGCAAGGTGCCTTATCTGCGCCGCCAGATGGGCGCGGTGTTCCAGGATTTCCGCCTGATCCCCACCATGACGGTGTACGAGAACGTGGCTTTTGCCATGCGCGTGACCAACATCAATAACAAAACCATCAAGAACCGTGTACCGTTCGCCCTCAGCCTGGTTGGCCTGGAGGATAAGATGGACCGCCTGCCGGATGAGCTTTCCGGCGGCGAGCAGCAGCGCGTTGCCGTGGCCCGCGCCCTGGCCCATGGCCCCAAGCTGATCATTGCGGACGAGCCTACCGGCAACATTGACCCCGAAATGAGCATGGATATCATGCAGCTGTTCGAGGCCATCAATAAAGTGCATATCACTGTTGTGGTTGTTACCCATGAGCATGAGCTGGTGCATAAGCTGGCCGCCAAGTATAACAACCGAATCATCACGCTGGCCAACGGGCATGTGGCATCTGATACCGCCCACCCCGAAGTGGCGCAGGAGTACGAAGAATGGCTTGCTGCCCGCCAGAACGATGATGAATACGAGTATGAGGATTAAGGAGGGGTAGACCATGCGTTTTTCCAGTTTTACCTACCTCGTGGGGCAGGGCCTGCATAACCTCAAGGCAAACAAAATGATGACGCTTGCCTCTATGGGCGTGTTGATCGTCTGCATGATTTTGGTTGGCGCAGCATTTTTGTTCGGCGCTAATATTGATTCCATGGTGGCCTATATCGGTGAGCAGAACGAAACGGTTGCGTTCATCAATGATGACGCTGATACCGCCGCCGTGGAGGAAGCCATCCGCAGCATTCCGCATGTGGCTGGGGTGGAGTTCATCTCCAAAGACCAGATGCTGGACGAGTACAGCCAGCGCCTGGAAGGCTACACCAACCTGAAAGAGATGTTCCAGAACGATAACCCGCTGCTGGCCAACTATGTGGTGCGTGCCGATGACCCGGCCAACATCTCCAGCGTGGCCGCAGCATTACAGAATGTGGACGGCGTGCGCGCGGTCAACTCGCCGCAGGCCATGTCAGATCTGTTTGTTTCGCTGCAAAAGGCGGTTACTTATGTCTGCTATGGCCTGGTCATCGTGCTGGCCATCGTCAGCGTGGTGGTCATCAGCAACACCATCAAAATTACCGTGTTCAACCGCCGCAAGGAGATTGGCATTATGAAGCTGGTTGGTGCAACCAACGGCTTTATCCGGTTCCCGTTCTTTGTTGAGGGTGTTACCTCCGGCCTGATCTCCGCGCTGATCGCTTCCGCCATTGTGTGCGGCGGATACTATGCCGTGTATGAATGGTACGGCAAGAACCCCACCAACCTGACGGCAATGTTTGGCGGCACACTGCTGCCGCTGCAGGACCTGTGGTATTATGTTGTGCTGGGCTTTATGCTGTTTGGCTTTGTGCTGTGCGGCATTGGCACTGCAACCAGCATCCGCAAACATCTGCAGGTCTGAGCACCCGGCGCTTGCCTTGAGCTTTTTGAACCGCCAAAACCCGTTTTACCCGCATCCCACCAAAGGGGGAAAGTTGAAAATGTCCATTGCCATCCGCCGCAATGTGCGGCGCGCAGGGGCTGCGCTGATGGCTGCCGTGGTTGCCGCGGCGCTGTGTCTGAATGCTGCCATGCCGGCCCATGCCGATGATAAGCAAAAAGAGCTGGAAAACAAAAAGAACGAGCTGCAGTCGGAACTGGACCAGATCCGCCAGCAGCTGAAAGACGTTGCCAGCGATAAAGCCGAAGCCGAGCAGCAAAAACAGCTGCTTGTGCAGGAGAAAAACACCATCAAGGGCCAGATCAATGCGCTGAATGACCAAATTGATGATATCAGCGCACAGATCGTGGAAAAAGAACAGCAGATCACCGATAAGCAGGCTGAAATTGACCAGAAGCAGGCAGAATACGATGACCGCTGGGCAAAATATAAAGAGCAGGTCGTCAGTATGCAGATGCTGGACCAGGGTGGCGGTATTGCGCTGCTTTCCACGGCGGAAAACATTTATCAGCTGTTGACCTTTGACCAGGTGCTGCAGGATATTTCGGATGCCAACACCCAGGCCTGCGAGGATCTGGAACAGCAGGGCATTGAGCTGACCAACGAGCGCACCCAGCTGGAAGAAGCGAAGGCATCGCTGGAAGCGGACGAAGAAGAACTGCAGAACCAGAAAAGCCAGCTGGACAGCAAAACCCAGGAGCTGGCCAGCAACATTCAGGCCCAGGATGCCAGCATCTCCGCCGCCGCAGCGCAGGAGCAGGCTCTGGAAGAAGCCAAGAGTGATAAACAGGCAGAGTTCGATAAGGCTGCTGATGAATATGACGCTTACCTGAAATCTCTGATTGCCCAGACCCAAAGGAACTACGCCAATGCGCCCATCAGCTGCTCGCTGAACTTTATCTGCCCGCTGCCGAGCTATAAGTATATCTCCTGCCAGTATGGCAGCGGCGGCCACAAGGGCGTTGACTTTGCCGCGCCCGGCGGCACCAACATCCGCGCTGTGGCAAGCGGCGTTGTCACCGTGTCCGGCTGGCACTACAGCTATGGCAACTATGTCATGATTTACCACGGCACCGATGACCAGGGCAACACCTATGCTACCCTGTACGCCCACATGAACAGCACCCCGCCGGTCAGTGTGGGCCAGAACGTTTCGCAGGGGGATGTCATCGGCCATGTTGGCACCACCGGCAACTCCACCGGCAACCACCTGCACCTGGAACTGCGTGTGAACGGTGCGCGCACCAACCCGCTGAACTATGTTCCGCACTAATGTTATGGTGTAGCTGAAAAAGCGCCAGCCGACACTTTATTTTCAGTTATGCCTTAGGCCTGACAGCCTGAAGGAGATCAATTTCGATGAACCAGCAAAAACATAAGCTTGTTGTGCGCATTGTCTGCCTGGTGATCGCCGTCTTGATGGTGGCAAGCCTTGCCGCAACGGCGTTTATGGCACTGCTTTGATCCGGCAGCAACGCACAACTTTTACGCAAGGGAGCACATTTTCGCTATGAGCAAAAAAGTCAGTCTTGGTGTGGCCGCAACCGTCACGCTGATTGCAATGGCCGTGACCTTTTCCATGACCATGACCGTATCCATGAACATGTTCAACAATACGGTTTCCAGTGTTAAAAACAAGGAGCGCATGTATAACAAGCTGTCCGAAGTGGACCGCTATGTGCGCGCCAATGAGTACTTTGATATCAACGATGATACGCTGAACGATACCATTGCATCCGGCTATATGCTGGGCATCAGCGACCAGTACGCCCGCTATTATTCCGCCAAAGCCTACAGTGAAAGAGTCGGTCTTGCCAATGGCCGCTTGATGGGCATTGGCGTTGCCGTTGTCAAGGATCCGTCCTCCGGCTATGCGCGCATCATCCGTGTGTATGATAACACCCCCGCTACCAACGTTGGTCTGGAAGTCGGCGGCTTTATCACCGCTATCGGCGATACCAGCACCCGCAGCATGAGCGATACCGCAGCCATGACCTCCGCCCTGTTGGGGGAGGAAGGCAGCACCGTCAACATCAAATACCTGACCCCCCTGCGGGAAGAGCAGAGCTTTGAAATTACCCACGCCAACTATACCACCCCCAGCATCAGCACGGTGCGCCTGATGGATAACGGCGTTGGCTACCTGCGCATTGATTCCTTTACCTCCGGCACGGCGGTGGAATTCCGCAATGCTGTCAACAGCCTGACCAACCAGGGGGCTACCTCGCTGATTTTTGACCTGCGCGATAACAGCGGCGAAAACCTGAACGCTGCCCTTGTTGCCACAGATTACTGCGTGCCCTCCGGTCTGATTGCCCAGAGCCAGGATAAGGGCGGCAATGTGACAGACCTGCGTATGTCTGACGAAAACGAGATCACACTGCCCATGGTCTGCCTGGTCAACGGCAGCACGGCATCCGGTGCGGAGCTGTTTGCCAACGCTCTGCATAAAATGGCCGGGGCCACCATCGTGGGCAGCACCACGGCGGGCAAAGGTGTTCTGCTCAGTGACCCGCAGAGCCTTTCGGACGGCAGCGCGGTGGTAATCACCGTGGGCATTCTGCTGGATAACGAGGGCAAAAACTGGAACGGCACCGGCCTGACCCCGGATGTGGACGCCAGCCTGACCAACGATGAACAGAGCAGCTATTACGACTTTACTGTCGATAACGACCCCCAGATCACCAAGGCTATCAATGCCATTTCCGGCGCCAATGGCCAGTAAGCGGGCAGGGGAGACCCAGCCTGAGATATACCCTAAGGCAACACCGCACAATTCCCGCCTTGCGGCTTAAGTACCGCTCCGGCAGCTGCGGCACGGCATCTGCGTTGCCAAAATGCTCGATAATACACAAAGTATTATCTGCGCTTTTGGCTTAGCAGCTGCCGCACCTCGCTCGCTGTATCGGCACTTAGAATTATGCGGTATTGCCCTAAACACAGTATAAGAAGAAACGGAGTGCCAGCCCCATGCCAAACCTGACGGACCTTTCCACCATTCGTGATGTGTGCGCACGGCACGACTTTGCACTTTCCAAGGGGTTCGGCCAAAACTTTATCATCAACCCCGGCATCTGCCCCCGCATTGCGGAAGCCGCCGGCATTGGCCCCGGCTGGGGTGCGCTGGAAGTCGGCCCCGGCATCGGTGTGCTGACAGAACAGCTGTGCAAACGCGCGGATAAGGTAGTTTCGATCGAAGTGGACAAGCGCCTGCCGCCGATCCTGGCCGAGACAATGGCCGAGTACGAGAACTTTAAGCTGGTGCTGGAAGATGTGCTGAAAGTGGACCTGCGCACCCTACTGGCGGAAGAATTTGGTGATAAGCCCGTTGCCGTCTGCGCCAATCTGCCGTATTACATCACCAGCCCCATTCTGATGCGCTTATTGGAAGAAAAACTGCCCATCCGCAACATTACCGTCATGGTGCAGAAAGAGGCTGCACAGCGCCTGTGTGCCGCCCCTGGCACGCGTGAGGCGGGGGCAATCAGCTATGCGGTGGCTTATTACGCCAAACCCAAGCTGCTGTTTACTGTGCAGCCGGGCAGCTTTTACCCTGCCCCCAAAGTGACCAGCGCGGTCATCCAGCTGGATGTTCACACCACACCGCCTGTTACCCCGCCCAACGGGGACGAAGCCGGGCTGTTCCGCCTGATCCGGGCAGCATTTTCTCAGCGGCGCAAGACCGCGGCCAATGCCGTGGCGAACGGCCTGGGCATTTCCAAAGCTAAAGTGAACGCTGCATTGCAGGCCGCCGGGTTGGATATCCGCCTGCGCCCGGAGCAGCTGACGCTGGAAGATTACTGCGCGCTGCAGGCCGCCCTGGCCGCGGCAGAATAAGCGCCGTTCGGAGCGCTACTGCCCCATAATTCGGCATTGACAAGGTGCCGCAACATGTGCTAGAATACTTAGGTATTCCTAAGGTATATCTGAAAACAAAAAATGACGGATATTTCGCAAACACAAGCAGGATGTAAGGCTCTTTAACGCAAAATCCGGCTGCGTTTGTAGAAATAGACGATATTTTCGACTTTTCAGATACAACCTAAGGATTTCTTAGCCGTGCTGGCGTAGCTCAATTGGCAGAGCAGCTGATTTGTAATCAGCAGGTTGCAGGTTCGATTCCTGTCGCCAGCTCCAAAATATCCCGGCAGTTTTATAACTGCCGGGATATTTTTGTATCAATCCTATATTTTGTAGCACAAAAAGGTAAAAAGTACCCCCGGCACAGGGTCAGCCCTGAGCCGAGGGGCGGTATATTCAGGAAAATGAGATGGACTGAATGGCAAATACGAGAAGCAGATCTTAGCCCATATTGAGCAAGTTGCTCTTCATAGTTTTCAGCTCTTTTTCCAACTGGTCTTTTTCTTTGGTGTATGCCTGGTAGTCCTGCATCTGCTCCATCACGGCGGGGTCGCTGGCAGTCAGGTAGCCGCTGGTCATGGAGGTGGTGGTGCTGAACTTTTTCTGCTGGCCGTTAAAGTCGATCACCAGGAACTGATCTGTAGAGGGCAGTACCTTGCCCACGCCGAACATCTTGTGGGTTACTTCGCAGCCGGTCAGGTCGGGCAGGGCAGTGGGGCTTGCCAGCAGCTCCTGCAATTTCTGCTCCTTTTCGGCGATCTGCATGCATAGGTCGGCGCGCTCGGCTTTCTGTTTCACGGCCTTGGAGCGTTCCTTGGCGGTTGCCGTGCGGGAAAAGCCCTTGGGGTAATAGCCGTTAACATAGGCGCTGTGCATGATATCATACACCAGCAGATGCAGCTGGTCATTGATGCCGTGCATGGTGTTTTTCAGCCGCTCGGCGTGCAGGCGGGTCAGTTCATCGTATTTGGGCAGCTTGTTCAGCAGGTCATCGCACATGGCGTAATATTGGGTCAGGTTAAAGGCCGCGCCGGTGCCAAAGTCTTCGTCATAGCCGAAATAGGCGGCCCAGGCTTTGGCTTCGGCGGGAACAAAGAAGTAGTTATCCTCCGGCTCCAGCAGGCTCAGATACAGCGCGGCGCTGCCGGCCGTCTGAGTGAACTTGGCCATGCGCGGCAGGCAACGGCGGAAACGGCCGTTGACCTGGTCGGCAAACATTTCCACGCGGCCCTGGCGTTTTTTCAGGTCACCGTCATCATCATTGAACAGCCAGCGAAAACACTCGCGCACAAGCTCAACTTCCGTGGGGCGCATCATCAGGGCCTGCATGCCGCCAATGGGCTGCAGGGCGGGCGTGTCCATCACGGCACGGGCCTGCTGTGTGGCCTGGGCAAACATGGCGGGAAAATCCACCGCGTCGATATCCCAGTTTGTGCCAAAGCAGTTGATGGCTTCCCAAACGCCATTTTCTGCGGCTCCGCCATCGGTCAGGCTGCGGATATACGGGGCAAGGATCGTGTTCAAAGTTTCAGTGTTCAAGCTCAAAACGTGATACCCTCCAATGAATTACAATGAATTGCCGCCGCCCGCCGCAAAGGTTTTTATTGGGCGACAACCTTTTTATTATACGAAAAAATCAGGGCTTTCGTCAAGGCATTGCGGAGCAAAAAAGGATGGGCAATACCGCATAATTCTAAGTGCCGATACGGCGAGTGAGGTGCGGCAGCTGCTAGGCCAAAAGCGCAGATAATACTTTGTGTATTATCGAGCATTTTGGCAACGCAGATGCCGTGCCGCAGCTGCCGGAGCGGTGCTTAAGCCGCAAGGCGGGAATTGTGCGGTGTTGCCAATGAAAAAAGGCACCGGCGGTGAAAGCAGGTACACCGCCGGTGCCGAAAAATAAAACAGGGATAAGTGAGATATAGACAGGGAAGAACGCCGCCTTGCAAAAGGCAGGCCGCCGAATGGCTCAGGTATGGAAAACGCCAATGGTGGGGTTGATAAAATCAACGATGAGCAAAAACGAGATGACAGCCAGCATGCCGATCAGGCAGAAAAACATGCGGCGCAGCCAGCGGTTTTTATCGGTAAGGATATCCCGGTACTGCTTGTCTTTGTTCTCAAGCTCCCGCATGTACTGCTGACGGGCGGCGTCCAGGGTTTTGGCATAATAGTTCTGCATGGAAAGCAGCAGCTGCATCACGTTGGAATCCAGCAACTGGCCGTTTTCGCTCTCCAACTTTTGTAGGCCGGTGATCGCATCCAGCGAGCCATCCATGGCGGCAACGATCGCGGCGACATCACGGAAGCTGGGATTCTCGGTCTGGCCGCTCAAAATGCGGTTTACGGTGCTGAGGGGCACCCCGCTTGCACTGGAGATTTGCTGCAGGGTCAGGTTTTGTTCGGATTTCATATTTTTCAACGTTTCCACAATAGATTCTTGCATAAACCTCCTCCATTTCCCAAATCTGGGAAAGCCTAAAAGGGCGTTTCTCAGATTTGATGGTTTACAATTCCGGCAGCCTCTGCTACAATTCACATAATGTTTCCATAAGGCGATGGGAAAACAGGAAAGACCCCACCGCTGCCAGGGGCAACGTGATCCCCCGGCAGGAAGCATCCCGAAATGTGCCGCAAAACATGCCACTATTTTAATATGACTTTTATAATTTGTCAAGAATTGTAAGAACTGTTAAAAAATGGATGTCTGCGGTATGGTGGGGAAAGTGTTTGGGCTGTGGAAGGGGGCCGAGAACGATTTACCAGTATCTTGCGGTGGAACAAACCCTGTTCAGCTGTGAACTTGGCCGCTATACTGCTTTTGGAATTGCGGCCCAAAAGCGGGTACCGGATAGCTGGCGGCAGATTGCATTTGTCCCAGATATTTGCACCAATGCCCAACAGGCACAGCGCCTGGCGCAGCTGTGCACACAGGGGCAGCTGGAACCCATCCATTTGATGGATGTAATTGAAGATTTTGTGGCAGACCCTTGTTCCTGGCCATAGAGGGCCTGGCTTGCCGCAGAAATGTTAAAATCCCCCGGATCGTATAGAATCCGAGGGATTGCGTTTTTATTTTGGGCGACTGATTCGTTTGGAGAAGGGGGATGCCTTTGGGGCAAAACGGACCGCAGGGACAGCTCTCAGGCGGAGATGGCCGACCTGCAAAGCACTTTGGGCTATTCTCCCAAAGCCGTAACAGCTTGTCCGGGGCATCAAGAAGGTCGCCCACTGCAAATATTACAGCAGCTGCACACCAGCGCGCTCGCACACGGCTTTGGTCTCGGCATCCCACAGGCTGACCTGCACTTCGCCGATGTGGGCCTTGCCCAGCAGCAACATGCACAGGCGGCTCTGGCCAATGCCGCCGCCCATCGTCAGGGGCAGCTTGCCTTCCAGCAGCATTTTGTGGAACGGCAGTTCCGCACGCTCCGGGCAGCCTGCGGCTTCCAGCTGGCGGGTCATGGCGGCCGGGTCCACACGGATGCCCATGCTGGAAAGCTCCAGTGCACAGCCCAGCGCTTTGTGCCAGAACAGAATATCGCAGTTCAGCGTCCAGTCATCATAGTCAGGGGCACGGCCATCGTGGCGGATGCCGCTTTTCAGCTGGCCGCCGATCTGCATGATGCAGACGGTGCCATGGGCGCGGGTAAAGGCGTTTTCGCGCTCTTTGGGGGTCAGGTCGGGGTACAGGTCTTCCAGCTCCTGGGTGGTGATAAAGGTCGGCTCACGGGTCAGGCGGATGGCTTTCAGCTCCGGGAACTTCCAGCGCAGCTCGTCCGCAGTGGAGCAAACGGCATCCACAATATCGCGCACGGTTTCCTGCAAAAAGGGCAGGGTGCGGTCCTTCGCGGTGATGACCTTCTCCCAGTCCCACTGGTCTACATAAATGCTGTGCAGGTTGTCAAGCTCTTCGTCGCGGCGGATGGCGTTCATGTCGGTCACAAGGCCCTGGCCGGGGCGGAACCCATACTCAGCAAGGGCATAGCGCTTCCATTTGGCCAGGCTGTGCACAACTTCAGCGCGCTCATCCAGGCAGGGTACATCAAAGCTGACGGGGCGCTCCACGCCGTTCAGATCATCGTTCAGGCCGCTGCCGTTCAAAACAAACAGCGGGGCGGTAACGCGCTTCAGGTGCAGGGCGGCACACAGCTTTTCCTGAAAGATGGTTTTGATGATGCCGATGGCCCGCTGGGTATCGTACAGGCCCAAAAGATCATGATAGTTTTTGGGAATGGACGTTTTGGACATAAATATTCCTCTTTTCCTCTCTACTTGCAGGGCAGCGTATGACTGCACCTTGAGCCGGAACGCCAGGCTGTGACAAATTCCGGCAAATTACACCGCATTTATTATAATCCCTGCGTCCGTCTGCGTCAAACAAAATTCGCCGATGACGTACAGGATATACAGCAAAACTAAGGCAACACCGCACAATTCCCGCCTGACGGCTTAAGCACCGCTCCGGCGGCTGCGGCACGGCATCTGCGTTGCCAAAATGCTCGATAATACACAAAGTATTATCTGCGCTTTTGGCTTAGCAGCTGCCGCACCTCGCTCGCCGTATCGGCACTTAGAATTATGCGGTATTGCCTAAAAATAACGACCCGCACTGCATTTGCAGCCGGGCCATTTGATATTTAGTCGGGGTTATGCAGCGGGGCAGGCGTTACGCCTTGGCAAACTGGCTTGCATACAGGTTGGCGTAAAAGCCGCCCCTGGCCAGCAGCTCCTCGTGGGTGCCGCGCTCAATAATGTTGCCGGCTTTCATTACAAGGATCTGATCGGCGTTTTTGATGGTGGAAAGGCGGTGCGCCACAATAAAGCTGGTGCGGCCTTTCATCAGTTCCTCAAAGGCATCCTGAACCAGCACTTCGGTACGGGTATCAATGCTGGAGGTTGCTTCGTCCAGAATCAGGATGGGCGGCTTGCGCAGCATAACACGGGCAATGCAAAGCAGCTGCTTCTGGCCCTGGCTGATGTTGCCGCCGTCCTCGGCAATTACGGTATCATAGCCCTGGGGCAGGCGGCAGATAAAGCTGTGGGCGCGGGCACGCTTGGCGGCGTCGATGATCTCCTCGCGGGTGGCGTCCGGCTTGCCGTAAGCAATGTTATCTGCCACAGTACCGGCTTTCAGCCAGGTTTCCTGCAAGACCATACCCAGGTTGCCGCGCAGCGAATCCCGCGTTACGGTGTCAATGGAGTGGCCGTCCACCTTCAGGGTGCCGCCGTTGATCTCGTAAAAGCGCATCAGCAGGTTGACCAGGGTGGTTTTGCCGCAGCCGGTGGGGCCGACCAGGGCAATGCGCTGGCCGGGCTGAACGTGCAGGTTCATGTCTTCAATCAAGGGCACATCCGGCACATAGCGGAACTTGACATGCTCAAACTCCACACTGCCTGCACCGTGGGGCAGGGTAACGGCATCAGGGGCATCGGGCAGGATGGGGGCTTCGTCAATAAAGTCGAACACACGCTGCGCACAGGCCAGGGCGTTCTGCAGCTCGGTCATAACGCCGGAAATATCATTGAACGGCTTGGTGTATTGGTTGGCATAGTTCAGCAGAACCGAAAGCTCGCCGACCGTAATGCCGCCGCCAATGGCAACCAGCGCGCCCACCACGCCGACCGCCGCATACACCAGCGCGTTGACAAAGCGGGTGGCAGGGTTGGTGATGGAGGAAAAGAAGGTGGCCTTTACGCCGCAGATCTGCAGATCGGCGTTGATCTTGTCAAAGCGCTCCTCGGCGCGGCTTTCGTAACCGAAGGCGCGGACAAGATGCTCGTTGCCAATCAGCTCGTCCACCAGACCGGTCAGCTCGGCGCGGGTCTCGCTCTGTACGCGGAACATATCATAGGTATGCTCCGCAATGAACTTTGCCACAAAGATGGAAAGCGGGGTGAGAACCACAACGATCAGGGTAATGCGCCAGTCAATGGAAAGCATAAAGCCCAAAGTGCCCACAATGGTCAGAATGCCGGTGAACAGCTGGGTAAAGCCCATCAACAGGCCGTCACTGAACTGCTCCACATCGGTGTTGATGCGGCTGATGGCGTCGCCGGGCTTGTGGGCATCCATATAGCTCAGGGGTAAAATCTCCATGTGCTGGAACGCCTGCACGCGGATGTCGCGCACCACCTGGAAGGTGATGCGGTTGTTCACCATGTTCATCAGCCACTGGCAGATGGAGGTGACACACACGGTAACGCCAAACTGGATGGCAATCTTGCCCAGGGCAGGGAAGTTGACATTGCCCTGGCCTACAATCAGGTCCACGCCGCGGCCCGAAAGAATGGGGGCATACAGCGTGGTAAGAACGGTAACAGCGGCAAGCAGCAGGGTGAACAGCACCAAACCGCGGTACGGCTGGATCAGCTTTAACACGCGCTGAATGGTGCCTTTACTGCCCCGCAGGGAAACACGCTTTTTCTTTGCATTGCTCATAAGGTCTTTTCCACCTCCTCGCGGCTCAGCTGGCTCAGGCAGATCTCGCGGTAAACATCGCAGGTTTTCAGCAGGTTGGCATGGGTGCCGCTGCCCACCAGATTGCCGTCATCCAGCACCAGAATGCGGTCCGCACGCTGCACAGCGGAAGCACGCTGGGAAACAATAAAAACCGTCATGCCATGGGTCTGCTCTTTCAGCGCTTTGCGCAAGGCAGCGTCCGTGGCAAAGTCAAGTGCGGAGGAACTGTCGTCCAAAATCAGTACCTGGGGGTGAGGCACCAGCGCGCGGGCAATGGTCAGGCGCTGGCGCTGGCCGCCGCTGAAATTGCGCCCGGCGGTCTCCACCGGTTCATCCAGCCCTTTGGGCTTGCCGCGCACAAAGTCCGCCGCCTGGGCAATCTCCAGGGCCTGCCAGATCTGCTCATCGGTGGCATCGGGGCAGGCCCATTGCATGTTGTCCCGGATGGTGCCGGTAAACAGCACGGCGCGCTGCGGCACAATGCCGATCATCTGG
>ENA-OROU01002584-OROU01002584.1-human-gut-metagenome-genome-assembly--contig:-NODE-2584-length-12873-cov-3.826338_pt1 | contig 12873 bp, 10 predicted proteins | sample MGYA00242131_ERZ509054 | MGnify/ENA primary metagenome ERZ509054 (study PRJEB26280, sample SAMEA2338749) | human gut metagenome | biome: human gut; feature: human-associated habitat; material: faeces... | reverse complement strand
CATCCAGAATCATAACCGGCGGATCTGCAACGGCCGCACGGGCAATGGAGATCAGCTGTCTCTGTCCCTGGGATAAACCACTTCCATCACCGGAAAGTACCGTGTCATAACCGTTTGGCAGCATCCGGATAAATCCGTCTGCATTTGCCAGTTTTGCTGCTGCGATACATTCTTCGTCCGTTGCATCCAGTTTACCGTAACGGATATTCTCCATTACAGTTCCGGTAAACAGGTTGACCTCCTGAAGTACCACGCCAAGAGAACGACGCAGGTCAGCTTTCTTGATACGTCCGATATCCAGTCCGTCATATGTGATCGTACCTTTCTGAATATCGTAGAAACGGTTGATCAGGTTTGTAATGGTCGTCTTACCGGCTCCGGTTGCTCCTACGAAAGCAACTTTCTGTCCCGGCTCTGCATACAATGTAATATCATGCAAAACTGTTTTCTCCGGGACATAACCAAAATCTACATCGTGGAATTTCACATCCCCACGCATCTCTACCAGCTGAACGCTTCCATCTGCCTGCGGCACTTTCCATGCCCAGTGACCGGTACGCTCTGCACACTCGGTCAGTGTATCGCCATCCTTTTTTGCACGGACCAGAGTGATAGTTCCCTCATCTTCTTCCACTTCTTCATCCAGAAGTTCAAAAATACGCTCTGCACCGGCAATGGCCATAACAACGAAGTTTAACTGCTGGGAAACCTGACTGATCGGGTTTACAAAGCTTCTTGATAACTGCAGGAAAGATGCGATGGCACCAAGTGTCAGTACGCTGACACCTGTCAGGCTGATGTTTGTCACACCACTGATAGCAAGAGCTCCACCTACGATTGCTACAACAACGTAAAGGATAAATCCGATATTGTTCAGAATCGGCATCAGAATATTTGCATAAGAATTCGCCTTTGTCGCATTGACGCAGAGTTCTCCGTTTTTCAGATCAAATCCTTCTTTTGCCTGCTCCTCATGGCAGAATACTTTGACAACCTTCTGTCCGTTGATCATCTCTTCGACGTAACCGTTTACATCACCCAGAGAAACCTGCTGCTTGATAAAGTATTTTCCGCTTCGGCCAGCCACAGAACCGATTACTTTCAGAATGATAAAAACAAAAGCAACCACGATCAGCGTCAGCCAGAAACTGATACTCAGCATGGAAATAAATACGACTACGATCGTCATAACAGAGTTCAACAGCTGCGGAATACTCTGTGAGATCATCTGACGCAATGTATCGGTATCGTTGGTATAATGACTCATAATATCGCCATGTGCATGAGTATCAAAATACCGAATCGGCAGCTTCTGCATATGAGAAAACATCTCATCACGGATTTTTTTCAGAATTCCCTGCCCGATGACAACCATGAAGCGGTTGTACAGGTAAGCGGCTACTGCACCTACAAACAGGATTATTGCAACTTTTACCAGATACTGTTTCAGACCGGTAAAATCAACCTGGGACTGTGTCAGTAACGGGGTAATATAATCATCGATCAGATCCTGGATAAACACAGCGGAGTAAGCAACCGTTGCTGCAGAAATCGCAATACAGATGACTACAAAAATGAAGCGGAGTTTATATGCGCTCAAATATCCAAGGAGACGCTTCACGGTTCCTTTTGTATCTTTTGCTGCAGACATACGTTTTTTATTATTACTGCTCATCGTCACTTCCTCCTTTCACCTGTGATTCATATACTTCACGATAAATATCGCTGCTCTTCAATAATTCTTCATGTGTGCCGTAGGCACTGATCTTACCATCATCCATAACAATGATGTGATCCGCATCCTGAACGGAAGAAACACGCTGCGCAATGATGATCTTGGTCGTATCCGGAATCTCTTCCAGGAAAGCCTTACGGATCAGCGCATCTGTCTTGGTATCTACCGCGCTGGTAGAATCATCCAGAATCAGAATCTTTGGTTTCTTCAGTAATGCACGGGCAATACACAGACGCTGTTTCTGTCCGCCGGAAACGTTATTTCCGCCCTGTTCGATATATGTATCATATTTATGCGGGAATGTCTGTACAAAATCATCAGCCTGTGCCAGTTTACATACATGGATCAACTCTTCATCCGTCGCTTTCTCGTTACCCCAGCGTAGATTTTCCTTAATAGTACCTGAAAACAATACATTTTTCTGAAGTACCATTGCTACGGAATCACGCAGTGTCTCAAGATCATAATCGCGCACATCTACGCCACCGACTTTGACCTCACCGGAAGTAACATCATACAGTCGCGGAATCAACTGTACCAGACTGGATTTGGAAGAACCTGTTCCACCGATAATACCGATCGTCTCACCGGAATTGATTTTCAGATTAATATTATCCAGTACCGGTTTATCCGCTTTCTTCGCATAGGAAAATGCAACATTTTCAAACTCGATGGATCCGTCTGAAACATCTGTCACCGGATTCTCTTTGTTCTGAATATCACTTTCCTCTGTCAGAATCTCAACGATACGCTCTGCAGAAGATCTTGCGATGATAACCATTACAAATACCATAGAAATCATCATCAGACACATCAAAATCTGAATTGCATAGGAAAACAGACTCATCAGTTCACCGGTTGTCATACCACCGGCAATACCCGGTGTATTTCCACTGACAATGATCGCCTTAGCTCCGATCCATGCAACAGCCAATAAGCAGACATTGATGGCACACATCATTGCAGGCATGTTAAATGCCAGCATTTTCTCTGCTTTTGCAAAATCCACATAGATTTTTTTTGAAATTTTTCCAAACTTCTGATCCTCATGATCCTCACGGATAAAGGATTTTACGACTCTGACTCCGTGCAGATTCTCCTGAACCACCTCATTCAAACGGTCATACGTATTAAATACACGTTCAAAATAAGGATGTACATGCTGCGCCAGCCAGATCAGAATAAATCCAAGTACCGGAATGGTTGCCAGAAAGATCAGGGAAATCTTCACATTAATAGTGAATGACATGATCATTGCGAAGATCATCATAATCGGTGCACGGACTGCAACGCGGATGAGCATCTGATATGCATTCTGTACATTTGTCACGTCCGTGGTCAGACGGGTTACGATACTTGCCGTCGAGAACTTATCAATGTTGGAAAAAGAAAAGTTCTGGATCCGATAGTACATATCCTTTCGCAAATTCTGTGCGAGACCGCAGGATGCGATCGATGCCTGATGGCCTGCCATTGAGCCGAAAGCAAGTGCGATCATTGCAAGTACTAAAAGGATGATTCCATATTTCCAGATGACGGACATACTTCCGGCTTCAATGCCTTTGTCGATCAGACTCGCCATAACAAATGGGATCAGCACTTCCATGATAACTTCTACGGTTACATAAACCGGCGTCAGAATACTTGCCGTTTTATATTCCCGTATGGATTCCATTAACTTTTTTACAAGTTTCACGTTTTGTTTTCCTCCTGTTTCTTATTTTTTTAAACCTATATTACAAAAACCATCTTTCATATTTTGCTGCATGCGGTGTATATAATCAAAGAACTGCTCCAGTTCCTGCTCGGAAAAACCTTTTGACAACGTCTCCTCCACCACACTGAAATCCTCCAGCATGAGCTCATTGATTTCTCTTCCCTTATCTGTCAGAACAAGTTTCTTCAGACGTGCGTCCCATGGCACACTCTGACGCTCCACCATGCCCTTTTCTACCATCAGATTAACTACCTTTGATGCCGTAGACCGGGTAATCTCAAAATTTTTCTCTAAATCTTTCTGAAATACATCTTCGTTATTTTTTGTTTTATCCGAAATATATCCAATGATCCAGGCATTGGCACCTGTAACACTGTCTATTTTCTTTTTATTCGGTGAATTTTCGATCCAACGGTGAATCTGATGTGACAGGATCCGGATATCATTCCCGATGCAATCCTTTTTCATAACGCTCCTCCTTCCCAAAGCTTTGTTATTATAACGCAAAAAATGTTTGCTGTCAAACAGTTTGACAGCAAACATTTTTATGTTTTATGATACTTTTTATTCAAATCAACCACTGCAGTTTTTATTTTTTGAGGTTATGTGTGTACTCGGTTGACAGTATATAACCATCCTTATAATGTAGCCAATAACGATAAAGCTTGAAATGAAACATAGTACGAAAAAAATGGTGGAACGATTGGCATCGTGAAAACGTTTTAAGCCAATTATATAATCGTATACAAAATATAAAATATTGATAATTATAAAAATAACAGTGGACAATGTTATTTTATCTGCAAACCAGGTCTGCCAGGCACTGAAATATACAATTTGAATAATTATGTAAACGAGGATGCCAATAATAAATAGGCGCCAGAAATCATATCTGCCAAGATAAGACGATTTGCCATTAAAGTGTTTCATAATATCTCCCCCTTGTCTATTAGGGTAGTGTCAAAAACTACCTGTTTTTTATTGTTCTAAATCCTATGAATATGGTCTTTATCCGTTTCCATATATCTGATAATAACACTGTGCCTTTGACATATCTCATATGAAAACTGCTTTATATCATCTGATATCTGTCTCGAAACCAGTAATTTCTTCCTATATTTGCAGACGAAAATAATGTGATATTGTAATAGGTATTTGTGTCTGTTTTTAGATTTCCATGTTCCCATGCCATGAGTATACAATAATTTCTGATTTTTGGCTACCTTAACCCACCGTCTAAAGCCAGTGGGATTGCGGTAGCCTTATTTCAAACGCCCGACTGACGTTTTTTGCCAAAATCGGTCACTGATCGCAGCTTAAAATCAGATAGCTGACCGCCAGCAAGATCAGTGCAAACACAACGCCCAAAAAGCGATACCGAAAGCACAGCATCAAAAACATTCCCATCGCTGTCCAGAATATTGCAAACGCAACCAGTCGGATCATAAACGCATCAATCCCTGCAAAATATCTTATATTATTTAGTCTATGCACGGGCTGGCGTTCTTTGATTAAAAATCTGCGCAAGCATCAACGGCTTAGTCCTTTCGCAGTCCGGCTGCCTGCATAATTGCCTCAACCGGCTCCACAGGCTCGCTTCCCCAGAAAATCTCCGTATCCGCGCATCCCGCAGTATCCAGCAGTTCCCGCGCATCTTCTTTTAAGAGCCTTTGATAAGCGTCGTCTACCATTTCCAGCTTTAACAGAGCTTCCTCCCTGCCACTGTCCGTTTGCTCCGAAAGCCATGCAGAAGCCGCCTCCCGGATTTCTTCCGGATCCAGACCGGTATGTTCGCCCCACTCCAACATCTTTACTGCTGCCTGCACCGCTATCAGAGACGAACCCGATGTCCCAATCTGAACCTTAGAATTGATTTCATCCAAAATCGGAAGCGTCAGGGCTGTAGACGTATCCTCCGGGTTTTCCGGATTCCCGATATCGCCTGTATCCTCCGGATTATCCGCATTTCCGATAGTATCTGTATCATCCGGCTCCTCTGAAAGAGCTGTGCTATTTTCCATTTCTTCCGACCAGGTTTCCTGCTGTTGGTCACCGGAAGCCTCCGTTTCTTTCTGTACAGAGCATCCCGCCAGCAAAACAGCAAAAAGCAAAGCTGCCATACACAGTATCGCGACAGTCGAAGTTGTCCTCCTGTTTTTGAATCGTTTCATCCTTTTTTCATCCTTCCTGCCCTCAAGCTTTCTTCAAAAAGCAAAACAGGGACAAATCCAACCAGACCGCCCCTGTCACATGTTTCGCTATCCTTTGATACCAGGTTGTTACGCGCTTTGCACTCTCGCAATCTTCATTATTTTAAATTTATGCTTCGTTTCCGTCTTCTTCCGGGAACGCTGCGTCCACCGCTTCCTCATCGCTCATCATTTCCTGTTTAGGCGTCGTAAAGCGATCTACCAGGTCAGGAATCATGTCAATTACCTTGCTGACGCTGTCCTGATTCTTGATGTTGACCAGACGTGTCTGTCCGTTTTTAATCAGAAGCACCGCACTGGGGGACATCTTGCCGCTCATACCGCCCATGCCGCCGTTTTTGCGGGAGTCCTTACCCGCTCCACAGCTTGCGCCCGCACCGATTCCAAACGATACATCCACAAGCGGGATAATGATCGTATCATCAATCTTTGTTGCTTCTCCAACTACGGTTTTCGTTGTGAAAACGGATTCTGCCCCTTTCACCAAGGCTTCCATTACAGAAGTAATATTGTTGTCTTTATTTTCTGCCATGCTATGCTTCCTCCTTCTTGCGCAGTATTCTGATCAGTCGTCTGACATTTTTATTGAGTAAAATCCTCAGTCCGCAGATTCCGAGGGTTCCAAGCCGGATTCTGCCTTTGAGGTGAAGTTCTCCTTCGATATATTTCTCTTCAAAATCCGGTTCCAGCCGGATATTTCCTTTATGCCAGGGATACAGCATTCCCTGTATCGCCATGATCTGTCCGGTAGAAGCCGGATCGCCTGTCCCGACGATTCCAAAAACCTCCAGCTTTCGCGGCAGTACATGTCTGATAATTTCTCTCAGCTCGTAAAATCCAACCCGGATCGCCTGCCGTGTCTGCGGCTGATCCCAGATTCTTTTATAATAGGCAGTCTGTTGTTTGAGCTGGTCGGTCTTTTGCTGCATTCCGCGCAGTCGGTCTGTGACCTGCGAAAGCTTACCGGAAAGCTTTTCAAAAAAGCTGCCGGCAGGATGTTCGGGCGCAGCGTCCGAATCGGCAGCTTGCGCGTCAGCCTCTGAAGCAGACGTTTCGTTCGGGTCAGTTGACTGTGATTCGACATCAGGCATCCTAGTCGTAGCCGAGCCACGCGGGTCTGCTGACTGCGGTTCAGATGCTTCCGCGACAGTTTGTGTCTGCGGTTCGTCAGTCGTACCGGCAGCAGGCGCGCTCTCGCCCAGCGTTTTTACGTCCGCAGACGGCATTTTCGCTCCGTCCGCATCCAGCACATTCGTATCCGCGTCGGCGTCGCCTATACCTTCCTCTGCGTCCGCACCGGATGCCGCTTTTTTCTTTTTCCCAGATCGTTCTTTTTTCGGATAAATTAAAAATCCCGCCACGCGGACTTCCAAAAGCAGTTCTTTTTCATATGTGACACGGACAGACAGCAGATGTAACAGCCATGTCACGCGCCCCCGGATGTATTTTTCTTCCTTCCAGACGCCGTCCGCCCGATATCGGATCGGGACGAGCAAAACGGTCAGAACTGTCAGCAAGATCAGTCCGAGGATTCCAAGCAAAATCCATCCAATTACTTTTAATATTGTCAGAAGTACTGTCATCCGCCGCCTCCTTTCCCGGAGGTAAAGGTCTTTTGCAGATATCCCTTGATATCCGTTTCCATTCCGGCGTCCATCGTATCCTGCAGCATCTGCTGCACAAGAAAAATCGCTTCCTCCCGCCCCTCTGCAATGCCGACAACCTGCAGTGCCTTTTTGTCAAAATATTTTTGTTTTAACAGCGCGCAGTGGAAAATGTCCAGCTGATCTGAGGTGCGGGACAGGCTGATCAGATAGATGCCAAGCTGTCCTCTCCCGGTCAGAAGCTTCCATTTTATTTTATTTACATTGCGGATTGACGGCCCCACATACAGCCTGCGGTAAAATTTCATGAACTGGCAACACTCTCCTGTTCCTAGAATGCCCCCAAATTGCACTCATAAGCATATTTTTTGAAAATAGCCGGTCAGATTGACCGGCCTAAACAGATAATTTCCGTCCGCTTAATAGTATTTGTGGCTGCCCCAGAGATTGCTCTTCTTTAATTCCAGATATTCATGATAGGCTTTTTCGAGAATCTGCTTTTCATTGGCAAATTTCAAAAGATGATAGGCCTCATGATACTTGTAAAATCCGGAGTCCACAAAATACTCTTCTCTTTGCGGCTTACTGTAATAACTGTCTGCCATCATCAAATACCAGTGAACTTCTTTCTCCACGACATCCTCCGGTACGTTGAAGGTATATTCGCTTTTGCCCACATACTTGATAATGGAAGCTCTGGAACCGCTTTCCTCCAGAACCTCACGGAGCGCGGTCTGCTGAAACTCCTCGCCCTCCTCCACGGTTCCTTTAGGGAGTACCCATCCTTCATATTTATTTTTATAATTTTTATAAAGCAGAAGGATCTTCCCCCTAAAAATTACTACACCGCCGCAGCTCGTTGCTTCTATCACTGCAATTCCTCCTGTCCGGCGATATCTGACTCTGGAATTCAGTATACCTTAAATCCGGATACAGGGCAAGTCCTATTCTCCAAAAAGAATTTACCGAAAATTCAAAATTGTCCGGTCAGTCTGAAAAATATGCATCGAACACCTGTCTGGCAAGGGGCACTGCATAATCGCTTCCGGAACCCGCGCTTTCCACGATTACTGTCACCGCAATCTCAGGATTCTCTGCCGGAGCAAAGCCTGTAAACCATGCATGGGATTCGGACTTATCGCTGGAAAATTCAGCGCTTCCGGTCTTTCCGGCAGCCGTATAGGAACGGTCCTTTAGCTTTCTGCCGGTTCCCTCCTGCACAACGTCCTCCATCAGGGAAATCATCACTTCCGACTCTTTTTCCGACATCAGCTCCCGATAAACGGACGGCTCATTTTTCTCCAGTATCTTCCCGTCTGCATTCAGCACCCGATCCACGACGATCGGCTGCATCAGTTTGCCGCCGTTTGCGATCGCCGCCGTAATCAGGTTTAACTGTACCGGCGTGATCTGCGTCTTCCCCTGACCGATCGACGTCTGAATCACGTCCTCGTCCGTGCTGTCCTTATCTAACGTTACCTTCGTCTGGTTATAAGGAAGCGGGAACGAAAACTCCTGATTAAACAGCAGACCGTCGATCGTTTCGCCAAATTTTTCCCGATCCATCGACATACCAATGTTGGCAAAAGAGGCATTGCATGATTTTGCAAAAGAGGTCATCAGATTGACATCGCCATGCACGCTCCCGTGATAGCAGTTGATTTTATTGTCTCCATTGATATATGCACCGTTACACTGATAATGATAATTTTGCCAGCTATCCGGATTTTGGCGGATATAGGCAAGCGCCGTCACGATTTTAAAGGTCGAACCAGGCGGATACAGTCCCTGCGTCCCACGGTTTACGAGTGCTGCTTTGTCCTTGTCGGTGCTGAGCGTCTCCCAGTTTTCTGCGATTTTGTTCGGATCGTAATCGGGCTTGCTGACCATTGCGAGCACTCTTCCCGTTTTTACCTCCGTCACAACAATCGCACCGCGGTATAACCCCAGCGCATCGCTCGCCGCCTGCTGCAGGGAGGTGTCCAGCGTTGTATAGACATCGTTTCCCGGATTTTTTTCTCCTGCCAGCTCATGATCCAGCTTTTCCCGGTCAGAAATATCCGAATGAATCAGCTGATAATTTTCCAGCTCCTCGATCCCCGTCTTTCCTTTATCCGTGTAACCAACCACATGGGCAAAGATATTTTTATAGGGATACTCCCGAACCGATGTTCCATCCTCTGCGATCACAGTCTGTGCCAACACCTCTCCCGTCCCAGCGTAAATCGTTCCGCGGGTATTTTCCTGGGCGAGGACGCGCTGCTGGGAATTGTAGCTGTTGTTAAACAGCGCTTCCTGATTGGAGGACGCATAATCTGCCAGATACCAGATCATCCCGGCAAACACTGCAAGCATCAGCAGGCTGCACAGATAGAGTTCACGGTTCATCTGCCATTTATTCCGTTTCTTCTGTTTGTCTTTTTTTCTTTCTTCTTTGCTTTTCAATTCGAAGCTCCTCATCATACCGCAAGACAAAAACGCCTTCTATGACGCCAAACATCAGGATCGTCGTCATCACGCTGCTTCCACCGTAGCTGACAAGAGGAAGCGTCACACCGGTCAGCGGGATAAATTTGCTTCCGCCGCCGACAGTCAGAAACGTCTGAAACAGGTATAAAATTGCAAATCCTACTACAAGATTTCTGTAAAATCCGTCTGCAAGACCACCCGCCAGACGAATCATCAGGACAAACAGCACTGCCGCTGTCAGCAAAATTCCAATTCCAAAGAGCAGCCCCAGCTCTTCGATCACTGCGGAAAAAATGAAATCCGTCTCCACATATGGAATATCCTGCGGCGTGCCTTTTCCGATTCCCAGTCCGAACAGTCCGCCGCGGCTCATCGCAAACAGCGCCTGTGCGATCTGATATCCCTGCTTATCAATCACACTCCATGGATCTCTCCACGCCTGCACGCGCACCTGTACATGGGAAAACATCCGGTACGCAAGCAACGATGCGCCTGCCCCGGCGACAAGCCCGCCAGCCAGATACAGTGGCTGATGTGCAGAAATCGTTATCAGAAACACATACACCATAAAAAGAATCAACGCGCTGCCCAGATCCTTCGACAGTACGAGAATCAGCACATGCGCTGTTGCTCCGATTCCAGCTGCGACCACCTGCCGGATTCCTGTCTTTTCAGAAAGAACCGCTGCCAGAAAAAATACGAACGTCAGTTTGACAAACTCCGACGGCTGGAAGGTAATTCCTCCTATCGACCAGGACAGCTTCGAGCCGTGCGTCACCTGTCCTAAAATCAGCACGATTCCAAGGGCTGCAATTCCGATTCCGGCATAAATCCAGCCAAGTTTTTCCAGAAACCTGCATTTGCGCAAGATCCACGGCACAATCAGAAATACGACAAAGGATGCGCCCGAGATAATCAGCTGTTTGATCGCCTTTGTCAGATCGAGCCGTGTCAGCACGATCAGCCCCGCACTGAAAAGCATACACATATGATTCATAACAATCCGGCTGATTCCCGGATAGATAAACCACGCCAACACCGGCAGCGCCAGCGTCAGAATCTGTAAAAAAGCATAAAACAGCAGATATTTACTTTGCTGTGTCCGGATCACGATGGTCAGCCACGCCGTAAACTGCATCAGAAATAAAAAGACCATCTGCAGCGCTGCAGCGCCAGACTGTTTGCGAACGTTCCCGACAAACAGCGCATAAATGCTACAGCTAAGAAACAGATACAAAAACAGCGGGATCAGATATCTGGATGCTATCACAATCGTATATGCCACGCTTACTGTACTCCTTTTTTATAATGTCCGGTCGTATACTGCGCCGGTGCTGTTCCTTTTCCTTCGCTGAAAAATTCGAGCACTTCCCGCGTTTTTTCCGCCGTCTCGTCCGTAAAATCCAGCCGGATTGCACGGATACCGCGCCTTTTCTGCTCTGCAAGATACTGATGCAGGGAAAGCGGCACAGAATTGTAAATCGTGTTCATGCAGTGCCTGCAGTTAACCCATACGGGAAATTCTACATTGTAGCGATCCTTTAACCGGCAGGAAAACGCTGCTGCAGGGATTCCCTGCGACAGCTGCTTTTGCGTATGGGAAATCTGACAGGCCCCCAGGCTTCTTTTGACGCATCCGGCACTGACCATCATCGGCACCCTTCCGTAAACCACCATTTCCTGGTTTTGGGGAGGAAGCGCTTCCAGCTCCCTGCGGTTTAATTCTAACGGTGCTGTGTAGCTGTCCGGTGCAAAACAGTCCTGATACAGTTGCCTGGTTTCCCGGTTAAACGTATAAACGCTATGCTGCAGGGAGAGCTTTTTCTCCGGATATTTTTCTGTCACCCAGCACATTCCACCAAGGCTGCCCGCCAAAAATCCATCCACCAGCCCGTCATAGGTCTTCACCTGTCCCGACAGACGTTTTAAATACGGTTCGCTGTACGAGCGTAGGATCGTCGGAAGCGTCACAAACAGTTCAAATCCGGGACGATCTGCTTTCACGTTCCTTACGAGTTCCATCAGCTGTCCGGTTTTCGGATCGTCCATCAAATCCGAAGAAAGGTACAACCGATCTGTGCCCGTCGTGCGCAGCGCGGCAAATGCCTGCTCTGCCTGCAGGACAGAGACATAGCATTGGGTTGGCTGCGGACACTGGGTATCCGCATAATGAAGGGGCGGCATAGCTGCTGCAGTCGCAGTCGATTCGCCAGCCTCGGACTGCGCTGTTTCTGCTTCCCGGCCGCGTTCCGGAACATATGTTCTTTTTCGTCGATCCTGCAGTTTCTCCGTCAACGCATCCAGCGTTTCCCGACGCAGCTCGTTAAGCGCAGAAACCGGAACAAAGCTGTCTCCGTCCAGCTCTACGGAAATATCATCTGCCCCGTAGAATGAGCCGCCGGTCTTTTTGAGCTGCTTGACGACATCATCCTCTGCCAGTGGGCGCTTCTGTGCCGGCTGTGCGACTGTGCCTTCTTTTTGAACCGAAATGCCTTCGCAGGACGCTGTTAAATTGATCGGCTCGCCCGGACGGATTGCCGCATGGAAGCTGACTGGCTTTTGCAGCTTGCCATCCTCCATCATCCCATGCACCCGTTCCAAAATTTCCTGTGGACATGCCAGATATCCGGGTTTTTCCAACGTCAGCATTTCTCTGCCGTTATGCCTGTGATAATATCCGCCGCCGGTTTCCGAACGAACGTAGAGCTTTGCCAAAAGCTCCTGATCCTTCGGATCGATTTGCCAATGCTCCCGATCTGTCAGATACAAATCCATATATTTGCGGTAGATTGCAGTAACGCCGGCAACATATTCCGGGCTCTTCATCCGCCCTTCTATTTTAAAGGAATCGATTTTTGCATCCATCAACTCCGGTAAAAACGGCAGCACACAGAGATCTTTTAAGCTCAGCGGATACGCCGGAGGTTTTTGCTGACTTTTTCCGCCCATCCTGCCCCCTCCTGCTTCCTGTCCAAGCACCGTATAGGGCTGTCTGCATGGCTGCGCACAGCGTCCCCGGTTTCCGCTTCTTCCGCCCAGAAAGCTTGAAAACAGGCACTGTCCGGAATAGCAATAGCACAAGGCTCCATGGATAAATACTTCCATTGCCAGACCAGTCTGCTCTTTTAACAGGCGAAT
>ENA-OROU01002582-OROU01002582.1-human-gut-metagenome-genome-assembly--contig:-NODE-2582-length-12876-cov-11.357148_pt1 | contig 12876 bp, 8 predicted proteins | sample MGYA00242131_ERZ509054 | MGnify/ENA primary metagenome ERZ509054 (study PRJEB26280, sample SAMEA2338749) | human gut metagenome | biome: human gut; feature: human-associated habitat; material: faeces... | reverse complement strand
CTTTGCCCTTCTCGCAGTCTGAACCGCTTCGCTGTTATCAATCTCCACACCCTGTCCGAAAATGTCCGGTAACTTGTCAATCAGCTCCGCTATGACCTCGATTGCTTTCGGATCGTCTGTTATGTCCGGTACATAATCCAAAACCTCCAGATCAATGACCTTGCCGGAGAGAATATCCATTTCCACGTCCTCATAGTGCTCGGTTCCCTCAGTGTGTATGTTAATGCCGATACTCGGAATCCCATTCATGCGCTCCGGCGGTATGCTTTTCCACACAGCGATTGCTTCCTCCACACTTGCGATATTCTCATGGAACTCTCCCAGACTGTGAAATTCGCCACACTCTGCAACCGTTAAGGTAACGGTTTTCTCCGGTGTGGCTTCCACCGCAGACGCTTTCTGCATTGCCTGTTTCTCTGCAAGATAGCTCTCCACTCCCGGAAGATAAGTTGCAAGTGTTCCGGTCTTGCCCTCTGTGATAGGATTGATGTCAACCTTTATGCCGCCGATCATAAGACCGTCCTCATTAAAGGCATTGAACAGAGTATCTTCATGCTCCCTGCCCTTATACTCCACAACCACATCCAGATCGGAGCCTGCTTTCTCCAGTCCTCTGCATCTGCTTCCGGACACTACCACATCCACAAGTTCAACATCTATCTCATACTCGTCAATCTTGGATTGCAGATATGCCCATACGGTCTGCTCTATATCGTCCTGTGTCTGTCCGTTGATTCCGCTAAATAATTCCTCTGTCTTTGCCTTGAAATCAGCAACAACACTGTCTGCTTCCGGCACTTCCTCCCGGATACGCTTATTTAACTGTTCACGCTCTACCGCTTCTGTTTTCTCCATAAGCTCCTCATAGTCCACCGGAATACGCTTATCCTGTTCTGACAGTCCAAATTCCTCCAGAATGTCCTTTAACGCCGCATGAATGGAAATATCAGGATTATCATACACACCACCGTCAATCAGCCTGTAATCCGTATCAAAAACGGAATAATCATATCCCTCCGTACAGGTCTGTATACTGACAAATTTATCTTTTATGGAAAATGCCATCTGCTCCGGCTCTTTCACCTCAAAATACGGATTGTCCCACTCCGTAATCGGTACATCTTCCTCGATGTGCTTCTGATTGGCAGTAGGCATTAACTTCTCCATCTTTCCCTGTTCATAGAGCGTATTGAACCGGCTCATATAAAGGGAAATATCATCAAGACCGCCTTGTTTTAATTGATGTTCAAAACGCTGCTTCACAAAGTCTTTCACTTTCTCCGGTGACATATCCCGGTGGACTCTTACTTTTTCGATACCGATACTGTCACTCAACGTCTGCAAATCGTCCATGAAGTGCTTACTTTCCTTTGCTTCACTGCTGTGGGTAAAATCAAGGGACAGGACGTTTTCGTTATTCCTTACATGGATTACATCAAACTCAATGCCATGCACACTAACACCAAAGGTTGTCCTTGCCTTGTCATCACTGTACTGCGCATCCTTGCCACGATAAGCCTGAAATGCTTCCATTGCTTCAGAAATACTGTCAAAACGCTCCAGCTTGCTCCTTTCCGGACTGTTCTCTGCCCATGTGCTTAAATCGGCAATGACATAGTAGGATACCTTGTCATTTTCAATGTCCATGTGCTTCTGAAGCTGTCTTGCTTCCATGATGCGCTCAAGCTGTGCCCTTCCGTTTAACATATAGGAACCGATGTTATTTTCCTTGTTGAAGGGCATATTCGCCATTTCCCGCTCTGCTTCATATAAGGCAGCCGCAGCTTCCTCATAGGTATCGTAATGCACTCCTGCAGGCGTGATGTCCTTGATCTGGTTCTGCAAATGCAAAAGTCTGAAATCCCCATCCGCATACGGATCGTCAATGGCAAAGTAATTCTGTTCCAAGTCAAGCGTACCGACCTCACGCCATTCGTTGTAATTGACGAGAAACACTTCATTTTCCCTGTCCGGTTCATCGTCTGCATGTTCCTGTGCTATCTCCGAAAGGATCTCCGTTGTTTCATCAATGACCAAAGTCTGTTCTTGTGTATGCTCTGCCATAAGCTCCTTTGTAAATTCCGGCACTTCCCTGTAACCAAAGGAATCCACATAATGGCTTGTATTCTCTCCGTTCTGATGAAGCACCACCACATCACTGACGGAAAGGGAATGTCCCCGAAAATCTGCCGGACGATCTATATTAAAGCGGGTGTAAATATCTTCAAGGTTTGTGCCCCCCTCTAACGGTGCGGTATAAAGCAGATCATAATTCTCCTTTGTAACCGCAATGCCCTTGCTTTCAAGATAGTCCATTCCCATAAAGTGAATGTCCCTTGCTTCCTCTGTATCTTTGAGCTGATATATGCCAAATCTGTCCTCACTGCCAAATAGAAGCTGTGCTTCCCTGTTTGCAGGGCTTTCCTCTAACTCCTGTTTCATACTCTGGTGTTCCAGATAGGCACTCCAATCGTCCTTTTCCACTCCGAAAATGCCCTCATGCTCCTTTAATTCTTCCAAATCTTCAATGAGCGTTTCGGAACCGTCCTCATGGAGCTGATACACAGCCACATCTTCCCCGAAAAGCTCTGTTGCCTTATCCTTTGTCAAAGGCAGCATTTCATTCCAGGAATAACCATACTCATGCATCTCAGAAAGACCTATCCTGCCATCCGGAAGTGCATCAATCTCCGCCTGTGCATCTATGACAGTAAGCGCTTCATTGACAGGCTGATTTTCTATCATGTATGCAAGTTTCTCCGCCAATTCTCTTGTCTTTTCCATGTCATCGAGCTTGTAATTGTAATTCACAATCAGATTTCTCTCATCATCCGTAAAGACCGTTGCCCCATGCTCCATGCGGTTGATAAGGTTCTCTGCCTGCTGTATGGCAGACAATTCCGTTGATGCACTCACGCCTGTATCTGCATCGTATGCAAAATCAAAAAACTGCGGTGCGTGTTCATTCAGTCCGGCACTGGAACTAATCAAAGTCATTTCTGCCCCATGTTCTTTCAGATACGCATTATAATCTCCGTCCCACTCACTCTCATTAAGCAGAGCCATATCATAAAGCAGCTTTTTAACTTCGTCCGGGGACATATTTGTGATTTTGGAAATCTCCCATTCGCTTCCCATCGAACCGGAGAATTTTACCACTACATCTCCGGCGGCAATCGGCTCCATAGACTTATCATAGATTGCCTTTCGTTCTTTCATATCCACAAGCTCCTCTGTGTCAGTATTGTAGCGGACATCAAGGTGGTATTCTCCAAATTCTTTTGTATTTTCGTTGGCAATCTCGGTAGTCCATGCCCCTTTACTCTCCAGATATGCTTGAATACTCAGCTTATCGTCCTCACTCATGGCTGAAAGAACGTCCATAAGTTCCTGTCTGTCCATGCCCATAACACTCACAAGACTGTATTTTGTCAGATCATCATTCTGTATCAGAAGTATACTCTCCTTATTCTGCTCCTGCTCCACTGCCCTGTCCTTCTGTAACTCTGCTAACCTGTCCTCAATGCCTGTGATCAGCTCCGAAGCGGTCTTTCGTATGGTATCAAGGGCAGATTTCAATTCTTTCATATCCCGGTCACTGCTCCATCCGGCGATATACCCAAAGGAATAGTCCGAGGTATCAATGCCGAAGTGCTGGCACACCGTATAGGCAACGCTCTCTGCTTCCACTTCCTGCGTGTTGCGGTCTTTGTCTAAGACCGCATCTATATCCTGATTCCGTTCCCGATCATGGAGCTTTGCGTGTGCCACCTCATGGATAGCGGTCTTTACGGTCTGACTCTGGCTCATGCCCTCCTGTATGGCAATCCTGTGGTCTGTGGTATGGAAATATCCCTTTACCTCCCCTTCTATATCTTCATAGGTAATGGGAACCGGGGAAACCTCCGTAAGTGCCTGCATAAAATCCTCGTAGTCCTCCACGCTTCCCGAAAGCTCATTTACCCCTATATCCGGCAACTCCTTTCCGTCCGTCTGTGACACGTCAAAGACCGGAACCACACGAAAGGCGGGTATCTTAATCTCTACTTCCTCCGTAATGGGCATTCCGTTCTTGTCAAGCATAATCTCTCCTGTTACCGGATCAAGTTTCTCCTGTTCTTCCTTAATCTTGTATGGTGCCGGGGCAAGAATACGGATACCCTTTTCCCCTTTCTTAACATGCCTGTCAAAATTTTTCTGCCAAGCCTTGAATCCGGCCACTAACGTAGCGTCAGGCTTTTGCATTGCGATTAACATGGTGTTGTTAAAGCTGTAATTATGAAATTTTGACATGGTATTCAGATAAGTCTTGTACTTCTCGCTTTCAAAAAGCTCCTTGATACCCTGCTCCAGCTTCTCTGTTATTTCCTGTACTTTCTGTTTTTCTGTTTTAGCGTCTGCCATAGTATTTCCTCCATCTGCTTATTTTTTTGCATGACAAAAGGCAGCCATTATTGACTGCCTTCGCATAACTACAATATTCACTTATAAACCTTTATCATTACTGCCCGTATTCGTTTTGATTTCTGCAATTTACTCCTGTCTCCTTTCTGCTCCTGTCGCTGTAAATGTATTTTACAAATAAAAAAGACAACCAAGATTTTGTTTCTTAATTGCCTGTTTCTATGCTATTAAATTTTTATTGAACCGGTAGCCGACTCCCCAAACAGTCTGTATATAGATTGGCTTGCTTGGGTTATCCTCTATCTTTTCCCGAATATTCCGGACATGGCTCATGACAATGTTGTAATCGCCGGAATAGGATTCCTTCCACACAATGTCATAAATCTGTTCCTTGCTGAACACTATTCCCGGATGCTTTGCAAGAAGCTTCAAGATTTCAAACTCGGTATATGTAAGCTCTATCTCCTGATTTTCCTGAATGATTACCCGTTGAACCTCATCAATCATAAGACCTTTGAAATTCAACAGATGATTATTCAAACCTGACATCTGAGTGATTTCATCTCTGGTATTTATCAACGACAATATGCGGTTCATCATATCATCCTCATTATCTTCAAATGTCAGAACTAGCATTTTCCCATACACATCACCTGCCTTATTACTTTTATCTACTGCTAAAGCTCTGGTCAATACAAAAGAATGATTCCCATATCCAGCCAAGCAGTATGTTATCTGCTGTTTGTTTTTTCTTATTCATTTTCCCTATATCCTATAACGGAAATTACTTTTTCGTTGCATACGATATATGCTACTTGCTTTCCCTCACTCTTTAATTCTGTGGCACATTCTTTTATGTTTTCAGTAAACCAAGATTGAGAACTACAAGTAACAACAATTTCTTCATTACCCAATTTTGTATTATTAGATATTTCTGATAAGCTATCTAAAAACATTTTTTCTAATTGTTCTAAACTTATCACATTAGCAGGTAAAAAAGAAAAAATATCTAATACTTTATATTTACCCATGTAAGCCACCTATCCCTCAGCTCCGCAAGCATTATTTAATGCTACAGTTTTTAAATACTGACATCTATTGATTTCTTCACAAAACCGCTTCCGCTATTTGCAAGTGTACTTTCAACAGACTCTCTTGTAATGCCATCCAATACCCCAAACGGAACTGGCTTTCCTGCTCGTGTCAACCCCAGACCAAAAAAAATTGATTTTTTTGTACCCTCAAATATCACTTCCCATTATACCTGCTATTGCAGTATATTGAAAGCAATATTTATGCCTGCAGAAGAAAGGAGTGCCACATTTTCTCGGCACTCCAAACTCTGTAACCATCCATCTTACTTGAAAAATGGATCATCTGTATTCCATACAATCTCTATATTGTCCTCTCCATTGATAATCACTTTTTTGATTACCTTCTGGATTTTCTCTCTGTCAAAAGATTCCATATTGATGATACTTTCTAACTGTGTCTCAAACTTACTAGAAGAATTATCTTCTGGCGGTATTTCTGTTTTAAGCTGTTCGATTTCCTGATGCAATTCATCAATCTGCTCCACCATCGCCTTTGAACGCTTGACATACTCTTCTCTTGTGAGCTTGTCATCCTTATAATCAGAATACAACATCATCTTTTTACTGCTGAGGCTCTTCACCTTCTTTTCAAGTGTTGCAATCTTTTCTTCCGGAGATACTTCTTTCGATTTACCAGCTTTCTTTATTCCTTTCTCATCCAGATAAGCTGTTGCATACATATTTACAATTTTCATGATTGCATCTTCAACCTTGGCAACTTCCACCCTGTTGTTTTTGCATGGAGAATTTTCCTCAATTCTGGACGAGTAACAAAGAAGAATGTCACCTTTTACCCTTTTGCTGGGTACCAAGGCTCTGCCACACACACCACAATAATAAAACGGATTATAGTTTCTCTTACCACGCTTTAAACGAACACATTTTTTTGAATTAGCGTGTGCCATATCAAATAATTCCTGAGTAATAATGGGTTCATGGCAATTTTCTATCACCATCCATTCGTCTTTAGGAACATAGCTTGAAGTGTTATTGCTGCCTATCCTCTTCTTAGTTTTATTCCATATCAGTTTTCCAAGATAAACTTCATCGTTTAATATATCCCGGATAGAAGAAGTACTCCACAGACTTTTTACTTCAACTGCATGAAAAACGTTTCTGCTTCCTTTTCTCTTTTTATATGCAGATGGTGTATCAATACCCTGAGCATTTAGGTAATTTGCCACTTCCGTTTTACTTTTGCCCTGTGCGGTCAGTTCAAATATCAGCTTAACCACTTCTGCTGCTTCCGGATCTACAATAATCTTATGCTTATCATTTGGGTCTTTGACATATCCATACCTTAACTGACCACTGATGTTCTCACCTTTCAGTATCCTTGTGTGCATTGCAGAACTGACTTTATTAGACAAGTCCCTGCTATAAAGCATATAGATTAAGTTCTTAAACGCAACATTCATACCGCCCGTCGAACCATCATAGTTATCGCTGTCATAATTGTCATTAACTGCAATAACTCGTACCTGATAAAGTGGAAGTATCTGCTCCAGAAGACTACCGACTTCAATATAATCCCTTCCGAGTCTGGATAAATCCTTTACAACAATGCAGGATATTTTATCAGCTCGGACATCCTCCATAAGCTTCATATAGCCCGGTCTTTCAAATTTTGTTCCGGTAAATCCATCATCACAGTATTCCTGTACCTTCGTATCCTTAAGCTCCGAATGATTGCCAATAAATGATTCTAACAATTCCCTCTGACTGGATACACTGTTACTCTCTTCCTTCTGATTTAATGATACATCCTCATCTTCCATAGAAAGGCGAATATACATAGCAGTTATCTTACTCATACAAATCACCTTCTCTCTTATTCTTTACCTGTAACAGTTCTTCCAGACAATCATCATAAACCAGATTTACGGAAATTCTTCCATCTTCAAACACCTGTACCTTGTCAACAAATGCATCTGCCAGCTCTTTGTTAAGCTTTCTGCATTTCAGATATTTATTGATAAGGTTTTCCCAGTCTTCATCAATCTTATAATTCTTTGAATACAGGTTCTGAGATACTAAAAGATTATCAATCTCCTTCTTCAAAGCTTCGCTTTTTAGAAGATACTGCTGTTTTAATGTCAGATATTCGCTCTCATTAATCAAATGTTCTGAGTAATCTCCATATAACTCAGAGAACTTGCGGTTTACTTTCTCCAGTTCCCTGCGCTGTCTGGTAATGGCTTTTTCATACACATCGTATTTTTTCAGTCCGCTGCTTCTTGCATTTAATTCCCGTATCACTTTTAATGCGTCAATACAGCAACGCATATGATTTGAAATCTGAGCAAAGACAGCTTTGTTGACTTCCTCCTGATCAATTTTGTGTCTTGAACATGCCGGATTAATACCATCTGAAAAAGTTCCACAAAAATATACATACGATTTTGTTGTTCTTGGAGAAAGTCTCATTCCCTTGCCACAGTCTCCGCATACGATTTTTCCCTTTAGCAGATTCATTTCATTAGGTGGGTGTTTTGTAAACTCTTTTGCAAAATAAGCATCCGAGATTTCCTTTACTCTTTCCTGTGCCTTTTCAAATGTCTCTTTGTCAACAAGCGGCTCATGCGTATTTTCAACAATGACCCATTCACTTGGATCTGTTGCATGGAGTGGAATATTATTGTATTTCTCAATTACCACTTTCCCATGCACCGCCGAACCAATATATGCCTGATTTGTCAGTATTGACTTAACTGTTGTTTTGGTCCATACACCATTGGTTTTTACGTTCAGCTGGTAACCAAGAGATTTTAAATACATCAATGGTGACATTATTCCCTGCTCATTCAGATATTTTGCAATTGGTGTATATCCTTTGCCCTCTAAAAACAATTTATAAATAAGCCTGACATTTCCAGCAGTTGCTTCATCCACAACAATTCTGTTCTTCTCCGTCTTGGATTTCAGATATCCATATGGAGCAAAACCGCACATATATTCATCAGTAGTCCATTTTCTACGATGTGCAGTTGAAACTTTCTTTGAAATATCCTTAGCATAAAACTCATTTACGATGTTTTTCAAAGGCATCATAAGGTCTGTGCCCGGTCTGAACGAGTCAAAATCATCCGTAACAGCAATGAATCTTACATTGAGAAAAGGAAACACTCTTTCAATGTAGTTCCCCATCTCCACATAATTTCTGCCAAGTCTCGATAAATCCTTAACTATAATACAGTTAATTCTTCCTGTTTTTGCATCCTCAAGCATTCGCTGGAAATCCGGTCTTTCAAAATTAGTACCGGTAAAGGAAGCATCATAATATTCCTCTTCAATTACAATATCTTCGTGATCTTTGACATAATTCTTCATAAGTTCCATCTGTGTTTCGATTGTCCCTCTCTCAATGTTCTCTTCCGTTTCATGAGACAGTCTTGCATATAATCCAGCCTTAAAAAGTACCTTCTTCTCTTTATCCGGTAAGGCTGTAGCTTCTAGTAGCATCATATTTTTTCTGCTTTTTCTTGCCATATTACACAGCCTCCCTTCTGCTGATATTTAATTGTCCACCCGGTTCTTTATCTACTTGATAGCCCAGTTTTTCGACCGATTCTAATAACTGCTTATAACAATCATCAAAATCAAATACGATCTCAACCTCTTTATTCTCTGAAACTCTTACTTCAGAAATCAGTTTTACAACCACGTCCCTGGTCAGTTCCTTAATATCCTTGTATTCGGTAAAATAATTCATCCAGAGATGCTTATCATCCTTCTCCTCAAGAATTAAAGCAATGTCTCTCTCAATCTGGCGAATTATTTCTTCTCCCTCTTTTGCTTTTTTCAGATATGCCTCATGAAGTTCAAGATATTCTTCTTTAGTAAGAATTCCGTCCTTCATATCTTCATACAGTGAAGTTTTCAGTCTTTTACACTTCTCAACTTCCTCAAGTTTTTTCTGTTTTCTTGCTTCAAGACTTTTTACATCAAGCTGCTGGAAAGGAATTGTTCCAATATAATCAAGTATTTCTTCCAGATTCATTACGTTTTTGATATGAAGCTTTAACATTTCAAGCACCGTATCCTCTAATAACGATACTGATATTGAGTGCTGTGAACACTGCTTTGTCAATTTATGATTAGAGCAGATATAGTAAGCGTATTTCTTATCACCTGCTGTTGTAATTTTTCTTGTCATTGGTGAACCGCAGTCTGCACATACTGCAATACCTGAAAGATTATAGACCACATCGGAATCCGGAGAGATTCTCGTATCCATTCCTAACAGTCTTTGAACAATCTCATAGTCCCTGTTACTTATAATTGGCTCATGATTTTTTTCGATTCTTATCCAGTCAGATTCCGGCTTAACAACCTCCTGCTTCACTTTATGATTTGGTGTCGTTCTTTTGCCCTGAACAAGATTTCCAATGTAAATCTCATTTTCAAGAATCCTACGGACCGTGACTGAACTCCATACCGATTTTTCATTCTGTAAAAATCCGGTCTGATAACCGCTCCCTGTGCTCTGCTTATATTCCATAGGTGCAAGCACACCCTCATCATTCAACTGTGTTGCTATTGCATCCTGACTCATTCCGTGAAGCTTCAGCCGAAAAATTTCCTTCACAATACCGGCTGCATAAGTATCAATAACCAGCTTATGTTTATCATCATCCGATTTTTCATACCCATAGGGAACAAATGCACCGATATACTCACCATTTTTTCTCTTTACATCCAAATGGCTTCGTATCTTTATACTGATATCCCTGCAATATGCATCATTGATCAGGTTTTTAAACGGAATAATAATCTCATCACCCTGTGACTTTCCAGTCACACTGTCATAGTTATCATTGATTGCAATAAACCTTACACCAAGAGCCGGAAATAATCTTTCGATGTATCGACCTGAATCAATATACTCACGTCCAAAACGTGAAAGATCCTTTACCACCACACAATCAATTACTCCTCGCTTAATATCTTCCATCATCGTCTGAAAAGACGGACGGTCAAAATTAGAGCCGGAATAACCATCATCCACATATTCTTTAACTATTCTAATGTCTTTTTTGTCTGCAAGGAAATTTCGGATGAAATCCTTTTGATTTGAAATACTATTACTCTCAGCTTTTGCGCTGGTAGAAACATCGCCATCCTCCTTAGATAATCTAACGTAGATGGCTGCATGATAGATTTTTGAGATTTGTTTACTCATATCGCAACACTCCTTTAAATATTCTACGTCAGATGTACCCAACTAAAATATCAAAGGAAGTTATGCCATATTCATTTAGTCCTTGAACATATCATAGCACAACTCCCTTTCATTTTCCATATGATTCTGAAAAAAGATTCTAAACTGTAAGCAACATATTTTTGAAAGCTTCTTCTATGGAAACTCCATTATTGGCAAAGCTTACTTTAACTTTCATCTTCCCTACTCTCATCATATAGGGATTTCCGACTTTTCTTATAAACTTCTGCTGTCTCTTTTCAATCGTATCATTCAGATCAGCATGATAAGATGCCATATCGGGCATTTCATTAATCGTAACATCACTAAAATCAGTATCAAGCAATGCTCTGTATTCATCTACTGTCATTAAATCCATTCTCCTTTCAGTAAAAATGCCACCCATAGAATACAGGTGGCTATGTAACCCGGAGCAAATGCCCCGGTAATATTTAATTGTACTTTTCATATGCCCCAATCTGAATTTTTACACATTCAGTAATCTTATCAAGTAGTTCCATATCTGAAATTGCAGCAACTACCCTCTCAATCTGAACATTTACATCAATGGATACAATCTGCTCGCATAATGCCATACTGTCAAATACCTCAAAATCTGTGTCGATAACATTTACCTTTGCAGCCGGTATTAGACAGTGGGTTGGCAGATATTTCTTTTTCCATGTTTTTGTGGACATGGCTACTGCTGTGACAACCGGTGAATACTGATTTGCCTTGTTATTTGAGATAATAATATAAGGTCTTGTATACTTCTGAATGCTCCCTTTACTTACTGATTCCAGATTTGCAATAACAATATCGCCCCTGTTCAGTTTCATCTATGTCATTCCTCCTGTTCCCCGATATACTCTTCTGCCTCATCCTCTGTCGGACAGGCAACAATCCGTTTCCCATGTTCATCAATCACTACTGTTTCGCCCGGAAATGTAATCAGTTTTAATTTTCTATTTTCTTCTGTCATATCATTCAATCGAGTAGGAGGAATTTCTCCTAAATGAGAAATTCCGACCTCTCACACCACCGTGCGTACCGTTCGGTACACGGCGGTTCAATCAATTTAACAAGTAACACACCTTTCAGTATAGTAATCTAACATAGAAACTAATCCAAAACGGGTTAGTCTTTCTTTATTTATTGCAAAATTCATAACTCTTCGCTGACAAACATATGCTATTCGATTACCCGTATAGGCTGTAATCCTTGCTGTATCCTTATCTACTCCGAGTTTTATCAAGTTATTTATGAGGTTCTGCGGAGTTTTCCATTGTTTCCAAATGCACATGCGCAGTCTGCAACGAATTCTTGCGTCCATCTCTTTACAAAGTGTTTTCATACTACCTATCTTGAAATAGTTAATCCACCCTCTGATAAGCTGATTGAGTTTCATCACTTTATAACTGTTGCTAACGCCCCAGCTACGGCACGTGAGCTCTTTCATTCTCTTCTTAAATTTCGCTACTGATTTTGCATGCGGTTTCGCCTTGTATTGATGTGCTCTTGTATCAAAGTAGAATCCAAATCCAAGGTATTTAAGTCCTTGTGGTCTGTCTACCTTACTCTTGGTCATGTTGACCTTAAGCCCCAGTTTCTCCTCAATGAATCGTGAAATATTTCTCATGACTCTGTTGGCAGACATTTCACTTCCGACCATAATGATGCAGTCGTCCGCGTATCTTACAAAGTTAAGCCCACGCTTTTCCATTTCTTTATCGAGTTCATTCAGCATGATGTTTGCCAGTAACGGCGAGAGATTTCCTCCCTGGGGTGTTCCCACGATAGAGTCCTCATATTCATCATCAATCATGATTCCACTGACAAGGTACTTTCTTACGATAGAGATAACATCTCCATCTTTAATAGTTCTGCCTATGATAGTCATGAGCTTATCATGATTTACTGTGTCAAAGAACTTTTCCAAGTCGATGTCTACAATCCACTCATTACCGTCATTCATCATTTCAAGTGCTGTTAGAATTGCTTGTTGTGCACATCTGTTCGGTCTGAATCCATAACTGTGGTCATGGAACTGTTCCTCATAGATTGGCGTTAATACCTGTGCAATGGCTTGTTGTACAAATCTGTCTGTCACTGTTGGTACTCCCAGGTTTCTGACACCGCCATCAGGCTTTGGTATCTCCACTCTTCGTACTGGCTGAG
>ENA-OROU01002567-OROU01002567.1-human-gut-metagenome-genome-assembly--contig:-NODE-2567-length-12927-cov-6.306168_pt1 | contig 12927 bp, 10 predicted proteins | sample MGYA00242131_ERZ509054 | MGnify/ENA primary metagenome ERZ509054 (study PRJEB26280, sample SAMEA2338749) | human gut metagenome | biome: human gut; feature: human-associated habitat; material: faeces... | reverse complement strand
CCGCTGAGGATCAGGTCATCTCCGCTGCTTCCTGCACCACCAACTGCCTGGCTCCCATGGCTAACACCCTGAACAAGACCTACCCCATCGTTTCCGGCATCATGACCACTGTTCATGCTTACACCGGCGACCAGATGATCCTGGATGGTCCTCAGCGCAAGGGCGATCTGCGCCGTGCTCGTGCTGGCGCACAGAACATCGTTCCCAACACCACCGGCGCTGCTAAGGCTATCGGCCTGGTCATCCCCGAGCTGAACGGCAAGCTGATCGGCTCTGCTCAGCGTGTGCCCGTTCCCACCGGTTCTACCACCATCCTGGTTGCCGTTGTCAAGGGTAAGGACGTTACCGTTGAGTCCATCAACGCTGCCATGAAGGCTGCTACTTCTGAGTCCTTCGGCTACAACGAGGACCAGATCGTTTCCTCCGACGTCATCGGCATGCGTTACGGCTCTCTGTTCGACGCTACCCAGACCATGGTCGCTAAGATCGACGACGACACCTACCAGGTCCAGGTCGTGTCTTGGTACGACAACGAGAACTCTTACACTTCTCAGATGGTCCGTACCATCAAGTACTTCGCTGAGAACTGCTGATGACGTTCCGTCGTTAAAAATCGCCTGATTTGTCTGCTGGAGTTTGTCTTGCTCAACTACGAACAAGCCTGACTAGGTACGACAACCATATCTAGGAATTTTTCGCCCTTCTTTTTGTGGTCCGCCGCAAAAGGAAGGGTGTTTTTTTATGTGTTTGAAAGAGCTTCGGGACGAATTTTTGTATGACTGTGAATGCCGCCACCTGGCAAAGGGGTCTCTGCGGAATTATCGGGCATCTACCCAGTTCTTGCTGGAATTTCTGGAACGGAAGCAGATCACAGAATTGGAGGATGTGCGCCCACGGCACCTTCGGGACCTGATGAAGGAAAAGCAGGATGCAGGCAATACGCCCCGGTACATCAACGACCTGCTGAAGGTCTGGCGCACCTGGTTCAATTATCTGGTGGAGGAGGGCTATTTGGAGGAGCGAGATAACCCAGCCAAAAAGGTAAAGCCACTGCGGCAGCCCCGGACCATCATTGATACCTTTACCGCAGCAGAAATGAAGCGGATGATCCAGTTCTACGACGGCAAGGACTTTCTGGAGGTGCGGAACAAGACCATCATCATGCTGCTGTTTGACACAGGGATGCGCTGTAACGAGATGATCCTGATGGAGCCCGAGGACATCAAACCGGATTACATTCTGGTGAAGCACGGCAAGGGCGGCAAGGAGCGTGTGGTACCGAAATCTCCGGCATTGTCCAAGCAACTCATCAAATACTGTGCGCTCCGGGATGGCTACCGGAAAGAATGCCCCACCTGCCACAGGAACCTTTTCCTCAGCAAAACAGGCAAGCCCCTTACGGATGAGGCAGTTGCTCGGATGTTGAAGCACGCTGCAGAGGAAGTGGGAGTCTCCTCCTCGGTACGGGTCAGCCCCCACACCTGCCGCCATACCTTCGCTCAGATGCAGCTGAAGAATGGCCTGGACCTGTATAGTGTCTCTCGCCTGATGGGGCACGTCAATATCATGATCACCCAGCGATATCTGTTGGGCATCAAAGATAAGGACATCGTGGACCGGGGCACCCAGACCAGCCCCTTGATGAACCTGTAAAAGAATAGAAGATCGTGTGCTAAGGAGCAGTTCCGCCGGGTGGTGGGGCTGCTTTTTTGTTTAAACATTGTTGATTCGATTATGAAAGAGAAAACAACAGAAAGCAGAAAATTCAATTGACGTCAAATGGCGTATACACGATGAAAAAACGAAAATATAAAGAAGTGCTGAACGGAGTCAATATCTGTTTATGAATAGAAACATTATAACTTGAGAAATAATGAATAAAATAGACGATGATGCGAAGAAAATATTTGTACCAAAGAAAGGCTGTGGAACGCATATATATTATATAATAATGTACTCATCTATTTATAATAAGGTAAGGTGAATGACTTTGACAAAGAATGAGCGCAAAACTTCGTGATTTTTTGCTGATTTAGAATTCAGAAATCCTAATACGAAAAGCAACATTTTGGATTCAACAGGATAGATTCAAATGACTGAGGAAAGTGCAGGAGTGGAAATCGAGAGCTTTGACAACAGTAGCATACGGAAACTGGGGTAGGCACTATGGCGGAGTTGACCTCAATAATACTACATAACAAGTATGTTAATATGTATAAGAACGGGCTGCTGAAATGAAACGTGACGATAAAACTGAATACCTAGTGTTTTGATATGATATGCCACGGATTACGGGGGCAGAATAGACCAATAAAATTACATAACCAGTATTTTGGTAGGTTGATTGTGTGGGTAGCAGAAGGGAGCGAGCAGCTCTTGACAGTTTTAACGACCTATGATATGGTGCTTATGTGGACGCAAACACGGCTAGGAGGCTCCACATCGGATTTTTACTGCCTGAGCAGTGATTTACGGTGAGAATCTGGAAAATGAGCCAGAGATGCTTTGTAGCCTGTCTGGTGAAGTTTTTTTGAAAAAACCACTGGACAAATCCTTCGAGGTGTGATATGCTTGTGCACCCACGGAGGAGAGCGCAGCCGGGCAAGCCCCGGACGTGTTCGATATCCAGACTAGCGGGTCCTGCGTGTGGGAGCGGTGACTGAGGCGACTCGGAAGCTGCCCCTGAGCGGCGGAGCAGACGGCTCCTCTGTGAAAGTGGGGCGAAGCACCTTGACAACGGAACATCGTCAAAAAAATATTTGGACAAGGAGAATTATTGATATGGAAAAAAATAATATTTTCAATGCGAATCTGCTGCAGTTGCCCCTGAAGGCACACGTGGCTGACGAGGGGGTGGTACAGAATATCGCACCCGTTGCAGAGCCCACGGCCCCTGCCATGAGAGAGGGGCTTGTGCTGGATGTGCTGGCCCAGGACGGAGGGGTGCTCCGGCGGCTGAGCAATGTGACGCCTAAAAAATGCGAGAAGCTGGCCTCCGGGTTCCTGCACCGTGGCGAGATCACGCTGCTTTGCGGTGATGGAGGCGTAGGCAAGGGGCAGTTCGTGGCGCAGATTGCAAAGTCGCTGACGACGGGCGAGCCCACAGAGTTTTTCCCCCAGGCACCTGAAGGGACGGGCAACATTGTGATCTTGGCAGGCGAGGACCCTATCGACACGGTGCTGTGCCCACGGATGGATGCCGCAGGGGCGGATCTGAACAAGGTCGCTGTGATCGCTCCCGATACATACTACGAGGAGATGCATAAGATGCCGCAGCTTGGGAACCCGGACCTGATGAATTGGATCGCCGCAGGGGACCCACTGTTGCTGGTCATCGACCCGTTTCAGGCGTTTTTACCAGATTCTGTAAATCTAAACAATCGTCAGCAGATCCGGAATTTGCTTCAGCTGTTGCGGATGCAGGCGCAGCAGCACGGGTTTGCGATCCTGCTGGTGACCCATACCAACAAAAATCCAGGTGCGTGTGGGCGCAAACGCCTCAATGGCTCAGGCGAGCTTTGGGATACTGCCCGCAATGTGCTGATCATGGGTCATGCAAAGAACGGCAACAAGATCTATGTCTCTCACGAGAAGAGCAGCTATGATGCCCCGGCAGACACGATCCTTTTTACCACGGAGACGGTGACGGTCAGGGGGGTTGAGACGGCAAGGGCAAAATTTGACTCGACCTCGGATTGGAAGGATGAGGATTTTTGCCGGGAAAAGCCGGATCGGGCGGCTCCGAAGTATGCAGGTGTTCAGAGCAGGATCCTGGCCATGCTGAATGCCGCCCCGGACAAGCGCATGGTCAGCAAGGAACTGCAGAGGCTGGTTCAGGAGGAAACTGGATGCAGTGACAGCACCTATAACCATGCTCGCAGTGATCTGAGCCGTGTGGGGATCGTCAAAAACATTCGGCAAAAGACGTTAGAGGGTGGCTGCTGCTGGGTTACGGGCCTTGAACAGGGTGCTGCGGTGGCATAACGGTTGCAAGATTGCAAAGTTGGATAAAAACAGCGATGCAAAGAACATAAACGGGCACTGCAACCTTGCAAGGCTGTGGTGCTTTGCAAGGAAAAGGCCGTTGTATGGGGGCAGAAAGGAGGAGAAAGTATGCGGTGTTGGAGACTGCTTGAAATCCCATAGCCCTGATAGGTGATTGGTTGGACTGATTCCCGGGTCACTGGGGGGCAGTCGGCTAGACCGTCTCAAAATACAATAAAGGAGGGATTACAGGATGGATAGCTCATAGGGCCTGGGCCGTGTATCGCCTGAAAAAACAATGGTAAAAAATAATGGAGGCATTCTATGCTAAAGATTTTTGACAACTACTATCTGGACGCAAACAGCGTGTGCTATATGCTGAAAAAAGCTCATGTGAAGGGTGACGGCATGGAGGAGTGCGATGTCTGTACCTACCACACCAGACTGGAGGAGGCGTTGGCAGAAGCTGTGAGGCGTGGGCTCCGAGAGAGGGTTGCAAGCGGTGAGCTGACGGAGTGGGAGCAGCTGTGCGGCGAACTCCGGCGGCTGAAGAGTGAGGTCCAAGAGCTGCTGGAGTCTATCAGCCCTGCAGAAAAGGCTTTGGACCTGGCCGTGAAGAACGGAAACAAATGTGCATAAATAGGAGGGACTATATGCTGGAACTTTACTTTAATGATGGAAATTTTCTGCCCGAGAGCCGTGAAGAGGAGCAGTCCGCAGAGACGGTGCTCAACATCATGCTGGCTGGAAAAACGACCGACACGGAGATGTGCATCTGGCCCTGTTTTTACCATGCGCCCATGTGCAAGGGGGTGCTGATCAATCTGGACGACGGCACAACGCTGCGGATCGAGCCTTTCTTGAATAAGGAGGGAGAGCCGGAGCTGCTGATCGGATGTGTGACAGAGGAGACTGTCGGGGAGGTGTACCAGTGGGTCTCGAATTATGACTAAGGTGAGCATCGCACTGGAAATAAGCCTGCATTCGAAAACGATATTTAATGAAAAGGAGCTATAAAATGATTAAAAATAACGTAAAAGAGAACCTGTTTGACGATGAGGAGAACATCTATGTGGGCCTGAGTGATCTGGTGAACCTCAGAGAGTCGGCGGAACTCAGGGAAGCCGCAAACGCATTTGAGAGCTATCTGGTAAACTATGCACAGGTAGCACATATGCCGCAGAGCGTCCTGTCGGATATCTGCCGTCTGTCTGTAGAAGCAGCACACAGGGGAATGGAATTTTGCTTTATGAAGGGGTTTGAGCTGGGCTGCCGTGTAATGAGAAGCGCACTGGAAGGGGAGCTGGAAGCCGACGACTGCGCTGAAACCGATGAGAATTATGGGTTGGAAGGATGCGTCGCTATGGAAGAGGACTGCTTGGCGGACGATCTGGACGACGAGTGGATTTTTTGATGGATCAGGCAGGAGAAATAAAACTATGGTGGATATCTACTTAGAGGGTGCCGAGGTCCATGCCGAAGCACCTGAAGAAGAGCAGGAGGCAGCACTTATTCTGAATGCGGTGCTGTCCGGAAAAACGACCCCGGCGGATGGATGCATCTGTCCGGATAAAAGGGACTCCACAATCGGCAAAGGCATCACGATGCGGTTCTGCGATGGTACGGGTGTGGCCATTACGCCTACCTTGGACGTAGAGGGCAACCCCGAATTGGAAATCTGCTGCGGCATCGGGGATTTTGATCAGGAGGAACTCGATGAGACGGTCTACTATGAGGTGACGCTCCAATCAAAGCCTGTGCTGAGGAGCTATATCGCTGCTGCGTATCGGCTTTGCAATGAACTGACCGACAGCGAGCTTGTGCAGATGGGGCATGACCGGGATAGGGGACGCATTCGTCTGCTGCAGGCACTGGAAACGGTGGATGCACTGGCCGATTACGATGAAGAGGCGGCAACGGAAGAGTTTGGAAATTATATGGATGCCAATTTCTCCACTGTGACCTTCAAGCCGGAGTTTGTGAACCCCCGGGCGGCACGATGGCGTGGAATGTAAAGGATAAGGAGGACATTTACGATGGACAACAAGACCTGTAGCGTGGATATTTTGGGTGTGTCGTTGGGCGAAGAAGGATATTTGATCATCCCACGGCAGACACGGGAGCTGTGTGAGCCGCTGGTGAAGGCCGCAGATGCGCTAGAGAAAGCACTGGATGACCTGCCGGTCGATGTGACAGACAAGAACAGGATCGCACGGTTGTCGGCAGAACTGATGGCCCAGGCAGAGCAATACGCAGTAGTACTGGGGGTCCAGGCATACTTGGAGTTTACCAGAACGCTGACCCCGGAGATGCGCGTTGGGCTTGAAGGGCACAAGGACAATGGGGTGCCAGAAACATGATCCGAGGCAAACAAAAAACCGCCTTACCTGGTCGCAACAGGTAAAGCGGCTATAGGGGCGGGAATGATTTGTAATGCTCACTCTCGTTCCTATAATACCATAGAACAAGGCGTTTGAACAGAGTTTTTTTCTGGGCAAGCGCATACAAACCGGCGCATGGTCTGGCAGGATGGCTGGGCTGTGCGCCTTATTATTATAGGAGGACTAGACGCAATGAAGACGGCTATAGAGAAACCAGTGACGCCTGGCGGTGTCTTTGATCATCTGATGGTGCCCCAGGGGGACGAGCCGGAATTTCACCCCTCCAAGGACCCAAAGACGATGACCGTGCAGGAGTCCTTGGAGGAGGTAGACAGATTTCTGTGCTGGAATAGGATGACCCCAGAGGAGAAGCGGGCGGAGCAGGAGGCACAGAGGGCGGCCAGCCACGCCACGGAGCAAGCCGCCGGGGATATCCCCTGTACTATGAGACCGGAGAGGGTGCCAGACACCCCACAGGACACGGTATGGGAGGACTTGACGGACGCTCCACAGGACGTTGTGCGAGCTGATGTGTTGGACACCTCAATGGGCGGTATGTTGGAGGCTGTGCCGAGCAACGGTGCACCAGAAAGAGCTGCAGACACGATGCCGGACGATGTCCCGGACGCCACAGAGGGAAATGTGCCAGGGAGGGAAGCAGATACTGTGCCGGATGGCCCACCGGACGATCTCCCAGACACTGTAGAGGGGAACATGCCGGATGCGGTAGGAGCCTTGACAGCACAGGAAAAGGCGGGAAATGAAACCATACAGGGTGTGCCAGAGGTGGAAGGAGCGGCCCCAGAAGCAATCGTGCCATTGGGACAGATAGGAGTGGACGTCCCGGCGGAGAAGGAGCGGTGGGCGTATGCCTCGGAATTGATCGGTGATGCATTCCAGCATTGGGGGAACGGAAGAGTCCTTCTGGATATGGGAACCGGACGCGGCAAGAACGAATTTATCATTAAGAAACTGGTGAGCTGGCTTGTCGATGAGATGCTGAAAAATACAACCATAGGCCGGGTTCTATGCCTCTGCCCGCTGAATACCCTTTACGACGAGATGCTCCAACGCAGAACGGAAGCCGCCATTGCCGAGGTCGATGGTGAGCCAATGGAAATAGCAATGATTAATGATGCGTTCTACAAGAACATGCTAGAGGTCCGGACCTATCAGAATATTGAGACGAAATACAGGAATGACCCGGCGTCGCTGAAAAAGTATCTAGCGGAGTTCAAGTACATCGTCGCAGATGAGTGTCACTATTTTACGGATTTTTCCTCTTATGGAATGAATACCTATTTATCGCTGGAAGTGCTGCAGAAGGCCGAAGCCGACCATGTGGTTATCTATATGAGCGCAACGGGCGAGGAGACCTATAAGCTGCTGGAGGAGACCTCAAAGACGCCCGAAGACCGCATTTACAAACTGCCGCAGGATTACCAGCATATCAAGCAGAAATATTTCTATTCGAGGGAAAATCTGGTCAGGATGCTAAAAAGTCTCCCGGAAGACGAAAAGGCCGTTATCTTTGTATCATCCGGCGAGGACCTGCTCAAAATGAAGGAGATATTCGGCGATACAGCTGCCTATTACTGCTCCGAGAACAACCCCAAATACGGCAAAATGTTCAATAAACTGACGGAATGTGTCAAGGACAGAGAGCTCCAAAAAAGATATTTGTTCACCACAAAGGCGTTTGGCATAGGTACCGAGATCAAAGACCGCACGGTAAAACACCTGTATATTGACCAATGGAAGCCGACGGACATCATTCAGTCAACAGGTCGAAAGCGCCCACTTGATGTCGACGATACCTGCACGGTCTATTTTCGTGATTATGATGCGGACTGGTATTATGGCGACTTGAAAAAATTTATGGCTATCGTGACAGAAGAGCTGAAGCCTGCAGTGGCATATCTTGCGGGGGCGGAGGCATTCGAAGCGTTCCGAAACAGTGGAACGCCCGATAGTATCAACAACAAAATAAGAAAGTGCAAAATCATGGAGTTCGATGATGCAAAGGGTGAATACCGCGTGAATCCGCTTGGTGTCCGGCAATTGAAGCGTGAATTGGAGCTGCTTAACGAAATGCTCGAAACGTCATATAAGCAGGTCTTTGCAAAGTATGCGCCGGTGTTAGCAGAGGAAACGGTGCCGTATTGCTTTGATTCGGTGGTGGACTGGATAAACGCACACTTGAATCAGCCGATGTTGAAGGAAGAAATGTACGAGAGTATCATGGCGTTGAAGGTGTTCAAAGAGTATAAAGGACGTCCGATGGGGCAAGACGTATTAAATCGTAAACTTCAAATCTATGGCGTCAAGATCATTACAGTTCGAGAATTTAAGAGAAATGAGAATCGCAATAAAACATTCTGGAAAATGATTCGGATCTGATATAATTTTGGCGCAAAAATTGTACTCGCTCTATATAGAATAGGTACAAAAAATGAGCCAAATCTAGATAACAAAATACAGAACAAGAGAAAATGACAGACTTATGATATATTTATGATTTGAGATTCGTGAATGCTTTGATATCTCACTCGCGAGCATCGAGCGTGCGAGATATTAAAGTGTTTACGAAAAAAAGGAAAGAAGATGAGGGGGTGGGAGAAGAGGGAAACCCACCATTGATTCGATCATAGTGAAATATCTCAAATAGTTGAGAAAAGCATCTGCTGCGGTGTGATTCAGTCTGGGTTTGATGCCATTAAAAAAGTATACCTCAAGAAGAATATATCCGTGTTACCGTATAATACAAGGGCGTCTACGCTGTGGATATCGTTGGATGGCTAAATTTTGGGATGTCAAAGGGGGGTGCAATACACGACAACCCTGACCCCGTACCAAACAGTTCATACCCAAAAGAGCCCTGCTACTCGTGTTTGAGCGGCAGGGCGTTTTCTTTCGCAGAACATGGGGGCGACATATCCAATTTCTTCAACAACTTTATGAACCGCTGGCTGATGGACCGTCCTGCATGAATACTCACAGAATCCTCCAGACCTAAAAAGAATGAATCGGCTCCACTCAGGATGTGGCCCTTCTGTGCTTTGAAGTGTATTATAAAAAACTATACTGTTCGAAGATTTCAAAGTTGAACATCGTTTGATCGTCACCGTAGTTCAACTTCATAGCGCATAAAGCCAGATCTTGATACTCTTCTGCTTCTTTTCTGGTTCCGAAGGCGTATTGGCTAAGTACCTCCGGCTTGTCACTGAGATAGCAAACCAGCTGTACCACGAATTTGTGTTCGGTCATGTCCCTTCCTCCCATCATGCTGCAAGTTCGGCGATGTAGTTCAGGATACTGAATACCATTAACTCCAAACCGATAAGCGTAAGTATGGGACCACAGCCGATATTGCCGCCTCCGCCTTTACTGCTCATCATGCTGTACATCATATAATGGTCAAACCAATCGTGGTCGCATTTGCGGCTCATAGTGTTTCCTTCTGCGTTTTACTGCGTGTGTTCGATGCTTTTTGCGTCGCTCCGGGTGGACTTTTCCTACTGCATAGAGTGGGACATTGGTGGTGCAATTATCTGCTTTTGATGCAGCTTTTCTCCTGGGAATCCCTACTGGGCAGAGGACCTGGTCTGACGTTGGAATGCACCTGATCCTTCGCCATACAATAGTGTGGAACGCCACCGCTGGCTTTCTTTACTTTGTGAAACAGGACCTCCGGCCTGCCATGAAATCTGGGGGTCTGACAATAGGATAACGGAATATGTGTCCAATTGCTGGTGCTTATAAGAGGGGTTATGGAAAATCTTGTGGGGCTCTGGGGTGGTGGTGCCTTGATTGCCTGTTTCCTTGCCCGATGGAATAGGGTGCCCCCTGTGATCGTTACCAAGCTCCCGGCGGAGGAGAGAGGGCAACAATTCCTATACGGGGTGGAGAAAGTTTTTTCCCCTCTACGGACCCCGGGGGGTGGTTAAAAATCTGAAATAGGTGTCCAATACAGTAGGAAGGGAGAGTAGTAAAATCTCCCCAGCATAGGTCAAAAATAGACAGATGTCCTTTACAGAGGAGAGGGTAGAACCAGAAAATTAAGGCGTAGAGCCGGCTTTTTTGCAGGTGGAAAGACGATATTGGAGAATCTTGGATACAATATGGAAAAAACCTGATTTTACGGACCCTTTTTTGGAGGCGTCTGAACCACAAACCTACCGCAAAATCTTGTAACATAATGGGATTTATGGTAAAATAGTGGTTGTGATGAGAAAAAGATCCAAGGAGTCATGGCATCTTTTCCCACGGGGATGAAAGGTGCCCCCGGAGTTGCGGCTGGGGATAACCCGACGGTCTCTGCGATTGTACATAACCAGCAAGAAACCGCCTGATTGAACGCGATGGTACAATAACTTCCTGATTTTGGCTCGGGAGGGCTGGCTTGCAGCCTGAGCAGCGCAAGAAAGCTGCCCCATGGGACCTCTGATGACACAGGAAGATGAAACCTGCTAAAACAGTGTGGCCGCATCGCATTTGAAATGACCCTGGACGAATCTGTCGCCCGGGGTTTTTATTTGCCTGGAAGTGGATAACGACGAAAATGTCGGGGCAAGCGGCTTCATGGTCCTCAAAATGGCTGTAAAAAGAGCCGGAAGCGTTGAATCGAGAACAAAGGAGTAGTTAGGGAATTATGACAAAAATTCGGCACGATGTAATGTTGAGACTCGTAAAGGTATTGGATGTGGTGATGATCACACTTCCGTTTGCGGCTTGCTGGGTCTGGTACTATGCGGCAAAAACACCGCTGGATGGAACTTGGCAGGGCCATGCAGTTATTTTGGGCCTGTATGCGGTGCTGTTTATTCTGCTGGGCAAGACCTATGATGCATTCTGGATGTCCATGCAGCGAGTTTCCGAGTTGATGTACGGTCAGGTACTGGCGGCGATGGCGACGGACGGGATCTTTTACATTGTGATCTGCCTGATGGCCACGAAGCTGTGCAATCTTCTGCCGGGAATCGCTGCCATTGCAGGACAGTTTGTGATGGCTGGCATCTGGTCTGCGGTTGCACATCGCTGGTATTACAAAGCATTCCCTCCGCAGCCTACCACCGTGGTCTATGATGTGCGCCGTGGTATGGAAAAGCTGATCCAGGACTACGGTCTGGACAGCAAGTACGAGGTGAAAAAAGTTCTGAGCGTAGAGGAGTGCCTGGAAGATCTGAGTGTTTTGGATGGTATGAAGACCGTATTCCTCAGCGGCGTCCACAGCCATGAACGTAACATTATCCTGAAGTATTGCGTGATGAACGACATCAATACCTTCATCATTCCTCGTGTGGGCGATGTTCTGATGAGCGGTGCCTGGCCGATGCACATGCTTCACCTGCCTGTCCTGCGTGTGGGCCGTTACATGGCAAAGCCGGAGTATCTGTTCGTTAAGCGGGCAATGGATATCGTGCTTTCGCTGATTGCACTGATTGTTCTCAGCCCGTTGTTCCTGATTACCGCCATTGCAGTCAAGTCGGATGGTGGCCCCGCCTTCTATAAGCAGGTGCGTCTGACCAAGGATGGCAAGCCCTTCGAAATCCTGAAGTTCCGTTCGATGCGAGTGGATGCTGAAAAGGACGGTGTGGCTCGCCTTTCCACCGGTGACAAGGATGACCGTATCACCAAGGTCGGTCATATCATCCGTGCCTGCCGTCTGGATGAGCTGCCTCAGCTGCTGAATATCCTCAAGGGTGACCTGTCCATCGTTGGCCCTCGCCCGGAGCGTCCGGAGATCGCAGCACAGTACTGTGAAGAGATGCCGGAGTTTGCTCTGCGTCTGCAGGCAAAGGCTGGCCTCACCGGTTATGCACAGGTGTACGGAAAATATAACACCACACCGTATGATAAGCTGCAAATGGATCTGATGTATATTGCCCACCCCAGCCTGGTCGAGGACCTGAAGATCATGCTGGCTACGGTGAAAATCCTGTTTATGCCTGAAAGTACCGAGGGAATTTCCGAGGGCCAAACCACGGCTATGAGTGGAAAAAACCATTGATTTACCGCGATTTTTGCCTAATTTCTGGATCTGAGAATTGACACTTTTCCAGAATGTGCGGTCAGGAATAAACAAGGGGTTTCGATGACAATATCATTAAAACTTTCAACCCGGTCATGGAGATGCTATCAGGCATAAATATGGGAGCTTTCAGTGAAAAGCAGGGTGCTATCGGGAATAAACGCAAGGACTCCCGTAGCGATATGAGTGATTTCTGGCATAAATACATGGATTCCTATGGCGAGATGATGGTGTCATCAGGAATAAAGACAGAGACTCCCGTGACGATGAAAATACTGTAAAACACACGGATTGTCGTAGAAAATCCAGAAGCTGTAAGGGCTTTCGTAGAGATATGGGCGAATGGTGCAGTAATAAAGTTGTAACGGTACAAGACATAGCGGCAGTGTGACTCACACTGCTGAGGACGATTAGTAGAGCTTTATAAGGAATAAACGGCTAAAGTACAAATATGAGGTGATATTGTGAAAAACAAAGAAGCAAACTTTCAGATTCTAAAAATAGCTGCGATGCTCATGATTGTTTCACATC
>ENA-OROU01002566-OROU01002566.1-human-gut-metagenome-genome-assembly--contig:-NODE-2566-length-12928-cov-10.523965_pt1 | contig 12928 bp, 9 predicted proteins | sample MGYA00242131_ERZ509054 | MGnify/ENA primary metagenome ERZ509054 (study PRJEB26280, sample SAMEA2338749) | human gut metagenome | biome: human gut; feature: human-associated habitat; material: faeces... | reverse complement strand
GAACATGTAATTGTCAGCCCATCTGCTGTCTTAGTGTAAATAGCATCATTATTGGCATGATCTGTCTTGGCTCCGTCTGTTTCACTGCTATCTGTTTTCGTTCCATCAACGGATTCCAAAGTTGTTGCGTGATCTGAAAAATCGCCAAAGAAACTTACGTTGTCCTGTAAAATTTCAAAAAGCCCTCCTACAACTGGGATATTCTTTGCCATTACTGGATTGGTTGCACAAAATACAAATCCAACCGCCAGTACTGCTGCCATACCTCCTGCTACCCTGCCTCCGATTTTCATCCAGTGGAATGGATCCCTTGGTGCTTTTTTCTGAGTAACCGTATTATTCTCAATCAAATGATATGCCTGATTGATATGTTCATGTACAATCGCCGGAATCTCTGTATCCTGTTGCATTTTTTTCTGGAAATCTTTCTCATTATTATTTAGAATCATCATTAGGCACGTTCCTCCTTAATTTTATACCCATATATCTCTGCGATTTTTTTCTTCCACGATAAAGGCGGGATTTTACTGTGTTTTCTGGCAAATCCAGGATATTACTGATTTCCCGGATATTAAATTCCTCCATGTAGTACAGAATAACAACCAAACGATATTTACTATCCAATGGTTCTAATGCCTGTAAGCATTCTATTGTCTCATATTCTTCATGAAAAGGTGTTTCTGGAATTTGATCCATAAAAGTAACCAGTTTATTCTTTTGTATGACATCTTTACATTTATTGATCAGGATGCGTATCAGCCATGTTTTAAAGTATCTGTTCTTTCTTAGACTTCTTAGATTTTCATAGCAGGAAAGGATCGTATCTTGTATTGCATCTGCAACATCTTCATCATTTTTCAGATATGCTGCTGCAATCTTGTACATACTCTGTACATTTTCATCCATGAGCCTGCAAAAAGCATCCTTGTCGCCTTTCTTCGCTTTTCGTATCAAAACCTCATTCATTATAGTTCCAATTCTCCTATCTCAGACCAGTCATCCGGAGTATACTATAGAAGCTTCATTTATGTGCTCCTCCTTATTAGACGTACGAATCCCTAAAAAGGTTGCAAATATTTTTAAAAAAATTATCTCAGATAAAAACACCCCCGAAATCGTTCAAATTTTATGATCATCAGGTCCTATTAGGGTATAAAAACAGCCGTACCATGTGTTTTTACATGATACGGCTGTCTATGATTTCCAGACCCTCAGGACAGATTAATTGAATCACCACACTAAATGCTTCCTATACAGATCGGCAGCTATTTTAATCTCCTGTACGATTTTCTCTCTATCCTGTTGTTTTCCCATCTATCTTTTCCAAATCATCACTATAATATAAAAACAGCACCGGACAACTTTTTGTTATCCAGTGCCCATAATCTTAAAAAGCGGTTTTATGCTGGCTGTCAGCCGCGACATCCTTCCGAACGTCTAAAATGTCGCCGGTATCATTAAGTCCCCGGCGCGGACTCACCGTATCTCCCTGGTGTGGGCGTAATACCCTTCCGAGTATCAAATAGTCCCAGTAATTACCCTGCCCGGGCACAGTACAGCTTTTACGTGCCGCTACACGAAGCCTTTTAGCTTAACTATATTATATGCGATACCCTAAAAAATATCAATAGTTTCCCACAAATTTGTATCCTATTATAGCAGGTTCCTTATCGTTTCAATAAACTTTTTCTATAATCTATATCCAATACTATTTTATGAAAATCCAGCATTGCGTGCTCTTTCATCAGTTTCTCCCCCAGTTTCACAAGAGGATTGGTTTCCCATTCCGGATCAATTCCTGTTTGATGAAAGTATCTTGCATAAGCAAATCCCTCAGCTACCGCATCTGAATTTTCAAATACTCCCACCATTGCATCTGTAAACTGTACAATGATTGAATTTCCAAAAATACCCTGCAATTCTTCCGCGTTTGCATCATCATATTTCTCTACGTCAAAAGCCAAAGAGAAATCATACGTATTCTCTTCTCCGTTCTCAGTTTCATAAGAAATTGTTCCAAAAATATCTCCCTTACTAGACGGAAGGTCGATTGACTCTGAAAGTTCTAATTCATATTCAATACCGTTGAACACCGTTGTTGCTTCAAACATTTGTGATATACAGGTACCTTCTTTTTCATAAATATCTTTCTGTAAAAAGGAAATAGGATTATACTCCATATTTTCCCATATCTGTTTTCCCTCCACTGTCCGTTTACACAAGGAATCTAAGAGCAACATCATTGTTTCCTGATCTATTTCTTCATATATGTTCATAGTCAGCCTCCTTTTTCTTTTGATTATCCTGAAAAGCTCTGTAAGGGTTTATCTCCGTTTCCTGTCACAACGTGATATTTAGGCAAATGATGTATGTACGCGCCTTCTTATAGTTGCCCATATTATATGGCGTATCTTCAAAAAATTCAATCAGATTATCAAAACTTTTACTCACACGATCCTGCCTTTACATCTTTTTTAGTCTATACCCTACATTGATCAATGTTTCTATAATATCACGCCCCATCTTTTTTCGTATCTTCCATACTACGTGTTCCACTGTTTTATACGGAATCTGATCATCATAATAATTACTTCCCCAAACGGAACAGTAAATATTTTTCTTTGGGATGACCCAATTAGGTCTTTGAGCTAAAAGATAAAGGACTTCAAACTCTCGCGGTGACAAATTAATCTCTTTTTTTTTATAAAACACATTATAAGACATAGGATCTAATTCCAATTCCCCATTTCCCAATATCACATTTGTCTTATATTCTGGAAAAATAATTCGCACTCACTTTCACCTCCACAAATCTCTATCTCAACAATAATTACTAAACACCTACTCATAATAAAAATGCAAAAATAATAAATCTCTCTCCCACTAATTTATCCCTTTTTCAACTTTATACTTTATGATTCCGTCAAACAATAAATTTTAAATATGTGCATATCTTGCCGAATGGTATTATTTCAAATCTCTATCAAAAGACTCAAAAAATATATGTTCTTTCAATGTATAGTTTTTTAAGTCTACTTCCCCACTCCAAGATTACGAAACCTTCTTTCCAAGCCAGATATTTTCATGATATTTTTATAATATTATTCTGAATTTATGACGTAGTGTTAATTCTTCTAAAAATGCAACTATCTCTTCAGTTTTTACCTGAAAAAGACTTTTATCCTTCAAATAATCTGCATTAAAAATGACACTGTTCAAAATTTCATTTACTATATTTCCTAAATTTGTTCCTCTTATTTTACAATATTCTTCTAAAAAAAAATGTATTTCTTCACGTATAAGCTCTAAATATTTACACCATTTTATATTTTTAATTAAATCAATTATGCAACAAATGTTATTTTGGATTTTTCTAAACTTCATGTCAATAAAATAAAATCCTGTAGATAATCTAACCAGTCTACATTCAATAAATTGAAATTCAGTTCCTAATTCCTCTTTTAAAATAGAGTTTAAACAATTTGAAGTAATACACGCCCTTATAAATCTGGCTTCATACTGGAAAAAAATAGGTTTTTGCTCAATATCAATATTTATATATATATGCATAATTTCAAAATTATTTATTATCAAATCATTGTCAAAAGATAGCGGTATATAATCAATTGTTTCTTTCAAAATGTTATATTTATCAGATTCAATTTTCTCATAATATTTTTTTTCGAAATTTTTTGTATCTCCTGATACTATAAATAACGGCATGGATTTTAAATAATTTTCTGTATAGTACTTTTCAATATCTCTATACTGGATTTTATATACAGAATTACACACACCTATGGGTAATTTCTTTTCATAAATTGATTTGCTGAATAATGCTCTCTTCTTTACACTATCCACTGTATCAATTTCTTTTAAATATTCCTCAATAATATGTGGAAGTATATTAGTGTAAATACTTTTTGTCAGCCAACGTCCTGAAAGCATTCCTTCTATAATTTCATAAACATATTTAAAATTTTCGGTGCTCACAAGAAAATAGTATGTTGTATCATAAAAATCTGTATGTGCCCATCTATCAACAATATTCCAATCGATAGAAGAAACATATTCGTTTTCAATCATCATATGCTCAAGGCAATGTGCTGTTCCTCCTATATAATCTTGCATTGATCCCCTTTTTATAGATAGGGCACAATGCAACAATCCAGAATTTTCTCCGACCTCTCTTTTATAATATGGTATTTTGTATCCACCAAAATCAAACAACTTATTTTCCATATATCTCCCTTTACTTACTGACATACGCATCTGATTGAATTTTATATAAATATGCGTACTCTCCATTCAATTTCAGCAACTCATCATGACTACCTGATTCTATAATTGTCCCATTCTTTAAAACGAAAATTACATCTGCCAATTTTATTGTAGAAAAACGGTGAGCTATTAATATACTCGTTTTGTTCTTTACAATACTTTTAAATTTTTTATATAATTCAAATTCCGCATATGCATCTAAAGATGCAGTTGGTTCATCTAATATAATTACAGGAAATTCTTCTAGAAACGCTCTACTAATAGCAATTTTTTGCCACTGTCCCATTGACAGTTGTACTCCATCATCCCATTCTCTAAATAATGGTGTATCATATTTTTGGGGAAGCTTATCAATAAATCGGTCTGCTCCAGATAGCTTTGCCGCTTTCTCAATATTATTTCTATTATTCATTTGTCTCACTGAAGCAATGGATATATTCTCATGCACAGTTAATGGATATTTCATAAAATCTTGGAATACAACTCCAATTTTAGATAAATATCCATCCATATCAATACAACTAAGGTTAATATCATTAATAAGGATTTCTCCCTGTACAGGTGTATATAAATTTAAAATCAACTTGATTATGGTAGTTTTACCAGAACCATTTAAACCAACCAAAGAGTAACTTTTCCCTTTTTCAATTATAAAATTAATATTTTTTAAAATATATTTTTCTGTATTAGGATATTTAAACCACACATGTCGAAATTCTATTTTGTTAATTTCTTTAATGCATATTCCATTATCTTTTGTAATTTTTTCCTTTATTTTCAAGAACTCAAATAAATTATTCACATATAATCCATCTTCATAAATAGATGCCATTGTATTTAATATTGTAATTACTGAATTTCTAAAACTATCTATTGAATTTATGTATAATGATAGATTTCCAATACTCATCTTTTTAACAATAACATTAATTAGCAAATAAATTCGTATTATACATATTATTATTTGTTCAATATAATCCATTCCTATCATTTTTACAGAATATTTTCTTTGAATTTTTTTGTCAACTTTTAAAAATTCACTATATTTTTTGTTTATATAGTTTATAAAAAAACCTGATGACAAATTCACACGTAATTCTTTTATGTTTTCATATTCTGTCATCATATTCTTTAAAAACGAAATAAATCTCATATCTTTAACCCTGATATTATAAACATTATATTTTTCAAATGATAAATTCAAACTTAAGACCAAGGTAGGAACACATAAAAAAAACAAAATCACTAATATGAGCCAATTAATCTGAAGTAAAATAATCACAGTTCCGATCATTGTTATACTACCTTGAATTAAATTAATTAATGTTTTAATTATACTCATTGATCTTATATTAGATTCTGTATTAACTTTTTGAATCTTGTCATAATTTTCGGAGCTATCAAAATAATCCATTGGCAAATCGGAAATACATTTCATAATCTTATCTGTAGTAAAAATATTGAGTTTAGCTGATAAAATGCTTTCCACATAATCATTGATAATATTAAACACATTTTGGGTGAATAGAAAAACCGAATAAACCACTATCCATAACGCAGCCTTTTTCCACTCGTTATTCAAAATACCTATTGCAGCTGTATCTATAAATTCACTCCAAATAAGTGTGCTAACAGGAATAGCGATTCCTATCAAAATATTTAATCCCCACAAAAGAATAGTATATATTTTAGAGCTTAAATAAGATAATTTAATTACTTTTACTATAATAATAAGATATTCTTTGATTTTTTTTACTTTCATTTTTTAACCTCTATTTTCAAAATAAATAAGTAAAGAGATACTATTGGGTACCTCAATAATATCTCTTTACTTAGTTTAATAGCTTTTATGCATCTCTTGCTATCACAAAGTTTGCATGGCGTGTATCCACACTTTCTCCACCACAATATCCTACACACCATCCTGAGCCCTTATTGTGACTTGCCGCTGTTCCAGTAGGTCCAGAGCACACACAACCAGATCTTGGACTTACATAATCTGCTTTACTCTCCAGCGTTTCAACGTTTCTTCCCAAAGGATTCACTAATTTCATGTTCTTTACCTCCTAAAAAAATATATTGTTATATTATTAATAATAATAACCTATGTAAGCTCTATATCCTGAATATGATTAAGTATTTCCGGATTAGTTTCCATTACTTGATGATACATTATAAGCTCACCCTTCAACTGGTCTCGTTGATATTTACACAGCTCATTTTTTGCCTCTATATTAATACCATTTTCTCTATAACAAGCTGCATAACACATATTACATAGATTAACTGCCCAGCAGTTTTTACATTGTTCCACAGATGCTTTTTCATATTCTTCTAAGTAATATTTTTTTACTCGTTCCAGTTCTATTCCCTTATTTATATTTCCTAAAAAAGGGGACTTTCCAACACGCTCGCATAAAGCAATATCACCATTTATATCAACATAAATACGACGACCTCCCGGAATACAGCAACCATTTCTCTTCATTTTTTCACAAGGATGGTCCAGCAAAAATCTTTTCTGCACACGTACCAGCGCATCTCGTGCAAGTGTACAAACAACACTTTCATCTGATGATTGTTTAGGTAGCTCTTCTGCAAGCCATATATCTATAGGTGGTACTGCCCCTACAATATCTTCTCCTTCAGGAAAATATGTATAATCAATATCCTCTTTTCGTAAACTTCCACTCTCAACATAGGAATATTTTACGTCAATTCCTTCTGGCAAATAATCCAGCTTTTCAAAAAATTCTTTTATTGCATTTAATTTTTTCCTAGAATACGGTGGACATACGACAACATTAAATTTTATATGAGTCTTTGCATTATCTCCGTATGCAATAAGTAGGTTCCTCAACCCGTCCATTGCTTTATCAAATGTTCCATTACCTTTGGCATCTACTCTGTAAGCATCATGTATAATTTGGGGACCATCTATACTGCACATTATATAACAATTGTGTTCAGCAAAATACTTTGCTCTTTCTAAAGTCATTAATGATAAATTTGTTGTAAATGCAAATATCAAAGTCTTATCCGGCATAATCATTTCGCTGTATTCAATAGTTTTTTGCATTACATCATAATTGATTAACGGTTCGCCTCCATAAAAAGCAATCGACAATTCTTTTTCTCCTGAATGTTTGCTCACATAATCAATTGCTGCTTTTGCTGTTTCCCAACTCATATCCTGTAAACCATAATTTCTATAATACTCATTGAAACTATGATATATACAGTACTTACATCTGAAATTACATTTCTGTGTAACTTCCAGAATAAGACTTTGCAGCGAATAATTATAAATTGCTTCCAATTCAGAATCAGTTTCTCTATCGAATTCTGTATAAGATGCTTGCAGTATGTTTTCTTTTTGTATCATCTCAATTATTTCAGATATTGATTCATTTATTTCCTGAACTGAATACTTTCTGTATATTTCACTTGTATCACCATCAGAAAAAATCACTTTAAATAAATCATATGTAGCTTCATTGCAACTAAAAACTTTTCCGGTTCCCGTATCATATACATATAATCCATTAGTAGTTTCAAAAACCGTTCCCAAACTTTTATAGTTTTTCACTGGAATGGCACTATATAATTTCTCTATATCTCCCATCGCTTTTTCTCCTTTCTTGAGTATATTATAACAAACAAATCCTCATTTTTATTTCTTGATACATTTATAAAACAGTTTGATACAAAAAAATGAATATGCTTATTCCTGCTACCTAAAAAATGATACTCCTACCTAATAGCCATTTGACTAACTTCATATCTGTTCGTGAAATCACACATCTTAAAACTTTCAAACCACAACACATCTGGTGCTTTAAAAACTTCCCAAATCTTTAAATATAAGACTACTGATTCTTATGGTATTAATCATTCCACCTAGCCGATATAATAAAGCCATAGTAGCACATTAATCTTTCTTGAGTACACTTAATTTACCAAAACAACACTTATTAATGTAATGGCCTTATAATCTAGGCATTATCCGCCTTTGCGTGTACAGCTCCTGCAAATAATCATTTCGAAACAAAATCATCAATTTTGTTAATTCATTTTGGTAATGGTGGTTTCCAAAATCCGATTTGCTTACTCAAAGAATTTTTGTATAACTAGATGACATTACAAATTTTTCTATATATAAAGAAAGAGGTTGTCGCTTAACAAAATGTTATCTTTTGATTAAGCGACAGCCTCTCTTTTTGATAAGCTCAAATAATTTGACAGATTACTTTGCCATAAGCTCAGTCTGCAATAATTATCAGAAAATGTAAACACTTTACTCTATTCGATTTATAGCAGACTGCGCATAAGAAACAAAAGGCAACTGCTGAAGGACAACACTATCTCATCATAAAATACCATCGGAGTGGATTGAAAAAGTATCAATAGTGTTGTGGAACGTGTCATCAAGCCGGGAGTCTTTTATGACTGAGTAAAACGACTACAGCCAAAAGTTGCATGATTTTACCAATGGAAGTCAGACATAGATATAACACTTCCTAAAATATTACAATGTTAATCATTACAAAATAATATTTCAAATTCTATACTGCCTTCTTTTGTATTACGCAAGCAATAAGAAAACTTATGTAAATCAAGAATCATTTTTACTAAATATAATCCCAATCCACTACCACCTGTTTCTTTATTTCGCGATTCCTCTAACCTAGTAAATGGCAGAAACATTTTTTGAATTTGATTTTCTGGTATCTGACTTCCCTGATTAACAACTCTTAAGCTTTCTGCTCTCTCATTACCTTTTATTTCCACCTTAATATTTTCATTTTCCGGAGAATAACGTATTGCATTACTGATAATATTACTTATTGCTCTTTTTAACAAATCATAATCTGCTTCAATATTTGCTGAGGTATTTCCCAATTCATCTTGAATAGTTATTCCCCTATGCATAGCAACATCTTCATATTCATTAATAACTTCCATTACCAACCTTCTCAAATCAAATTGTAAAATATTCATTGTAAATCCCGAAGAGCGAATTTTAGTCGATGACATTATTTCTGTTTCTAGTTTTTGCATACTTTCAACAATATCAAGACAACGTTTCAGATACTTACTGTGATCCTTATAGCCTCCCACATTATATAGCATTCCTTGTAAATGTCCTTTCAACGCAGTAATTGGCGTTTTTAATTCATGTGATGCCGAGGAAAAGAAAGAAAGTTGCTGTTTTTCCATATTTATTTCCTTCTCAATTTCTTCTTGTAAACTTTTATTTGCACATTCCAATTCATTAAGTGCTACATCTAAATGCCCTGATAATTCATATAAACTTTCTTCTATTTTTCCCAGTTCATCCTCCCTGCCTGGGTCAACATAATCGACAAACTTAAAATCCGCAAGTTTTTTTGCCAACTTTGATATTCTTATCACCGGAGCTACCACATGTTTTGCATATAATGATGATAATACTAACGAAATAAATAGAATTAAACAAAAAAGATACGGCACTATCTCTTTTAAAGAATCTTTATATAAATTTACTCTTTCCCCATCAGATAACACATACACATAATATAAAACATTTTCTTCTTTTGTCCTAAAACTATATTTCGTTTCTATGTTTGTTCTCATCCCCCACCCTGCGTCTTGATAATCCGCAGCATACTGCATATCACTTCCATATTCAATTTCTCTCCCTTCAGCATCTGTTAATTTTATCATAACATCATAACTTTTCGTCAACTCTACTAGTTTTTCCGTACATTCTTCTATCGTCATATCAGAAAATTGCTCTATAGTGTTCTTAAAAACAGAATCTATATTTTTATTTATTTTATCTAAATATGTATGGGGTGTAACAAAAATAATAAAAAGATATGTAAGCATCCCTATACTAACTTGTATAATTAAAGTCAGGAAAAAAACCTGTACACTTAAATGAGATTTAATATATTTTATCAATTTTGTATCCTACTCCTCTAATAGTTTGAATTATATCATCACCTATTTTTTTTCTAATATTTTTTATATGGTTATCAACAATCCTTATATTTCCTATATACTCATACTGCCAAACACGTTCCATTAATATTTCTCTAGTTAATATTTTCCCTTGATTTAGAATAAGTTCGTGTAAAATATCAAATTCTCTTTTTGTCAATATCACCTCATTATCATCAACAAACACCTTATAATTATCCAAATCTAATTTTAAATTTTTATAAATCACAATACCTATTTCCTCATTATATTTATTTCTTCTAAAAATTGCACTTATCTTGCGTAACAAAACAGGTATTGAAAACGGTTTTGTAATATAGTCATCTGCTAATAAATCCAATCCTTTTATTTGATTTTCTTCACTTGTAAGTGCACTTATCATTATAATAGGAACTTGTGATCTTTCTCTAATAACCTCGCAAACAGCGTAACCGTCAATTTTGGGCATCATTATATCTAATAGTATCAAATCAAATTTATCTTTTTCAAATTTGTTTATTGCTTCAATTCCATTATAAGCCTTATCCGTCTTATATCCATTATCATTTAAAAAAAATTCTAACGTTTCTTGGATATCTTTATCATCTTCAACAATCAAAATTTTATGCATAAGAAATCTCCCTCTTTCATATATAAATATCATTCATACTAAAATTAATATGACTAATTCCAGATAAATTCTATAAAACAATTATAATATCATTTTTCTTCATGTCAAGAATTCCTCTTAATTGTATCCAGCATTTCAATTATTAATTGTAGCTCTATTACACGAACCTCAAAAAAAACTGTACACATTAAATCGTAGGTGCTTAAATATCGTATGCGCAAAATATTACTATGTTACTCATAAATTACGCTTGCACCAAAATGATAGATGCAAGCGTTTTATTCTATTTTAGTTTTGACAGTTAGCTTTTGCAGTCTCGCTAAGATTTTTTTAGATAAACTGCAATGACCGTCTTTGATGTCATTTTCTATACACCATTGACGATCTTATTCCATGATGAGATGGTATTATTTATTCAGCAAGTATTCTCTTTCTTCTCGTGAACACTCTTCCATAAATCGAATGGAGTAAAATGCGTGTATCTATTATTTCTAGCAACAGAAAATGCAGTAAAATGGTAAGCGCAAAATATTGCTACGCTGCCCATGAATCACGCTTGCACCAAAATGATAGATGCAAGCGTTTTACTCTATGTTTAGTTTTGACAGTTCGCTTTCGCAGTCTCGCTCCATGGGGCAAGCTGTTCCAGCTGTTCATCTGACATTTTAGCGTCTGGCCGCTGTGATAAGAGGTATGTCAGATATTTGTAGGTATTCAGGTCATTCGCTTTTGCCATCTCAACCATTGTATACACAATAGCGCTAGAGGCAGCTCCCTTCGGACTGGCACTGAACAGCCAGTTTTTCCGGCCAACAGTGAATGGTCTGATTGCATTCTCGCTAAGATTATTGGATAAACTGCAATGACCGTCTTCCAGATAGGTCATCAGGGTGTCTTTCCGATTTTGGGCATAGTTCACCGCTTTCGCCAAACGGGTTCCCTTATTTGGACGCTGTTGATCCAGCCAATTCCAGAATGCCTCCAGTATCGGCTTCTCCTTTTCAAGACGGAACTGTTTTCTCTGCTCCGCAGTATGATTTTTTGCTTTTGAGTACCGCTCACAATCAAACAGCTTGGAGCAGAATTGTACTCCCTGCACCGCCGGAAGGCTGTAATCATACTCTTTCCCTTTCGGTATGGCATCTGTGAAATAACGTCTCACATGTGCCCAGCAAGAGCAGCGTTTGATATCCGGCAGATCGTTATAACCCTGGTATCCATCGGTCTCCAGATATCCACGGAACCCCTGCAGGAAAGATGCTGCATGGAACTTTGCCCTTGTCTCTGTGTAATGATAGAGCAGGATCGGCGGAAGTCCATCTTCTCCACTGCGGAAGAGCCACATCCAGGAATCTGTTTCAGGATTGCGCTCCGGCTCATTCAGTACCTGAACCCGGGTTTCATCTGCCATCAGATATTTACGCATCCGTAACTGACGGTGAAAATAATCATAAACATGACAGAGGTAATTCTCGGCACAGTAAATGATCCAGTTAGCAAGCGTAGCCCGGCTTAATGGGACACCCAGCTGCTTCCATTCCGATTCCTGCCGGTTTAATGGCAGGCCATTCTGGTACTTCTGGTGCATTGCCCATCCTACAACGGATTCCGATGCATAACTTTCTGGGATCAATGGTTCCTGAACAGGCGCTTTGACAAATGTCTGATCATCCGGGTGTTCCTCTGATATGGCACACTCCGGGCATTTATAGGTTTCACGATAGATATTTACTACTTTCCCTTTGGCAGGGGTAAACCGGAATTCATGGCGGACGAATTCTTTCCCAATACATTCCATCTGTGTTCCGCAGGTTGGACAGTTTCGCTCCTCCTCCGGAAGAGAAATGATCTCGTCGCAGGAAGGGACATTTTTAAAGAGATCTGCATGTGTCCGTCGTGCTTTTCGCTTATGTTCCGGAACAGTGATGTCATCAGGAAGTTCCTGTTTCCATGTCGGATCTGCCTCCTGCTCGGCTTCATCAAAAAGATTCAGCTGACCATCGATATCTTTCCGTTTTTCACTGGAAGTACCAAAGAGTTTCTTCGTGAGAT
>ENA-OROU01002557-OROU01002557.1-human-gut-metagenome-genome-assembly--contig:-NODE-2557-length-12958-cov-7.608773_pt1 | contig 12958 bp, 5 predicted proteins | sample MGYA00242131_ERZ509054 | MGnify/ENA primary metagenome ERZ509054 (study PRJEB26280, sample SAMEA2338749) | human gut metagenome | biome: human gut; feature: human-associated habitat; material: faeces... | reverse complement strand
TTCGGGTGAAATATACCGCAAAGTGGGGCGTGCAGATTGCGGGAATGATTTTTCAGACACACTCTAGTACATCGTTTTAAATGACGTTCGGACAAAATATTCTACCTTATTATATCATTAATTACAATGCCTGTGTAAAATTTATATGATAGTATGTTAACAGTGTGTTACTGTTCGGGAGTTTGACAGTAACCAGTGTTATTAAACAGTAACAGGATTACCCTAATATTCAAAAAAATACTTGACACAGTGAATTTTGTGACCTTATAATGAATCCGCATAGTTAAATAAATGATATGTCCACAAAAACGTTGATGGAGAGAGTAATTGCAGGGGAAAGCAGACAGCGAACCGGGGAGGGTGTGAGCCCGGTGGTGAGTAAATGCAGTGAAGATCACTCCGGAGTTGCAGCTCTGAAGGGTGTACAGACAGGTAAGAGCTGACGGAAATCCCCGTTAAAAGATTCATGTATCGGCAGAGGATGCCCGTACAATGTAACAGGTGGTATAGCGAACGTCAATAAACCTTCGTCCTTTTACAAAAGGGCGATTTTTTTATGGGCTTATTTTCGTTCTTAAAGGACACTGGAAATATTTTTCAGCGTATATAAACGTCCTGCATATTTTCAGGTGTCTGATACAAATAATTTAAACAGGAGGTAAATTACTGTGTACCAGAAAGTTGATACGAACTTAAACTTTGTAGACCGTGAGAAAAAAGTAGAAGAATTCTGGAAAGAAAACCATATCTTTGAGAAAAGTATGGAGAACAGAAAAGAGGGAGAAACCTATACATTCTACGACGGACCGCCTACTGCAAACGGCAAACCGCACATCGGCCATGTACTTACCCGTGTAATCAAGGATATGATTCCGAGATACCGTACAATGAAGGGCTACATGGTTCCGCGTAAAGCAGGATGGGATACCCACGGACTTCCGGTAGAGCTGGAAGTAGAGAAGAAACTTGGTCTGGATGGCAAAGAGCAGATCGAAGAATACGGTATGGAGCCATTCATCAAACAGTGTAAGGAAAGCGTCTGGAAATATAAAGGAATGTGGGAGGATTTCTCCTCTACTGTTGGTTTCTGGGCTGATATGGAACATCCATACGTAACTTACTATGACGATTATATTGAATCCGAATGGTGGGCATTAAAAGAAATCTGGAACAAGAAGCTTCTGTATAAAGGCTTCAAGATCGTTCCTTACTGTCCAAGATGTGGTACCCCTCTTTCCGCACAGGAAGTATCCCAGGGATACAAAACTGTAAAAGAGCGCTCCGCAGTTGTAAGATTCAAGGTTGTTGGTGAAGATGCTTACTTCCTTGCATGGACAACAACACCATGGACACTTCCGTCCAACGTTGCACTCTGCGTAAACCCGGATGAGACTTACTGCAAAGTAAAGGCAGCAGACGGATATACCTATTATATGGCAGAAGCACTCCTTGACAAAGTCCTTGGCAAACTTGCAAAAGAAGAAGGCGAGAAAGCATATGAAGTTCTGGAAACCTACAAAGGAACAGACCTGGAATACAAAGCATACGAGCCGCTTTTTGCATGTGCAGGAGAGGCAGCAGCAAAACAGAAAAAGAAAGCTCATTTCGTAACCTGTGATAACTACGTTACTATGAGTGATGGTACAGGTATCGTTCACATCGCACCTGCATTCGGTGAAGACGACAGCAGAATCGGACGTAACTATGAACTGCCATTCGTACAGTTCGTAGACGGACAGGGTAACCTGACAAAAGAGACACCATACGCAGGCGTTTTTGTAAAGAAAGCAGATCCTATGGTTCTCACAGATCTGGACAAAGAAGGCAAGCTCTTCGATGCTCCGAAATTCGAGCATGATTATCCACACTGCTGGAGATGTGACACACCACTGATCTACTATGCAAGAGAATCCTGGTTCATCAAGATGACAGCAGTTAAGGATGACCTGATCAGAAATAACAATACAATCAACTGGATCCCTGAGAGCATCGGTAAAGGACGTTTCGGCGACTGGCTTGAAAACGTTCAGGACTGGGGTATCAGCCGTAACCGTTACTGGGGAACACCACTGAACATCTGGCAGTGTGAATGCGGACATATGCATTCCATCGGAAGCCGTCAGGAATTATTCGAGATGAGCGGTGATGAGAGAGCCAAGACAGTAGAGCTTCACCGCCCATACATCGATGAGATCACACTGAAGTGTCCGGAGTGCGGTGGAGAAATGCATCGTGTACCGGAGGTTATTGACTGCTGGTTCGACTCAGGAGCAATGCCTTTCGCACAGCATCATTATCCTTTTGAAAACAAAGAATTATTTGAGCAGCAGTTCCCTGCAAACTTTATCTCCGAGGCAGTAGACCAGACCCGTGGATGGTTCTACTCACTCCTTGCAGAATCCACACTGCTCTTCAACAAAGCACCATACAAGAACGTAATCGTTCTGGGACATGTTCAGGATGAGAACGGACAGAAGATGAGTAAGTCCAAAGGAAATGCAGTTGATCCATTCGATGCACTGAACAAATACGGCGCAGATGCCATCAGATGGTACTTCTACATCAACAGTGCTCCATGGCTTCCGAACCGTTTCCATGGCAAGGCAGTTGTGGAAGGACAGCGTAAATTCATGAGTACACTGTGGAATACTTACGCATTCTTCGTATTATATGCAGACATCGACAACTTCGACCCGACCAAATATGAACTGAACTATGACCAGCTTCCTGTTATGGACAAATGGCTCCTCAGCAGATTAAACACAACAGTTCAGGCAGTTGACAATGACCTGGCTAACTACAAGATCCCGGAAGCAGCAAGAGCACTTCAGGAATTTGTAGATGAGATGAGTAACTGGTATGTAAGAAGAAGCCGTGAACGTTTCTGGGCAAAGGGAATGGAGCAGGATAAGATCAATGCTTACATGACTCTGTACCATGCACTGGTAACCATCGCCAAGACAGCAGCTCCGATGATCCCGTTCATGACAGAAGACATCTATCAGAACCTGGTAAGAAGCGTGGATAAAGATGCTCCGGAGAGTATCCATCTCTGCGACTTCCCAACTGTAAACGAAGCATGGATCGACAAAGATCTGGAAGCAGATATGAAAGAGCTTCTGGAGATCGTAGTTCTGGGACGTGCCTGCAGAAATACAGCAAACATCAAGAATCGTCAGCCAATCGGAACCATGTATGTAAAAGCTGAGAAGAAAATGAGTGAATTCTACACTGACATCATCGCAGACGAACTGAATGTCAAAGAAGTAAAATTCGCAGATGATGTAGAATCCTTTATCTCCTACAGCTTCAAACCACAGCTTCGTACAGTAGGACCGAAATACGGTAAACTCCTTGGAGGAATCAGACAGGCTCTCACAGACATCAATGGAACAGCAGCAATGAACGAACTGAGAACCAACGGTGTCCTGAAATTGGATATCAACGGAAACGATGTAGAGCTTACAGAAGAAGACCTTCTTATTGAAACAGCACAGACAGAAGGCTATGTATCCGAATCTGACGGTGAAACATCCGTAGTCCTTGATACAAACCTGACACCTGAACTGATCGAAGAGGGATTCGTACGTGAGATCATCAGCAAGATCCAGACCATGCGTAAGGAAGCCGGCTTCGAAGTTATGGACAAGATCGTAGTATACGCTCACGGAAACGACAAGATCCAGGATATCATGAAAGCACACGAAGATGAGATCAAGTCAGAAGTACTTGCAGACGAAATGGTACTTGGCGAGACCGATGGTTATGTGAAAGAGTGGAACATCAACAAAGAAGCAGTAACTATGGGTGTTAAGAAACTGTAATTGACAACATTCGGTCAATTACTGACAAGGTAATGATAAGTTACAGGTATTTCACAGGAAATATACTACTTTCGCAATGCACGATAACAAAAAAATGTTATAAAATTCGGCAATTATACACATGACAGACTGTCGAAAAAAGAGTATCATTATCCTTGACAGTCTGATTTCAGAGAGGAAATTGGAGGCGGAGATTCTTTGCCCCCAATTTCTCTGATATGAGAAAACAGAAGAGTTGACGGAATGAAGAGGTTCACCGGCAATATCCGCAAGGTGTATTGCTGAGAATAAAGTGAACAGTGAAACCATTACGGGAGGTATGAAATGACAAACGAAATGTTCAAGAAAGAGGCATTCAAGAAAAGCGTAAAAGACAACGTAAAATTCCTCTATCGAAAAACAATTGAAGAAGCTACACAGGAGCAGATTTTCCAGGCAGTAAGCTACTCTGTAAAAGACGTTATCATTGATAACTGGCTTGCAACACAGAAAGCTTATGACGAACAGGATCCGAAGATCGTATACTATATGTCCATGGAATTCCTGATGGGACGTGCTCTCGGAAACAACCTGATCAACCTTTGCGCTTACGGTGAAGTAAAAGAAGCTCTCGAAGAGCTGGGATTTGACCTTAACTGTATCGAAGATCAGGAACCGGATCCGGCACTTGGAAACGGTGGTCTGGGAAGACTGGCTGCATGCTTCCTTGATTCTCTCGCAACTTTAAATTACGCAGCATATGGCTGCGGAATCCGTTACCACTACGGAATGTTCAAACAGAAAATCCAGAACGGTTATCAGATCGAGGTACCGGATAACTGGTTAAAGAACGGCTATCCATTCGAACTGCGTCGTCCGGAATATGCCAAGGAAGTACACTTCGGCGGATATGTAAGAGTAGAGTACGATCCTGAAAAGGGCGGAAACAAATTTATCCATGAAGGATATCAGGCAGTAAAAGCCATTCCTTATGATATGCCGATCACAGGATATGACAATGATGTAGTAAATACACTTCGTATCTGGGATGCAGAGCCGATCGTAGACTTCGAGCTTGATTCCTTTGACAAGGGTGATTACAAGAAAGCTGTAGAGCAGGAGAACCTTGCCCGCAATATCGTAGAAGTCCTTTACCCGAACGACAACCACTATGCAGGTAAAGAGCTGAGACTGAAACAGCAGTACTTCTTTGTATCTGCAAGCCTCCAGGCAGCAATTGCCAAATACAAAAAGAAACATGACGATATCCATAAATTATATGAAAAAGTAACCTTCCAGATGAATGATACACATCCAACTGTAGCAGTAGCAGAGTTAATGCGTATCCTCATGGATGAAGAAGGACTCGGATGGGATGAAGCATGGGAAGTAACAAGAAAATCTGTTGCTTACACAAACCATACTATCATGTCCGAAGCACTTGAGAAATGGCCGATCGAGCTCTTCTCCAGACTGCTTCCGCGTGTATACCAGATCATCGAAGAGATCAACCGTCGTTTCATTCTTGAGATCCAGGCTAAATATCCGGGAAATTATGAGAAGATCAAAAAGATGGCTATCATCTATGACGGACAGGTTAAGATGGCTCACCTTGCAATCGCGGCAGGCTACTCTGTAAACGGTGTTGCACGCCTTCATACAGAAATCCTGAAGAACCAGGAATTAAAAGACTTCTATGAAATGATGCCTGAGAAATTCAATAACAAGACAAACGGTATCACTCAGAGACGTTTCCTGCTCCACGCAAATCCACTCCTTGCAGACTGGATCACAGAGCATATCGGACCGGACTGGATCACAGACCTTCCTCAGTTGAAGAAACTGGCAGTTTACGCAGATGATGAAAAAGCACTCCAGGAATTCATGAACATCAAGTTCAAGAACAAAGAGCGTCTTGCAAAATACATCCTCGAGCACAATGGCGTAGAAGTAGACCCGCACTCCATCTTCGATGTACAGGTTAAGAGACTTCACGAGTACAAACGTCAGCTCCTGAACATCCTGCATGTTATCTATCTGTACAACCAGATCAAGATGCATCCGGAAATGGAATTCTATCCAAGAACATTCATCTTCGGTGCGAAAGCATCCGCAGGTTACGCAACAGCCAAGAAGATCATCAAACTCATCAACTCCGTAGCAGACGTAGTAAACAACGACGCTTCCATCAACGGCAAGATCAAAGTTGTATTCATCGAAAACTACAGAGTATCCAACGCTGAGTGGATCTTTGCAGCTGCAGACGTTTCCGAGCAGATTTCCACAGCAAGTAAAGAAGCATCCGGTACAGGTAACATGAAGTTCATGCTCAACGGTGCTCCTACACTTGGAACAATGGACGGTGCTAACGTAGAGATCGTAGAAGAAGTTGGCGCAGAAAACGCATTCATCTTCGGTTTAAGCTCCGACGAAGTAATCAACTACGAAAACAACGGCGGATACGATCCAAACGTAATCTACAACACAGACGAAGAAATCCGTCAGGTACTGATGCAGCTCATCAACGGAACCTTCTCCAATGATACAGAACTCTTCCGTGACCTGTACGATTCACTTCTCAACACAAAGAACACAGACAGAGCAGACCGCTACTTCATCCTCGCAGACTTCCGTTCCTATGCAGACGCACAGAAACGCGTAGAAGCAGCATACAGAGACGAAAAAGGCTGGGCTAAGAAAGCGCTCCTCAACACAGCATGCAGCGGCAAGTTCACATCCGACAGAACTATCCAGGAATATGTAGATGATATCTGGCATCTGGATAAGGTTATTGTCAGAAAGAAATAATATGCTATATCTATAGAAGTAATTGCTTCTGAATAAAAATAAAGCCCCTGGCAGTACAGTTATCAGGACTGTGTTGCAGGGGCTTTTTGCTACAGTAGTGACATAATACATTAATTCATTTGTACGGGAAATTTTGTGTACAGACATATAATATAAAGGAACAAAAAGTTCTTAAAAACAGAGATTTGACTGGAAAAATGAGAAGGCATCTGTTACAATAGAAAATACAAAACAGAGTGCAAAGAGGGTGATCGAAAACAAAAACACTTTGCACAAAAGATAAAATTTCATAGATGCGAAGCATCTGGAAATAAGAATACGTCCGAAAACATAATCAAAATACAAAAGCGAACGATAACTAACAGCCAGGAAAGGTGTATCAGATGGCAAATAACACCATATTTGATAATGTTTTCAGAACAATGCTGGAGAAAATGCCAGAGCTTGTAGTGCCGCTGATCAACGAGGTATTTGGCACAAATTATCCCGCAGATATAGCAGTTGAGCAGCAGAGAAACGAACACCAGACAAAGAACGGAGAAAAGATTACAGATTCCCGGTTAAAAATAGCAGACAAGATCTATCATATAGAATGTCAGAGCACCGGAGATGCAGAAATGGTAATCCGAATGATAGAATATGATTTTGCTGTCAGTCTGGAAACAAAGCAGATTGAGAATGGACGGTACAAAATATATTTTCCTCATTCCTGTGTATTATATTTACGTGGAAAAGGCAGAAAAGATACTCTTGGAATGGATATTATCATGCCGGATGGGCGGGTAATAAAATATGAGTTGCCGGCTATTTACATAGAAAGATATACACAGGATGTAATCTTTCAGAAGAAACTACTCTTTTTCCTGCCATTTTATGTGATGAGATATGAAAAAAGCAGAGAAGATATAGAGAAAGATCCAGAAAAACTTCAGAAATTGCTGGATGAATATGTGACAATATCCAGAAGACTGGAAGAAAGTCTGCTTGAAAACGGAAAAGAAGCACTGCATCGTTACCTTGTGGAAGTAATCATAAAAATTGCAGACTACATTTTCTCAGATTCAGAAAAAACAAAGAAGGGAGTTGACCGAGCCATGGGCGGAGAAGTATTAGAGCTGAAAACAGATAAGCTGATAAATGAAATAAGGCAAGATGTGAAAGAAGAAGTGAAAGAAGAAATAAAAACAGAGACGAAAGAAAAAATAGTAATCTGTATGCTAAAAAGAGGCAAAAGTACATTGGAAGAAATCGCTGCAGATACACAGATGCCGATTGAGCAGGTTGAAAGAATAAAAAAAGAACAACAGTTATAAAATGAGAAAATGGCAGAGAATTATAGAGGGTTCTCTGCCATTTGACCATACAGGGGTTGATACATCATCTTGTGATTAGAACGAACAACTCACCACATTTGTAACAAATTATAGATTTTTAGCATGAAAAATCAAGGAAAATAAATGCTTTTGAAGTGTATGAAATTTAAAAAAATCGTAAAATTCTTGAGCATTACCCTTGACAAAAAGTGGTGAAAGCACTATTATTAACCATAACAGACAGATTATGTCTAGGAATCTTTACCCAAAAAGAAATAGTTATATTAAGGAAAGGGGAACTATAATCATGACAAAGATTAAAAACACAAAGAAGGGCATGGCAAAAAAGACATTAAGTATGTCACTTGTTGTTGCAATGCTTGCTACTTCTAATGTGCCGGTATGGGCTGCTGAGTTCAGCGATGGTACTGACGCTTCCGTAGCTACTGAAGCAGATGCGTTCGCTGCAGAAGCTCCTGTTGTTGACGATACAGAAGACGCAGCTCCAGCATCTGTAATGGTAAATGAAGCTGATATTACTCTTAACTTATCTGCAGACAGCAAAAAAGTTGTTTGGGGAGGAGCATCTGTTATCAGTGGTACTGTAACTAAAACTGACGGATCAGAAGTAGAAGGTGGATGGCAGTATCGTTGGGTTGACGAAAAAGGTATTGCATATGCATCTTCTAACGGAAAAGTAGACGATGCAGCTGATATGAGTTTAAATACAACAGCTGACATGGCTGGAAAAACATTAACCCTTTATGTTTACGATGTAGACAGCAATCAGCAGACTCTTTATGACATTAACACAGGTATTTCTGTAGCTGTAGAAAAGAGATCTTTAAATTCTGTGACTGCTACACCTGCAACCACAACAAAAGCATACAACGGTTTTGCTCAGACTATTACTGAAGCTGACGGCGTTGCACTTACTGTTCTGGATTCTGAAAAAGCAAATGTAGCTGCTGATGCTTATGAAACATCTGTAACTAATGCAACTAATAATAAAGAAGAATTCAAACTTACTGTAACAGCAAAAGAAGACTCTGCTTACACAGGCAGTGCTGAACTTGTAATCGGTAAGGTTACAGCAAAAGCATATGCAAAAGGAGATATCCTTGCAACAGCAACAAAAGGACAGTCCTATCAGTATACAGGTAAGGCTATTAAGATTTCCAAAGATAACATTACATTAAAAGAATCTGCTTCCAGTAATAAAGGCGCTGATGGAAAATTAAGCGGTGCTGATTTATCTGCTGCAGTTACAACTGCTCAGGTTGAATATACAAAAGTAGGTGATTACCCCGTTGTTGTATATGTTGACAAAACAAAATTAAAGAACTTCACTGATGCAGATGAGTATTATACAACAAATGAAACTGTTAACGTTGCAAAACGTGATCTCTCTACAGCAGGAACAAAAATTTCAGTGAAAACTTTAAGCGGACAGATTCCAACAAGCATTGCTGTAAAAGATTTAGCTAATTATCTGGCATTTACAGGTGTAGAAGGCTCAGACCTTTCTGCAATTAAAAACTCCAACAAAGAATATACACTCATCGTAAAGAACGCTGATGGTACAGACGCTACAGAATTTAAAAACGGAAGTACATATACTGTTACAGTACGTGCAAAAGACGGTGGAAACTGCACAGGTGAGCAGACATTTACTGTTGTTGCTACTGCAGCTGCATTAAATGCTGTATCTGCAAAAACACAGTATACAACACCTTATACAGGCGATGAGATCAAACCTTCCAAGAGCGATTTAGGCGATTTAGTTATTCAGTATTATAACGCTACTGGTGTTCCTAAGACAGAAGATCTTGGAACAGACGGATACGAAATCACAGGATATACAAACAACGTAAATGCAACAACTGTATATGACGGAAATTACAATCCAGTAGCAAACGCTTACGTTAACATCAAGATTACAAGCGGAACATACAAAGATCAGACAGTATCTATTCCGTTCTTAATCAAACCACTGGTAGTTGAAGCTGATTATGTAACTGTACCGGATGATGTTTCTATTAATAAAGCACTTACAGAAGCAGGCGAATATAAACTTCCTGTAACAGTTGTAGCAAAAGACGAAACAGGCAAAAAAGTAGAAAAAACTCTCACAGACAGCGATTTCACAGTTAAATATGAATATGAAAACAAAGATATCGCTAATGGCTTGTTTAACAACATCATTACAGAAGTTACTGTTACAAACACAAACTATATTTTAAAAACAACAAACGGCAAAACAAGAACTGTTACAGCAAGCGGTAAGACAGAAATCGTACCTAAGAAATTAACAGACGCTATGGTTGTTGCAACACCTTCTACTTATACTTACACAGGTGGAAAGATCCAGCCTACTTATGCAGTGCTTGACGGTGCTATTGCTCTTTACAAGAAGGGTGAAGTTAACGATAAAGATGCTGAATATGAGGAAGTAAGCATCAGCAATGCTGTAAATGTTGGTACTGGAACAATCACTGTACAGGGATACAACGACTTCTATTCAGGAAAAGCAACTGGAACATTTACAATCACAGCTGCAAACACAGCAGATGTAAAAGTATCCATCGCTGATCAGGATTACACTGGAAAACAGGTAAGACCTCGTAAATTTACAGCAACATTAAACGGAAACGATGTATCCAACCAGTTTGAAATCGTTTCTTATGGCGAAAACGTTGAAGCCGGAGTCGGAACAGTTGTTCTGAAACCATTAGATGGAAACAAGAACTTCACAGGTTCTAACATCACAGCAAGCTTCAATATCGTAAAAGAAAAAGTAGAAGCTACTCTTAACGTTTATGACAGCAAAGGATTTGACGTAACAGACGCTTATACAGCAGATGTAGATAAAGATGCTGATGGAAATGTAAACGGCGTAGTTCATAACAGCCAGACTGCATTCACATTTGATGGAAATGAGCATACTTTTGCAAAAGCATTATTAAGCAATATCAGAAAAGTTACTGATGATGGCGTAAAGACAACTGCAAAAGAAAGTGATTTCGAGATTAAATACGCTGATAATATCACAGGTAAGAAAGTAACTGCAGGAAAAGAAAACATTGGTTATATCTATGCAGTAGCTAAAGAAGGAACAGGATTTGCAGGAACCAAGACAATTGTTACTTCTGACGGAACAATTATCAATGGTGTTGTTGCTTATATCCCGTTTACAATCAAATCTGTTGAATTTGTTGCTAAGAATGTAAGTGTTAAAAATGCTACATACGCAGCTGGTCTTCCGGTTAAACCTGAAGTACTGATTCAGATTGGCGGAAGCACATTAGTTGAAGGCAAAGATTATACACTTAGATTAATCGACAAAGATGGCAATACTGTAACTCCTATCGATGTAACAGTTGGAGACATCTACGGCGTAGAAATCAAAGGTATCAACGGATACACAGAGTCTGGTGTTGCAACATTCGATACAGACGATGTTGACAGTACAGCTTATTCCAGAGCAAACTTAACATGGGGCGTTGATAAGAAGAACATCAACGATTGTACTGTAACTGTAAAAGATGGCGTTACAACTGTATTAAATGGATATCTCCCAGTTCCGGCTACAGAATATACTTCTGAAAAGAACACTGACGGAACATATACAGTAAAAGCAAACAGCACATCCAAAAACTACACAGGATCCAAGACAGTAGTTGCAGACGGAAAAGCAGAAGATGAAAAACCGGATGCTCCGATGATCACTAAAGTAAATGTTACTGGAAACCAAGCAACAGTCATCCTTTCCGGTGATTCTGAAGGTGCTGCTGGTTACGATTATGTAATCTCTACAGATCGTGACTGCATCACAAATAAAAATTATACTTCTGTAAACAAGAATCAGGTTAGTACATCTACTACATTTAAGTATGTACAGCAGGAAACATATTATGCATACTGCCATGCTTGGAAACGTGATGAAAACGGTAAGAAAGTATTCAGCGACTGGTCAAATGCATATCCATTCGTTGTATCTGCAATCACACCGGATGCTCCGATCATCACAAGCGTAAATGTAAGCGGAACAACTGTAAAAGTAACATATAAAGCAGCTGCTAATGCAACAGGATACGACGTAGTACTTGGAACATCCTCCAAGAAAGAAAACGGCGAGACTCGTCCATACCACTATGGCGATCACAAGATCCTGAACCTCAAAGAAGGTACAGTAACAGCTACATTTAAGAATGTACCAAAAGGAAGCTGGACAGTAGGAATGCATGCATTCAACAGAACTTCCGAAAACGGCAGGAAAGTATTCAGCCCATGGTCCAATCTTAAAAAGATCACTGTAAAATAATCCATTTGGGTAATTTTATATAAGATTCCAACAGGCAAGACGGGGCATAATTCATGATTATGCCCCATTCTTGCAATGCAAAAGAAATATGTTTTCCAGATAATGAAGGAGAAAAAGAATATGGGATTAAAAGAACGTAGAAAAAAAATTATGACTTTAATGCTCGCTGCCTGCGTAGCAGGAACCAGCGTTGTACCTGTAGCAGCTTCTGACGTCAGCGTATTCTCTGATGGAACTGATGCCTCACCAGAAGCTTTTGATTCTGCTGATGTTGATAGTGCTAATGTAGCAGCTCAAAAAACTATATATATTAATTTCTATGATGAAGAGGCAAATGCACAGGTTAAAGAAGAACCGATGCAAGTTCCTGCAGATGCCACATCTGTAAACGCAAGTTCTCTTACAGCGCCAGAAGGCTATGAATTGGTATTATCTGGCGATTTTGCAATCAATGATAGTTATGTATACGCTGCTGTTCGCAAAGTAGCTACTACTAAAACTGTAAAAATCAACTACTATTCTGAAGAAGAAAAAAAACAGATTGCAGAAGTAGAGTTCACTGTTGATAAAGATGCTACATCTGTAAATACCAGCAAACTTACAGCACCAGAAGGTTATGAATTGGTATTATCTGGCGATCTTGCAATCAATGATGGTTATGTATACGCTGCTGTTCGCAAAGTAGCTACTACTAAAACTGTAAAAATCAA
>ENA-OROU01002555-OROU01002555.1-human-gut-metagenome-genome-assembly--contig:-NODE-2555-length-12971-cov-7.234515_pt1 | contig 12971 bp, 9 predicted proteins | sample MGYA00242131_ERZ509054 | MGnify/ENA primary metagenome ERZ509054 (study PRJEB26280, sample SAMEA2338749) | human gut metagenome | biome: human gut; feature: human-associated habitat; material: faeces... | reverse complement strand
ACGCCAATCTGACGTTCAATTTCAAGGGCGCGACCAGAAGGTCAGCGCCCTTTCATTTCACGTCACCTTGGCGCAAATGCGGCTCGCTCGCTGGCATTAGTGCTACATCAGCGTTAACGTTGCCGCACTAAATTAGCTTTGTCGACTCCAGCTTTTCGATGATCCAGTCGTTGGCTTTGATGACTGGGCGGCGGAAGACGACGCCCAGGGCCAGTGACGGAATCAGATAGCTCGCCAAGATACCCAGCTCGACCCAGTACTCCATATGATACGCGCCGGCCATGGCGGCGTGCATGGCGTTGATGCCGTGGGTGAACGGCAGGAACGGATAGATCGCCTGGAACACGGGGCCGGTCATCTCGATGGGGAACGTACCGCCCGAACCGCCGACCTGCATGACCAGCAGCACAACGGCCAAAGCCTTGCCGATATCGCCAAACGACACCGTAAGCGTGTAGACGATATTGGAGAACACGAGACTCGCGACCCAGCCCGCCAGCACAAACTGCAATGGGTTATCGCACTGAATGCCAAAGAACAGGATGTCGCCCGCACACACGAGCGTTGCCTGCAGCAGGGCCAGACCGCCAAAGAACAGGTAGCGGCCCAGGTAGATCTCGTGCAAGCGCACGGGGATTAACTCATTGATGAGTTCGTCGTCAACCGACACCTTCATCATGGCCGCCAGCACGATCGAGCCGACCCAGAGCGACAGAATCGTGTAGAACGGCGCCATGGCCGAGCCGTAGTTGCGGATCGGATAGACCGGCTTGCGATCGAGCGCGACGGGACCGGAAAGCGACACGGCCAAACCCTCGGGATCATTGCCAATCATCGTCTTGATCGTGGCCAGATCGTCCGACATAAGGGCGCCGTCGAGCTCGTCCTTAAAGGCACTGATCTTATCGGACGCTTCACCCAGCTGATCGGAAGCCTTGTTGACCAGCTTTGCAGCCTTGGAGAGGCCCTTTGCCAGCGAACCGGATGCGTCGGTCAGGCCGTCTACGGCGCTATCCAGATCGCCCGAGATGCCATCCAGCGAGTCCAGGATGCCTGAAACCGTCTTCTTGAGCTCCTTTGCCTTGACCGAGAACGTGGAGTCGTAGTCGGACTTGGCGCCCGAAATGCCCGCCTTGGCATCGGCGATGGCCTGGTCGACTTCGGCACGCGTGCTGTTGACCTCTGCCATGCTGTCAGAAAGGGACTTAGCAGTTGCCGTCAGGTCCTTGGCGCTGTTGCGATACTCCACCGCGATCCTGTTCAGCGATGTTGCCACAGACTTGAGGCTCTCCTGGAGCTTTTCGTCACTGACCTGCTCGGCAAAGCCGCGGAGCTGGTCGGCCGTGGCGTCGATATCGTCGGCACGTGTATTGAGCGCCGCCGCGGCATCGTTGAGCTGAGACACCGTAAGGTCCACATGCTGGTTTGCGGCATCGAATGCCTTCGCAAGCTCGGCGGACACGTTGTCGAACGAGCCCGCGCTTCCGTCAATCGCGGCGTTGATGGCGTCGTTGGCGGCCTTCAGCGCTTCTTTGGAATCGCTCATGCCGCTCTTGGCATGCTCCATCAACTGCTTGGTCGACTCATCGACGGCACCGGTCTGCTGGAGCATACCGCTCGCCGACGTCAGCGAATCGGACGTGGAGCTCAAAATGCCCGCAAGCGACGTTGCGCTGGCCTGAACGTCCTGCAGGTCCTCGACCGAATCGCCGAGTGTCGACGACAGGTTGGCGATAAAGTTACTCACCTGGTCGGTGCTCATGTAATCGAGCAGGCTGGACACGGTCTTGAGCCCGATGGTCGTAATGGTTTCGGTAAAGGTCTCGTTAACTTGACTCTGAACAGCGCTCGAGCCTTTCTCGGTCACGATCTGTGCGATGGCGTTGGCCTTCTGATTCTCGTAGAACTCGATATCGGCATGCTTCACGTTCGTCGAGAAGAGCGTCATCATGTCGGCGCTAAACGTTTTGGGGATGACCACAGCGGCGTAATACGCGCCCGACTTAACACCGTCGATAGCCTTATCGCGATTGTTGAGCACAACCCAGTCAAAGTTCTCGTTACCACGCAGAGCGGCGGTAACGTTTTCGCCCACGTTGATCTCGACGGGAATCAGATCACTCTCGTAACCCTCATCGGTGTTGACCACAGCGATCTTAAGGTTTCCGGTGTTGCCGTACGGATCCCAGCTGCCGGCGATGTTAAACCACGCGTACAGGCACGGCACGATGATCAGACCCATCACGACAACCAAGCCGATCACGGAGTGAGACACGTTTTGGACGTCGCGCTTAAACAGATGCAGGATGTTCTTCATTTATGCCTCACCTCCTTTTGAGTGCTTGCCAAGCGGGGCGCCATCCTCATTCATCACAAATGTGTCGTCCCCGTTCGCGGGCACATGGTGCATATCGTGGTGAATGGACTGGTCGGCAGCCTGATCCTTGGATTTAGAGCCTCGCTCGCTGGCATTCAGGCCAAACATACGACGGGCGGCCGGAATGGCGGCCGTGTGCTCGCGCATCTCGCGGCGCAGGTCCTCGTCCGAAAGCGCCGAGATGCGCATCTGGGTGTTGAGGCTTGCGCGGATGTACTCGATATTGATCAGCCAACCGCAGATGACAATGACCGAGATAATCCAAATGACCAGCAAGATGATCTTGCCGTTATTGTCGATATCGAGAACCGTCGAGAGCACAAAGATCAGCACCTGCACGCCCACCACAGCGGCAAAACCGCCTTTGATGTAGTAGGGGTAACGGTGCTCAAAAGCCACCGCATGGTCGAGCAGCTCACGACGGTACGAATCGGAATCGAGCATGACGCGCATTGCCGTGCGCAGCGAATAGCGCTGACGCGGCAGGTCATTGGACTCGCAGATCATAAGGCCTGTCGTGGAAAGCTGCTTGTCAAAGAGCAGGTTGAGGTTGAGCAGCAGCGGACGCAGCTGTAGGCCAATAAAGAGTGCGATGGCAAGGAACACGCCCAAGATGCACAGGTTGAACAGGTAGTTGAGCGAGTACATGCCGCCGACGGTCTCGCGCAGCAGATTGATGCCGTAGGTAAAGGGCAGCAGCGGATGCAGCCATTGGAAGAAGCCGGGCATCATCTCGATGGGATACATGCCCGACGAACCGGGAATCTGCACGATAACCAGGATGACGCCAATCGCCTTGCCGATATGCTTAAACGTAGTGGACAGCGCGTAGATGATATTGACGTACGTAAACGAGATGGCGATGCCACCCAGCACGAACAGCAGCGGGTTGATGCACTGCACGCCAATCACCAGATCGCCCACCGTCACGATGATGGCTTGGAGCGCGCCCAAGATCACCAGGAGCATCCAACGGCCGAAGTAGCCCTGGCGCGCCGTAAAGCTGCCAATGCCCTCGCGATCGACCTCGAGCTTGTAGATGGCGATGAGTACGTAACCGCCCACCCAAAGCGCCAGATTAGTGTAGAAGGGAGCGATGCCCGAACCAAAGCTCTTGACCGGATAGATCGACTTGGACGTCAACTCAACCGGAGATGCCATAAAGTCGGCAACGTCATTGACATCGACGCCCATCAGATCAGACAGCTCGCCCATGGACTCGGAGGTCTGCAGTGCCGCGATGTCGTTGGCAGCGGTCGCAAGTTTGTCCTGAACCTTGGCAAGTGAGGCATCGGTCTGGGACAGCGTGGTCTTGGCCTGCTTGAGCGTGGCATCGAGCTGCGATAGCGTACCGCGCGCATTGGCGATTGTAGGCGTGAGGCCCGACACGATACCCGTCAGATCACCCGAGACGGCGGCAAATGAATCAAGCGCGCTCGAGGCCTTCGGCAGCGCGTTTTGACCCAGGTCCGTCTGGGCCTGGCCAAGGTTGGTCGCACCGGTCTGGATTGCGTTATTGATAGCGTCGCTGGCGCCCGAGACAGCCGCGGCGTCATTCGCCATGGCGCTCGACTGCGCAGACAGACCGTCCTTGATGCTCTGAAGCTTTTCATTCTGCTCGCGGAGCAAATCGATGGTCGATACAATGCGCGCGTCAATTTCCTTGGAACCTGTCGACGTGTCATTAACGAGAATTTCCAAGTGCCCGATAACGGCCTTATTGTGGTCGATCGTCGCTTGGAGAGACTCAAGCGAGTTGTCGATGCGGGTGGTCGTAGATGTGACCGCGCCCGTCAGCTTGCCAATCGCAGCGTTCGCGGAGGCTGACGTCTTGGTGAGCGCAAGGCTGCCTTCCGAGAGTGCCTTGGAGAGCGAGGCGACAGAGTTGCCCGCCGTAGCGCGCGCCTCGCCCAGCAGGTCATTGCCCTGAGCGATTGCCTGCGTTAGAGAGGGCGTCTGACCCTGCAGGCCCGCCAACGCGGCATCAGCCGAGGCGATAGCGCCACTCGTCTTATCGATGGCGACATTCATGTCGCCAATCGAATCGCGCACCTCACCCAAGGTACCGGATGCCTCTGATACCGAACCAGCCAACGAATTCTGAGTCTGGGTTGCCTTGTCCTTTAAATCGACCCCGGCATCCTTGGCGATGCCCGCTACGGTCTCGCCCACCGTGGAGACAAACTCCGAATTGATCTGCTCCTCGATAGTATTAGCGCCGGTATCGGTCACCTTGGGCGCAATGGCGCTCTTCTTCTCGTTAACGTAATACGTAAGCTTGGGCTGGCGGTAATTGCCATCGAGCATCGAGACAAGATTGTCGGAGAAGTTCTTGGGGATCACGATGGCAGCGTAGTACTCCCCGCTCTCGACGCCCTCTTTGGCATCAGCCGCCGAGTCGACGAAGGTCCAGCCCAACTGATCGTTTTCCTTGAGCTGATCGACGACCTGGTCGCCCGCGTTGAGCTCGCCCACCAGGTCGTTCTGAGTGCCCTGGTCGTTGTTGGCGATAGCAATCTTGATGCCCTGGGTGTTTCCATACGGATCCCAGTTTGCCACGATGTTGTACCAGGCATACAGCGAGGGGATAACGCACACGCCCAAAGTAACCACCAGGGCGACGGGGTTCACAAGCAGTCGCTTGATGTCGCGCTTAAAGATCGCAAAGGAGACCTTTGCGTTGGATAGTTTGCTGCCGAGACTCACGCTTGGACCATCCATCCTGTCGTTGAATCGAATCGTACTATCGACAACCATTGTACGTAGGCGCTTTAGTGCCTCACGGCACAATGGTGCTGAGTTTTGCGGGTAGCAATATACTACGAAGATGAGTTAACGTACAGATGTACAGTATCCTAAATTTCAGCAGGTCACAAAACCACAACCCGCACAAATTAGCAATTCAAATAGTCATCGGGGACGTTCTTAAACGACTAGTCAAACAAAAACGTCCCCGATGACTACTTTCCCCCGTTCCCAAGGGATCATTATTGGACCGCCGATGTTTTGGTAATGCCAGCGAGCGGGCACCAGAGCGAACAAATTGGCATCAGAACCACCCTTAAAAAGGGTGGTTTGCTCTTAGGGTATAACCCACGGGCCCCGGGCTCGCGTCTAAAGGCGCGGGCCCGGACTTCGTCCAGGCCCAGTGCGTCTTGACCCGTGGCGCGCCGGTCGAACCGGCGGGATCACCTCCTCTCGAAGGGGTCCTCGTACTCCTTCACGCTCAGCTTGTCCAGCGCGATGTCGTGGGACTCCTGCTCCCTGATGTACTTGGCGATCGTCGCCTCGTTCAGGCCGACGGTGGACACGTAGTAGCCCTCCGCCCAGAACTTCCTGTTGCCGAACTTGTACTTGAGGTTGGCGTGCCTGTCGAATATCATCAGCGAGCTCTTCCCCTTCAGGTAGCCCATGACGCTCGCGACGCTGTACTTCGGCGGGATCGCCAGCAGCACGTGGACGTGGTCAGGCATCAGGTGCCCCTCGATTATCTCGATCCCCTTGTACTCGCACAGCTTCCTGAGGATCTCCCCTATGTCGCTCCTGATTTGGTTGTAGATCACTTTGCGCCTATACTTCGGCGTGAACACGACGTGGTACTTGCACATCCACTTCGTGTGGGAAAGGCTGTAGGCCTTCTGGGCCATGGCGACCACCCCTTCGACTCGAATTCTTGACGGCCTGAACAATCGTCAATATCGGTCGGAGGGGTGGCTTTGTAAAGCCGTTTGTCTCCACCCGCGTAGCGGGTGGTTTAAAGCTGGCCGCTGCGCGGCCAGCAGACTAAAGTCTTGAAATGAAAAGAGGACGGCATAGACCTTCTGGTCATGCCGTCCTCTTTGAATGACAAGTTGTCGCTCTGGTGCCCGCGCAGCGTCGGCTGGTCCGCCGTTCGTTAGAACGGCGGAACGAAGGGCAGCGTCGAGCTGTTACGCGGTTTGGTAAAACCGCGTAACGACCCAACTACATCAAGTTGCAAACAGCCGCCGCGAAGGCAACGGGGTCCTCGGGGAGGATGCCCTCGACCAGCAGAGCCTGGTCATAGAGCAGACCAGAGTACTGCTTGATCTTGTCGGCGTCGCCTGCCTTCTGGGCAGCGACAAGCTTGTCGAAGACCGGGTGCTTGGCGTTGAGCTCGAGCACGCGCTGGCTCTTGGGCATGCCGTCGGGCGCGCCCTCGGGTCCCTTCTGGAGCACCTTCTCCATCTCGAGCGAAAGCGGGCCCTCGGTGGTGATGCACGCGGGAGCATCGGTCAGGCGCGCAGAGACGGCGACCTTCTCGACCTTGTCGCCGAGCGCCTCCTTCATGGCGCTAAAGAGGTCCTCGTTCTCCTTGGTGGCGTCCTCGGCCTCCTTCTTCTCATCCTCGGTCGCCAGGTCAAGATCACCGGTCGCGACGTTCTTGAGCTCCAGATGACGATCCTCGACCTCGGGCTCGGCACCGTCGGCCACAGCCTTCTCGGCAGCCTCGCGGGCAGCATCGTCCTCGTAGATCTTGGGCATATCGGCGGCAACGTACTCACGCATAGCCTGGAACGTGAACTCATCCACATCCTGCGTCAGCAGCAGCACGTCATAGCCGCGGTCGAGCACGCCCTTTACCACGGGCATCTTGGCCAAGCGCTCACGCGAGTCACCGGCGGCGTAGTAGATGGCCTTCTGATCCTCGGGCATGCCCTTGGCATACTCGGCCAGGGTAATCATCTTCTGCTCCTTGGCAGACCAGAACAGCAACAGGTCGGCGAGCTCATCGGCCTTCATGCCATAGCTCGAGTAGATGCCGTACTTAAGACCGCGGCCAAAGTTCTCAAAGAACTTCTCGTAGGCCTCGCGGTCGTTGTCACGCATATCCTCAAGGTCAGCGGTGATCTTCTTCTCCACGCGCTTGGCGATGGCCTTGAGCTGACGGTTCTGCTGCAGCGTCTCGCGCGAGATGTTGAGCGACACGTCGGCGGAATCCACGACGCCGCGGACAAAGTTGTAGTAGTCGGGCAGCAGGTCGTCGCACTTCTCCATAATCAGCACGTTGGAGCTGTAGAGCGCCAGGCCCTTCTCGTAATCCTTGCTGTACAGATCGAACGGCGCGCGGCCCGGCACAAACAACAGGGCGTCATACTCGAGCGTGCCCTCGGCATGGAAGCTGATGGTGCGCGCAGGATCGTCAAAGTCGTGGAACGTGGACTTGTAGAACTCGTCGTAGTCCTTCTGCTCAACGTCGGAGCTGCGCTTCTTCCAGATCGGTGTCATGGAGTTGACGGTTTCGAGCTCCTGGTAGTCCTCGTACTCGGGCTTGTAATCGTCGCCAGCATCCTCGGGCTTGGGTTTCTGGCGGCTCTTGGACACCATCATCTGGATCGGGTAGCGCACATAGTTGCTGTACTGCTGAATCAGGCTCTTGAGGCCCCACTCGGTCAGGAAGCGATCATAGGTCTCGGCCTCGCCGTCGGCATCGAGCTTCTCGTTCTCGCGCAGCGTCAGGATGACATCTGTACCGTGCTCGGCGCGCTCGCCGTCCTCGATGGTGTAGCCCTCAAGACCGTCGGATTCCCACACATGGGCGACATCCTCGCCATAGGCGCGGCTGACGACCTTCACATGGCTGGCGACCATAAAAGCCGAGTAGAAGCCCACGCCAAACTGACCGATAATGTCGACATCGGAGCCCTGCTGCTCGGCGTTCTCGGTCTTAAACTCCTCGGAGCCGGAGTGGGCGATGGTGCCCAGGTTGCGCTCGAGCTCCTCGGCGGTCATGCCGATACCGTTATCCGAAATCGTGATGGTGCGGGCATCCTTATCAAAGGAGACGCGAATGGCCAGGTCGCCTTGGTCGATCTTAACGCTCGGGTCCTGCAGGCTCTTAAAGTTGAGCTTGTCGACGGCATCGCTCGCGTTAGAGATAAGCTCGCGCAGGAAGATTTCCTTATTGGTGTAGATGGAGTTGATCATGAGGTCGAGCAGTTTTTTGCTCTCGGTCTTAAATTGACGCATGTGCAGTCCTTTCGCGCTACCCCCGCCCGCAAAAACGGCCCGGTCGCCCGAGCCGCATCGCAGACCTGCTATGTTCAGACTTAGATTTTATAACCCATTAGCGCGCATATATACATACGGAATCGAAAAACTGTATGTCTAAGCGCTCCGATGCACCAACTACCAAGGAGTGTCCCCAACCGCCGGCAGAAAAGGAACGTCCCTATCTGCCATCTACGCGCTTGGCCATCCAGGCATGAGGCTGGCCTTCATCCTCATAGTCCACCGGGGCAATCTGCGTGTAGCCCGCCTTGACATAGAGCGGTAGCACGTATTCCTGAGCATGCAGCTTAATGAGCTTGGCACCGGCATCACGCGCAGTGGCATCACTGGCCTCGACAATCTTGCTCGCCAGACCGCGACGGCGCATGCTCGGCAGCACGGCCACGCGCCCCATAATGTAGGTCTCCCCCGCCGCGACACCTTCGTCCAAGTCGCACGCCGGCGACACCGGAGCCTCTGCGTCAGCCGCGCGCTCAAGCTCTTCGGGAAACACGCGCGAGCAACCGGCAAGCTCGCCGTCTGCATAGAGCGTCGCATGAATGCAGTTCGGATCCTCGTCGATAGCGTCGAACTCATTCTCGTAGCCCTGCTCGTCCATAAAAACGACGCGGCGCACCAGCGCCGCGTCATCAAAGCATCCCGTCTTAAGTTGGATATCCATGGCTGCCCCTTCATTCAATGCGAACGTTAGGGACAGATTTTAGCGAAAATGGGCTCCGCGCACGCTAAACTTCGCGCGAGCCTTCGCCAGGCAGTCGTAATGACCCACGTTATGGGCATCGCTCGCGATGAAGCTGTACAGGTTCTGATCGAACAGGCGCTGTGCCGGCTTTTTCTCGCGACCAAAGCGACCGCCGGCAATAAAGTCCGCCGAAGCCTGCAGCTTGCAGCCCATATCGACCAGGCGCTCCGCCACGCTTACATCCTTTTGAACCGCACGATAGCGCTCAGGATGAGCGATGATCACCTGGTAGCCACGGCACTGCAAATCGTAAATCGTGTTCTCGTACTCTCTAAACGCATACGCATCGGCATGCGTCGAAAGCTCGAGCAGAAACTCGTTGGTCCCATCGAAATGCAAGTGCTCCGCGGCATCGATACCAAGCTCAACGAGCTTTCGATGGTTGACCTCGAAGCCCATCTGGAGCGGAAAACCGTCAGCGTTATCACGCAGCAGCTCAAAGGCATCCCACATCTTGTCGTAATCAAAATAGGGATCACGACAGTGCGGGGTGCAAACGATTCTGGTTACACCGGCCCGCTTGGCAGCCTCGAGCATCGCCAAGCTCTCATCGAGATCGGCGGCGCCGTCGTCTACACCCGGCAAGATATGGCAATGAATGTCACGCATAGGTCAGCCTTAATCAACTAAACGTTTGCTCGGTTGGTGAAGATGCCCTTTTTGGAAGTCCCCTGATCGTCGGAGCCCTTCTTCACCTTCTTACCGTCCTTGGTGTAGTAGGAGTAGTAGTACTCGCTGGTCTCGGTCTCGCAGTAGTTCATAACGGTACCGATGAGCTTGACCTTCTCGGACTTCTTAAGCTGACCGATAGCGTTGAGCGCCTCCTCGCGCTTGGTGAAATCCTCACGCACGACAAAAAGCGTGCCGTCGGTCAGGCTGGCAATCTCGGCAGCATCGATGAAGGTGCCTACCGGAGGAGCGTCGAAGATGACGTACTGGAACTTGGCAGACAGTGCCTTTACCAGCTTGGCAAAGCGATGAGAGACGATGATGTCGGCAGGATTGGGAATATGCGGCTCGGCATCGAGGAAGTAGAAGTTCTTCTGACCCGTCTCGACAATTGCCTGGTCAATGGAGATCTGCTCGGAAAGGACCGCATAGAGTCCGCCGCGCGAACGAACGCCGAGCATATCGGAAAGAGACCTGCGGCGCATATCGGCCTCGACCAGGAGCACGGACTTGCCGCTCGTGGCGATTGCCTGAGCAAGGTTAATGGAAACCGTAGACTTGCCCTCGTTGGGAATCGAGGAGGTAACGGTGATGGTACGAATGGGGTCGTCCACGCTCGCAAAGCGGATGTTGGCCAGAAGGGTCTTGGCGGCATTCTGTACAACGAGCTTATCGGTGTTCTTTGCCTTAGCCATGCCTATTTACCACCTTTCATAGCCGGAATTCGGCCAACAACGGGAATGCCCAGGAGCTCTTCTGCCTCTTCGGCACCGCGGATGCGGGTATTGAGCATGTCTGCCAAAACGACATAGGCAACTGCGATAAAGATACCGGCGAGGAACGCGACGGCAATATACAGCGTGCGCTTGGGGCCGCTGGGGGCTTCGGGGGTCTTGGCCTCGTCGATAACGTTGATGCTCTGGGCAGCGCCGACGTTCTGAGCGACCGTACTCACCGAGCTGGCCATGGCCTTTGCGACCTTAGCCGTCTCCTTGGCATCGGTGCCGGTAACCGAAAGCGTAATGACACGCGTGGTGGTCTCGGAGGAAACAGACACCTTGTAGTCATCCAGATCGGTGAGGCCCAGTTCATTGGCGGCGCCGCTCTTAACGCTATCGCTATCCAGCAGCGTGGCGATATCGTTGGAAAGCATCTGGCTCGCCGAGAGATCGTTGTAGCTCATCTGACCGCTATCGTCGGTCTTGGCGAGAATGTACATGCTCGTCGTCGCGGTATAGGTGTTGTCCATCGCAACGAAGGACACGATGCCCATGGCGATCGCGCAGACCACCGGAAGGGTGATGACCAGCTGAAGGTGCTTCTTCAGCAGCTGGAACAGTTCGAGAAGGGTCATGCAGCTTGCCTTTCATTTCCCCAGTTCGGATTGACAAAACTGTCCGTATGTTATCGCATCTTTTTACCGAGACCAAACTCTATACATAAGAAACAGGCTCTCCTGTAAAAATGTCGGAAGCAATCGTAAAATTGCACAACAACGCCGCACCAGAAAGTCCGATGCGGCGTCTACATCAATATCTATGTTGTATCGCTATGCGAATGGCTCGTCCTGCTGTATGGGAAACGTCACCGTAATGGTGGTTCCCACGCCCAACTCGCTCGACAGATCGAGCGTGGCGTGATGATACAGGGCCGCATGCTTGACAATGGCAAGCCCCAGACCGGTTCCGCCGCGTGCCTTGGACCTACTCTTGTCCACGCGATAGAACCGCTCAAATACCTTGCCCTGTTCTTCAGGCGCGATACCGATTCCCGTGTCGGCGACCGCGAGGAACGGATGGCCTTCGTCGTTGGTACCGCACTGCAGCGTAACCGTACCGCCGGGCCGATTGTAGCGGATGGCGTTGCTTGCCAGATTATAGATGAGCTCGTCAATCAAGCGCGACACGCCTTCGATGACCACAGGCTTGGTCTCATGACTTATCGTCACATTCGCCTGACGGGCGACCTGTTCAAGACGCTGCTCAACCGCGTAGATAGCACGCGAGAGCTCAATAGGCTCCGTGGACCCAATGGGCACCGCCTCGCCCTCAGTTGCACGCTCGGCCTCGTCCAAGTTAGACAGCGTAAGGATGTCGTTGACAAGCGCCGCCAAACGGCCCGCCTCACGATAGATGCGACCGCCAAAGTTGCGCAGGTCGTCCTCGCCCTCGACCATGCCGTTTGCGATGAGCTCAGCATAGCCCGAAATCGCCGTAAGCGGCGTCTTGAGCTCATGGGTGATATTCGCCGTGAACTCGCGGCGCATACGGTCGTTGTCCGCTAGCACCGCCATTTGGCGCTTGAGTTCCTGGCGCTGCGACTCGATACGCTCAAGCATGGGGACCATCTCGGCATAGGCGTGCTCATAGCTACGGCGTGGGTGGTCCAAATCCACCTCTTGCAACGGCGCGATGATGGCACGGGACTCGCGGCGCGCCATAAAAAACGAGAGTACCGCACCCGCTGCTGCGATAAGCAGCATCGGCGCCACCATCGACAGCAAAATCGCCGCAACGCCAGGCTGGGCCTGCGCCAAGCGGACAACCTGGCCGTTATCAAGGGCGACAGCGCGATACAGCATAATCTCGTCGAGCGTAGAGCTTGCGCGCTCCGCAGAACCCGAACCACTCTCAAAGGCCTCGATGACCTCGGGGCGATCGCCATGGTTGGGCAGTGTGGAAGGCGACGCCTCGTTGTCGTAGGCAACCGATCCATCCTTGTTAATCAGCGTGATGCGCAAGTCCTCGCGATCGAGGCTACGCAAGAACGGGATGGGCTCCTGCTGCTCGTCGAGGGCGGCAGCAATGAGCTCGGTTTCCTGCGCCAGGTTGGCACTCGTGGCATCCGCCAAGGTGTTTTGCACAAAGAACGCGCCCAGCACCGTAAACGCCACGATAACCGCCATGGCGCAGACAAAGATCGTCACAAAAACGCGGTGCGACAGCGTATGTTTTCCCTGGGGGGCGAAGACCACGGGTTACTCCTCCGATGCGGTGGCCGCGGTGTCGTCACCTTCGGCACCATCACCGGCAGAAGGCTCGGCCAAGCGGTAGCCCACGCCGCGCACGGTCTCGATGGCGCCGGCATGCTCGCCCAGTTTTTGGCGAAGCGTCTGCACGTGCACGTCAACGGTGCGCGAACCGCCGTCGAAGT
>ENA-OROU01002552-OROU01002552.1-human-gut-metagenome-genome-assembly--contig:-NODE-2552-length-12978-cov-1.985917_pt1 | contig 12978 bp, 13 predicted proteins | sample MGYA00242131_ERZ509054 | MGnify/ENA primary metagenome ERZ509054 (study PRJEB26280, sample SAMEA2338749) | human gut metagenome | biome: human gut; feature: human-associated habitat; material: faeces... | reverse complement strand
GTTGCAGCGCTTCGAGTTCTTCCTCAGCTTTCTGAGCTTTGATTTTCTGCACATCGATACCTGCGGCGGCTTCGTTCTCGCTTTTCAGCGTTGCGTTCCACTTGCCCTGCAACGTGCGCAAGTCATCGACTGCAAGCACCAGGTCAAGTCGAGCGAGCTCGTCGGCCAAGCCTTGGTATTGTTTGGCTCGCTGCGCCTTGCGAGCAAGCGGCTTCATCTGGCGCTCAACCTCGGCTGTAACGTCTTTCACGCGCGCGAGGCTCGCGTCCATATTCGCAAGTTTGCGCTCGGAGCGCTCTTTGCGCTGCTTATGTTTCAGAACGCCCGCAGCTTCTTCAATAAGCGTGCGGCGGTCTTCGGGCTTGCTTGCGAGAATAGCATCGAGCTTGCCTTGGCTGATGATGGAATGCGCGCCCGTGCCAAGACCGGTGTCGTGCAGGATGTCCATGAAGTCCATGCGGCGGGCGGGCGCGCCATTGATCAGATATTCGCTTTCGCCGGAACGATACATGCGGCGAGTAAGCGATACCTCGTTGAAATCGACGGGCAACGTGCCGTCGGAGTTGTCGAGCACGAGTTCGACTTCGGCGACGCCAACGCTTTTGCGGGCCGAAGAGCCCGCAAAAATAACGTCTTCCATGGCCTGGCCACGCAAATTCTTTGCATTCCGCTCGCCAAGCACCCACAGCACGGAGTCAGAGATATTCGATTTTCCCGAACCGTTCGGACCGACGATTGCCGTGATGCCCGGTTCGAGCGAAATCACGGAACGGTCGGCGAACGACTTAAACCCTTTCAGGATCAGGGATTTCAGATGCATGTATGCCTACTCCTGGCTATGCTTCGCAGCTGCCTTCGCACGCTTTTCCTGCTCGCGCTTCTCGCGCTTCGCACGCTTTTCCTGCTCGCGCGCCGCCTTGGCTTCCGCCTTCGCGGCTTGTTTGGAGTTCATTTCGTCAAGCGCGGTTTTCGCCGCCTGGCTCTCGGCTTCCTTCTTCGTGCGGCCCATGCCCGAAGCAAGCGCCTTCATGCCCGCGAATACCTGCGACACGAAGGTGCGATCGTGCGGCGGGCCCTGAGTCTCGATAAGCTTGTAGGTCGGCGTGATGCCCTCTTCCTGCAGCTTTTCCTGCAAGGCGCTCTTCGGGTTTTCGGGCTCCTTCGCCATATCGATGCTCATGCGCGGAATAAGCGTGCGTTCGATGAAGAGCTGCGCGCCTTCGATGCCGGCATCGAGGTACAGAGCCGCGACAACGGCTTCGTACACGTTTTCAAGCGCCGAGTGCAAGCCGCGACGGCCCGTGCCACGTTCGGAAGAGCCGAATACGATGATATCGGCGAAGCCAAGCTTTTCAGCGACGTCAGAAAGGCTCGCGCCAGAAACGAGCGCCACCTTGATGCGCGTAAGGCCGCCTTCATCGATTTCGTGATAGGTGTGGCACGCCTCGCTCGCCACCACGGCGCCCAAAATGGAATCGCCAAGGAATTCAAGGCGCTCATACGAGAACTTGACCGGCTTGCCCTCGGTTGCGGAAGGATGCGTGATTGCCGCAAGCAGAATTTCGGGGTTTTTGAACTCGTAGCCCAAAATCTTCTGGGCGAGCTCAACCTTCCGTTTCTGCTCTTCGGTATGGTTTTCGGTAAATGTCATCGGGACACCGCCTGGGAAATAAGCCCGCACACATCTTCGCGCACGACCTTGCTGGATGCATGGATGCCGTTCTTAATAGCATCGGCATTGCTTGAGCCATGGCCCACAATGCAGGCTCCCTTGACGCCGAGCAGCGGCGCACCGCCGAATTTGTCAGGGTTGATGCTATTAGCGAGCTTGGAAAGCTTGCCCTTGATGGCAAGCGCGCCAAGCTTCGTGGCGAGGTTCGAAAGGAAGACCTTCTTCACCGACTTGAACAGGGTTTTCGAAGTGCCTTCGATGGTCTTGAGCACGACATTGCCCGTGAAGCCGTCAGTGATGACGACGTCGTAATTCGCGGCGATAATATCGCGGCCCTCGCAGTTGCCCACGAAGTTCGGCACCTTTTCCTTAAGCTGCGCAAATGCGGCCTGCGCGAATTGGGAGCCCTTCGTGTCTTCTTCGCCAATGTTGAGCAATGCGCACTTCGGGCTTTTAATGCCAACGATTTTCTCGGCATAAATGGAGGCCATCTGGGCGAATTGAGCAAGATATTCGGGCTTGCAATCGGCATTCGCTCCGATATCCGCCATAACGACCGGCGCCACAGGAGACGGGATTACGCTGCACAAGCAGGGGCGAGAAACGCCTTTGATGCGACCAATGCCGAGCGTGGCACCCGCCAAGCATGCGCCTGTAGAACCAGCGGAAAAGAAGCCTTGCGCCTTCCCTTCTTTCACCAGCTTGCAGCCGATCACGATGGAGGAATCTTTCTTTTTGCGCACCGCTTCGGCAGGATGTTCGGCCATGCCAATGACCTCGGTCGCGACTGCGGCGGTGCAGCGGTTGTGCGTGCTTGCGAACGGCTCCACGACATCGGCGGGACCAACGAGCACGACCTGCAGGTTCTCGTCTTCGGCGAGAGCGGCGGCAACACCATCGAGCACAACGGAAGGCGCATTATCGCCACCCATGGCATCGACTGCGATGGTAACGTTTTCGGTTAAGGGCATCGATGAACCCCTTTCGTCATTGTGGTAACAAACGCGAAAATACGACAGCCCTGTTTCGAAAACGACTTACAATAAAAGGCTGCGCTTCGCATTGAAAAAGTCCTAGAAACACGAATGCCGACCCAAAACTGAGTCGGCATATTGACCGTGCATGTACTATCGAGCGAGATTACTCGGTCTCGACAACCTCGCGACCCTTGTAGTAGCCGCAGTTGCCGCACACGCGGTGGGGCAACTTGACCTCGCCGCACTGCGGGCACACAGAGCGAGAGGGCATAGCGCAAACGTCATTGGCGCTGCGACGGGAGTGGGTACGAGCACGACCGGTTTTTTGCTTAGGCACTGCCATGGTTGTCACTTCTCCTTATCGATCTCGGCCGACCTTCAGCCGAAACGCTTCAAATGTTTGAATTCAGACGAAAGCAGATGATAGCAAAGCATCACGGTGCATGCAAGCATAAAACACCACTTAGCATGGAATTTTGATGCGGCAAGCCCAGATGGACCCAACTGCTTTCTGCACGGCAGTAAAGTATACGTCAGAAACTAAAGGCGCAAGGGCACACACGAGCATTCCACACCTAAGGCGCATATCGAAAGGGGTCTCACGTGGCGGACAACCAACATTCATGCGAAATCGCACCAGGCATTTTCCTTATCAAGGTGCCCCTGCCCGAAAACCCACTCAAGCAGCTGAATTCCTACTTAATCCTCGATGAAGACCGTCCCGCGCTCGTGGACGTCGGCTTCAACCGCATAGAGTGCGAGCAGGTATTGCGCCGAGCCCTCGATGATTTTGGCCTCGATTTCCAAGACATCGATGTGCTTGCGACACACAGCCACCCCGATCACGTGGGCAACCTCGATCGCATTTGGCGTCCGAGTATGCGCGTATACGCCCATATGCATTCATTCGAAGAGCCGCGCATCATGAATAAGCTGCAGAGCAGCACGTTTTTGCCCATCGTCGATGCGGTGACCCTGTGCGCCGAATCGCAACGCCAGCCCTCGCGCGTATTCTCGACCGACCTTTCCGCCGTGAAGGGCGACTACCCCGTGACCTATCTGAAAGATGGCGACATCTTCCGCCGCGGAAGCTACCGCTTCCAAGTCATCGAAACACCTGGCCACCACATGACGCATATCTGCCTCTATGACGAAGCATTGAAAATCATGCTCACGGGCGACCATGTGCTCGAGCGCATCACCCCGAACATCTCGTCATTCATGCTCGAGACCGACGAGCTCGGCGACTTCCTTGCGAGTTTGCGGAAGGTACGCGACTACGACGTGAAATTGGCGCTCCCCGGCCATGGAGAGCCCTTCAGCGGGCTTGCGCGACGCGTAGACGAGCTCATCGCCCACCACGAGGCACGCCTTACCGAAATGGAAGACCTTGTGCGCGCCGGCCATCACGACATCATCGACATCACGAGCAACGCGAGCTGGAAATACCCCAATTGGGAAAGCTGGGCAATGGAGCAGAAGTTCTTCTCACTCGGCGAAACGCTCGCCCATCTCGTGCATGCCGTGCATTGTGGAACGATTCGCATGATCATCGAAGGCGAAGTCGTCGAATTTTATCTCGCGGAATAGCGAGGAGGTTTCATTTCGCTATACGCGAACAAGCTTGGTCACGGCGGTTCTGCCTTGCGGCGGCTTCCCCAAGAGCCGTCTGAGTTCATGCATGCTTTTATTCAAAAGCTAAACGAAGCCAGGCGAGCGCATAGTGAGCGCAGCGAACGGTAGCGAGCCGTGGCCTTGGGGAAGCCGCCGCAAGGCAGAACCGCTCGCCCAAATATCCAACAAAGGCGCATATGAAAAAGGACGCTTACGCGTCCTTTTTTCTATTCGAACTTGAAATTCTTAAGCGCGGCGAATTGACTCGGCTTGCCGGAATCGGTTCGCACGACATCGTCTTCGACAGGCTTGCAGCCGCAAGGGCCGTCGTTGAGGTTCGCGCCGCATTGCGGGCACAAACCCTTGCAGTCTTCAGCACACAACGGCACATAGGGCAAATCGACCAGCACGGCAGCCCTAAGGATAGGCTCGAAATCGAGCTGGTTGCTCTCGGGAAGATAGTCGAACTCGTCTTCATCCATATCTTCGGGCGCTTCCGATTCGCCCGGAATAATAAGATACGCCTCAAGCTCACCATTCACATCGTATTCGACTTCGTCGAGGCAGCGAGAGCATTCGGTCGCAACAACGCCGGTGATGGAGCCCGTAACAAGCAAGGCGCCGCCAACATTGCTCACAAAAGCGTTCCACTGCATGGTGCCAACCGTTTTGTAATGGTCGGGGCCGAAGTCAAACTCGCCCATGTCATAGGTTCCCTCGAAAGAAGAGCTCTCCGCCGGGGCGAAGAGCTCTGCAGGAACGTCTATGACCAGCGGATTATTATCCACGGTCGCAGCCATTAGCGGCCGATTCCCTGGTTGTTCAAGCGATCGCGGCAACGGCGAACGCTCGTGATAAGCGTATCGAGACTCTGCTCGACGTGGCCAAACACCTCGTCAGCGTAGTCTTCGGCGCCAGCGCGCGTCTGACGCTCGAGCTCGCGGGCGTCGGCCATGATGGTGTCGGCCTGCTGTTGCGCGATGCGCACGATTTCCTGCTCGCTGGCAATCGTCATAGCCTGGCTGCGAGCGTCTTCGATAAGGCGAGAGCTCTCGGCTTCCGCATCGTCGAGGAGGCTCTGACGCTCACGAACGATTTGGCGCGCCTGCGCGAATTCGCCCGGGAACGTATCGCGGATTTCATCCATAATCTCAAAAGCCGCGGTGATGTCGACTTGGCGAAGATTGTTCTTGCCGAACACCGGTTTCGAATCCTCAAGAAGGATAGAGAGTTCCTCAATGAGACCGAGAACTCCTGTTTCGTCCATTGCATCCCTTTCATGCCTGCTGCGAATATGCTGCATTTCAATACACTGCGGAAGGCCGCAGGTTGCTTTCATTGCAATCGATAAGATACTTGGCACCTTATCGCAAGTCAAACTATTCTAGCATGAAAAACGAGCGCGCAAGGCTTTCTCCACACCAGGCGTCACAAGCTCAGAAATATTGCCATGGAACGAAGCGATTTCGCGCACGATAGAGCTCGACAGGTACATATATTGCGGCGGAGACATGATGAACACGGTCTCAATCGAATCATTCAAGCGATAATTCGCCGCGGTCATTTGGAATTCGTATTCGAAATCGGTAATGGCGCGCAGGCCTTTCACGACGAACTTGCAGTCGATTTCCTCGGCGAAATGCACGAGCAAGTCGTCAAAGCCCACAACCGAGACGTTGTCCAGGTGGGCCGTGGCTTCATTCGCGAGCGCAACGCGCTCTTCGAGCGTGAACAAGGGGCGCTTTTTGTCGCTTTTCGCAACGCCAACAATAACCTCGTCAAACATCTGAGATGCGCGGGCAATGACGTCGATGTGCCCATTGGTAATAGGGTCGAATGTACCCGGAACCAACGCTCTTCTCACGATAATCCTCCTTATATGGGAAACGCATTCCCTTCCACTGCGTTATTCCGCAGGCTCAGCGTCTTCCTGAAACGAAAACAGCACGAAGCCAACCTTGGACTTGCCAAAGATTTTGTTCGCATGAATCTCAACGGACTCGCCCGTTTGCTCGATGAAACCCGCTACGTCAACCTTCGAATGGTGTTCGTAGGTTATCACTGCATCGGGCGCGAGCATACCACGCTCACGCAACGTTTGGACGAACGCCCACACTTCTTCGGTAGGATACGCGTACGGAGGATCCAAAATCACGATGTCGAAAGGCGCACCGTACACGGGCGGCGTGGCAAGCACATCGGCCTGGCGAACGCGAGCGCGCTCCTGCGAAAGCTTCAACATATCGACATTGGAGCGCAATGCTTTGAGAGCAGCCTTGTCGCGTTCGAAAAACACCGCCGATTCGGCACCGCGCGAGAGACATTCGATGCCAAGGGCGCCGCTGCCCGCAAAGGCATCGAGCACATGCGCGCCCTCGAGCGAGCCATAGGCCGAAATGAGCGAGCTTATGAACGATTCCTTCACGCGATCGGTAGTCGGTCGCGTATCCATTCCCGTGGGGGCTTTAAGGTTTCTGCCCTTGAAATCTCCTGCGATAACCCTCATCGCACGCCTCCTTTTTTCGCTATGTGCGTCTTACGCTGCGCTTCAGCGGAAAACATCGCATCCACTTCGCGCAGATAAAGCTTTGATTCAAGCGTATTCGCACGAACCTGAGTTTCCATATATTCACGCGCGTCGGCGTGAGCGGCCTCGATTACAGCTCCGTCGCGAACCACGTTCACGAGCTTGAGCACCGAGGCGCCATGTTGACGATTGCCTAAAATATCGCCTTCGCGGCGAAGTGACAAGTCATATTCGGCGAGCTTGAAGCCATCTTCGGTTTTCTCCATAGCCGATAGGCGTTCGCATGCCGCCTTATCGCCCGTGGCTGAAATCAAACACATGAAACCGGGTTTTTCACCGCGGCCCACGCGTCCACGCAGCTGATGAAGCTGAGAAAGGCCGAATTTATCAGCGTCTTCCACAATCATCACCGTTGCATTGGGAACGTCAACGCCAACCTCGATGACCGTCGTGCTCACAAGCACATCGATCTCGCCTGCACGGAAGCGTTCCATGACCTCGCACTTCGCCGCCGCCTTCATGCGACCGTGCAAAAGCCCCACCCTATACGCCGAAAATGTTTTCGCTTGCAGGAATTTCGCCTGAGCCTCGGCCGCCTTCGAATCATCGCCCGAGAAATCGTCGAACGAATCGATATACACCGGCTCGCCCTGCTCTCCGGCGGTTCCAGAATAGCCGAAACGCGAGCGCTCTTTAGGGCGCGGCCCAGAAGCTTGCGCAGCCGCGCCGCCCTGGGAGCCGACCAAGGGGCACACGATATAAGCTTGCTCTCCCCTTTTACATGCCTCAAGCGCCACGTCGTAAGCGCGGCCACGCTCGCGAAAACCATACACCTTCGTCGTGCGTGGCGGGCGCTCGAAGGGAATCTCGCGCAAATACGACTGCGTCATAGAGCCATACAGCGCCAGGGCGAGCGTGCGAGGAATGGGCGTCGCGGTCATTTCGAGCACATCGCACGCCGCACCCTTCGCCATAAGGGCTTCACGCTGGTCAACGCCGAAACGTTGCTCCTCGTCAATAATCACGAGCCCGCAATTGCGGCACACCACATCATCCACAAGCAGCGCATGCGTGCCAAAGCACACCGAAATCGAGCCCGAGGCCAAACCTTCGAGAATCGTCTCGCGTTCTGAAGCGGGCGTCGAGCCTGTAAGCTTCGACCAGGTCACGCCCGATTTTTCGAGAAGGGGTCCCAAGCCTTGCGCATATTGGTCGACGAGCACCTCGGTGGGGCCCATCATGAGGGCCTGCTCACCAGAATCGGCCGCCATAACGAGCGCAAACGCCGCAACCATGGTTTTGCCCGTACCCACATCGCCCAAAAGCATATGGCGCATGCGCTCGGGGGCCACCATGCGCTGCGAGATATCGGCAACCGCACGCTGTTGGTCGCCCGTCAAAGAGAAGGGCAAATGTTCCTCAAACGCCCTGCGGGCTGGGCCGTCAACGACGTGCGTGCGCGGCGAAGCATCACCGAGTTCCGCCTGCGCCTGCTGCATCAAATGCATTTCAAGCGCAAGCACTTCCTCATACACCAAACGACGGCGTGCCTGGGCTTGCTCGGCCATATCGACGGGGAAATGAATCGCGCGCAATGCTTCCGCACGCGGCATAAGGCGATACTTCGCGCGAAGCGAAGCGGGCAGCGGATCGTACACGCGCCCGAGCTGAGAGAGCGCCCCACGCACGATGCGACGCATCTGGCCTTGCGGCACCTTCTCGGATGCGGCATGCACAGGAATCACCTGACCAGTGACTTTTTCGACGTTGTCGCCATCGACCTTATCGAGGAAAGGCATGGTCATGCGCAAGAAACCGTAGTTGAACTCAACTTTGCCCGCAACGCTTACACGCATGCCGGGGGTAAGCGTTTTCACAAGCCAGGGCTGCTTGAAAAACGTGACGATAAGCGTACCCGTGCCATCGACGAGCGTGACTTCCACCAAATCGAACTTCGGCTTGGGGCGCTTAAGAACGGCCTCATGCACCGTAGCGACAATGGTGGCATTTTCACCAATGCGCGCCTGTCCGATGGAGCAGATATTCGACATATCAAGGTAGCGCTTGGGGTAATGCGCGAGCACGTCGCGAATCGTCGAAACCCCAAAACGCGACAAAGCCGCCGCCCTGCCCGACGAAACGCCCGGAATGGAAGTCACGGGCGCGTCAAGAGCCAGGGTGGCGGCCAAGCGGTCAGACATGATGCAGTTGTTGCACTACTCGAGCGAGAACACGACGGGGTAAAGCGCCTGTTCGCCGCGGTGCGGATCAATCTCAAGGTCTTCGTAGGCCTCTTCGATGCAAGCGACCAGCGCCTCAAGGTCTTCGTCGCTGAAATCTTCGCCAGCAAGAATGGTCATGGTATCGGCGTCGTCGGCCTCCATGGTTTCAAGCAACGCGAGCACAACGTCGGAGACGTCGGAGCCAACGGCCTCAATGGAGCCATCGGCAATGCCAATGACGTCGCCATCTTTGATGGGATTGCCGTGGGCGTCTTTCGAGTCTTTGATGGCATGGGTGACTTCGCCGGTTTTAACCTCGGCGAAAGCCTCCGTCATGGCTTCGACGTTTTCTTCGAGCGAAGCTTCGCCATCGAAGCCGAACATCGCAGAAAACGCCTGCGGCACGCTCGTGGTGGCAACGACTGCGCACGGCTTCTCGGAAACCTCGACACAGGCCTGAGCGGCCATGATGATATTCTTGTTGTTGGGCAGAATAACGACCGAGTCGGCGTTGACCTTGTTGACGGCAGCAAGGATGTCGGCCGTAGACGGGTTCATGGTTTGACCGCCGGAAATAACGACATCGACACCGAGGGATTCGAGAATCTTGGCCGTGCCAGAGCCGGGAGCCACAGCAACGACGCCAAGCGGCTTGTGCTCTGCCTCGAGCTGCGCCTCGATTTTCTCGTTGCGCTCGTCGCTTTGCAGCTTCATGTTGTGGACATGCACTTCAGAGATCTGGCAATCGTGCGTAAGGAACCAGCCCAGAACCTGGTCGGGGCGGTTGGAATGCACGTGCACCTTGAAGTTGGGGTGCATGCCGACCATGAGGTCGCAGTCGCCCATGGTAGGCAGGAAGTCTTTCGCAGCATCAACGTCAATCGTGTTGGAATGCACGAGGAATTCGGTGCAGTAACGGAACGCGGAATCGACATCCCAGTCGTCAATCTGCTCGATTTCCGCCTTCGGAGCAGGACGAGACATCGCGAGCGCGTCGCCAGCGAAGCCCTCCTTGCCCGTGAGGGTTGCGGCGAACGCGTCGATGAGAATAGCCAGGCCAAAGCCGCCAGCGTCGACGACACCGTTCTCTTTCAGCACAGGCAGAAACTCGGGCGTGCGCTGCACCGATTCATATGCGCCGTTCACGATGAAGTCGAGTGCCTCTTCGGTGCTGAGCTTCTTCTTGCGAGCCTTCTTCGCGGCGGCCGCGGTATCTTTGATTACGGTAAGAATGGTGCCCTCAACCGGTTTGCGCACGGCCTGGAACGCCACTTCGGTCGCGCGGGCGAAGCAAGAATCGAGAGACGCGGTGGTAATGCCCTCTTCTTCGAAGCCCTCAAATCCCTCGCACAAGCCGCGCAGAATCTGCGACGTAATAACGCCGGAATTGCCGCGGGCGCCCATGAGCGCACCCGTGGTGATGGTCTTGCGAATTTCCGCACTCGAAGCGCCAATCGGAAGCTTCGCAAGGTTGTCGACGACCATTTGCATGGTGAGCGACATGTTCGTGCCGGTGTCGCCATCGGGCACGGGGAACACATTGAGGCGGTTGACCTCGTCTTTGCGGTCGGAAAGCGCTTTTTGGGCAGCAGCGATCGCGTTCAGAACTTCATGCGTAGAATAGTTGCTCATATTAGGTGGTGTCTCCTCGATGACCTTTAGCAAAGCTCGCTATTTGCGAACTTTGATGCCCTGAACGTGCACTTCAATGCCATCGAGCGGCACCTGCGCAAACTCATTGAGCACATAGGTAACGTTGTCGATAAGGTTCTGCGAAACGACGGTGATGTTGGTGCCGTCTTCGATAACCACATACAAATCGACGTGAATGCCAGCCTCGCGGGGCGTCACGATAACGCCGCGGCGCAGGCGGTTGGCGGGAAGAATCTTCGCGATGCCGTCTTGCAAAGAAGGCGCTGCCATGCCAACGACGCCGTAGCAGCCGAGGGCGGCGGTACCAGCGAGGTCGGCCAGCACGTCGTTAGATACGTGAAGATTGCCGGAAATCTTTTGCGTCATGAAATCGTCCTTTCCCACGACTGCGAGACAAACGTTAAGTATACCCGTTTCAGCGCAGGCGCGGTGATACTTTGATACTCAAAGTACTCTTGCACACAAAAAAGCCCGCAGAAGCGGGCTTTTGCGTTTGTGCAGTTGTCGCGCTTTAGCCGCGGACGACCTTGCCGGCCTTCATGCAAGAAGTGCAGACATTCATCTTGCGGGACTTGCCGTCAACGACGACGGAAACCTTCTGAATGTTCGGATGGAAGGTACGATTGGTTACGCGGTGGGAGTGGCTGATGCTGCGACCGGCCACGGGGTGCTTACCGCAAATTTCACAAACCTGGGACATTTCTCTCACTCCATTACTTCAGATAATCTCTGATTACAGGCAAAAAAGCTTGATTACTATAACACACGATTAGAGGTCACACAAGAAAAGTTATGACTTCTTGTGTTCTGTGTCGAAAACGTGAACGGCAACCTACAAACGGTTTCCGATTCGCATCCGATCGGCTCGCGCTCGCGAGCAAAAACCAGGCCCGCACGAACGAGGATGCATCCCTGATGTTTTGAAACCCGGGAACCTGTTAAACGCTACGAGCATTTAACAGGTTCCGATAGCAAAAAAGCCAAGGTTGAAGGCCATGCAACGAACGCCTAGCCGCGATACTTCTTATCGACGACCATAAGGCGGCCGCAACTCGGGCATACCGAAAGCGGAGACTCGGCACGAAGCCCCAACACGCGACTGTGGTCGAACGTCGTGCGGCATACCGTGCAAGCATTTTCGTTCAAGGCGGAAAGCGCCACCCCGCCCTTCGCCTTCGCAATGCGCTCGTAAGTCGCAAGCAGTTTTGAGTCGTTGACGAATGCAACCATGCGATCGCGTTCAGGCTTGAACTGGTTCACCCTCGCCAGAATCTCACCGCCCTTCGCGCGGTATTCGGCGATGAGCTTTTCCTCTTTCGCACACAGCGAAACCTCAATGGTGTCGATTTCGCCCTCGAGTTTCTCCATTTGAGCGAGCTTTTCTTTGTAGCCGGCGATTTCATCGACGAGTGTGTCGCGACGCTTTTGGTAGCCCGAAAGCTCCTTGCTGTGCAGCGTAATGGAGCGGTAGTCACCCGCCGTATCGATAAGGTCTTGCGCCACCTTTGATTTGCGCGCCAAATCGGCATCTTCGCCCTCGGCGTGCGCAAGCTGAGTTTGCGTATCTTTATGCATGCCCACAATGGTGCGGCGTTTTTCGGCTAGCGCCGCCTTCTTATGGCGCACGTCGAGAATCGCCATTTTCTGGGGAAGCTCGTCGAGTTGCTTGTTCAGTCGCGCGCATTCCGAATCGATCGTCTGAAGCTTCAACAGCGCCGCGATTTGCTCTTGGGTTACCTGCACTAGACCCTCCTCGTTTCGGGATGCTGCCACGCATCGTTTTGATCGAGCAACGTTATCTTCTCACGTGCAACGCCCACGTGAGCGCACGATTCGGCGAGAATTCGCGCAAAAGGCAATTCCGACACATCGTGGCCAAGCTCAATGATGCACAGGCCCTGCTGCGACGCCTCAAGCGCGGCATGGTATTTCACTTCGCCGCACACAAGCACGTCAATCCCGCGCTTCACGCACTCGGAAGCCGCATCGCCGGCGCCGCCCGTCCACGTGCATACCGTGGAAAGAGACGTATCCATGGCGCCCCACACGCGCGGTGCCCGACCGAACACCGCCATGCAACGAGCCGATAGGTCGCCGAGCGTGAGGCCCTCGCTGGCATCGACGGCACAGATTTGACCATAGCCGAGCGATTCGTCGCGAGCAAGCGGCTCAAGCACAGTCGAGGGCTTCAAGCGCAGCATGCCCGGTAGCATAGATTGCGCAGGCGCACTCACATCGAGCGCCGTGTGCCAATTCGCAAGCGCCACACCCAAGCGCGCCGCTTCGAACACCACTGAACCCGGCACGCAGGCA
>ENA-OROU01002539-OROU01002539.1-human-gut-metagenome-genome-assembly--contig:-NODE-2539-length-13040-cov-7.277628_pt1 | contig 13040 bp, 11 predicted proteins | sample MGYA00242131_ERZ509054 | MGnify/ENA primary metagenome ERZ509054 (study PRJEB26280, sample SAMEA2338749) | human gut metagenome | biome: human gut; feature: human-associated habitat; material: faeces... | reverse complement strand
AAAAGAGAAAAATACAGCTGATAACGGGTGTAGATTGTATCGCTCCATTTATACCGTTTTTGTTCATGGAATATGTGATTGTTCCGGGGCGAAAGGGTACTGTAATGAAACGGATCATAACCTTTGATAAAAAAGTCTTGTAAAATCTCAAGTGAAAAGTCAGAAAAACTCAAGAATCAAAAATTATTATGGCTCTATGGGTTTTTCTTCCCTGTTTTCAATTAATGTATGTGCATTTTCTAAGAGAATCTTCCGTTCTTTCTGAGTACATTGTTTGAGAAGGCGGAGAAGTTGTTGGTATGTATCATTGGAAGAGTCTGAATCAGGATAAATAAATTTATCAGCAGAAAGATTTAAAATGCGAATAATTCCAATGAATAATCTTAAACTGGGAGTATTTTTGCCACGCTCAATATTGCCCAGATAGGATAAGTTACAATCTAATTTTTCAGCAAGCTGTTCTTGAGTAATATTTTTATCTAAACGTCCATTTCGGATGAACATGCCCAATTTTTTATTCGAAAAACTCATGTGTGCTATTCACCTCCATTGAATCTAGTGTAATCAACTTTTGGGATTAATATTGGATTTTTTAAAGGATGATAAGGAAAGAGATAGAAATATATTGTCATTGGCTGAAAAATTAATAGATATCTTAGGGAAATATTCCATGAATTCGACTATTCTTACAATAAATAGGTTCCAAATCATTGCCCGTAAAAGGGAGTTAGAGCTTGAAGAAAGGAAAACACTGGCACAGATTAAATATTCTGAGAATATATTTGCGAGGTGCTGTGCATGTATTTTGCTGAAACAGTTTGATGAATTTGATATACATATGCAGCAATTATCTGCAACAGAAAAAGAAGAATTTTATAGTTGGCCGATAGCTTCTTTATTACCAAATGTAGAAAAAATGAATAATACAGAAATTAGTGCGGAAGATTCTAAAAAGGATCTTCCATTTTTATTGGGAAATAAGCAGTACAGAAATATGTAGCCTCTATACCAAAAACTATTTTGCCAATTTTTGTATGATTAACTCGACTTATTATTTATTTGTCGTATAATGAGAGTATAAAAATTATAAGGAGTAATGGTCGTGGGTAGAGGTAATGATGCAATACCAACATGGAGTGGATTTAATTATCAAGGAAAAATGATGCTATTGTATGTCCTAGAGTTAATAAATCAAATAGCCAAAGATAAAAACAAAGATATAGACGCCTATTCTGTTGAATTAGAAAAAACAGAAGATTTTTGTATTATTTGCGATTCAGAATATAAATCATTTCATCAGGTTAAGGCATATTTGTCTAAAGATAAATGGAACAGTTATAGCAAAGCAATGGACAAATTGTTGAAACATCGGGTTGAATCAAATAATCCAACAGCAAAATGTTATCTTACAGTTGCAAAGGAGATAAAAGATTGGGATGATGCATCTAATACATACAATGTAAGTGTTGAATTATATAAAAGGGCATCAAAAGTAGTTGGTGTATGTGATGTGAGAAATGAAATAGATACGGAAATCTTAGTATATTTGAAAAGTAAAGGCTATTCTGATAAGGCAGAAGAAATTGTATATGGGGAACTATGTTTGTTTTTAGATGATAGCATCGCAAGGATGCACAAGCAGGGCTCTAAAAAAAGAAAATATATAATAAAATTTTCAGATATCGTAGGAATTATGGAGTCTGCTATCGATAAAGAAGATGTGCGAAAAGAATATTTTTTGAAAGAGAAAATTTACGAATATGTTATGCAGAATATTGAAAAGGCTTTAAATAATTTATGTCAAGATGAATGTGATACTTCTTTAGAAAATTGTAATAGAATATGTGCTGCTAAATGTGGATATGAAAAAATGACTGAAATTGTTGATTATGGTCAGTTTTGTAAATTACTCAATCCGGGTAAAGTAGATGAGTGGGATAACGAATTGAACTTAGTAGAAAATCTTTCGGTTGATAAAATTCAAAGTGAAATTTATGAATTACTGTATAGAAGCGATACTCCAGAAAAAGTTATGGGAGATAATTGTGGAATATATTTACAATCAAAGTATTCACAAGCGCCAAGCAAACAGGTCATACCTACGTTTTTAGATCTTACACGTGGTGCCAGGAAAGAACGGGCGTTACAGAGTATTTTCCAAAATGTTATTAATAATACAGACATTATTGATATATTGGCAGGAAATAGTATTACGGTTATTCCGGGAAGCTATTCAGGAACTTTATCCCAAGCACAAATTACATCTGGATGGAAAAATAGCTCTCCAAATAAAGTAGGCGAATATTATAGAGATATAGAATTGATTTCTGCTCAGGAATTGAAGGAAAAATTTGAACAAAATGGAGGTAATCATGATTAATACTATATTGGATATAATCCGTTTATTAAATGATGGAAATATTGTACCGATGCAAAAAGATGAAGATACAAAGATTGATTTGTATAATAAAAAAGTGCAATTGTTTATGGATGCATCTGGAGAAGAAAGCAAGTATTACTATTTTTCGGAACTTGAGATAGATGATGAAAATCAGGATAATTTAGCAGCGATTGAAGATGTAGCATTAAATAGTGACGCATACACAGTCATAGAAAAACCGACACCAAGCGATTCTTACATGATATTGTTCTGGAAAGTGGAGTGTATAGAGGAAAGAATGTATCCAGATATTATAAAAATTGAAGAAAATGAATTCTTTTATAAAAAATATGTGTTCTATTATACAGAAAAAGAACTGCAATGTTTCGAAAAATGGTGTAGGTCATTGAAAACTAATGGGAAACCGATGCTTGATACAGTATTAGAAGCTGTACAGTTCTTGAACGATGAATCGGAACAGGTACAATTTTTGACGCGTTTATTAAGTAAAGTTCCATTTTTTAATCCAATCTTTCCAAAGGCAGTCATGAATGACTTTGATGAAATGGTAAAACAAAAGATAGATGGAATACGGAAACAAAAACAGAATGTTGAAATGCTAAATGATATGTTTATAAGATCAATAGAAGAAGCATCTTTTAATGTAGAAGTATTGTCCGATATGATATATCAAAAATTATTGGGGGAGTAATTGGATGGGGTACACATTTAAGAGCCTATGTATTAGAAATTTTAAGTATATTACAAATAATAAACCTTTAAAATTTGATTTTATGAATAGTAATATTGTGATTTTAGATGGTCAAAATGGATATGGTAAAACTACATTATTTGATGCTATTGAAGTTTTGGTGACTGGGAAAATAAAGCATTTTAACCCTAGTTTACAAAATAGGAAGACGGAAACATTAGGAACACTGGCAAATGATGTAAATAAGGATATAGTTATTTCGGCAATTTTATCATCTGATTTTTCAGATGAAATACATGTAGAAAGAAAACTTTTATGTAAAAATGAATTTCAGAGTATTATCACACTTAATAGTCAAGAAATTAGTCAAGAAGAATTGTATGATAAATTTCATTTGAGTTCCAATATGTTTGATATAGGGACATATATTTCTCAAAGTGAATCTTTGGACTTTTTACAAAATAAGTATAAAAATAGAAAAGATTCTGTATCTTCTCTTTTAGATGACACCGAGATAACTGATAAAATTCAAATGCTGAAATCGGTTCAAGAACATATTTTTGGAAGAGTAGAAAAAGAAATTAGGGATAAAGAAAAACAAATAGATGTAGTAAGTCAAAGAGTAAATGAGATAAAACGTCAGACAGATCACATTGTTATGAATGCAGAACTGCCAGGGGAAAATATACGATTATTTGACGAAGTTGAATATGAATTTGATGTCATAAAATTAGACCAGGGAGTTACATATGAGACCGTTATTCAGCAGCTTAAACAAATTGAAGGGTTTATAGAAAACTATGAAGAATACCTTCGATATAAAGATAATGCTATCATAAGGGAATTGAAAGCATCACCGAAACGGTTATATATGGCATTGTTTTATCGACAGGAGATTGAATTACTTAATAAAAAAGGAAGTCTCATAAAAGAGTTAAATAAGAGCAAAGAATTATTGACGAATTATAGCAATAATGTCTGGTCAGTAGATGAAACATTGTTCAATAAGATTAAAATAAAAGCAGAAATTATAGCACAAATAAAAACATTATTATTGAACCAGAAAAAAGAACAAAGTCAATTGGATGATGCTGATAAGGTTTTGGCACAGATGACAAAGGCACGAAGGGGACTTATTAAAGAATTTTATAATGCTGCGGAGTCTGGAAAGTTTGATAAAAACAAATGCCCATTGTGTGGAACGGATTTTACGGATATAGATTCAGCTATTATAGAAACAGAACAATTTATAAAAAATATTCATACAGACGGGATAAAAATAATAGAAGATATTGAGACACAAATAACAAATTTATTTCAAAAAGAAATTATTCCTGTGTTGAAAGTGTTTCTTGAGGAAAATAAAGTACTAATAAAAATGGATGATACTTTATCAGGATGTAAGGATCTAGCGGTGGAGAAATTACAGCAGTTGTTGGATAAGGTAAAAATATCAGAGTTTAAATCTCAAGGAATAGAAAAATTTGATATTGAAGAATTTTCTCAACAATATGAAAACTTATTGAAAGAACTTCAAGAAAAGGAAGTTCCAAATAAAATTATTTTTCAAGAAAAGCAGATTGAATTGTATAAATCCATTCACAATACCTATTATCATAATGAAAAACCGTATCACACAGTGGGAGAGTTACAAAGCAAGGAACAATATGTTGCGAAGTTATTTAATGATAATCTTTCTCTGCAGCTTTCTACGGAAGAGGCCCGACTAAGAAAACTAAAAAGAGATTATGAGGAATACAAAAAGAAAACAGAGGATATGACAGATGCAATAAAAGTATTGGTTGGTAAATATGAAGATGCGAATAAAGAATATCAAACACAGCTGCTTAATGCAATTAAAATTCCTTTAATGGTGTATAGTGGAAGGATTATACAAAATTATCCGCTGGGTTTGGGAATTAGAGCAATCATTAAAACTAATCAGTTAGTATTTGAAGCAGCTTCTAAGAGCGGAAGTGATGTTTATAATATTTTGAGTACAGGACAATTGAATGGTCTTTCAATTGCGCTTTTACTTTCAATAAAAAATGTGTATGGTGATACGAAAGGGTTAGACATTTTACTGATAGATGATCCACTTCAAACAATTGACGATATTAGTGCAATTTCGCTTGCGGATCTGTTGACACAGCAGGGAATAGGACAAATTGTATTGTCTACACATGAGGAGGCAAAAGCAGCATTGCTGCGATATAAATTTAAACATGCAGGAATGAGTGTTCGGGAACAGAACATGCAAGCACTCTACATGAAAACAGTAACAGAAGAATAGAAAGAGAGAGGAAAGCTAGTAGTGAAGTGGGGAGACTTTACTCCTAGCTCTTCTTATGGAAAATAACACACAGTACACAAGTGTGTATTTCGTTAAAGCCCCTATTTTCAAGGCATAATGGGATAGGGATACAGTTTACAGATGAGCCAACTGGAAATTTGGACTCAAAGTCAGGAAAGATTGTAATTGATGCATTGAATAAGATTTCATCGGAATATAAGAAGACGATTGTCATGGTAACACATGATCCGCAGATGGCAAGTTATTGTGACCGGATTATTCTGTTGAAGGATGGAAAGATTTTGGAAGAATTAAAGAAGGGTAGTAACAGAGAAACATTTTATCAAACAATCCTTTCCAAAATGGCGGAATTATAAAAAGACCAATGCCAATATCAGCTATATTTGAATTCAAGATTATTGTAAGGGGTGGGAAGGTATATGCTGCATAAAATAATTTACAAAAATTTTAAAAGCAATATACGGAAATATATTTTATTTTTTGTCAGTAACATTATAGCCGTAGCAGAATTATTTATCTTTTGGGGATTGAATGATGTTGTAGTGCGGGCAGTTACAGAACCTTCGATTATGATGGGAATAAAAAGTGATTTTATGATAGCGGTTGGATTAATAACTGTTGTTACAATACTTTTGATGGTATTTTCTATGCGCTATTATATTAAACTCCGGGCAAAAGATTATGGAACTTTTATTATGCTTGGGATGAAAAAGAAGATGTCTTATATGCTTCTTTTTGCGGAATACATTATAGGATGTATAGGTTCACTTTTAATTGGTATTTTGTTAGGAAATCTGCTCCTATATGGAATTTTATATTGCTTAAATCAATACAATCCTCAGATTATTACATTACAAAAAGTGGATCCGGTCGTATATAAAAATACAATTCTTTTGTGTCTGGGAGTTATGCTTGGAATCTTTATAATTCTCTTGGTGTGGATGGACGGAAGAAATTTAAGCTCTTTAATGATGAAAGAGGAAATAAAGGAAAAACGCCCCGTTAGTTCAAAATGGCTGTTGCTTACAGTGTTAGGGATTGTATTTATAATACTTGCAATTAAACAATATAAGCCAGGAACATGGGGATATTATTTTGCACATATATATTTTCTGATAGGCGGAATTCTTATTATTACTTTCAGTGGTGCATTTATTCTTGAACAGGCGAAAAAAGGACCTTTTTACTTTCGGTATGCATTGAAAATCAATCAACTTGATAGTAAATATCAAAGTAATATATTAATTATTCTGATGTTATTTGTAATACATTTTTTTGCTCTTTCTTATATCGGTACACAAATAGTAGAGATTCTGCCTCTTGACAAGACAAGTAGTAATTATCCTTATGATATAATCTGGATGGCACGCCAGAACGATGAAAAATACAGTGAAAAAATAGCCGAAAAATATAATGGGACAGTTAAACATATTCCGATGATCCGGGCAACAATGTTTTATTCACAGGAAGAAATTGGAATATCCGAATCCACATATAAAGAACTAACAGGGAAGGCTTATGGTTTGTCTGGGAAAGAAATTGTTATAGGAATTGAGGACCAGAATTATCAAAGGGAAGAAAAAGTAACTGATAAGGTTCTTTATGATTTATTTGGATGGCTGTATATTGGTAAATTTAATCCGAATAAAAAGGAATTTGAATCTTCCAATATTTTAAAAGATGCGAATTATCAGTATAGGATAAAAGAAATTCATACACAAAACGTATTTGGAAAATTCGTACCAGAAGATGCCGGTGAAGGGTGTGAAGATACAGTTATATTTTCGGATGAATATTTTGATAAACAATGGGAAAAACAGGCAGCAGATGATGAAGAAGTTTCAATGTTAGAAGCATTTTCTTTTCCAAAAACAAAAGAGCAGATGGCATGGAAAGAGATAAAAGATCACGCAGATAAAGAAGGAATTACTGTATTTCAACCAGATGACAGTCATTCGCCACATGCTATATGCTATGATAAGACTGTGTTTTTAAAAGAGCAGAAAGCAAGTAATATATTTTTACTTTTTAGCAAGCTGTTTATTCTGATAACACTTTTGATTAGTGGTACTTTTATTATGGTTGTTAAAAATCTGGCCGAAATGTCTTCTTATCAAAGACGTTATGAATTTTTTCATTCTATGGGCATGAAACAAAAAGAGCAAAAGAAGATCTTAAGTTTTGAGATTTGCAGCGTAGCAAATATAGCATTAGGTACAGGTATTTGTTTAGCTCTTTTATATGTAATGACTTATTTACATTGGTATGATGCGATGGGCGAAAAAATATCAACCACTTTTTGGAGCTACTGGCTTAAGCTCGTTGGAATTTATATAATTATTCAGATAGTTGTGCAGAAATTATTTGTAAGGTATGTGAACAAAAGAATTTAGAAGAAAGGCTCAGACGAGGTTTGTTGTGTCAAATTTTGAATGCGATATAAAAATACGCATATAATATTTTACTGACAAATGTTTGCAAAAATCACTTGCCTTTTGCAAAGGTTCGTGATAAAATTTTTGTCAGTGATCAGGTTGCAGAAACTTGCGATGCCTGCGACCGGACGGAGGACCTGAGGGCCCTCCGTTTTTCTATATATGCAGATTTTTATAGAAGGTGAAAAATGACAGAAAAAGCGTTAAAACCGATAAAACCGTTTTTGAATTATGAAGAACAAATCAATAATCTCATCGAGCAAAAAGGAATGATTGTTAATGATCATAAATTTACTGTGTCCAAATTAGAAGATATCAGTTATTTTGCTTTAATAGATGGATATAAAAATCTGTTTTATAATCCTATGACAAGAAAATATAAGGAAGGCACAACCTTTGAGGATCTTGTTGCTTTATATGAATTTGATGAAAAACTTCGTACATTGATTTTCCGGTATCTTTGTCATTTTGAGCAAAAAATGAGATCGCTGATTTCTTATCATTTTTGTGATACTTATTCAGAAAAACAGGAAGATTATCTGAATGCTGTACATTATAATAACTCGGGAGCAAATAAAAAGAAAATTGCTGCTTTAATAGCTATACTGGATAGAGAAGCAAAGAAAAGCACAGATCACGCTTATGTAGTTTATCAAAGAAAAACATATGGAAATGTTCCTATGTGGGTCATTATGAAAACTTTAACATTTGGACAGATGTCAAAGATGTATTCATTTCTGACGACCAGTATGAAAACGAAAATTAGCCGACATTTTGATTATGTAAGTGAAAAAGAACTAATTCAGTACATGAAAGTGCTTACCTTATATAGAAACGTCTGTGCTCATAATGAAAGGTTATTTTCATATAAGAGCAGGTTTGATATCCCTGATACAATATTACATAGAAAAATGAAACTTCCGCAAAATGGAAATAAATACAAATGTGGAAAAAACGATTTGTTTTCTGTTGTAATTGCTTTTCGAATGTTGCTGGCAAAAGAAGATTTTGCTGAATTTAAAAAATCTTTGAATCAGATAATTAACCAGTATATGAAAAAGACGGGCAATCTAAACCAGGATTTATTTTTCAAAGCAATGGGATTCCCGGAAAACTGGAAGAATATAAGTAGATATAAATTATAAAATAATCAATATAGTACGAACCGAGGATTCAAAATGAAAACCACGGAAAACAGATAAATATATAAATAGTCAGGAAGGTCAATATTTTGATTTGCCTGACTTTTTTTTATATCCAAATATGTAAGAAAAGTTGCCGATGGAAAGTTCTTTGCATTTTATTTGTAACATTTATCAAATTGAATAGTTAATATTATAAAGGAAAGGAGGACAGCACATGGATTTTGATTGTATATATAAATCATATTACCTGGACGTATATCATTTTTTGTGTGGTTTATCATCGAACAAAGAAATTGCAGAAGATATTACACAGGAAACTTTTACAAAAGCATTGACGGCAATTAATTCATATGATGGAAGAAAAGATATACGTGCATGGTTATTTACAATTGCAAGAAATACATATTTTACATATTGTAAGCGTGAGAAAATCTATGTGGAATGGGAGCCTCCAACGGAGCAGGTCGATATTCAGACGGAGTTTATTGACAATCTAATAAATAAAGAACAGGTTGAGAAAATACATAATTTTTTGAAAAATATGAAAGATCCATACAAAATAGTATTTGAATTAAGAATACATGGGGAACTTTCATTTGAAAAGATTGGAAGAATTTTTGGAAAAAGTTCTGGCTGGGCAAGAGTAACTTATTATAGAGCCAAAATGAAAATATTAGAATATATGGAGGCAGAGAATAATGAATAAAATAACATGTAATGTAATTAAAGATATTCTTCCGCTTTATATAGATGGGGTGGTAAGTGAAGATACACAAAAAATAGTGGATGAACATTTAGCGGAGTGCAGTTTATGCAGGGATGAAATGAATAAATTAAAAAAAACGTTAGTTATTCCAACAAATGAAGAAATACAACAGGAGACTGTCAATGTATTGGAAAAAAGTATTTCTTCTATTGAAAGAACTGTAGTTAAAAAATTTATCCATTATTCATCGTATTTCGATCTGATATTTAATATCGGAATGATTCCGTTTATATATTGGCTGTATGTGATTTGGATAAAAAAAGAAACGTCTCTTTTGAATATATATGTGTTTATCAAAAAATATAGCCGAATAAGCGGGGACTTATTAAGCTTTGCTTTGTTTTTTGTAATATTTATTTGTTGCGATATTATCCATATTGTTTTAACCATGAAAAAAAAACAATTGAATATTATGGATTCGGTAGTTGTGATGTCAATTATGGTAAAGTTATTTCTTATTCTTATTCTAATGGCATTTTTAACGGCAGGTATATTAATGTAAGGGGGAGAATTCATGTTCAAAGTTGTATGGAAAAGCTTTAAGTATAATAGGAAAAATTTTCTTTCTTTTTTTATGAGTGAAATATTATCAGTTGCAGTTATATTTATGCTTATTTATATTCAAGAGGCATTGTCACAAGTTCCAGGAATAAAAACTGAAGCGTTACAATTTGCATATCAAAGTGAATTAAGAAAGCAGTTACGCATAATCATTCCATGTATTATTTTAATTATGATTCTGGTAACGGGATATTCTGTTAAAGCGTATATAAACACAAGAATATGGGATTATAAATTATTTCAATTATTAGGAATACGCAAGAAAAATTTAAAAGTAATGATTGGTCTGGAATATGTAATAAGCGGTATGCTTGCATGTGGTTTTGGAATTCTGTTTGGTTTAATTGGAACGAAAATTATAAAAGAAATTCTTCATACTAGAATAAATGCAAGATTTGTCAAAGGCATTTCGATGTCAAGAGTTTATCTTGTGTTGATTCTAAGCTGTCTGATCATGACGATAGGCGTATATATTACATTGCAAATATTATTAGATACCAGAACGAATTTAGGAGATAAGATATTCAAGATTAAGGAATCTCGAATCCATTCGATGATATCAGTTATTTACTTTATAGTGGGTATTTTGGTTATTAGTAGTGGTTATCTGTTGGTGAATAATGATCCAATGATGGCTTATATGGCACTTATATGTATTTTGACAGGTCTTATAATTCTTATGATATTCGGAACTGGATTTTTTATGGAAAAATTCAGTGAGTCGAAATATTATAAAAAGCATATATTAGCTTGGAATGATTTCTACTGTTACATAAAAAAACATGGATTTCGGATGCTAATGCAGATATTGTTGGGAATCATTTTAATATTTAATACATTTTTAATGCTTCGAGGTACAATTCATGACAGATATATGCCAAATGATTTTGTGTGTATCGGCAACTCAAAAGAAACGACAGCAGTAAATACTGTGGTAACAGCTCGATTTAATGGTCTTACAAAACAATTCCCGTTTCTGTGGTTTAATGAGATGAGAGGTGATTCCTGGGTTGCTATATCACTTAGCGACTATAATAAAATTTACAATAAAAATGAATCGTTAAATAAAAATGAAATAATAAGAATTTGGAGAAAAGAAGGGAGCCGTAAATCGGATCTAAGTGATAAACAACATAGAAAAATAAAATCAATCGCACTTGGTAAATGCGGAAATATGGATGAAGAGGGATTGGAATATAAATACAATTTCCAGATAAAGAAAGAGCAAATCAAAGAGATGATCGGCTTTTCTATGACCGGTCTTGTAATTATTCCAGATAATATATTCACGCAGGCAGAAAAAGAAAGTGATTATAAAAAAATGTTTATGATTATAAATGTGCCAAAAAAGAACCTGACAGTTTCAACACGATACATAGAAGAAAAATTGCAACAAGGAAAACTAGATGAGGCTTTTTGTAAGTTGACAATTCAGGGTATTGATAAAAAAGAAAACGTATTAAATCAAATGGTAGCAATCCTCGTAGCGATTATTATTTTAATTTTTACGATGTTTATAACATGGTTAATGCTGCAGAATGATCAGGAGCATTTAAAACGAAAATATCAGATAGGTGCTATTCTTGGTGTGAAGAGGAAGGAAGGGTATTTATCCGTTGTGAAAGAAATATCCAGAGACATGTGGTGGTCCCTTTTACTTGCGATCGGTATAAGTGGAATGTTTTGCGGTGTATTTATAAAATCTTATTATTACGGAACAACGGAAATTGTTTTGATACAAAAGGAAGTTGCAATGTTAGGATGGATTTTATGCATATATGTAATTATTTTTATGATATTTATTATTTTTTCAACCAGGCGTTTATGGAAAGAAATTTCAAAAATATGGGGTGATAAGAATTGATGAGAAATATATTAGAAGTTAAAAATCTTGTAAGAAGTTACAATACAGCAACTTTTAGGGATTCAAAAAATAATGTGAATGTGTTAAAAGGAATCAGCTTTCAAGTTACAGAAGGTGAATTTGTTGGAATCATGGGAAAATCCGGATGTGGTAAGACAACGTTGCTTAAGACACTCGGAATGATTGATAAACCGACGGATGGAACGATTAAATTTATGGGAGAAGATACCAGTGAACTATACGGGGATAAACTTGCGGATATCCGGAACAGTAAGATAGGATTTATTTTTCAGGATTTTTATCTGATGGACAGCCTTTCAGTGGAAGAGAATATCATGCTGCCGATGATCATAAGCAAACAGAATATTAATAAGATGATTGCAGAAGCAAAGAAATATGCAGAACAATTTCAGATAGAACATCTGTTAAAGAAGAACCCCTATGAATTATCCGGTGGTGAAAAGCAGAGAGTTGCTATATGTCGTGCTTTGATCAACAATCCGGATCTGATCCTTGCAGATGAGCCAACCGGAAATTTGGACTCAAAGTCAGGAAAGATTGTAATTGATGCATTAAATAAGATTTCATCGGAATATAAGAAGACAATTGTCATGGTAACGCATGATCCGCAGATGGCTAGCTATTGCAGTCGGTTAATTCTGTTGAAAGATGGTGTAATACTAGAGGATTTGAAGAATAGCGGAAATCAGGATGCATTTTATCAGGAGATCCTTGGGAAGATGAAAGAGTTGTAGAAGATTCACAAAAAGTGAGCATTTCTAAATTACATATTGAAAACAGATATCAGATGACCGATTGGTGGAGAATCCATACCAATTTCCGAAAAGTCGGGATATGTATTT
>ENA-OROU01002533-OROU01002533.1-human-gut-metagenome-genome-assembly--contig:-NODE-2533-length-13055-cov-16.434385_pt1 | contig 13055 bp, 17 predicted proteins | sample MGYA00242131_ERZ509054 | MGnify/ENA primary metagenome ERZ509054 (study PRJEB26280, sample SAMEA2338749) | human gut metagenome | biome: human gut; feature: human-associated habitat; material: faeces... | reverse complement strand
AGAAAGAAAATAGAGACATTACTTAAATAATAAGTAAGTCTCTATTTTTTATATAATAGGAAAGTAATACTTTCCTATTATATAAAAAGCTACAATTGCTAGTCCTTTGAGATTTTCTCCTTTTAGTCGAAAACTCAAATCGGGCGAGAACAAATCAAAGAAAAATTTTCAATTTTTCTTATTTGTTCTTAACTATTATCTCTTATTTTTTGTCTCATAGCTTTTTGCATTCTTCTTTCAGCATCTTTTTTGGCAATATCTTGACGTTTATCATAAAGTTTTTTTCCTTTTCCTACTCCTAATTCAAGTTTGACTAAACTTCCTTTGAAATATAAAGAAATAGGAACTAAAGAATAACCGTCAATTTTTACTTTTGAATATAATTTTAATAATTCTCTTTTGTTTAATAATAATTTTCTATCTCGTAAAGGGTCTTTGTTATAAATATTTCCATGTTCATAAGGACTTATGTGCATAGAATATATATAACATTCTCCATCTTTAAAACCAGCATAACTATCTTTTAAATTTACTTTTCCAGCTCTTATAGATTTTATTTCTGTTCCAGATAAAACAATTCCAGCTTCATATTTATCTTCTATATTGAAATTATGGTATGCAACTGGATTTTTTGCTATTAATTTTGTATCCATAGTTTTTATTCCTTTCGAAGATATTGTACTCTAAAAAGTGGAAAAAATCAATAATTACACATTTATTTTTTCATTAGAATCTTCATATTTTGTTAAGTCAATTTGATCTAATGAATTTTGAATACAACTAACTATAACATTATTAAAACTCATATTTTCTTTTTCAGCAATTTTTTTTAGTGTATCATTCATTGTTTCTGGCAAACGTATAGAAATTTTCACATTACTTTTTTTATATTTTGATATTTCAAACATAATTGTTCCTCCAATTTTTTTGTTAATTGTCTCACAAAAATATTTCAAAAAATACCTGACAAATGTATTGTACTTTGAATAATGGTATGGTATTATTTAATTAGATGTTACTAAAGAAAGGGGAAAAATAACATGAGAAGAGAAAGAGGAATAACAACAATAGGTTTAGTAGTAACAATAATAGTAATGTTAATATTAGCAGGAGTAACAATATCTTTGATGCAAGGAAATTCGGAAATAATTTCAAAAGCAGATGAGTCCAAAAGTCAGACTGAAAGAAAAGAAGTAATAGAAAAAGCGAAGATGACAGTATCTGAAAAGGTAGTTAATAATGGAGGAAATGAATTAACAAGAAGTGAATTAAAGGAGATATTAGAACAATATTTTATAAATGTTCCAGAAGATTATACATTGGAAACAATATTAAAAACAAAAGAAGAGAATGGAAAGTATGAAATAAAAGTATCAGAGGTATATGATAGAGATATAATGACAGAAAATGAAGAAACAGATGGTAGTACAGAAGTAGTACCACCAACATCAAGTACTAATGTGGAAAATGGAAATAGTGGCAATACAGGAAGTGGTGGTAATACAGGAGGCACAGGTAATACAAATAGTGAAAGTACATCAGGAGGAAATAGTAATAATACAGGAAATGGTGGAAGTAATTCAACAGAAATAGATGTAACAAAAGTAGAAATGGATAAGCAAACAGCAACAGTAGATATAAATGGAGAAAATACAGTACAATTAAATGCAAAAGTAATTCCAAGTAATGCAAATAAAAACACAGAAATAACATGGATAAGTAAGAAAAAAGCAGTAGCAAGTGTAAATCAAAAAGGATTAGTAACAGGAAAGACAGTAGGAAATTCAATGATAATGGCAACAAGTCAAAATGGATATAGTGCTGAATGTTTAGTAGTATGTCAAGCAAAAATTACAGGAATAAAAATAAATCCAGTAACAGCTAATATGACAGTTGGACAAAAAATAACATTAACAGCAACAACAAGTCCAGAAATAGTAACAGAAAAGGTAACATGGAAAAGTAGAAATGAAGATGTAGCAAAAGTAGATAATAATGGAAATGTAACAGGAATAGGAAAAGGAGTAGTAGAGATAATAGCACAAAATCCAGGAGGAACAATACAAGCAGTATGTACAGTAACAGTAAAAATAAATCCAACAGAAATAAGATTAAATTACTCTAAATTAGTATTAGATAAGAATTCATCAAATATACCGAAATTGGAGGCAACAATATTGCCAGATACAACATATGTAAATAATAGCATAGTATGGGATAGTAGTAATAAAAATGTAGTTACAGTAGAAAATGGAAAATTAACGTTAATTGGAAATGGAGAGGCTCAAATAACAGTAAGCACAGAAAATGGATATACTGCGCAATGTTCTATAACAGTAATAACTCCTATAACTAGCCTTGCTGTAAGTCCAACAAGTGAAACAGTGTATGTTGGAAATACTATACAACTAACAGGTACAGTTAATCCTTCTAATACAACAGAGAGTACTTTATGGACAAGTAGCAATACAGATGTTGCGACTGTGAGTGATACAGGACTTGTGACTGCTAAATCTGCTGGTACTGCAACTATTACTTTTAAGAATTCGAGTGGTACGAAGTTGGATAGTTGTACTGTTGCAGTTTATGAAGAAGAAGAAATTGTATATATGATGGGATGTTTTGATGTTAATCCTGAAAATTATAATTATACTAGTACTGATTTGGTAAAAGGGGCCGAAAATATATGGATAAATAGCCATGATTATTATCCAGGCGAGGTTGCAACTCTTGAGAATGGAAATGTTGTAGCGGTATATACATCACTAGGAAATTATAGGTATCATGATGATGACTATCACTATGTTGATGGTGGAATAATATATATAATAAATGTAAAAAATGGAAATATAATATCGACATTGGGCGAAAATAACAGTACAGGATATAGTTGTGTTGCTTCAAGTAAAGATGGTGGCTTTTTCGTTGGTGGTTGGTATGATTATAATCCTAGTAGGTATAGTAGTAATACAGGTCCGGTAAATGTATATAAATATAATAGTTTTGAAAAAATTCAATGGACATATAATATAACTCAAAATGGAATAGGAGCAGTACAAAGTATTTCTGCAACTCAAGATAATGGTGTTTTATTTTATTATGGTGGATATATTTATAAACTAAATGAAAATGGTACTTTGGAATGGAAAATTAGTGGAGCATCAAATATTGCCGTTTTACCAAATGGTAATATTGTAACTATAGCAGAATCTACATTAAAAATTCTAAATTCTTCTGGAAGTGAAGTATTAAATACTAAATTGAGCTATAATTTTAATTGTATCACTACTAGCTTGGATAATTACATATATCTTGCCGGTGGGAATAAGATTGCCAAATATGATGAAAATGGAAAAAAAGTTTGGCAAAGTTCAATACCAAAAAGTAGTAGTATAGCAGGATATATATCTACTATTGCTACATATTCAGATGGAAGTGTTGTAGTAGGAACTGATAGATCAACAGCCTATTTAGTAAAATATGATAAAAATGGTAATAATATTTTTTCAAAAAGAAAGGATATGTTTAGCAATTGGAAGATATGGGATATAACTATTGTAAAAAAATAAATTTATTTATTGAGTATATCGTAAAGTTTGTATAAAATTTAAACTTTTTATAATAAATTTTTATAATTTTAATAATTGAATTGACAAAATTATATTTATATATTAACCTATGATATATTTACTTGTCAAAGTTCAATTAACAAAGCATGTTGAAATTAATTTTTTTGACATGCTTATTTTTTATATTAATATGGTAATTATTACCATTAATTAATAGCTACTCTATCTGTAAAATATGTATGTAATTCTGATATTGTAACACCCCAATTTGGGTATCTACTTTTCCATTTTTCTTGTAATTCTATTAAATTATTATATCCAATTTCTTCTGTTGGTGCTTGATATATTTGTTTTAAATCTTTTGCTAATTCTTTTCTATCTTTATATGATACATATTGTAGTGTATTTCTTATCATGTGTACAATACAACGTTGAAATTCTGTTGATGGATATACTTTACTTATTGCTTCTTTTAATCCATCTGAACACATTATTAATATATCTTATACTCCTCGATTTTTTATTTCATTAAGTATGCTTGTCCAATATTTCGCACTTTCTGAATCTCCAATATTAAAAACCTAATATTTCTTTTTTCATGTCATCGTTACTCCTAATGCTATATAAACTGCTTTCTTTACTACTATTCCAACTTGTTTCACATTAAAATATGTTGTATCTACAAATACTATTGCATATTTTTCTTCTAGTTGTCTTTTTTGTCATTCTCTTTTTTCTGGAATTATCTTATCTGTTATTACTGTTACCATATCTGGGCTTATTTTTACCCCATAAATTTCTTACATTTCTTCGTAGATATTTTGATTCGACATTCCTCTTGCATACATTTTTATTATCTTCTGTTCTATATTTGATATATCTTTTTGACCTTTTTCAACTATAACTATAAGTGGATGCCTTGTCTATCTCTTGGGATATTTAATGTTATATCACCTTCAGAAGAATGTACTGTTTTTTGTGAATATTCATTTCTATAATTCTCAGTATTGTTTGTATACTCGTTTTTTTCGTATCCTAAATGTTCTGTTGATTCTGCATTTAACATTTCTTGTAAGGTATCTTTAAATAAATCTTTTATTACCTCTTGAATATCACCTACTGTTTTTAATTCATTACTTTTTATAAATTCTTGTACCATTTTTTCTTTCTTCACTTATTTTTTTTCTTTTTTGTCATTTTTAAAACCTCCTTATGACATTTTTATTTTATCATAAGAAGGTTTATTTTTAAACTTTATACATTTTTTTCTATATACTCCGATATTTTAATCATCGTCATCATTTATTATTTTTTATAAGAAATATTTTAATATGTTAAAATAGCATTTACATCATAATATCGTGCATTATTCAAAGTAGCACCACCACGATTAGGAGTAATAAAATCCCATACTTTATCTCCATTGATATTATATTTTAGTATATATGGACCTGCTCCAACCACAATGCTATTATCTGATGTAATTGCTAATGTATTTACATCATAATATTGTGCATTATTCAAAGTAGCACCACCACGATTAGGAGTAATAAAATCCCATACTTTATCTCCATTGCTATTATATTTTATTATATTTGAACCTGCTCCAATCGTAATATATCCTACAACTACTATTATCTTACAACTATCCAACTTAGTACCACTCGAATTCTTAAAAGTAATAGTTGCTGTACCAGCAGATTTAGCAGTCACAAGACCTGTATCACTAACAGTCGCAACATCTGTATTACTACTTGTCCATAAAGTACTCTCTGTTGTATTAGAAGGATTAACTGTACCTGTTAGTTGTATAGTATTTCCAACATACACTGTTTCACTTGTTGGACTTACAGCAAGGCTAGTTATAGGAGTTATTACTGTTATAGAACATTGCACAGTATATCCATTTTGTGCAAATTAATTTAAATAAAAAACAAAAGAACAAGAACAAAATTAAAATGGTTGAAAATTTAAATTCTTTATGATAAGATAAAAACATCAAAACAGTTACAAAAAGAAAGGTAACAAACAAATGAAAATAGGAATAGATATAGGTGGAAGCCATGTAGGAATAGGGCTAGTAGACGAATTCGGAAATATACAACAGAAGAAAGAAAAATATATAGTAGAAAAAATCGAAAACGAAAGTCAAATAAATAAACAAAATTTAAAAGAAGAAATAACACAATTTATAATACAAACAATAAAAGAATATCAAAAAATGGACTTTGTAGAAAATGTAGGAATAGCAGTACCAGGAACAGTAAATCAAACAACAATTATAAAAGCAGTAAACTTAGAAATAGAAAATTATGAAATAGCACCAATAATAGAAAAAGAAACAGGAACAAAAGTAAAATTAAAAAATGATGCAAAATGTTCAGCATTAGCAGAACAAAAATATGGAAACTTTAGTGAATGTGAAAATGGACTATTTCTATGTATTGGAACAGGAGTTGGTGGTGCTGTAATATATAATGGAAAAGTATTAGAAGCTAAGGAAGTACCAGGATTTGAATTTAGCCATATGATAATACAGAAAAATGGATTACAATGTAATTGTGGAAAAAGAGGCTGTTTTGAAATATATGCAAGCCTAAAGCGATTTAAGGAAAAAATTGCATATGAATTCAATTTAACAACTCTTAGAAATGAAGAAATAATAAAAATTATATTAAATAATAAAGATGATGTAAGATTAAAATATTTCTTAAATGAATATATAGAAAACTTAGCAATAGGAATATCAAATCTGATTAATATATTTGAACCAGAAAAAATATTAATAGGAGGAGGATTTGCAGATTATAAGGAAATATTACTAGAACCATTAAAACAACAACTTTTAACAGGAAACTTGCTATTTAACAAAAGAAATGATATAATAATTCAGCTTGCAAAATTCAAAAACGATGCAGGAATTATAGGAGCAACTCTAATATAAAAAAGGAATGAAATAAAATGAAAAAAAGAGTATCATTTATTACATTAGGATGTAAAGTAAATCAATATGAAACAAATGCTATGATGCAAAAATTCCAAGAAAATGGATATGAAATTGTAGAAATAGATGATGTATCAGATATATGTGTTGTAAATACATGTACAGTAACAAATATGTCTGACAGAAAGTCAAGACAAGCCTTAAGAAAAGTAAAAGACAAGAACGAAAATGCAATAATAGTAGCAACAGGTTGTTATGCTCAAAGTTCAAAAGAAGAACTTGAAAAAATGCCTGAAATTGATGTTGTACTTGGAAACGAAGAAAAAAGAGATATAGTAAAATATGTAGAAAAATATTTTGAACAAAATCAAAAACTAATATCAGTTCAAGACATATCAGCCCAAAAAGAATTTGAAGATATGGGACAAATTTCATATACTGAAAAAATAAGAGCAGTAATAAAAGTACAAGATGGATGTAACCAATTTTGCTCATATTGTATAATTCCATATGCAAGAGGAAGAGTGCGCAGTAGAAAAATAGATAGTATAATAAAAGAAATAGAACAAATTGCACAAAAAGGAATAAAAGAAGTTGTAATAACAGGAATACATCTTGCATCATATGGAAAAGACTTTGAAGAAAATATAGGTTTAATAGATTTACTAGAAGAAATAAATAAAGTAGACGGAATAGTAAGAATAAGATTAGGCTCATTAGAACCAAAAATAATAACAGAAGAATTTATGCAAAGACTAATAAAACTTGAAAAAATATGCCATCATTTTCATTTATCATTACAAAGTGGATGTGACAATACATTAAAAAGAATGAATAGAAAATATACAACAAGTGAATTTGAAGAAATTGTTCAAAGATTAAGAAAATACTATAATGATGTGATTTTAACAACAGATATAATAGTAGGATTTCCAGGGGAAACTGAAGAAGACTTTGAAACAACATATAATTATTTGAAAAAAATAAACTTTTATAAAATGCATGTATTTCCATATTCACCAAGAAAAGGAACTGTTGCTGCAAAAATGCCAGATCAAATACAAGGTGATGTAAAAGAAAAAAGAAGTAAAAAATTAATTGAATTATCAAATGAAAATCAAAAACAATATAATCAAAATTTAATCGGAAAAGATGTAGAAGTATTATTTGAAGAAAAAAATAAAGAAGGATATTATAAAGGACATACTCAAAATTATATATTAGTAGAATATAAAACAGATGAAGAATTAGAAAATAAAATAGTAAAAGTAAATATAAAAAAAGCAGAAGTAGAATATGTTATTGGATAGATATGTTACAATTGTAATATTTTTGTAATATAAACTTAATATAAAATAACTTGAAAAAAATACACATCTATTATATAAATATAATAGAAAAAATAAACACAAAGGAGGAAGAAATATGGCAAATATAGAAAAAGTTTCAGGTGTTTTTGGTGGAATAAAAACAGATGAACCAATTCAAAATTGTGGAAATAATGGAATCGGAATCGAAAATGCAATAAACATAAATGGTGAGAATACAATTAATAATTCAAGTACAGGAACAAACTTGCCTGCAAAGAATACATTTTGGAATAAAGTAAAATCAGTATTATTCTATGATATAAAAGTAGAATTAACACCATATGAACAAAAAGTAGAAGATGAAGTAAATGAATTCTTACACCAAGAAGTTACTTGGACAAAAGTTAAGAATTTCTTATTTCAAGAAGTAACATTTGGAAAAAAGAAAAATTTGTAGAATGAAATAATAAAAAAAGGAAAAAATAGCAAGAAAGACTTGCTATTTTTTATGTTTTAGAGTAAAATATAGTCGTCAAAAAAGGGAATAATCCCAAAAAGAGAAGGAATAGCTACAAAAATTAGGCTAGAACCTCAAGAAAGGAAAGAAAAAATATGAATATAATTATGTTAGGAGCACAAGGAACAGGAAAAGGAACTGTTGCAGGATTAATCAGTGAACAAACAGGATTACCACAAATATCAACAGGAGATATATTCAGAAAAAATATAAGTGAGAAAACACCACTTGGAGTAGAAGCTGACAAATATATATCAAAAGGAAATTTAGTACCAGATGATATAACTGTACCAATGGTTGAAGACAGATTAACATGGGATGATGCTAAAAATGGAGTAATATTAGACGGATTTCCAAGAACAATAGAACAAGCAGAAAAACTAGATAAAATCTTAGCTAAGAAAGGTGAAAAAATAGATTTAGTAATAAATCTAGTAACACCAAAAGAAGAGATAATAGACAGAATGCTAACAAGAAGAGTTTGCACAAATCAAGATTGTAAAGCAACATATAATATAAAATTACATCCACCAGTAAAAGAAGGAATTTGTGACAAATGTGGCTCACCATTAAAACAAAGAACAGATGACTCAGATCCAGAAGCAATAAAAAGAAGATTAGAAATTTATGAAGAAAAAACAAGCCCATTAGTAGAATATTATAAAGAAAAAGGTGTACTAAGAACAGAAACAGTTAGTATATCAATAAATAGAATGGGAAAAGATGTTGCAAATGATGTTGTAAGAGACATAAAAAAATAGTCTAAATAGCTTGCTTAAATATAAGCAAGCTACATATTAATATTAGTATTGTGCCTAAAGAAAAAGACGCAAGTTTGTTAATACGCATCTAGTTTTGAAATAAACAATTTTTTCGAAACTACAAATTATATATTTTGAAGGGAAGAATAAAAATGGTAACAATAAAATCAAAAAAAGAAATAGAATTAATGAGAGAAGCTGGAAGAGTAACAGCTTTAACACATAAAGCAATAGAAGAAGCAATAAAACCAGGAATGACAACAGCAGATATAGACAGAATAGCTGAAGAAACAATGAAAAAGAATGGAGCAATATCAGCAGAAAAAGGATATGATCCAGGAATAAGAGGAATACCACCATATCCAGCATCAACATGTATTTCAGTAAATGATGTAGTAATACATGGAATTCCATCAAACAAAACAATAATAAAAGACGGAGACATAGTAAGTGTAGACTTAGTTGCATTAAAAAACGGATATAATGGTGATGCAGCAAGAACATTTATGGTAGGAAATGTATCACCAGAAGCCAAAAGACTAGTAGAAGTAACAAAACAAGCATTTTTTGAAGGAATAAAATATGCTAGAAAAGGAAATAGAATTGGAGATATTTCACATGCAATTGGAGAATATGTAAAATCACAAGGATATTCTGTAGTAAGAGAATTTGAAGGACATGGAATAGGAAAAGAAATGCATGAAGAACCAGAAATACCAAATTACGGAAAAGCTGGAAGAGGAATAAGACTTGAACCTGGTATGACATTAGCAATAGAACCAATGGTAATTGCAGGAAAACCAGATATTTGGGAATTAGAAGATGGATGGACAATTGTAACACAAGATGGAAGTTTAGCAGCACATTATGAAAATACAATTTTAATTACAGAAAATGATCCAGAAATATTGACAATCATTTAAAAGTGTTATATAATAAATGAGTTAAAACCCAATTTCTACGAAAAATTGGCAAAAAAGTAAGAAAAATCTAAATACAATAACATGTTTTTAGAATTTTATTGCTCTTTAAGAAGGAGGAAAAAAACTTGGCAAAGGAAGATGTTATAGAAGTAGAAGGAGTAGTTGTTGAAACACTACCAAATACAACTTTTAAAGTAGAACTTGAAAATGGACACCAAATATTAGGCCATATTTCAGGAAAACTAAGAATGAACTATATAAAAATATTACCAGGAGACAAAGTAAAAGTTGAACTATCACCATATGACTTAACAAGAGGAAGAATTACTTGGAGAGCAAAATAAAATTTAAAAAACATATTGGAATTTATGAAGAATATTATAAAATAAATTTGAAACGTAAATTAACCCAATTATATAAAAATCAAGTTTGAAGACACAACTTAATTCACAAGGCGAAGGTCATTCCTTAGCCCAAGTGGAATGCGGCAAGCTAAGGAATGTCTGAAGACAATTTAAGGAGGTGCAAAGAAATGAAGGTTAGACCATCAGTAAAGAAAATGTGTGACAAATGCAAAGTAATAAAAAGAAAAGGTGTAATTAGAGTTATTTGTGAAAACCCTAAACACAAACAAAGACAAGGTTAATTCCTTAAGTTTATAACACAAATAAGGTAGCGGCTGTTTAACATATAGATGTTAACATATCAAATTTGTGTTTATATATATGTCCAATATTAATTTTTAAAGATCTATTAAATTAGATGCATTTCACCTTTAAAAAAAATAAGGACAAACAAATAAAAAATTTGGAGGTGCAAAGAAACATGGCTCGTATAGCAGGAGTAGACTTACCTAAAGAAAAAAGAGTAGAAATAGGACTTACATATATTTATGGTATAGGAGTAGCTAGCTCAAACAAAATATTAGCAAAAGCTGGAGTAAACCCAGACACAAGAGTTAAAGATTTAACTGATGAAGAAGTTAATAGCATAAGAAAAGTTATTGACGAATCATACAAAGTTGAAGGCGATTTAAGAAGAGAAGTAGCTCTTAATATAAAAAGATTAACTGAAATTGGATGCTACAGAGGATTAAGACATAGAAGAAGTCTTCCAGTAAGAGGACAAAGAACTAAAACTAATGCTCGTACAAGAAAAGGTCCAAGAAAATTAGTAAGTAGATCAAAGAAAGATGTAAAATAAGACTTTTAAAACAGTGTAAAACTGTTATATAAGGAGGGAAATAAGAACAATGGCTAACAAAAATGTTGCAAAAAAACCAGTAGCTAGAAGAAATAGAAAAAACATCGATAAAGGTGCTGCACATATTCATTCTAGTTTCAATAATACAATAGTAACAATAACAGATACAAACGGAAATACAATTTCATGGGGAAGTGCTGGAGGACAAGGTTTCAAAGGTTCAAGAAAAAGCACACCATTCGCAGCTGGAGAAGTTGCTGAAAAAGCAGCTAAAGAAGCTATGGAACATGGATTAAAAACAGTTGAAGTATATGTTAAAGGTCCAGGAGCAGGTAGAGAATCAGCAATAAGATCTTTACAAGCTGCAGGATTAGAAATCAGTAGCATCAAAGATGTTACACCAATCCCACATAACGGATGTAGACCACCAAAAAGAAGAAGAGTATAATTTTTTATACTTAGGTGGATTATAAAAAGAAATTTAAAATTAAGAATATAAATAAAATATAATGAAAGAGGTGTAAAAGATGGCACGTTATACAGACGAACAATGTCGTATTTGCCGTAGAGAAGGACAAAAATTGTTCTTAAAAGGTTCAAGATGTTATTCTGATAAATGCAGTATTTCTAGAAGAAATTATGCTCCAGGACAACACGGACAAAAAAGAGCTAAACTTTCTGAATACGGAACTCAATTAAGAGAAAAACAAAAAACAAAATCATACTATGGAGTTGGAGAAAAACAATTTAGAGGATATTTCGAAATGGCATCTAATAAAAAAGGAATCACAGGTGAAAACTTACTACAAATATTAGAAAGCAGATTAGATAATGTTGTATATAGATTAGGATTTGGAGCTTCAAGAGCTCAAGCAAGACAACTTGTAAACCATGGACAATTTGCAGTTAATGGACAAAGAGTTGATATACCATCTTACTTAGTTAAAGCAGGAGATGTTATAACAGTAAGAGAAAACAAAAAAGAAAATGGAGCTATAAAAGCAAATATTGAAGCAAATTCAGCAAGACCAGTTCCAGCTTGGTTGGAATTAAATAACGAAACTTTAAGTGGTAAAGTAGTAAGATTAGCATCAAGAGAAGATGTTGATATTCCAGTTGAAGAGCATTTAATAGTAGAGCTTTACTCTAAATAATAGTTTTTAATTAGAAAAATATTAGGAGGTAGAAATGATAGAATTTGAAAAGCCAAATATTGAATGTCTAGAGGTTGATGATAATAACAATTATGCAAAATTTGTATGTGAACCATTAGAAAGAGGATATGGCGTTACAATTGGAAATTCTTTAAGACGTATATTACTTTCATCTTTAACAGGATGTGCATTAACAAGTGTTAAAATTGAAGGTGTTTTACATGAATTTTCAAGCATACCAAATGTTGTAGAAGATGTTCCAGAAATTATAGTAAACTTAAAAAATGTTAGACTAAAATTTACTGAAAACGAAGAAAAAGTTATGAGAATTAACTTTAAAGGAGAGGGAGAAGTAACTGCAGGAGATATCATTACAGATGGAACTGTAGAAATATTAAATCCAGACTTACATATAGCAACTGTTGCTGAGGGTGGACAATTGATTATGGAATTAACAGCAGATATGGGAAGAGGATATTCCCCTTCTGAAAAGAATAAAAAACCAAACCAAGACATATCTGTGCTTCCAATAGATTCAATTTATACACCAGTAAAAAAAGTAAATTATCAAGTAAAAAACACTAGAGTAGGCCAAATGGTTGATTATGATAAATTAATTATAGAAGTATGGACAGATGGAAGCTTAAAAGCTCATGAAGCATTAAGTTTAGCTG
>ENA-OROU01002518-OROU01002518.1-human-gut-metagenome-genome-assembly--contig:-NODE-2518-length-13100-cov-15.404676_pt1 | contig 13100 bp, 9 predicted proteins | sample MGYA00242131_ERZ509054 | MGnify/ENA primary metagenome ERZ509054 (study PRJEB26280, sample SAMEA2338749) | human gut metagenome | biome: human gut; feature: human-associated habitat; material: faeces... | reverse complement strand
ATGCCGACGATCACGCGGTCGCCGATGGTCGCGCCGTGGACGGTGGCGCAGTGGCCGACGGACACATCGTCGCCGATGGTGACCTTGTTGTGGATCAGGGCGAGGTCCTGAATGTTGCAGCGCTTGCCGATGCGCACGCTCTGCATCTCGCCGCGGCAAACACTGTTGTACCAGAACGCCGTGCCTTCACCCGCGACGACGTCGCCGAGCACCTGCGCGCCCTCCATGATGAGAATTTTGTCATCGGTGGAAAGGCGGTTAAAATTCATAGACATGGTTTTTCTCCTTTGTGAGCGGGCAAGCGCCCGCAGTATCATTTTTTACAGGGCAAAGTTGCCGTTGACGAACACGGGAATCTCGCGCCCGTCTTTCGTCGTCCCGATGATGGAAAGATCCGCGGTACCGACCATGAAATCGACGTGCGTATTGGAATCATTCAGGCCCGCGGCCTTGAGCTCTTCCTTGCTCATGGCCTCGCCGCCCTTGACGCACTCGGGGTACGCCTCACCGAAGGCGAGGTGGCAGGCCGCGTTTTCGTCGAAGAGCGTGTTGTAGAAGAGAATCTTCTGGTTCGAAATGGGACTGTCGTAGGGAACGAGCGCGACCTCGCCGAAATACGACGCGCCCTCATCCTCGGCGATGGCGGCTTTCAGGATGTCCTCGCCCTTTTCCGCGTGCGCCTCGACGATCTTGCCATCCTTGATGACGAAGTGGAAGTTTTCAATGATGTTGCCGTTGTGCACGAGCGGCAGGGCTGCGTAAACGACGCCGTCAATGCCGTCTCTGAGCGGGGCGGTGAAGACCTCCTCTGTCGGCATATTGGCGACGAACGGAAAGCCTGCGCGGCTGGTGTTGTCGCCGCCGGCCCAGACGTGCGTCTCGGGGAGCTTGATGTTGAGGCTCGTGCCGAGGGAGTTCTGGTAATAGAGCGAGGTGAAGTGAAGATCGTTGAGCTTTGCGATGCGGCTTTTGAGCAGCGCGACGTGCTCGCGCCAGCGCGCGACGGCGTCGCCCTTGCCGCTGATGCGGACGGAGGTGAAGATCGCGTCCCAGAGCTTGTCCATCGCCTCCTGCTCGGGAAGCTCGGGGAAGACTTTCTTCGCCCAGCTCGGAATGGGGACGGACGCGACACACCAGGGATTCACGTTCGCCATCATTGCGTCGTAGAAGGCGGAGACCTCGTCATCGCAGCGATTTGCGCGCGTGATGCGGTCGGGGTCCACGCCGCGCAGCACCTCGGGATCGCGAGCAGAGATGCTGAGATACGCTGCGCCCTCGGCGGCGTAGCCGTTGAGAAATTCCTTCTGTCCGAGCGGGAGCGAGTCAAAGACGGAATCGTCCGCGCGCAGGAAGCGCTCGCGGCTCAAATAGTCGTCTGACCAGCGCATCACGACCTCGCGGCAGCCGACGTCGTAGGCGGCGGAGGCGCACAGACGCGCGAAAAACGCGCAGTCGACGGGACAGGAGATGACGAGCGTCTGCCCTTTTTGAACGTTCAGGCCCACTTCGATGAGCAGCTTTGCATATTCTCTGAGTTTTTCTTCCATGAATGACCTCCAAAAAAGAAGGCGGCTGTGCGTGGCACAGCCGCCTTTTCCTATCGTACGATGCCATACAACATGCATCATAACACAGTTCATGCGCGATTGAAAAGAGTTTTTCGTATTTTTATCAGATTCCGAGAAGAAGCGAGGCAAAGTTGAAGTAGATCATCAGCGAGATGGCGTCCACGACCGTCGTGATGAACGGCGAGGCCATGACCGCGGGGTCGAAGCCGATCTTCTTGGCGAGCAGCGGCAGCGTGCAGCCCACGACCTTGGCTGCGAACACTGTGACCACGAGCGTCAGGCAGATGACGAGCGCGACCGTGATGGTGATGGGATTGCCGAAGATCATCTTGTCGACGAGCATGAGCTTGACGAAATTCGCTGCGGCAAGCGTGGCGCCGCAGACGACCGCCACGCGGATCTCCTTCCAGATGACGCGGAAGAGGTCGGAAAATTCGATCTCGTCGAGCGAGATACCACGGATGACCGTGACGCTCGCCTGTGAGCCGCAGTTACCGCCCGTGTCCATCAGCATCGGGATATAAGCCGTCAGAATGGCGAACGCGCTGAGCGCGTCTTCAAAGCGGGCGATGATCTGGCCGGTGAACGTGGCCGAGACCATCAGAAGCAGCAGCCAGGGGATACGGGACTTGTACGTATCCCAGACGCTCGTCTTGAGGTACGGCTTATCCGTCGGCAGCATAGCCGCCATCTTTTCGATATCCTCGGTCGTCTCCTCTTCCATGACGTCGATGGCGTCGTCGACCGTGATGATGCCGACGAGGCGGTCTTCCTTGTCGACGACCGGAAGGGCGATGAAGTTGTACTTCGAGAAGGTCTGCGCAACGTCCTCTTTATCCTCGAGCGTGGAGACAGAGATGACGTGCGTCTCCATGATCTCGTCGATGGTGTCGTCCTCATCGGAGAGGAGGATCGTTCGCAGCGAGACGATACCCTGCAGCTTGCGCGCCGGATCGACGACATAGCAGACGTTGATGGTCTCTTTGTCCGTACCGGTGCGGCGGATACGCTTGAGCGCGTCCTCGACGGTCATATCGCGCTTTAAGTCGACAAACTCCGTCGTCATCAGCGCGCCCGCGCTGTCGTCGGGGTATTTGAGAATTTCATTGATGCTCTTGCGCGTGTCGGGGTCCGCGTGCTTTAAGATGCGCTTGACGACGTTCGCGGGCATTTCCTCCACGATGTCGACCGCATCGTCCAGATACAGCTCGTCAAGGACCTCTTTGAGCTCGGTGTTCGAAAAGCCGCGGATCAGCATCTCCTGCGCGTCGGGATCGAGCTCGACGAACACCTCCGCCGCGGGCTCTTTGGGAAGGAGCCGGAACAAAAGGGGAATGCTGTCCTCGTCCAAATCTTCAAAAAGCGAGGCGATATCCGCGGGCTCCAGGTCTGCAAGCAGGTCGCGCAGCGCGGTATATTGTTTTCGCTTGAGCAGATCCTCGATTCTTTCCAGCAGTTCGTCGCGCATTTCTTCAAAGCCGACCATACCGACTCCTCCTTTCTGAAGATAGTGCCAAATCAAAGTGTTCAGGTGAATTTTGCGATAAAAAAATCCCCCATATCCTGCGTCCGGCGACGCGGCTATGGGAGCGACAATCAAGAAACACCCGCCCCTGGCGAGAAGTTTCCTTACCGTTCAAGCTTTAGCATCACGAGGCGGTGAAACTGCATTAGATGGCACCTTGCTTTCGATGCAACCTGTTCAAACCCTCTCATAGTGTCTCCACTACTCCGCGGCAGCAGTCCGTATCCTTGTGGTAGCCTTACCTACCGGACGATGTATGAACTTAACGGCACTATATTATGCACATTTTCCCGTGCTGTCAACCCCTTTTCCGGCTTTATTTCTGTAAAAAGTATGTCATGGTGCGCTTTTGCGCTTCCCTTTCGTAATGGGCTGTGCTATACTACATAAATTGAAGAGAAATCGACTTTTGAGGAGGTGAGCATCGCCCTTGCAGCAGTATCTTGACCGGCACCGCTTTTTGAAAGGCATCTACCTGATGGTCAGGCGGTACTTCGATCATCATGTCGGCCGCGACAGTGCGGCGCTCACATACTACCTTTTGTTTGCGCTTTTCCCGCTTTTGATCTTTTTGAGCAACTTAGTCGGCATCATGTCCGTGGATATCAGCGGCTTTCTGTATGAAATTCGCGCATTCATCCCGCAGGAGGCGCTCGAGATCATCGAGCAGTATTTCACTTATGTCAGCCGCGATTCAAGCCCACGGCTTTTGTGGTTCTCACTGATTTTTTCCATTTACTTTCCTTACCGCGCGGCAAGCTCGCTTCTGGGCTCTGTCCGTCGGGCCTACGGCGAGCACCGGCCCACGCAGTTTTTGCGCTATCAGCTCAAGCTCCTGCTTTATACGCTGAGCCTGATTTTAATGGTCGTTTTGTCCATCGGACTGTCCGTCGTCGGCGGGCGGGTGCTGAACTACGTGTCGAGCCACCTGTCGGCCTATATCACGCTGAGCGACGGCTTTATCCGCCTGTGGTCGAGCCTGCGCTTTGTTATCATCGGCGGCATCGTATTCTTCCCCATCGCGATGATGTACGGCCTTGCGCAGGAGTCGCACCGAATGAACCGTATCTGGCCGGGCGCGGTGTTCTCGCTCGTGATGTGGCTCGTATTGTCATTCCTTTTTTCGTATTATGTTGAAAACATCGCGCGCTACTCCGTCATTTACGGCACGCTCGGCGCGGTGATCGTATTGCTTTTGTGGCTGTATCTCGCCTCGGTCATGCTGATCATGGGGGCGGAATTCAACAGCGTTTTGATGGTGCTGCGTAAGCAGCACACGGCGGAAGCCGAAGAGAATTTAGGAGAAACACAGAAATGAAAATCATCATTGTCGGTATCGGTAAGGTCGGCTACGCCATCGCCGAGCAGATGACGGGCGAAAACCACGATCTGGTCGTCATCGACCGCAACAACGCCGTGCTCGACCACGTTGACTCCATGCTCGACGTCATGTGTGTGGAGGGCAACGGCGCGAGCGCCAGCGTCCTTTTGGAGGCGGGCGTGCGCGAGGCGGACCTTCTCATCGCCGTTTCGGAAAACGACGAGGTCAACCTCATCTGCTGCCTGATGGCGAAAAAGCTCGGCGCGAAGCACACGGTCGCCCGCGTACGCAACCCCGAGTATTTCCGCGATGCACAGATCCTGCGCCGCGAGATCGGGCTTGATATGATCATCAACCCCGAAAATGCCGCCGCGCAGGAAATTTCGCGCATTCTGCGCGTGCCGTCTGCGTTCAGCGTGGAGACGTTTGCCCGCGGCCTTGTCGAGCTCATCGGCTTTCAGACCGAAGAGGGCGACAGCCTTGTCGGCAAGTCCCTCATCGACTACAACCGCGAAAATCCCAACAGCATCCTCATGTGCGCGGCCAAGCGCGGGGAAGAGGTCATCGTGCCGAACGGCTCGTTCATCCCGCAGACGGGCGACCGCGTGTACGTCATCGGCACGCCCGCGGAGACGACGCGCGTGCTGCGCTCGATGGGCAGGGCCATGGCGCCCATCCGCCGCGTGAGCATCCTTGGCGGCAGCCGCATCGCACAGTACCTTGCCTGGGTGCTCACCGACATCGGCACGCATGTGACGATCGTGGAAAAGGACGAGGCCAAGTGCCTGATGCTGGCGGAAAAGCTGCCGAAAGTCACCGTCATCCACGGCGACGGCACGAATCACGACCTGCTCGAATCCGAGGGTATCTTCCACTGCGACGCGTTCATCGCTGTGACGGACCGCGACGAGGAAAACCTCCTCATGGCGCTCACGGCCAAGCGCTACGGCGTGAAAAAGGTCGTGCCGAAGATGTCGCGCATGGGGTATCTCGACATCGTGAACCTCACGGGCCTCGACACAGTCATCTCGCCCAAGGCCATCATTGCAAGCCAGATCTCAAGTTACGTCCGCGGCCTTGCCAACTCGCAGGGCAGCGCGGTGGAGAGCCTGCACTATATCCTCGGTGGCGCGATCGAGGCGGTCGAATTCACCGCGACGAGTGCCACGCACTTTCTCGACCGGCCGCTCAGCGACCTGCATTTTCGAAACGGCCTGCTCGTTGCGGCCATCGTGCACAACGGCCGGATGGAGATTCCGAACGGTCATTCCCAGATCCATGCGGGCGACCGCGTGATCGTGGTGGCGAAAAAGCTCTTTTTGCAGGACCTCAACGATATTCTCGGCTGATGTGCCGGCTGCTTGCGGCAAGGAAGTTTCATTATGAACCAAAATCTTATTCTCAGAATCGTGGGCGTCATTCTCTGTATCGAGGCGCTTTGTATGATCCCGCCGCTGCTGCTGAGCGTGTTCGGCGGTGGTGTTGACCAGAGGGCCTTTTTGTACGCGCTGCTTATCTGCGGCGGCGTGGGAGTGCTGCTCTCGCTCATCCGCGCGGACAACGCGCGGCTCCAGACGCGCGACGGCTTTGTCTGCGTGGCACTGTGCTGGATCGCGCTGAGCGTGTTCGGCGCGCTGCCGTATTTTTTCAGCGGCAGCTGCAGCTTTATCGACGCCATTTTCGAGACCGTCTCCGGCCTGACGACGACCGGCGCGTCCATCTTCCCGTCGCCTGCGTCGCTGCCGCAGGGCATCCAATTCTGGCGCGCGCTCACGCAGTGGATGGGCGGCATGGGTATCCTCGTTTTGATGCTGGCGCTGCTGCCCAAGCTCAGCGAGGGCAGCGTGAACCTGATGAAAGCAGAATCCCCCGGCCCCATCAGCACAAAGCTCCGCCCCCGCACGGGTGAGACGGCGCGCATCCTGTACCGCATCTACATCGCGCTCACCGTGGCGGAGGCGCTGCTGCTGCGCATTGCGGGCCTCCCGCTGTTCGATGCGATCACCACGGCGCTGACGACGATCTCTACCGGCGGCTTTTCCATCCGGGATGCGAGCATCGCGTATTATCAGTCGCATCTTGTCAACTGGATCCTCATTTTCTTCATGTTTGCCGCAAGCGTGAACTTTACGCTCCTCTACCTCTGCGTGACGCGCCGCTTCCGCGAGGCGCTCAAGAGCGAGGAGCTGCGCGTTTACTCGCTGGTCGTGGTCAGCGCGTCGGCGATGATCGCGGCGGACCTGATCGTGCGCACGGGGCGCGACATCGGCTCGGCCATCGAGAATGCGGCCTTTCAGGTAACAACGCTCATTTCAACGACCGGCTACTGCACGGAGGATTTTGACCTCTGGCCGCAGTTCTGCCGCTGTATCCTCGTGCTGGTGATGTTTTTCGGCGGCTGCGCGGGCTCTACGGCGGGCGGCGTCAAGGCCTCGCGCATCGTGCTTTTGTGCAAGTCGCTGCGGCGAGATCTGCGGCGCGTGATGCACTCGCGCGAGGTGCGCCCCATCACGCTCGACGGACATCGCGTGACGGAGGAGACCGTCTCGTCCGTTTCGGTCTTCTTCTTTGCCTATATCGCGATCATGCTGCTCGGCACGCTGATTTTGTCGCTTGACAACATCGACTTTACCGCAGCGTTCACCGCCTCGCTCACGGCCATCAGCAACGTGGGCCCGGGCCTTGGCGCAGTGGGACCGACGTGCAACTTCGGCTTCCTCTCCGGCATCAGCAAGCTCACGATGAGCGCCATCATGCTGCTCGGCCGTCTTGAGATCATGCCGCTGCTTGTCCTCTTAATGCCCTCTGTCTGGCGCAGAAAATAAAAGAAAATCAAAAAGGGTGGATCGCAATTTTGCGATCCACCCTTTTTGAAAAGGATTCGCTGCGCTTCGTGCCTTGCCGCTCACAGCGCGGCTGCGACACGCGCTCCGCGCAAAGAGTAAATTCCGACGCGCCTGTCGTCGGAATTTACGATCAAACAGATTTCGCGTCTGCGGACGCGAAACTCTGCGAGGCGGTTTGCCTCCATTTTAGCAGCAGGGCCGAGTTTGTGATGACAAGCACGCTGCCTGCGTTATGGACCAGCGCGCCGACAACAGGGTTCAGTGTGCCGGTGATGGCGAGCACGATGGCGATGAAGTTGAGCGTGAGCGAGAATGTTATATTGAGCTTGATGGTGCGCATCATGCGCTTGGAGAGCGCGATGAGGTGCGGCAGCTCCGTGACTTCGTCGTCGACGAGCGCGATATCCGCGGCGTCCACGGCGATGTCGCTGCCCACGCCGCCCATTGCGATGCCGACATCGGCGGCCTTGAGCGCGGGCGCGTCGTTCACGCCGTCGCCGATCATGCAGACCTTATCGCCCGCAGCCTGATAGGCGCGGATGTGGACGAGCTTTTCGATGCCCGCGCGGGCGCGGGCGACGGTCAGCTCTTCGAGAAGACCGCCGAGCTGCATGATGAACGCGACCTCACCCGCGGCGAAGTCTTCACCGATGCAGACCGACGCGATCAGCGCGAGCGAGACGAGCACGTCTGCCTTGATGTCGAACGCCGTGACAAGGCCGATGACGGCCTCTAAAATGATGGGGATGCCGCAGAGGATGATCGCGGCCCACGAGGTGTCGAACGGCAAGGGGACGAGATCAAAAATGCTGACGATCAGCGCGATGCCGGAGATCACGAGCAGTGTGATATCTTTTTTTGTGCCGCCCAGCTCTAAAAATGCTCCAGCTTTTCCATTGCCAGTTTCACGGAAGTGACCCCCTTCTGTACCATAGGGGGTATGGGCTTATTATACATATGGGGGCATAGGTTGCAAAGCGCGCAAAAAGAGAGAAGCAGCACAAAACTGCTTCTCTTCTTTCGTGCAATTCTACTGAAAACGAGCGCGTGAGAGGGTTTATCTCCTGCTCAGCCCATGTTCGAAAAGCGCTCGACCGCCTTCGTAAAGTTCTCGATCGTTTTGTCCGCGTCGCCGTGCTCGATGCCGTCACGCACGCAGTGCTTGATGTGCCCCTCGAGAACGACCTTGCCGCAGCCGTGCAGCGCGGATTTGGCCGCATTGATCTGCGCAAGAATATCCTCGCAAGGGACGTCCTCGTCCACCATGCGGTCAATGGTCTGCACCTGACCGATGATCTTTTTGAGCCGACGGTGCAGATTGTCGGCGTCCATACACTGTTTCATCGTTTGACCTCCATACCTGTTGGGGTATCTGCATTGTACACTCTGCGCCGCGATTTTGCCAATATGCGCTGCTGCGCCGGTTTTGTGCGCCTTTGGCGAAAAAATGGCGTTTTGCGGCAATTTTCTCTTCCTCCGCGGTGTTGCAGAGCATAAAAAAGTGTGATAGGATATATTAGAAATAGTATGACCGGCGGCCATATTGCCGTCGGAGCGATTTTGAGGTATCCGAATGAAGAAAAGCGACAAAACACCAAAGCAGACCCACCGCCGCGCGGACCCGAACGTCATGGGCCTCCACGCGGATGTGGTGGAGCAGAATATCACAGAGACGCTGGAAACGAACTACATGCCCTACGCGATGTCCGTCATCGTCTCGCGCGCCATTCCGGAGATCGACGGTTTCAAGCCCTCGCACCGAAAGCTCCTTTACACGATGTACAAGATGGGGCTTCTCACCGGCGCGCGCACGAAGAGCGCAAACATCGTCGGACAGACGATGCGCTTAAACCCCCATGGCGACGCCGCCATCTACGACACGATGGTGCGCCTTTCCAAGGGCTACGGCGCGCTGCTGCACCCGTTCGTCGACTCGAAGGGCAACTTCGGCAAGGTCTATTCGCGCGACATGGCGTGGGCGGCCAGCCGATACACCGAGGCGAAGCTCGCGCCCATCTGCGCCGAACTCTTCCGCGACATCGACTCTGACACCGTTGATTTTGTCGACAACTACGATAACTCGATGAAAGAGCCGGCGCTGCTGCCGACGACGTTCCCGAATATTCTGGTCTCGGCCAACCAGGGCATTGCGGTCGGCATGGCGAGCCAGCTGTGCGGCTTTAACTTGGGCGAGGTCTGCGACACGACGATCGCCTTTTTGAAAAATCCTGAGGTGCGCATCAGCGAGACGCTGCTCGCGCCCGACTTCCCGACCGGCGGCGAGGTCCTGTACGACCCGCGCGCCATTGAGGACATCTACAACACCGGCCGCGGCGGCGTAAAGGTGCGCGCCCGCTGGCGCTACGACAAAAAAGAAAATCTCATCGAAATTTATGAAATTCCCTACACCACCACGACCGAGGCCATCATGGACAAGGTCGCCGAACTCATCAAGGCGGGCAAGGTCAAGGAAATTTCCGACATGCGTGACGAGACCGACCTCTCCGGCCTCAAGCTGACGATCGACTTAAAGCGCGGTGCCGACCCCGACAAGCTGATGCAGAAGCTCTTCAAGGCGACGACACTGCAGGATACGGCGTCGTGCAACTTCAACGTCCTGATCGGCGGCATGCCGCGCGTGATGGGCGTGCGCGAGCTTTTAGACGAGTGGTGCGCGTGGCGCACCGAGAGCGTCAAGCGCCGCGTGTACTTCGTGCTCAAAAAGCGGCAGGACAAGCTGCACCTCTTAAAGGGCCTTAAAAAGATCCTGCTCGACATCGACAAGGCCATCAAGATCATCCGCGAGACGGAGAAGGAGGCCGACGTCGTGCCGAACCTGATGATCGGCTTCGGCATCGACCAAATCCAGGCGGAATACGTCGCCGAGATCAAGCTGCGCAACATCAACCGCGAATATATCCTAAAGCGCGTGGAGGAGACGGCATCGCTCGAGGCGGAGATCGAAGACCTCGAAGATACGCTCGCGCGCCCGTCGCGCATCCGCAAGATCATCGTCAGCGAACTTGAGGACGTGCGCAAAAAGTACGCCGAGCCCCGCCGCACCGGCATCCTCTACGACTATGCCGAGGACGCCGAGAGCGAGGAGGACGCCATCGAGGACTATCCCGTGACGCTGTTTTTGTCGCAGCACGGGTACTTTAAAAAGATCACGCCGCAGTCGCTGCGCATGTCCGGCGAGCAGAAGTTCAAGGAGGACGACGCGCTCAGCATGAGCGTGGAGAGCTCCAACGCCGCCGAGCTGATGTTCTTCACCGATAAGGCGCAGGTCTACAAGACGCGCGCGAGCGACTTTGCCGACGGCAAGGCGAGCCAGCTGGGCGATTACCTGCCCGCCAAGCTCGGCATGGACGAGGGCGAGAGCGTCATGGGCATGGTGCTGCCGGGCGACTACAGCGGCTATATGATCTTCTTCTTTGAAAACGGTAAGGCCGCAAAGGTCGAGCTGTCGGCCTACAAGACGACCTCGAACCGCCGCCGCCTGACCGGCGCTTACAGCGACAAGAGCCCGCTCAAAGCGCTGTTGCATCTCAAGGAAGACCGCGAGATCGCCGTCTATTCGACAGAGCCGCGCGTGCTGATCGTCAACACGGCGCTTCTTGGTGAGAAGACGACGCGCACGACGCAGGGCGTCGCGCTTTTGACGCTCAAAAAGAAGTACGTGCTCGACACGGTGCGCTTCCCGGAGGAGACCGGCATCACCGACCTTGCCCGCTACCGCGGCCGCAGCATTCCCGCGACGGGCGCGCTGCTCAAGACGGAGGACAGCGACGACAAGCAGCTCTCGCTGATTTGACGTCGGAAGCCTGAGAGAAACATGTGAGGGGAGAATGTTTATGAAAAATAAAAAACTGCGCGAGCAGGTGAAAAGCTATATCATTGTCACGCTTGCCTGCGTGCTGTATGCCTTGTCGTTCGATTGGTTCTATGCACCGAATGGCTTTACGGTCGGCGGCTTTACGGGTATTTCGCAGATCATTAACTTTTTTGCACCCATTCTGCCGGTCGGTACGATGGTCATCGTACTCAATGTGCCGCTTTTTATCGTGGGACTTAAAAAATTCGGCTTCGCATTTTTGTGCAAGTCCATCTACACGATGACGCTGAGCTCCATTTTGATCGACGTTGTCGCGGCCATCCACGAGTTTGCGCCCATGGACCCGCTGCTTGCGTGCCTGTACGGCGGCGTGACGCTCGGCATCGCCTCGGGACTTTTATTCCGCGAGGAGACGACGACGGGCGGCTCGGAGCTCGGCGCGTGGATCGTAAGATCACACGTTGAGCGGCTGTCAATCGGCAACATCTGCCTTGGCATCGACCTGACGATCATTCTGATCTACGCCGCGGTGTTCCACAGCCTCAACAACGCGCTCTACGGCGCGCTCGCGCTCTATATCACGACGAAGGTGCTCGATCTGGTCGTCTACGGTCAGAACACGGCGAAGGTCGCCTACATCATCAGCGACAAGTATGAGGAGATCATGCAGGAGATGCTGCGGCGCGACATGGGCGTCACGCTCCTGAACGGCAAGGGCGGCTACACGGGCGCGGAGCGTCCGCTGCTGTTCTGCGCCATCCGCAAGAAGGAAGCGGTTTCAATCAAGCGCTATATCAAGGAGCTCGACCCCGACGCCTTTTTCATCGTCTGCGACGCGAGCGAGGTGCTCGGTGAGGGCTTTGGCGAATACGACCCGCAGGGTCTCTAAGGATATCAGGATACACGGAGGAAGCAGGAATGGATCTTACGACGGTGGAGAAGAATCTCAAAGAGCGTGGCTTCAAGGTGTCCGCCTTCGCGACGGCGAAGGAAGCGGCGGACTATCTGAACGCGCAGATCGACGGAGAGAGCGTGTCGTTCGGCGGCAGCATGACGCTCTCTCAGATGGGGCTTTTTGAAAGCCTCGGCAAGCACAACAAGATGTTCAGCCACTGGAACGTGCCCGACGGCATGAACGCTGCCGAGGTGCTCAAAAACGCCTCGACGTGCGACAACTACCTGCTCTCGGCCAACGGCCTTGCCGAAACGGGCGAGATCATCAACATCGACGGGACGGGCAACCGTGTGTCCTCGTCGCTCTATGGCCACAAGAGGGTGTGGTTCGTCGTCGGCAGCAACAAGATCGCGCCGACCTATGACGAAGCGCTCTGGCGCGCCCGCAACATTGCTGCACCGAAAAACGCGCAGCGCCTCGGCGTGAAGACGCCGTGTGCCGTGAACGGCGACCGCTGCTACGACTGCAAGAGCCCGCAGCGCATCTGCCGCGGTCTTGTCGTGCTGTGGGAGGCCATCCGCAGCTGCGAGACCGAGGTCGTGCTCGTCGACGAGCCGCTTGGCTACTGAGAAAGAGAGATTTCGCCCAAAAGGAGGGAGCGCCGTGCGCAAAAAGTTCATTCCGCTTTCGCTGGCGCTCTGCCTGACGCTCTCGGGCTGCGGCGGCAACGTCGTGCTTGAGCGTTCTTACAGCGTCTCCACGCCACACAGCGAGGTCTACTGGGAAAACGAGGGTGCGGACACCCTGCGCGCCGACAGCTATCAGGACCTCGTCAATGCGCTGCTGCTGCTCCTTGGCGAGCACAGCGAGGAAGGCGTTGTGCGTATTTACAGCGAGGAAGACGCCGCGGCCATGGCCGAGCAGGCCTGCAAGGAAGTGCAGGAGGAGACGGCGCTGGGCGCGTATCTTCTTGACTACATCAGCTACACCGACACGCAGGAGCGCGCCTATTACGAGATGCACGTGCGCCTCGGCTACCGCCGCACGGCGGAGGAGCAGGCGGGCATTGTCACCGCGACGAGCACCGAGGCGCTGCCTGACCTTCTGCGC
>ENA-OROU01002517-OROU01002517.1-human-gut-metagenome-genome-assembly--contig:-NODE-2517-length-13103-cov-3.022839_pt1 | contig 13103 bp, 9 predicted proteins | sample MGYA00242131_ERZ509054 | MGnify/ENA primary metagenome ERZ509054 (study PRJEB26280, sample SAMEA2338749) | human gut metagenome | biome: human gut; feature: human-associated habitat; material: faeces... | reverse complement strand
TTCAGAGGATTAAGGATACAAATGAAAAGTTCGTAATTCCTTATAAGGATAGGTTCAAAGAGGGTGAGTATAAGAATCGGGTTCAGTTCATGTATGGTGGAGAGCTTCAGCAGGTAGAGTTCAAATATTATGGTCCTTCTGTTGAAGCCGTGTTGGACAAGCTGCCTATGGCAAAAGTAGTAGAAGAAAAGGAAGGGGTTTATACCGTAAAAGCAGAAACCTTTGGCAAGGGGATTTTGATGTGGTTGTTAAGCCAAGGTAGTAAAGTCGAAGTAATAGGTCCTGAGGAATTGAAGACAGAGTGGCTGGAAGAGGCCGTAGATATTCTAAAAAGAGAGGGTCAGAAACTATGATTACTAACTACAAAAAGGCAAAAGAGGATGTGTTAAAAGCATATTCTTCCTTCCTGCCAATTATTGAAACGGTGAAGGATGGGAAAGAAACTTCTTATGATGCTTCCCTTTCTTCTCTTGCAAAGCAGGCCGAGAATATTCGGCAGGACAAGTTCTTGCTGATGATTGTTGGTGAGGCAAAGAGCGGTAAGTCCACCTTTATCAATGCCTATTTGGGTGAGGAAATCCTCCCTATGGATGTCAAGCAGTGTACCTCTTCTATCGTGGAAATTCGATATGGTGAGAAGTTCATTCTGCGGGCTACCTATGCCGATGATAGAGTTCAGATTTTTGAGGATGAGCAGCAGATTAAGGATTTTCTTACTGCCAATGCAGCCCTTGACGATAACTATCGTGATATTCCTGTTTCTACTATCAACATTGAAATCCTGATGCATAAGAAGGATAAGCGGGTATTGGAGTCGGAAATTGTAGACCTGCTCAAAGGCATTAAGGCTGAAAACATTTATGGTCTCCCTGAGGATGAATATGAGGCCAAGGTTCGTAGGTACATTAAGGAAAAGCAGCCCGTTTGGAAGGATATTGTTAAGAAGATTGAGATTGAATATCCCTTTGCAGATGCCGATTTGAAGGGCATTGAAATCGTAGACACTCCGGGTGTTAATGCTGATGGTCGTGTTGGTGATATTACAAACAAATATATTGAGGAAGCCAATGCGGTTATGTTCCTCAAACCTCTTACGGGCCAGGCTTTGGAGGCTACTTCCTTCAGAAAGTTCCTCAAGTCCAAGAGTGCAGATAGAAACAAAAATGCAATGTTTTGGATTTTGACTCGTAGAGCTGACCTAACTGAGGAAGATATTACTCGCTTGCAGGAAGAAGCTATTCGTCAGTGTCCTACCATCAATCCTAAGCAGATTATTCTCATTGATAGCAAGGTTGAGCTGTTCTATAACATTGCTCATACTCTTACTGCTGAGGAGTTGCAGGCTTACATCATGGAGATGGGCAAGGCCAAGAAGTTGGATGCCTTTATTAAGGCAGCTTGGTTTGATGCAATGGGTGATAGAGATGAATTCTTGAGGATTTTGAAGGAACTCTCCAACTTTGCAGTTATGGATGAAGCTCTGAACCTCTTTGCTCATAAAGCTCAGTATATTATGCTGAGTGAATTCTTGGGTCGGATGTTGTCTGTTATGGAAAAGGTCATGGATGGTTTGGAGGAGACAATAGGGTTCTATAAGGAAAAGGCTGAGGACCCCATTGAACTTGCAAACAAAATGAACCATATCAAGCGAGAGCTTGAGGAAATGACCCACAAGATAAATCAAACTGTGGATGAGGTTGCATTAAAGTATTCAGAGACAAACGGCCTTATCGATCAAAAAGCCGATAAGGTAATTGCAGAGTATAAGGCTGAAATTGAAAAGATTGACCCTGAGGGTTCTGCCAGTTTGGATGAGCTGGAGAAGATTTCCTTTCGCAAAATTGATATATTTACTAAATTTGAGGCTGAACTCCAAAAAAACATAGTAGATGAGTGTGATAAGGCTTTGATTGCACTCAGCGATAAGAGTGCCATTAAATATTCTACTTTAAAGCCCGACCTTACCAAAGAGTCCTTTGAGAAGATTAAGGACGAAATGAGAAATAGCAGCAAGGCAAGAGAATCCTATTTCTATACCACAGGTACTACTTTCAAGAGAATTGAAACAGGAAGTCGTTTCTCTCAGAAGAAGTATTATGGTTTGGTTCGAGATAGCATCAAAGGTAGAATTGATGGCATCAAGAATCAGGCTGTGAAAGACCTCAGAACCTTTGTCAAAAACACAACCACTGCTTATAGTAGTGAATTAACCCGTAATGCTCAAATTAAGCGGGACGAGTGGAATGCTATTGTGCAGGCAAAGCAGACCGCAGATGAAATTCAAAACACAATTAAGGGGTTGGAGGGTCTACTGGCACAGCTTCAGCCTATGAGAGAGCAAGTCAATGGACTTAAGGGAGGTATTGATAATCATGTCTGAAAAAGTAAAAGGCTATATCAAGAAACTGTTTGTTGAGATGAATAAGGAAGTTGCCGATATTGTAAGCAATTCCCCTTCTTCTGCCATTGCAACTCAGAGTATTATGGACTATGTTTCCAGCAAGATTGCAGCCTCTTCCGAGGGTTATATGGTTGACCTTTATGGTGAACTGTCCAGGAAAACCCTTAGCGAGGAAGTTTTCAAAGACCCTGCCAATGCTAACAAGTTCTATGAACTGAATATGAGACAGAAAATCAGCGATGCTTATCAGTTTGATGTTCAGAGTTTGGATGCTTATAGAACGGGTTTAGATTTCAATGAAATCAATCGTGTTTATGCTACTGCGGGTGTTGCTGTTGGCTCCGCTGCTGTTGGTGGTATCCTTTTGGGGGTGCTGTCGGGTGTAGTGGATATCCCTATGGTCGTTATTATTGCGGGTGCTATTCTTGCCGGTATTGCCGGTGGTGGTGTGACCTATGCTAAGATTGTGCCGGAGAAAAACCGAGTAGCATTTTCCAAGGCTGTTACAACCTTTATGACGGAACTCGAATCCGAGTTGATTAATTGGGTTGATGAGGTTATTAAGTTCTATAATCAGAAGGTTGATGAACTGAAGGCTACTCTGTAAGGTGAACGATTATGGGTGTAAATGTAGATGAAAAAAAAGCACTCCAATTAAAAGAGGAATTTGAAAATGATACTGCTGTATTGGGTGAGCAAGCCGGATTATTAGTGCAGAGTGCCTCGCCTTATTTGGCAGTAAGCGAAGCCTCGATTAGAGAGTGCTTAGATAAAGATTCTGCTCAATTTATCGAGGGTATGAGGTTCTTTAGACTCAATAGCTGTACTACTGAGCAAGTGGATGATTTGGCAGCTTATTTGAATGAAAAGATGGATAAGCTGTTCACGGCCATCCATTCTCTTGGTGTGCCTATTGCTTATGGTATTGTAAGCTATAAGGGACAGACTAACCTTGTTTTGGGTGTAGAGAGTAAAGATGCTCAGGAAGTAGTTAAGTCCTTTATTCAGGGACTTTTGACGGGTATTGAGTTAACCCCATTTGTTCCTAATTTTACTTCTCGTACTGACTCTGCTCAGGTGGGTGGTATTGTTTCTGCTGTTCCTGTTGTTAAGATTGAGGACGATAAGCAGCAGTTTGATATTTCTACTCTGATGCGGAGTTTGAATGGTCAAGACTATACTGTTCTTTGCATTGCAAAGCCTTATTCTCTTGAGCAAGTTCAGCAGCAGTATAGTGAGATTGTTAGCATTAGGGACAAGTGTTTTGCGGTCAGCAAGAAGAATATTGCCCGACAGAAGAGTGAATCCAATACCGATACAAAGACCAAAACCAAGTCCTCCTCGTTTAACTTGGGTGGTATGTTAGGCGGTATGGGTACTGCCTTTATGGGTGGTATCAATGTTGGTGCTTCTTGGTCTAAGAGTGTTTCTGATGCTGTGGCTAAGACGATTGGTACGAGTGACACCACCTCTCACGATGTTCAAAATGGCTTTGCTCTGGAATTGATGGAGTATTGTGATAAAGCCATTGAACGACTGAGACAAGGGCAAAATATGGGTATGTGGGGGATGGCGATTGCTTACTCTGCAAGCAAGGCTATCACTGCAAATATTATTCAGGCTTGCTTGTGTGGTGAGTTGTCAAAACCTGCAAACGATATTCTTCCGCTGAAAAAGTTCTCCTATGCTCTGGAAGGAAAAGAGCAAATTTTGATTCCTCGTTTGGATAAGGAAAATCCCTCGGATAAGGAAAATCCCTTGCTGGCTCCCATCACTTCCTCTGAATTGGGAATGATTTGTACTCCTCCTTATGAGGCTGTTCCTAATTTTGAGTTGAAACAGGGCAAGGTCTATCCTATGATTGGCTCTTCTGCTTCTGAGGGTGTTGTCATTGGTTGTGTGAGTGATGGTCATAGGTCCTTGAAAAACATGGAATTCTTTTTAAGCGAAAAGGACCTTAATAAGCACACATTTATTTGCGGAATTACGGGAAGTGGTAAGACTACAACTGTAAAGGGGATTCTGAGAAAATGCAATAAACCCTTTATGGTAATTGAGTCAGCTAAGAAAGAATACCGGAATATTGATATTGGGGGTAGACCGATTTCTGTTTATACTTTGGGTAAGCCGGAGTTAAATTGCTTGCAGTTCAATCCGTTCTATATTCAATGTGGTATCAATTTGCAAACCCACATTGATTTCCTCAAAGACCTTTTCAATGCTTCGTTCTCTTTCTATGGTCCAATGCCTTATATATTAGAGAAGTGTCTTCACAATATTTATAGCAATAAGGGTTGGAACTTGACCTTGGGTTATCATCCCTATCTGATAAACTCCCAAGATTCCGTTAATGCCTTTGACTCTGACTATCTTAAAAAGCAGTATGCTTTGGATGCTCATAAATACTTGTTCCCCACGATGCAGGATTTGAAGGATGAGGTCAAGCGATATATAGATGTAGAGTTGCAGTATGATGGTGAAGTTGGCGGTAACATCAAAACTGCTATGCTTGCTCGTTTGGATAGTCTCTGTGTAGGGAGCAAGGGTTTTATGCTGAATACTTATGAACCTATTGCTATGGAAAAACTCATGCAAGAAAACACAGTGTTTGAGCTGGAGGGTCTTGCTGACGACTCTGACAAGGCTTTCTGTGTGGGTTTGTTAGTGGTGTTTATCAATGAGTATCGGCAGGTCTTTAAGGATGAGCATCCTACTGAGAAGATTGGGTTGCAACATCTCCTTGTTATTGAAGAAGCTCATAGACTTTTGAAGAATGTAGATACTGAGAAGTCTTCTGAAAACATGGGCAATCCCAAAGGCAAGGCGGTTGAGCACTTTACCAATATGATTGCAGAGATGCGGTCTTATGGGCAAGGTGTGATTATAGCAGAACAAATTCCAAGCAAACTGGCACCGGATGTCATTAAGAACTCTTCCAATAAAATCATTCAGCGAGTAGTGTCTGCTGATGACCAAGCCTTAGTTGCTAATACTATCGGCATGAATGAAGAAGACTCTGTTAACCTTGGAAGTTTGGAAACGGGTTATGCTCTTTGTCACAAGGAAGGAATGAGTCTGCCTGTATTTGTCAAAGTTGACCCCATCAATGATAATTTTGTGACTGATGAAAACATCATGACTAAGCGAGAGGGCAAGATGTTTGAGGAAATCAATCTTAGCCTTATCAAGGAAAGTACCTCTAATGTAATTGGTAATCTTAGTCTTAAGATGCTCAACTCTCTGTTGGCTCAATCCCCTACTCTGGTAATAGATACGATTGACAAGTGTAAGCAGGTTTTGAAGAACGAACTGACCAAAAAGGATATCACTTTGGTTTTCTGTAATAATAAGGAAGACTTGTTTGGTATCGTTTTGGCCGATGGTGTGATGCAGCTAATCGTTAATGGTGTCTATGGGTTCAATGACCTTATGAGTAATGACCTCTATAAGAAATTGGTTGATTTGCTTATTAAGGAGAAAGCAGAAGCCATTCCTGCTATCCGTGAGGGCATTAAGAAGGGTTATATGCAGGACCCCAGGAATAGGTGTAAGCTCGTTATTTCCGAACTTATTAAGCTGAATTACGATAAGACGGTCAATATCAGAAAGAGCATTCAGCAGTATTTTATGTTGGATGAGGATGCCCTCTTTGATGAGATTGAAGATGCTGTAAGAAAGGGGGTTTCGTAATGTCTACAGAATTAGGTAGAGTTATTGATAAGCAAATGGAGACCTCTCCTTATAGTAAGAAGGAATTGGAGAAGGGTCGATCAATAGATCTTCCAGATGTTGTTGATGGTTCTGAAAAAGTGCTGGAAGTCCCAAAGGATGCCGAGGGTACAAAGGTTAATGAGGTACAACTTAAAGAAGGGACAAAGGTTCTCCAACCGGATATTGATTTGATTAAAAGTCAATCAATAGAAGCTGTGAAACAGAGCAATCTTGAAAAGACTCAGGCTAAGGTAAAGGAAGATAATGAACTTAGAGAACTTACTGAGGCCGAGAAAAAGTTTCTCAGAGAAAACACAAGGCTTTCCGATACAGCTATTGAGAACATTCGTGTTGATGCTGAAGGCAATTATTATCTGAAGTGCCGAAATGAAGAATTGGCCGGTAAGAATCATGAAGTCACAGGGGTTAAATATGTAGAGAAAACAATCACTGTTGATGGTGTTGAAATCACAGTCGTTGTTCCTGAATTCCCCTCTGTTTTTGATTGTGATATACCTGCTGAACTGTGGGAAGCCGGTGATAAAGAAATCTTCAAAGAGTGTACTGAACAACTGAGGGATTATCTTGAAGCTCATCCTGAAATGAAATCTCAGTTTAGTGAGCAACAGTTGGAACAGATTATGAGGGGTGAGCCTTACATCAAAGGTTATACTTGGCATCACAGCGAGATTCCTGGTAAAATGCAGTTGGTTGAGACTAAAACCCATGTTATGAGTGGTCATACAGGTGGCAACTCTATATGGTGCGGTGGAATTCGATAAAGGAGGTGTAGTAAATGGCTATTACATGGAAATATGTGTCCCCTCTGAAAGATAGTTCTGAGGTGGATGTCTTGGAACTGAAATACTGTTATATGCTCCCTGAAGATTTGAAAGAGTGTATTGTGAAGAACAATGCAGGAGTTCCCTCTTTGTCTACCTTTGATTTAGGTGAGAACAAAGAAATGGTCTTTGGTGGTCTGCTTTCTTTCAACGAGGGTGATGTAGACAGTATCTATGACTATATCAGTCTTTTTGAAACAGACGATGGTAAAGGGTTGAAGATGTTCCCCTTTGCTCTTGACCCCGCGGGTAATTTCTTCTGTATTGAGAATGGTAAGGTCGTTTTCTATGACCACGAAATGGATAAGACCACGGTGATCTGCAATACCTTTACTGAATTCCTGAATATGCTGTATGCCTAACTGAGTTTGCTCACTAAAGAGGGTAACCGTCAAACCTCCGGGCGTATAAAAAAGGCCGCCACCTCAGCGGCCAGGCTTTGAGATGGCGGTCAGGGATTCCATTAGATTTTAGCTTCTGCATTCCTTCGGTGCATTCACAGGGAGGAAAAAATCCGGCCAATCCTCATCCTTTTGGCTCTGTTCAGGTGCATTGTGGAGAAGCCAAACCAGATAGCGGTAAGGATCCAGGTCGTTCTCCTTTGCGGTCTAAATCAGACTGTAAATCAGAGCGCTGGACTGGGCCCCGGCCGGGGTATTGGAGAATAGCCAATTCTTCCTGCACATCACAAAGGGCTTTATGCTGCGCTCTGCACGGTTGTTGGACAGCTCCAGCCTGCCGTCCTCCAGATAGCGGATGAGATAAGGCCACTGTTCCCGCAGATAGTGCAGCGCCTTGCCAAGGGCAGACTTGGGCGCCGTCTTGACACTGGCGTCCTCAGCCCACGCCAACAGAGCGTCCAGAACCGGTTTCTCCAGTTCCAGCCGCTTGGTATAGCGTTCTTCTGCTGTCAACTCAGAAAGGGTCTCCTCCAGCTGAAACAGCTTGGTACAATAGCACTCTCCAACTGCCGCCGGAGAACCCTGCCGTTTGTCCTTGGGCAGTGTTTGCAACGCCTCGTCAAATTTCCTTCGGACGTGAGCCCAGCAGCCCACCACCCGGATCTTCTCCGGCAGCTTGTGGTAGCCCTGGTAGCCGTCCGCGTGGAGCCATCCGGAGAAGTCTTTGAGAAAAGCTTCCGCGTGCTCCGCCTTCCGGCTGGGCTGGTATTCGTACAGCACAATGGGCTGTTCCGCGCAGCCGCTGGTCCGGTAGAGCCACATGTAGGACTTGCTGGTGGAAGTCCTGCCCGGCTCCTTCAGCACCTGCAGTGTGGTTTCGTCCCCGTGCAGGACGCTTTCTTGGCACAGCTTCCGGTGCAGTGCGTCATACACAGGCCGCAGCCAGGTGTCCGAGGCCTGCAGGATCCAGTTGGCCATGGTCTGCCGGGACAGCTTCAGCCCCTGCCTCTGAAACTCCTGCTCCAGACGGTACAGCGGCGAGTACATGACAAATTTCTGGGTCATAATGTGGGCCACTGCTTCCGGAGAGGCAAAACTGCCAGGGCAGAATGTGGGCTTTTTGGGTGTTTTCCGCAGATTTCCTTCCCCTGTCTCCGACTCGCACTGCTTGCAGGCGTAGGTGTAGTATACGTCCTCCTGAATCCAGAACCGAGCCGGTTCCATCGTAAGCGTAAAATAAACCGGCGCCTTGCCAGAAGAGAAAAACTCTGCCACACTATAAGAGTCTAAGGAAGTACACAGTAGTATCAGATAGTATTCAAGACTTTGAGATAGTGAGGTAACGGCATGGAGCAACTGGAGAGTTTGCAGAGAGTCAACCGGCAGCAGCGGCTGGCAGAATGGAGCCGGCGGGTGGAGGCCTGCCGGAACAGCGGGCTGACAGTAGTGCAGTGGTGCCAGGAAAATGGGATCGCAGTATCCACCTATTTTTCCTGGCAGAGGAAGGTGTTCCAGGCCTTGAAGGAAGTCCAGGAGGTAACCTTCGCAGAAGTGCCGGTCATGGAGGCTTCTCCATTCCCCGGGCACGTGGTAGCATCTCTGGAAATCAGCGGCGTGCAGATCCAGGTCTACGAGGGAGCGGATACGAATACGCTGCAAGCACTGCTCCAGGCGGCGAAGTCATGCTGAACGATTTCAACTGCAGCTGCTGTATATTTCGCCCCTCTGAGTCCAAGGAAACGGTAGGGGTGAGTCCACCTTCACGGGAGAAACAGGTCCAGGTTCACGGGCGCGAGGCCACAGGAGTGTTATTTGGAAAGAAATGGCAAAGGAACGCTTCGCAAAGCGCTCCTCCGCGTGTCATTTATTCAGATTGGAATCCTTTTCTTTTGCGCATGGAGTCATCTCCATCGATGAGGATCTTGTAGGAACTGTTCTCAATCCTGTCCAGCACAGCATCTGCTAAGGCGTCCTCGGCGATTCGCTCATGCCAGCCAGGGGGAGCGAATTGGGAACAGAAAATAGTGGAGCTTCGTTCGTAACGGGCCTCCACAATCTCCAGCAAATCGCGGGATTCCGTCTTGGTCAAGGGGATCAGCATCCACTCGTCCAAGATCAGCAGGGAGACCTTCCGGTAGAACTTCATCACGTCCATGTAGCAGCCTTCGCCACGGGCGACCGCCAGCTCATTGAGCAGATCCGGCAGCCGGATATATTTCACTGTGTACAGATTTCTACAGGCAGCCGTACCGAGAGCGCAGGCAATATACGTTTTTCCAGCGCCTGTGGCGCCCATGAGGATCACATTGCGCTTGTCCAAGATGTACCGGCAAGTACCCAACTCCTGCAGGAGATTCCGGTTGAGCTTTCGGTCAGAGCGGTACTCAATATCCTCTACACTGGCATTGGGAAAATATAGGGTAGCTTTCTTCATCAGCCTGGCAATGCGGTTGGTGTGGCGGTGATCCCACTCCGCATCCACCAGCAATCCAAACCATTCGTCAAAGGAGAGCTGGCCTTCCGCCGCGCTTGCCGCGATGGTCCGGTACTTTTCCGCCATGGCGCTGAGTTTCATCTCATGGAGCCGGTTGAGGGTCATCTGGTTCAGCATCCGCCCTCACCCCCTCCGTAGTAAGCCGCGCCCCTGGTGAAAGCATAGGACTCCCCTTTTGTTTCCGGTTCCTCTTTGAGAAGATCGCTGCCCGTTTTGAGGATCATTTGGATGGTTTTGTAGTTGGGTGTGGCGGTATACTGGAGAGCCCGTCCACAGGCGGACTCCAGCCTGGTTAAGGAATATTTGTCCCCCAACTTCAGAAGCGCCATGCACGCCCGGTAAGATTGCTGTTCCACCTTCCGGCTTGAAAGTATCCCTTGGATCACTGCCTTGGTGTGTGGCCCCACCTTCTCTGCCCAAGAGAGAAAACGTTCCCCATTCCACTGGAGATATTTCCGGTGGCTTTCCGGCATGTGGTCTACCACCGTGCTATACTGACCCGGGCGGCCTGTCAACCGGATGTGGGAAGCGATACGGTTGCCATTGCAGAAGATCTCCACAGTCCGTTGGGTCAGCCGTACCTCCACTTTTTGCTTGAGGTACTCGCAGGGAACGCTGTAGAACATCTTTTCCACGGAGACATGGTAGTTGTACTGTACCGTAGCTGTTTTCCACAGGGCGAACTCATAGGGGGAATCCGGCAGCGGGAGCAGGTATATTTTTTCTTCTTCCTCAAAACAACTTTTGCGGCTTCCTGGTTTCTTTTGGAATGGCCGGCTGTTGAGTTCCTCCAGTTTCTTCCAGACTGCCTGATTCAAATCGCTCAAGGTGAAAAATGTGGCGTCTCGCAAGGCAGCGGTAACCCAAGTGGATACAAAGCCAACCGTCCCCTCGGCCGTGGGTTTGTCTTTTGGGTGACGTACTCTGGCTGGCAGGATACAAGTGTTGTAATGTTCCGCCATCTCCTGGTAGGTAGGATTGAGAATGACTTCCCCTTTTCCATGGCGGGTGACGCCGGTTTTTAAATTGTCAGGCGTCAAAATGCGGGTTGCCCCGCCAAAATAGCGGTAGGCGTGGACGTGCCCGGTAATCCAGCTCTCCTGGCCTTGGTCCCCGAATGCCTCCACATATGCGTACCCACTGCAAGAGAGGACGGCAATGAAAAGATACGCTGGGGTTTGGCTGCCTGTCTCTGGATCAGTGACCTTCGCGGTATCTCCCGCCCAGTCCACCTCCATTTGTTCCCCAGGTTTATGGTCTAGGTGCATGGTTGCTTTCGTTTGCTGGGCGTATTCCCGGTAATGCAGGCAAAACTGGGTGTACATCAAGGGGAGCTCCTTAGATGCGTAGCATTCCTCGCAATACTCATTCCAGAGCAAGCTTAGAGTCACGCCGTTTTTTGCCAGTTCCCGGTGGACGCGCTCGTAGTCCGGCGGCTTCCGCGTGGAAGGGATAGATGACGCGGGAAACAAAGCTTGTTGTATTCCCTTGTCCGACAGGGCCAGCAGCTCTTCCAAAGTGTGTGGATTTGATTCCGCCCGTTCCAGAACTCGCTGTACCGTGCTTCTAGCACAGCCTGCGCTGGCAGCAATGCTCCGTTGACTGCACCCCAGCTTTGCCAGCCGCAAGATTTCCCGATAGTTGGTTGCCATAATGGCACACCTCCCAATAGATAGGTCACGCTTTGCGTGCCTCATCTATTCTACTGCCTGGACTTGCAACCGTACACCTGGACTCATCTCCACCGTGACCCTGGACCTATTTCCTCCGTTTTACTGGCCTGTTTGGGGCGGAATATTCAGCTGCCCCATTTACATTGCATGCGGATACACGGATCTGCGGCGGGGAATTGACGGACTGGCCAGCATTGTGCAGTCTCAGTTTCAGCTGGACCCCTTTCAGAAAATGTTGTTCCTGTTCTGCGGCAGAAGACAAGACCGCATCAAGGGATTGTACTGGGAGGGAGACGGATTTCTCTTGCTGTATAAACGGCTGGAGAACGGGGCGTTCCAGTGGCCGCGAAACAAAGACGAGGTGCGGCAGCTAACGCCGCAGCAATACCGCTGGCTGATGGAAGGACTGAAGACCGAGCAGCCAAAGGCAAACAAGGCGGTGTCTGGTTTGAGCATCCTCTAAAGTGCATCTACATGACAAATTACCATCATAGAACCCCCCTGCCACCGCTTCTTCCAGGATACCCCTGAGAGGAAACGGAGGCGGGAGGGCCTTTTTTAAGCCATAACCACCAAGCATTCCTTCTCGTAGAAGGCGATGCCGTATTTCAGGAGCTTCTTCACACCACGGCGCTTCAGGCCTTCCCCGTACTTTCGGTCCTCAATTTGAGCCAGAGCTGCCTTGCAGGAGGATTCCAGGTTGCCGTCCTCTGCGTACTTCAGCTCAATGACAATGCCGATGCGGTCTGGGGTCTGCACAGTGATATCGCTGTACCCCTCCCCCATCTCGGCGTTGGACTTCACCAGCCAATTTCCCTGGCTTCTGAGCAGGCCCAGCAGCATCCCATGGTAGAAGTTTTCCTTCTGGTTCTTCCGTACCGCCGTGTCCCGCACACTGATGGAATCCCACAGGTAATCGTGAAGCATCTCCTGGATGGCCGTCACATCCCCCGCAGGGAACGCAGCACAGAACCGGTTGATCCGTGCGGAATCCGCCCGCGCTGTCTCTTGAAACCACTCTTCCACCAGATCGGCAAACAGCTTGCGGATTTCCCCGTTGGGAATCCACAGCTGGAACAGGTCGGCATTCGCCTGCCCCACCTGTCTTCCTGTCAGATAGCCCGTAGCGTATAGGACGCTCCACAGGTTTTCATCGCTTTCGTCAATATCGCGGTACGTCAGCTCCTGCTTCACCCGTTTGGTGACCTGTCCCCCGCCAAGCAGTTCCTCCACCTCGTCCTTGACGCTTAGATTTGCCTGCCGCAGCAGCCGCCGGATCAAGTCGTTGCCGCTGGTATTGGCCCAGTAATTTTTGGGCAGAGCAGACGGGTCCACCAGCAGCTCGTCGCAGTAATTGATCACATCCCAGGGACAGTACACGTCGGTATCCCCAAACCGGTAGCCATCGTACCACGAACGGACAGCCTCTTTGTAGGCAGATGTGCCGTAGTATTCCAGAAGCTTCTCCACATCTGCGTCTGTGAAGCCAAAGAACTCGTCGTACCGGACATCGGAAATCGTGTGAACCTTAACTTCCTGAGTTTTTTAACCCTCAACGCTAATTGCAGTCATCACTTGTCC
>ENA-OROU01002500-OROU01002500.1-human-gut-metagenome-genome-assembly--contig:-NODE-2500-length-13191-cov-3.068286_pt1 | contig 13191 bp, 10 predicted proteins | sample MGYA00242131_ERZ509054 | MGnify/ENA primary metagenome ERZ509054 (study PRJEB26280, sample SAMEA2338749) | human gut metagenome | biome: human gut; feature: human-associated habitat; material: faeces... | reverse complement strand
AGAACCGGAGCAGCGTATGTATCAGGACAAGGCAGAATATTATAGGAAGAGCGGATTGAACCGCAGAAGACAGTAAGCCCGCATATGATCGTTAGGAGAACCGGATGAAAATAGCGGTATGTGATGATGACAAAGGCTGCCTGGATAGTATGAAGCGGTTGCTTGCAGGATATCCGGGAATCAGCAGAACAGAATACTACCAGAATCTGTCTCAGCTCTCTGAGACATTGGAAAACGGCATGGGTTATGATCTCGTGCTGATGGATATCGAATGGGAGGGCAATGAGCAGGATGGGATAGCGTATGCGGCGCAATATAACGCACGCAGTCCACAGACCTGGTTTATTTTTGTGACGGCATATAATGATAAATTTTCTGAGAAAATCTTCTGGGAGAAGGTCAATCTGTGCGGTTTCCTGGTAAAACCGGTCCGGAAGGAACATCTGGCAAAGCTTTTGGACAAAGTCAGAGAAAAAATATTCAGCAGCGAGGCACTGATCCTGCAGCATGGAGGGATCACGGAGAAAATTGCTAACAGTCAGATCCGGTATATAGAGAGCAATGCGCATCAGCTGTTAATACATACAATTTCCGGAGAAGTCGCTTTATATGAAAAGCTGGATGTCTATGAGAAAAAGCTGCACAAGGATTTTCTGCGGGGACATAAAAGCTTTTTGGTGAATATGCAGTATATCCGCAGGATTGAGATGAAGGAGGTTACACTGCAGGACGGAACCGTGCTTCCTGTAAGCAAGACCAAATACAGTGCTTCCAGAGATAAATATTTTCGTTATATGAGGGCAATGCTATGATATGCTATATAATGTGTATCCTGTTGTGGATCGCGTATCTGTGGCTGGACTGCATGGTGGTTGCTTATGCGTTTGAACCGCGCAGGGATAGTGTCAGACAGGCAGGCATCATTCTGGGCCTGATGGCAGCACAGCTGCCGGCAGCTGCACTGAAATTTTTGTTTAACGATAATGTGCTTGTTCGTTATGGCGCCATGATAGCGGTCGGTATCGTCACCGTAGCATATGCAGCTGTATTTCTGAAAGGAACGATAGGCCAAAAAGTGCTGTTTATGCTATGCGAATATCTGACAGCTTTGCTGGCGGAAATGCTCAGTATCGGTATTTTGAACAAGTATATGGAGCAAAAGCCACAATTGTCTTACTATACACCGACAATGGTATTGTTGTTATCGGTAGTATTGACAGTGACAGCCATATTTTTTCTGATTTTTCTGGTCGTATGGAAGAAAATTGTCGAAAAAGAATCCTTTGACGTCAGTATTATTATTGTGTTCAGTGTATTTCCTGTCAGCCAGCTGCTTATGATCACTGCGATCAATGAGCAGGTATTCCGGAATATGACGCTGTATACCGGGTGGATACTGGCAGCGGCGATCCTGGGCTCCGTTGCAGACGGTGTGCTGTTGTATACCCTGCTCAGGCAGCAGCAGCTGCAGGAGCTGAAGCTTCGGCTCAGCGAGGTGCAGAGTACCTGGGAGATGGCAAGAAATCACTATCATGAGATCGAAAACAGGCGGGAAGAACTCGCCAAGATCCGGCATGACATGCGCAACCAGCAGATGGTGCTGCAGGAGCTGTTGCATCAGGGGGAATATGAGAAGGCGGAAAAAATGCTGGAGACATTGACCGATACGGTGGCGGCTACGACGGAATACCTCTATTGCGGTGACCCTGTATTCAATGCCATCATGGGGGAGACCGAGAAGGCCTGCCGGGAGAAAAGGATTGCCTTTCAATACGATCTGGAGATTCCCCAAAAGCTGAAGCTGGATCCGGTGGCAATCTGCAGTATACTGTCAAACCTGACCAGAAATGCTGTGGCAGCAGCGGAAATGACGGAGAGAGAAGAAGCGTTTTTGTCCGTAAAGGCGGCAGTAAAAGGGGACTATCTGCATATCTGCGTGGAGAACAGCAGAGCAAAAAAGCTTCCCGGAAGGCCGGGGAGAAAAGGCTATGGACTGGAGATTCTGCATGATCTGGTGGAACGCAATCACGGACAGATCGATGTACAGCCCGGTGAAGGAAGCTTCCGGGTGGATGTTACCGTAGAGAATTTTTGAGAATTTCTATCAGGCAGTTTCCTTGACAGGAGCTGCTTTTTTATTTATTATTTATATGAGTTAGGAACAACTAACCAAAACAATATACAGGAGGTGAGCAATTTTTGAGTCAGGAAACATGGGAGATCCTGTGCGGAATGAAAACAGACGATGTGGAATTGCAGCTGGCATTGCAGTGCGCACCGCTTATTACAGGACTTAAAATATCCAATCTGCTGACGATTTCATCGGACGGCTTTTGTCTGGTAGAGAAGATCATCTCAGGAAGTTTTATTTCCATGTATCCGTTATTGGAAACGGAAGAAAAAACAGTCATACTGCTGTATCAAAAGGAACGGCTGGAGAAATATCTGCGAATGATGCAGGTACAGAAGCTGCTGACAGAGGAAGGGTATCCTTCCTGTCTGCTGGAAGATATTCTGCCGGTCTTGTGCGAAAAGTATGAGGCTTATGCAGAAACCAAAAATGATTTTCCCCATGAGCTGGGGTTACTTTTGGGGTATCCACCGGAGGATGTGGAAGGATTCATCAGACACCGTGGGAAAAATTGCCTCTGTACCGGGTACTGGAAGGTATATGCGGATAAAGAGAGGAAACTGCGGCTTTTTGAAAAATATGAATATGCAAAGGAAAATTTGATTCAGCTGCTGCATTATGGATTAAAAATGACGGAGATCATAGAGATCTGCGGAAGTACAGCAGCATAAAAGGAACAAAAAGTGCGGAAAACGGAGGAAAATGAAATGGATAAGATTTATGTAGTATTTTGGACACAGGGCGGCAATACCCAGGCAATGGCGGAAGCCATCGGAGAGGGAATCCGGGAGGCTGGAAAAGAAGCGGAAGTAGTATTCGTGACAGGAGCGGATATAGAAGCACTGAAGGCGGCACCCAAATTTGCTCTGGGATGTCCGGCCATGGGCGTTACCGGTGCCGCTGTGGCAACTGTCATCGGTCAGTGTGTCGCTGCTGTCGTTGCCTTTACCTGCAATCACAAGTTCAATACCGAGATTAAGATCCATTTTCATGGATTTCGTCCGGATATCAAAATCATCGGAACGATCTATGCGATCGGTGTTCCTTCGATCATCATGCAGTCTATCGGCTCTGTGATGACGTACTCCATGAACCGGATCCTGATTGCTTTCTCATCCACAGCAACCGCTGTGTTCGGTGTATATTTCAAGCTTCAGAGTTTCTTCTTCATGCCGGTGTTCGGTCTGAACAATGGTATCACGCCGATCATCGCCTTCAACTACGGGGCTCAGAACAGAAAACGTATGATCAAAACGATCAAACTCAGCCTGATCACTGCTTTCTGTCTGACCTTTGTCGGATTCTTATCTTTTGAGCTGATTCCACAGGTTCTTCTTGGAATGTTCAATGCTTCCGAAGATATGCTCGCCATCGGTATACCTGCACTGCGTATCATCGGGGTTCATTATCTGATCGCCTGGTTCTGTATCATCTGCGGAACAGTATTTCAGGCTCTCGGAAAAGCAGTATACAGCATGATCGTATCGATCCTTCGTCAGCTCGTGGTCCTGATCCCGGTAGCCTACCTTCTTTCCCGGATCGGAGGACTGCATGTGGTATGGTGGTGCTTCCCGATTGCAGAGGTTGCATCTCTTGTTGTTTCACTGACTTTCCTGTTCAGTGTCAACCGACAGATTATTTCTAAAATACCGGATGGCAGTGACATTCTGTAAAATACATGCATTTACTATACTTGTAAAAAATATCCCCTTTCACAAAAATTTTTCTTTCGTGAAAGGGGATATTTTTATCCTATCCGGATACTATATCGAAGAATTTGCGCAAATGCTCAAGGCTTGTTTTGAAACAGCATAAATCCATTGGTGTCAGGCACCTTTACACCGGAAACCTTCTGCAAAGAACGTAATGGATGCTTTAGATAAGGCAATTGAGATCACTGCGGATTGTCCGTACAGAAGAACTTTTCATTCTGATCAAGGGTGGGCTTACCAAATGAAAGCATATTCTCATAGACTAAAAGAAGAACGTATATTTCAAAGTATGTCAAGAAAGGGAAACTGCCTGGATAACTCTGTAATGGAAAACTTCTTTGGACTGCTCAAGCAAGAAATTTACTATGGTGTTGTTTACTATAGCTACGAGGAATTAAAATCTAAGATAGAACGTTTTATAAAATACTACAATGAAAAACGAATAAAAGAGAAGTTAAGATGGATGAGCCCTGTTCAATACAGGCTTCATATCCTAGCTACATAAAGAAAAACGAGACGACCGAAATCGTCTCGCAAAAATCTAACTTTTTGGGGTCACCTCATTTTCCGGAGAAGGAAGCGCGTTTTATTAAGTTTAAATCAGCCGATAACGCTTTCGAGATACTCGCGGCTTGCTTTGATGCTTGCGAGAGGCGAAAGAGGAGTGTTGTACTCTTCTTCGGTCTGACGGGCGCAGCAGTCAAGTTCAACAATAATGTAAGGAGCATAGTCAAGCTCAGTTACAGTTTTAACGATTTCGGGGATATCCATGATACCGGTGCCAACGGTGCAGATATCGGTCGGATTTGTACGGCCGAAAATCTTTTCGCAGTAGTTCTCTCTGGTCAGATCGGTAACACCCTCAATCAGGTTGATCGGATCAGCAGATTTACCCATATCTTTCTGATGGATCAGTTTTGCACGGGAACCGAGCTTTTTAATCAGTTCAACAGCCTTCTGTCCGCCGCGGGTTGCCCAGAAAGTATCGACTTCGAAGAAAACCAGTTCGGGATCGGTCAGTTCAACCAGCCATTCATAAGCGGTTTTGCCTTCAACCTGATAAAATTCCTGACAGTGGTTGTGATAATAGAAAGCCATGCCGTGTGCTTTTGCCAGAGCAGCCATTTCATTGCAGGCTGCGGCAACTGTTTTGATCTCTTCCATTGTGGTCATGATACCCATCGGCAGGATAATAGCTTCCGAATGCATCTTGACGTTGTCTTCTACAATCTTAACCATATCTTCATGGGTAGAGGTAAAAGGATCAAAATGTACGTGGCTTGCAATAGCAGTCAGACCAAGCTCTTTTACTTTATTGCCGATTTCTTCGGGGCTGTTGCCGGGAACATCTACATACTCAACATACTTATAGCCTGCTTTTGCAACATTCTCCAGAGTTTTGAGGTAGTCATTTGCCAACTCGGTCATAACCGAGAAAAGCTGTACGCCAACTTTCAGTTTCATAATAAATCGTCCTTTCTTTTGGTATAAAACCATGTTGTTTTTTATTGTACCAAGTCGCTAGCGCGACGTCTAGCCCTAAGTACATCAAACCACTACTTTTTTTTAGAGAAAAACCAAAGAAAGTACTTTATTTCCTATTGATTTTCACCATTTCCGGAACATCCGTGTTTCTCTTCACCACAGTGATGCTCGCCACAGGAGTGACCATGTTCGTGTGTGGTACAGTGTACTTCCGGATTATAGTCAAGGTTTCCTTTCAAATAAGCCTCTATCGCTTTATCTGCATTTCCTTTTACGCCTCCATATAACCGGATTCCTGCCTCTTTCAGTGCTGTCTGTGCTCCAACCTTTCTTTGAATGATTATTTTTCTGACGGATTCTTCGGATCTTTTACAGAGTCTGTTACAGCAAAATACATTCTTTCCATCACATAACTGATAGTCGCCCCCTGAAATATGTAACTTTTTTCCATTTACCACACTGTCTGCCAGTTTATAACGTGCGGATTCATAGATCTCAGTCACTGTTGTCCTTGAGATTCCCATTCGCTCTGCACACTGTTCATGTGTATATTTTTCCAGGTCAACCAGTCGAATCACTTCGTATTCATCTACGGTCATAGTAATCTCTTCTCCCACAGAGATTCCTTCCGGTTTAAAACTGTCATATGCAGGTTCTGTACAGATTTTTCTGCATCTTCTTGGTCGCGCCATAATTTCTCCTTTTTTATTTCCGTCATATGTCGATAATTATCATAATCCTGTTTTCGTATAGAATCAACTAACTAAGAAATTTATTAGTTACTTTGTTTATTTTCTTTACAGGTTTTGTTCAAACAGTTTATACTCTGTTGTTTTTCTCATGATGCACATACCTCCTTTCCTCCGTATTCTCCTGCATCACCTCCCATACAGCGGTTATGCCCGTTGTCAGTAGATCTACTTTTTGTTTGGATTTCTTACGATGATTTTCCATTCTGTTCGGCGTGTTGGCTTCCATTTGTATATGGCGGTGTCAACGTTACAATTGACCTCTATCAGAAATCTTTCTGAATACTGGCAGCTTCTTCGGGGGCATACCAGCCGTTGCCGGAGTATCTTCGGTTTCCACATACTACTCTCTGATACAGCGGTGGAATCCTGTGTTACCTTTAAGCCCCGAAAGGCACCCATACAGCTCATTCAATTTTCAAGGTTCAATAATCAAAAGTTTTTAAGTATACATTTTTGTACCTATTTCGATTTAATGCCATTATATCCCCCGTTACTGCTAATGTCAATAGCATTTCATGCGTTTTAGGTTCTTTTTTGTACTCTTTTTTATTGAATTTCTGCCAACTCGTGTTATAATATGGACAAATAGTTATTCACTTCTTGATTTTACTATCTTCACTGGATGTTTATCAGGACTAATGCAGAGGTGACTTTATGAATTTTAATCTGAAACTAAAAAAAATCCGGACATTCCGGAAAATGACACAAAAAGAACTGTCAGAGAAGATCGGACTGACCGATCAGCATAGGATTGTACAATATGAAAAAGGCGTTCGTGTTCCAAAAAAAGATTTGGTCGATAAAATGGCACAGGCTCTTGATGTTAATCCTTATACCCTCTATGATACCGCTGGACGTGACGCTTCCGAAATGATGGAACTGCTTTTCTGGCTGGATGAATTTAATCCATCTGCCCTGCATCTGTTTCTTCCTCGGAAATTTCCCGGTGAAAAATGCAATGAAGTAGCAGACACGTCCGTTTACTATCACGACAATGATAGCTGGCCTGCCCATTCTCCTGTCTGTATGTGGTTTGATTATGGGGTTCTGAATGATTTTCTGAAAGAATGGGTGGTTCGAATGGATGAACTGAAATCCGGTGAGATTACCAGAGATGAATATTTTGAGTGGAAAATCAACTGGCCACAGACCTGTGATGGGTGTGGGAAATATGAACCTAAGAAAAAATGGCGAATATAGCAAATACAATGCTCCCCAAAACTGGACAATATTCCAATAATGGGGAGCTACTATTCTTTTTTTAATCTAATGCTCTTCTACTATATGTATTTTTCATCACTCAACTACTTTATAGCCCGCATTTGTAATTACACAAATTTCTTCGCTTTTTCTTTCAATATATTTTTCTTTCAAACAAGCATTAAGCGCCTCTTCCCAAACAGCATATTCACGTCTATCTGGATACTCCTTAGCAACTACTTCGCTGCCAATTTGAATATATGTACCTGATTCCAAATCTGAAGTTATCAGAATCTGCCCTCCCGGTGCATCTGCCACTTTTTTAAGGAGTTGCTTCATTTCCTCTGTAATTAAGGCAGGTGTAGCACTGATATTCTCATTTTTGGTTGATACATCGCCATTTATTTCACTGATGAACTTGTCCCTTGCTTCTTCCCAAATAATATCTTCATTATCTGAAATATCAAATTCTGATTCTAATTCCCGTCTCAACTGATTTAGGCGATCTTTTACTTCTGAACGATCACCATCTAACTTAATAGCAATGCAGTCACTTCCAATTACACCTTTCATTCCAGAAAAATCAAAACCAGGAAGAAGAAGTGAAGTTGCATTGGCTCTTAGTACCCATGCTGCGCCCATTTCATTTAAGCTGACTGGGCTTTCGTAATATTCTGGCGAATGTACGAAAATAATATGCAAGTCATAATTAAGGAACCGTTCCCTTAAAAAGTCAAAAATATTGGCTCCATTTGGTATTCCATATCCTGGTAGGGAGCTGCAAAAAATATCTCTGCGAGGACTTAAATTGATTGAACGAAGTAAATCCGCAATTTTTGCAACTTGATCCTTATTCTTAGAAGAATGACTTATAAATATAAGCGGTTTCTTTTTCATACCAGAAGCACCTCCTTGTAAATGTGACAATCCTGACTCTTTCTCCTCGTCCGGATAATATTTATCAATATTTTTTCTAATAGCCTGAAGTTTTCCGACAAGCTCAATAAAATACTTTTTCTCCGTAAAACCATCCAGACGCTTGCCACACAAATTGATAGTTTCCCATACAAAAGTGTCATGAGTTCGATCATAAATTCCCTGTAATTCCAATTTTATCTCTTGAAGCCAATTTTGGAATTCAGGCACATCACTGATCCGTTCAAAGGATGTTCCCATACCACCACCAAACGGATGAAACATCTTTTCTATTTCTTTTCGTGAATCTATAAGTTTAATTAGGTCTTTCTTCAATCATTCTACCCCCAATGCCTTAAACACTGCATCTTCCGCACTCTGATACGGAATCAGCTGAAACGCACTCATCAAATCAGCCGGAACACTTGCGAAATCAACAAACGAGGTACTCGGAATCAGCACCTTCTTTGCGCCGCTATCCAGGCACACCTGAAGCGTATTGGCAAGTTCATCCACCTTTATCATTGTGCCACTAATTGTTATATCTCCCAACACTGCCAAGTTGCTGACAACAGGCTTGCCAAGGGCAATCGAACAAAGTGCAATCAATGTTGGAAGTGCCAATTTGTCTGTCATACCAATTCCCTGTAAATCCTGATAATTGATGATGTAGTCTTTGGTCGATGTACTAATAGAACCACTGATCCGATTGCCGTTGGCTTTCAGATAATTAAATGCCGTATTCACCGCTTCCTTGCATTTAGAATCACTGCCTAAGCCAGTCCGTTCAATTTTGCCATTGCCTGGAAGCATCTGACTTTCCAAACGGAATACACCAATCATGCCACTTTTTCCTCTGGATACGGTATAAACCTGTCCCGGATTGCACATTCCGTCCGGTATCAGTTTACCGCCGCCTTGCTCCGGTACAGAAACATAATGTTCTGACATATCCTCCAGGTCAATATAGGAGAAGTTCACATCATAAAACTCCATGCCACCCAGCTTTTTCAGTTGTTCTTTTACACGACGGCGCATTTCCAATGCAATCTGAATAATTTCTTCCAGTTCTTCTTTGGTAAACTCACCATTTGGGTACATCAACTTCAGATAACCGTCTATCATACGACGAACCGCAATTGTATCACGCTGATTCAGATTTCTCCCCAAGCGGAAGTAGTGGTCAAGTGCATCTCCATACTGCTCCTTGCGAAGCTCTCGGATGAACTCTGCCAAATAGTCACTGATAAAACCATAATCATTAGTAAAATGCTCCGGTCTGAACTTCGGTACCTCCCATCCTGGAAGATAACAGTGCATACGATCAAGAAATGCTGTATCTGTTCCCATTTCCTGCGGGAAAGGTGCAAACAGACTGGATGTTTTCAACAGCACGTCCACACTCTGATCGATATTTCCGACAAATACCATGGACGCAGTAGCAGCTTTTTCTTCTTTGCCACGGGCAAAAGAGCCGGATGCCATGTAATCCTTCATAATCTGAATGCCATCTTTATCTTTAAACTTGATACCTGCTACTTCATCAAAAGCTACACAATCCCATAAGCCGACCAGTCCAACCGTTTTGCGTCCCATATTGTAAAATAGGTTTGCAACCGTCGTCTGCCCACCGGAAATCAAAATACTGTTTGGTGAAATCTCTTTGTAAAGATGAGATTTACCGGTACTTCTTGGTCCCAGCTCACAAAGATTAAAGTTGTTTTCAACTAATGGAATCATACGGGTCAGGAGCAGCCATTTCTCACGATATGTAAATTCATCTGGCTCCATGCCGATAGAACGAAGAAGAATATCCAACCATTCATTTTTCGTAAAAGCTGTTCGCCCCTGCTTTAGTTCATCAATATCAATGTGCGGCATCTGGATCGGTGTCAGCTTACGGATACTAATTGGTGAAATATCTTTCTGCTTTTTCTGTTTGGAACGAAGCGGATTTCCATCAATGTCCTCAATGCCAAAATTATTGTCGCCTTCAACCTCATAATCCAGCTGAACAATACACCAGATACCGCCACAGAGCAGGCGATCAAATTTTTCTGGATATTCATCGGCAATCGGTACATTACCAACGCCCAAATTAGAAAACTCTGCAAAAAAGCAATCCTTTTTCATATCCAGTCGAACAGTCACCATATCAATGATTGTGTGACTTCCTTTTTTACGCAGCTGAGACAAAATTTTCTGTGATTCATCCGGGCGTACAAAGTTGTCAGCAAGAATACGCTTCACATTCTGTACGCCTTTCTCTATAACCGTCTCATCATCTGAACTGCAATACTGTCCCAACAAGAACTCAAGAACATACACTGGGACATTCGCCCCTTCTTTAATTTTCTTTGTCAGGTCTTTCCGAACAATCTTACCGTCAAAGTTCTGACGGAGCTTGTTCTTTATTTCTTCACGGGTACTTTCACCCTCTGCAAATTGCTCCATCTTTCTCTCCTCCTGCGGCATTAATTAAAAAAATCAAACTCGTCCACCGCAAAGGCGATGTCAATCTGGAATGGCTCCCGCTGTGGCAGCTGTAATCCCTGTTCATCTGCAATTACCAGATAATAAGTAGCTGTATTGCTGTATTTCAGAGATTTCAAATTAAACTGACAACGGAAAGTTCTTTCTGCACCGTTATCGCTGGTCTTATCTGCAATAATCTTCTGAATATCACTAATCTGCTTGCCGTCCTCATCTGTAAAATAAACCTGATAGGTTGCAGCTTCACGGTTTGTACTGACCGCATCTTTTTGATAGAAGTTCAATGAAAAAATCATATTGCTGATTTTACGGTTTGCGGACAGTAAATTGACCGTTACCGGCTTGGTATCATATTTCTGCTTATTTCGCCTATATTCCATAGAATCATTGCGGAGATAATGATACTCAATCACCGGAACAACCATTTCCTGCAAACTGATACCACCATGCACAAAATTCATACCGCCACCATTCATTTTGATACGAATACTTTCTCTTGGTGCAAATCCATCAAATTCTGTATTTCCGCTTAGGAATTTTACAGGCATCAAATAATCTGGTTGCACACCTTTCTGCATAATTGCATATCTTCTGCCATATTCTACACACCGCTTGATGCTTTCTTTTTTTCTGATATCAGAATTTGTTACATCCACATCAAAAAAGCCTCTTTTATCTACTTTGTCATCTTCCTTCAAAGGACTGTATGTATAAAGAAATCCATGATCTGCCGTAATTAGAATATTCGTTCCACCAAATTCATTTACAATGATACGCACAAGATTCTTCAATTCTGAAATTGCCTTGTCACACGCAGCAAAAACAGCAGTATCCGAAGTGTGGCTGGCTTCATCTATGGTATCGTGGTAAATATAGACCACATCCATACCTTTTACCAAAGCACTTCTTTCCGCTCGCTTCATAGCAATGATGTCATTGTACTTTAAGGCCACACTTGCCGAATCTTCTGTTTTCAGAACCTTATCCCTATAAGTACTTGCCGTAGACTGTCCATCTGCCAAAACCGTCAAAATATCGTTCCGAACCTCTACTGTCAGTTCTTTGTGCGGCAACAAAGCTGCCATACCAAACTTTGTAGTAGAAGGGAAGATACTCTGCATACTACTGATAGAAACCTTACTTTGCGTTTCTCGCTGAAGCTGATCTGCCATCGTAGCTGCCACTTCATAACGCATGGCATCTGAGATAATTACAAATACTTTAGTATCCGAGGTTTGAATACGAGAACGGTAAAAATCTTCCTGCTGCGGTACTTCCAGAACTTTACCGTAAGTTGCCAGTTCATCCGCACATACATCCGACCAGTTATTGCCCAACTCACCTAAGAACCAGTGAGTATAAAGTCCTTCCACCTTATCGACAACATGCTTGAACAAATCATCCAGCAGAATATTGGAAGTCTCCAAACTCTTTTGAAAACTAAGATGGAACAAACGGTAATAAGTGTCCATCTGATAGTAGCTCTCAGTATATTCTTTCCAGATACTTTTCGCTTCTGCGGTATGGAATCCGGCTGAATGTTCCTTAAAGAAACTTTGCATATTCGCCACTTGTAAGATACCGTCATAAAAATTCTCAAATGGCTCATACCATACACAAGTTCTCCGTTTTTCAACGGTATTCGTAATGGTATCCACATCAATGATATGGTCACTGATCTCTGTCATTAGCTTTGTCAGAATCACTTCATTAATACACGGAAAGCACTCTGTTCCTACCAAATCCTCTACCGTCAGCTTTTCAAAGCGCTGATGCAGACGGGCTTCATCCTCAACATAACGTGCCACATCATATAATTGCGGAATGTTGTCACTATGAAGCCATTCAGAAATAAAATCATAGCAATATGCCTGATGTGGCATGGAAATAAAGCTGTCCAGTCCGGCAAGATATTCCTGTCGCATGGTGCGGGTCGCTGCAGTTAAAAGCAGATGAATTGCCAACCGCCCAAGGTCTGGTTCTTCCTCCACAAATCCGCATCCCTGACGAACCATCGCCCAAAATGCTGCGTCTGCATGATATTTTACAAAATCCTGATAAACCGTGTTATTATTCAAATCAAGTCCCGCCTGGAACACACTCCGGAGAATCATATTAGGCTGTGCATCTTTCAATCCACAGATTGCCGCCATGACAGCCATGTGTAACTGTGCCGGTGTTTCCGGAACTTTATTCTGCGTGCTAACTTTCAAACGACGGTCTTTCGCATTAAAATAAGCACGATAGTTTTTAACCTGTTTCCTCATTGCCGGATTTGATATAAGTCCCATCTCATCCATCCAGATAGAAATCAGATCTGCCCGAAACTCTTCACTGTAAAGCTCTACATCCAGAAGCCAGTTATCATCCGGGCGATTATAGACACACGGACTGTAAACCAGATAATTTGTGGTCAAATCATCTACTGAAAGCAGTTTTTTTACAGAAAACGCATTATTTCCAGTCAGCGCAATCACCTTTGCATTTTCCAAAACCACTTCAT
>ENA-OROU01002499-OROU01002499.1-human-gut-metagenome-genome-assembly--contig:-NODE-2499-length-13191-cov-14.086328_pt1 | contig 13191 bp, 9 predicted proteins | sample MGYA00242131_ERZ509054 | MGnify/ENA primary metagenome ERZ509054 (study PRJEB26280, sample SAMEA2338749) | human gut metagenome | biome: human gut; feature: human-associated habitat; material: faeces... | reverse complement strand
TGATGGCGGAGCAGGCGGCGGGCGAGATTTTGCGCGGCGACCTTCTGCGCTACCGGCGCAGCTCGCGCGGCTGGATGTACATTTACGATCTGACGAAGCAGTTTCCCGCCGCGGCGACGGAGGGCGACCGCCGCATTTTGAAAAATTTCAGCGGTTTTGAAGACATGCTGGCCGAGTTTGACGACCTTGCCGCGCGCAGCGAGAGCTGCGCGGACGCAAAGTCGCTCGTCGAACTCTCAGCGCTTTTGTACCGCAAAATTTTCATCCGCTATTTTGCGCCCGACCACAATCAGGACATCTTACCCGAGCGCGAGACGGAAGAGTGGGAGCCCGCAGCCGAACCGGGGGACATCGAGTGGACGCAGACCGAGGAGATGGAACTCCAATACGACAAGGCGGGCGAGGCATCGGCCGATGGCCTCGTCCTGCCGGACGACGCGCTCGCCGGCATTCCGGAGTATCTGATGCGCAACTTTGGCCCCAGCTTTCAGACCGAGCAGGCGATGGAGGAGATCGAAAGCGCTGTCTGCACCGGCATCCACGAGGAGCGAAAGCTCCTCTTCACCGACGGCCTGAGCGCGGACGCCTACGAGGGCAGTGAGCCGCGCGCCCAATCGCTGCGCGCCAGTCGGGACGGCAACCTCAAAATGCTCCAAGAGCACGAGGACGCCGCGCGTCAGGGCATCCGCAGCATCGAGCAGGCCTTTCGCAATGCGCTGAGCCTGCGCAGCGAGCCGGACGTTTACCGCGCCGACCACGGCGTGCTGCAAAACGATCTGCTCTGGAAGGTCAGCCGCTGCGAAAATCCGCAGCTTTTTGAAAAGATCGTCCGGCAGGAACCGTCCGCCGTCGTCGTGGAGCTTTTGATCGACGCAAGCGGCTCGCAGAGCGTGCGGCAGAGCATGGTGGCGCTGCAAAGCTACCTCTTCAGCGCGGCGCTCAGCCGCATCCGCATTCCGCACCGCGTGATGAGCTACTGCACTTACGGCAACTACACGGTGCTGCGGCGCTTCCGCGACTACGACGACAAGAGCGAGGCCGACCGCCGCATTTTGGAGTACCGCGCGACGTCGAATAACCGCGACGGCCTTGCGCTGGCCGCGGCGGGACTCGACCTCAAGAAGCGGCGTGAGGAGCACAAAATTATCATCGTGTTCAGCGACGGCTTACCGAACGACATGGTCAGCGGCCGCAAGCGCGAGGGCGCGCCGGAAACCTACGTCGGCGACGCCGCCATCCGCGACACCTGCTTTCAGGTGCGAAAGCTCCGGCGCGAGGGCGCGCACGTCATCGGCATTTTCCTCGGCGAGGACGGAGAGCTTGAAAACGAGCGCATGATCTACGGCGCGTCGTTCCTGCGCATCCGCTGGGCGGAGGACTTTGCCGGCAGCGCCGGCAAGCGCCTGAGCGAAACGCTGCTGAACCTGTAAAACGAAAAGGAGAGTCCCGCCGGTTCGAAACTGGCGGGACTTTGTCTGATTATTTTCCACTCTCCTGCGGCGCGTCTTCGAGCAGCATCTGCCGCAGCTTTTTGGCGGCGATGCTCAGCGGCTGCGTCTTGCGCTGGAAGAGGAAGACGCTGCGCGCGGGAATGGGCTCTTCGAGCATGATGGGGTAGATACCGCTTGCCTCCGGCGTGCCGTAAAGCATCTCGCGCGGCACGAAGCCGACGCCAAGGTCGCTCTGCACCACGGGCGGCACCTGTGCCGTGGTCTCGACCTCCACATCGGGGCTGAACGAAAGACCGTGGCGCAGGAAGAGCTCGGCATAAAAGTCGTGCGACGATGTCCCCTCCGTCAAGCTGATGATCGGGTAGTCGGCAAGCCTTTTGAGCGAAACGGGCTCCTCGGTGAGCTCCAAAAACGCCGGGCCACAGATGGGGATCTCCTGAATTTCGTCGATCTTCTGCGCCGTGAGCGAATCCGGCACGGACGCGCCCTCTGCCAGAATGGCGAAGTCGGCAAGGCCGTTCTGCACGGCGGCGAGGCCGTGGGAGGCAGAGTGGTTCGTCAGGCAGATGCGCACGTGCGGGTATGCGCGCCGGTAGCGCGCGAGCACCTGCAAAAGCCGCGTGCGCAGGGCAAGGCTACTCGCTGCGATGTGGACGATACCGCTTTGCAAGCTCTGGTCGGAGAGAACCTCCTCTTCGCCTGCCTCGATGCTCTCAAACGCGACGGCGATGTGCGTGTAGAGCTTCTCCCCCTCGGGCGTGAGGCGCACGCCCTGCGGCGAGCGGAAAAACAGCGCGCAGCCGAGCTCGGATTCGAGCTTTCGGATCATGCGTGTCACGTTGGGCTGATTGCTGTAGAGCGCCGCGGCGGCCTGCGAAAAGCTGCGGTATTTGGCGGCGTAATAAAAGACGCGATAGCTGTCGTAGCTGATGTTCATGGGCAAGCTCCTCTGAAAAAGAAATGATTGGGGTTCTGCGCGGCGGCGAGGAACCTGACTGCGTAAAATTTGACGGAAGAGAAAAGCATTCGTCCGCTCCTTGCGGACGGCAAGACTGATTGTAACAGAAGCGAAGCGGCGGCGCAAGCGTATTCGGGAAAAAAGAACAGAACCTTGACGAAAAGTAAACACCGTCGAAAAGCCGCATGAAATCAGGAAAATTCGGACGGCATAGCAAAATGATATATCCGCCATGTCAAGAAAGCATTTCGTTTCCGCGCAAAGGGTCGATATAATGACTCGCGTTGGAAATTCCATAGCACAGGGAGGAATAACATGTTTGCTCAGATCATTGCCATCTGCATTTTTGTTACTATGTTCCTGCTTATTATCCTCGATAAGTTTGAACGGCATTACATTACGCTCGGGAGCGGCGCGCTCGTGCTCGTGCTGGTGTTCGGCGTCTGCATGCGCTCGATGAGCGCCATTTGGGAGACGCTCAACCTCGGTGCGTTTTTCCAGAGCACATTTTGGTACGGCGCAAGTGAGGAGAGCACCGCTGGCATCAACTGGTCGACGATCCTGTTTATCGCCGGCATGATGATCATGGTCGAGGGCCTCGGCAAGGCGGGCTTTTTCCGCTGGCTGTGCCTGACGCTTGCCAAGCTCGTACACTACCGCACGGTGCCGCTGCTCATCTGCTTTATGTCGCTCTCGGCGTTTTTGTCGATGTTCATCGACAGCATCACGGTCGTGCTGTTTCTCGCCACCGTCACGCTCGAACTGGCGCAGACGATGAAATTCGACCCCGTGCCGATGATCCTGTCTGAAATTTTCTGCGCGAACCTCGGCGGCGCGGCCACGATGTGCGGCGACCCGCCGAACATCATCATCGGCACCTCGCTCGGCTACACATTCTTCGACTTCATCGAAAATACCGGCGCGGTCGTGGCGATCTGCTTTGTGTTCATGCTCATTTACTTCACGCTCTGCTTCCGCAAGGAACTTGAGCGCGCCGAGCATGCCAATGGCGGCCCCGTCACCTGTCCCGAGCCTTCGACGGCCATCACGAACAAGAAGGCATTTCTTGCGAGCGCAGGCGTTTTCCTGCTGGCGGTCGTGCTGCTCATCACGCACGCGCAGACGGAGCTTTCCGTCGCGTGCATCGGCGTGATCGTCGCGATTCTGACGATGATCGTTTTGGGCTTGACCAGCGGCAAAAAATCTGTTATAGAAATCATTAAGGGCGTGGACTATAAGACGCTGCTCTTTTTCATCGGCTTGTTCGTTTCCGTGGCGGGCCTTGAAAAGACAGGCGTGCTCAACATGATCGCGAACTTCATCACCTCGGTCAGTGAGGGCAATATCGCGGTTATTGTGATCGTCATTCTGTGGCTCTCGGCCATCACGAGCGCCTTTGTCGACAATATCCCCTTTGCCGCGACCATGATCCCTGTCATCCGCGCCATCGCCGCGACAGAGGGCATGGATATCGGCGTGCTTGCCTGGGCGCTTTCGCTCGGCACGGACCTCGGCGGCAATGCGACGCCCATCGGCGCGAGCGCCAACGTCGTCGGCACTTCGGCTTCGGCCAAGGGCGGCTATCCCATCGGCTGGGGCCGCTACTGCAAGTACTGCGTGCCCGCGACGATCATTGTCATGGCGGTGTCCACGGCCTACTTATTCCTGCGCTATCTGTAAACGGAAAAAGGAAAGGAGTGCGATCCCATGAAAAACCAGATCATCATCACCCTTGGCCGCGAGCACGGCAGCGGCGGCCATTACATTGCCGACATGATCGCGCAAGAGCTCGGTATCAAGCTCTATGACAAGGACTCCATCGAAAAGGAGATCGTTTCCGAAGGCTACAGCGGGGAAATGATCCGCAAGATGGACGAAAAGCCCGTCAACTTCTTTGCCTCGCGCCGCATCGGCAAGTATTCGAATTCTCTTGAGGTCAACGTGGCGGAAAAGACGTTCGCCATGCTGCGTGACAAGGCGGCAAACGGCGAGAGCTTCCTCATCATCGGCCGCTGCAGCGACCAGGTGCTCAAGGGCAACCCCAATATGCTGAGCATTTTCATCTGCGGCAACCAGCAAGCCAAAGTCGGCCGTGTGATGGAAAAGAAGGGGTTATCTGCCGAAGAAGCCATCGAGGAGATCAAAGAGGTCGACCGCTCCAGAAAGTCCTACCACAACTACTACTGCGAGACGAAGTGGGGCGACGCCCGCGGCTACGACATGACTGTCAAGAGCGATGTGCTCGGCTTTGAGGGCACGGCGAAAATGCTGATCGCCTATATCCGCAGCTTCATGGAGCAGGACTAAATAAAAATTTGCGGCCCGTGCCGCAAAAAACATTTGAAATGCTCGAAACAATTTGATAAAATCAATTCACAGCGTGTGGCGTTTCTGCGTAAATCCGGTTGCAGAAACGCCGCACGCTTTTTTACGGCAAAAGGAGGGAGAAGACAACTTCATAGTCAAATCGTGCAGCAGAGATGCGTAAGTCCGGATTGATCCGGCAGAACGCATCTCTTATTTTTTGTGTTCAGGGGGAAAACCACCATGGAAAACACAAACCAGTTTTTGGGGACGGAGCGCGTGGGAAAGCTCATGCGGCGCTACGCCGTCCCGTGCATCATCTCGCTGCTCGTCGGCGCGCTCTATAACATTGTCGACCAGATCTTCATCGCCAACGCAAGCTACCTCGGTTCCTACGGCAACGCGGCAAACACCGTCGTCTTTCCGCTCACGGTCGTGGCGCTCGCCATCGCCGCGATGATCGGCGACGGCTGCTGCGCGTTCGTCAGCATTTCGCTCGGCAAGGGCGAAGTGGGAGAGGCAAGAAAGAGCGTCGGCAGCGCGGTCGTATTGTCGGTCGCGAGCAGCCTTGTGCTCACGGCGCTGTACCTCATCTTCGCCGACGCTATCATCTCGATGTTCGGCGGCACGGTGAACGAGGAGACCTTTCATTACGCGCAGGAGTATTTCTTCTATATCTCGCTCGGCATCCCATTTTATATGTTCGGTCAGGCGATGAACCCTGTCATCCGTGCCGACGGCAACCCGCGGTTCGCCATGATCTCCACGCTCGCGGGCGCGGTGCTCAACATCATTTTAGACCCCATCTTCATCTTTGAATGTAAGTGGGGCATGATGGGCGCGGCGGTCGCCACCGTGTTGGGCCAGATCGTCACAGCGGCGCTCGCGGTGTGGTACCTCTGCCGCATGAAGACCGTCAAGCCGGGGAAGGGAGACTTCCGCCTGCACGCAAGCCTCTGTACCCGGATGCTGACGCTCGGCATCACGAGCTTTCTCTCGCAGATCAGCCTCGTCGCGGCGATGGCGGCCATCAACAACATGCTGCGCAAGTACGGTGCGCTGGATGAGATATTCTCGCAGGAGCAGTACGCGCAGATCCCGATGGCCGTCGTCGGCATTGTGATGAAGTTCTTCCAGATCGTCATTTCCATCGTCGTCGGCATGGCGGCGGGCTGCATTCCCGTCGTAGGTTACAACATGGGCGCGGGGAAAAAGACGCGCGTGCGTGAGCTCTTTACAAAGCTCCTGCTCTGTGAGGCGATCGTCGGCGCCGTCGCGCTCGTTCTGGCCGAGGGCTTCCCGCGTCAGCTCATCGCCGTCTTCGGCGCAGCGAACGAGAGCAGCTACTACACGGACTTTGCGATCAAGGCATTTCGCACGTATCTTTGCATGATGGTGCTCGCCTGCGTGAACAAGGCCTGCTTCATCTTTTTGCAGGCCGTGGGCAAGGCGTTCTCATCCACGATGCTCTCCATGGTGCGCGAGGTCGTGTTCGGCGTGGGCTTTGCACTGCTGCTGCCGCGCTTTTTCGGCCTTGACGGCGTGCTGTACTCCATGCCGGTGTCGGATGTGTTGACTTTCGTCATCGCGGCGGGTATGATTGTAAAAACGTATCGGGAACTCAATACGGAAGGAGCAACTGTATTATGAATCATATTATCACCATCAGCCGTGAATTCGGCAGCGGCGGCCGCACGGTCGGCAAAAAGGTTGCAGAGCAGCTCGGCATCCCCTGCTATGACTCAGAGCTCATCCAGAAGATCGCCGAGGAGAGCGGCTTTGCAGAAAATTATGTCAAGGAGGCGGGCGAGTACACACCCGGCGGCTTCCTGTCCTCAGCGCTCTCGAACCGCGCGTTCGGCCCGACGAACGAGGACATCCTATGGGAAATTCAGTGCCGCGTCATCAGCGAGCTTGCCGAAAAGGGCCCCTGTGTCATCGTCGGCCGCTGCGCGGACTACATTTTGCAGGACAAGGCCGAGTGCCTCAAGGTCTTTATCCACGCGGATATGGCGTTCCGCGCCAAGCGCATCGTCGAGGTCTACGGCGAGCGCGAGCAGTCGCCCGAGCAGCGCCTGCGCGACAAGGACAAGCGCCGCGCGGCCTATCACCGCTTCTACACGAACATGAAGTGGGGCTACGCGCAGAATTACCACATCACGCTCGACAGCGGCGAGCTCGGCATCGACAAGTGCGCCGACATCATCGCTGACCTCTACAAGAGCAAGGCGTAAATGGTCAAAAAGAGAAGGAGAGAAGCCGCGGCTTCTCTCCTTTTTTATTCCTCTTTTGCAAGACCCGGGATGTTCACGCCGATGCCGTTGACCTCCACGCCGTCGTCGGCGGGGATGAGGAGGTATTTGCGGCCATTGATGACGCGCGCTTCGATCATATAGCTGTTCTCCGGTGCAATGGAAATTTTGACCTCGGGGGTCGTGATCTCAAACTTCTTGCTCTCGATGATGTTGTTCGGGTTCAGCGCGGCGTTCTCGCCGTACTGCTCATCGCACTCGCGCTGGAACGCTGCGATCTGCTCGTCGTTCACGCCGCTGTTGGCGAGGATGCCGCCGACGTCGCCCGCCGTCATTTCAAGCGGCTCGGGGTCTTTGCTCTCCTTGTGATCTTCGATGCGCGCTCTGATCTGCTCGTGCACGGACTGGACGACATCGTAGCTGCAATCCTTGTCGAGCGCGTCGGCAAGCGCCGAGCCAAAGGCGTTTTTCTGCTCCTCGGCAGACATCGGCGGGTCGACGTGGAACAGCGCGTCGATGACCTCCTGATGGATCTCCGCGGCGTTTTTCGAGTAGAACAGCACATTGTAAATGTTCGCCGTGCGGTTGTCGAACGCGGGGTAGAGGAAGCCGAGCTCGGGCGAGGTCGCGATGTAGCCGGTGGAGCTTGAGTGAAACTCGCTCTGGTCAAGGTCGTAGCGCAGTTCGAGCGTCGGGGCCTTGACGGGGCAGATGGAGCAGACAAAGTACTTGAAGACCTCACTCGACGCGTCGGCCTGAATCTCGTCATCCTTGCTGCGGTGCGGCACGTCGTAGGCGTCGGCGGCGAGGAGGATGAGATAGTTTGTCTCGCCCATGTCGATGCAGTCGATGATTTGGCGGCAGAGCGTTTCGCGCGAGGTGGGGTCCTTGAGCTCTGTCTGGCGAAGAGTCTGCAAGAGGCGGTGCTCATCGCTGTCGGCGACCTGCTGCGTGGAGAACACCACGTCGATGAGGTTCTTGCCAAGCGTGCCGGAGAGGGACTTTTTGAGAAGGCCCAGGTACATCTCCTGCTCCTCCTGCCGCATGAGGCCCATCGAGGTATCGACCCACGCAATGATCTCTTTATTGGAGTTCACATAGCAGCCGTACACGCGGCTGAAATTATTCTTATCGAGCCGGAAGCGCCGGCGCAGTTCATTGAGTTCTTTCTGATTCATGGCTCGTCCTTTCCTTTGTTCATGTCACAAGGCCGATTTTACCACGCCCGCGCCGCCGCGGCAAGGGGAGAAACGGCGCATTGTGCGACGAAAATGCGCAAAATGCAGGAAAAGATGCAAAATGGGCGTGAGCGACAAAATGTGCGCGATGTGTGGACGATATAGACGATATCCCTGTAAATCATAGAGAAATTCAATGAATCTGTTCATATTTTACGGCTTCTTAACGCCGCATTTGACGCTGCTTTTTGTGAAAACGGCTATGGAAACGGAATCAAAGCAAACATTTCACGTTAAAAATGAAAGATATATTGCATTTTGCCTGAGCTGTGCAGGAATTCTTCCGTTTCCTTGGTGATTCTGACTGTTGAAAAAAGAAAAAAAGAAGTTAGAATAGAGCCTCGCGAAATGAAACGGAAGAATTTGGATAGAGATTAGAGAGTTTGGGAGGAAATCAATATGTCGTATCACTTTTTGCTGGATCTTGCGCTGATCCTGCTGAGCACGAAGATTCTGGGCCTCATTGCGCAGAAGTTTCAGATGCCGCAGGTCGTGGGCGCGCTGATCGCGGGCCTGATCCTTAGCCCCGCTGGCCTTGGCCTTCTTTCGGAAACGGAGTTCACCAAGCAGCTCAGCGAGCTTGGTGTCATCGTGCTGATGTTCTCCGCCGGCATGGGCACGGACATCAACGAGCTCAAGCACAGCGGCAAGGCGGGCTTCATGGTCGCGGTCCTCGGCGTGATCGTGCCGTTCCTGATGGGCACGGCGCTTGCCTGGGGCGCAGATGAGCTGGGACTCATCGAGAGCACCGGCTTTATCGAAAACATTTTCATCGGCACCATCCTGACGGCCACGTCCGTGAGCATTACAGTCGAAACGCTCAAGGAGATGAAAAAGCTCGAGACCAAGGTCGGCAACACGATTTTGGCCGCCGCGCTCATCGACGATGTGCTCGGCCTGATCGCCCTGACGCTCGTTTGCAGCCTTGCCGGCGGTGACGAGAGCATCGGCATGGTGCTCCTCAAGATCGTGGGCTTTTTCGTCTTTGCCTTCGTGGTCGGCTTTGGCGCGAACCGCATCTTCTGCTGGATGCTCAAGCGTCAGCACGGTTGGGCCAGCCACAGAAACTCCGTGTTCGCCTTTGTCCTGTGCCTTGTGATGGCCTACTGCGCCGAGAAGTTCTTCGGCGTGGCTGATATCACGGGCGCTTACGCCGCGGGCCTTGCCGTCGCGTGCACGCCCAAGGGCACCTACATCCAGACGAAGTACAACCCCCTCGGGTATCTTCTGCTCACGCCGGTGTTCTTCGCGAGCATCGGTATCAATGTGCAGATCACGGGTCTGACGGGCGGCTTGGTCGTCTTCTCGATTTTGCTGCTGCTTGTTTCGATCATCTCGAAGCTCCTCGGCTGCGGCCTTGGCGCCAAGGCGTGCCAGTTCACCACGCGCGAGAGCATCCAGGTCGGCGTGGGCATGGCCTGCCGCGGCGAAGTCGCGCTGATCGTCGCCAACCGCGGCCTTTCGATGGGTGTGCTGTCGCCCGCGATGATGACGCCGGTCGTCATCACGGTCGTATGCGGCACGATCCTGACGCCGATTCTGCTCAAGCTGTCCTTCCGCGGCCATCAGGAGACGGAGCTGGTGCAGAACAACATCGCCGACCGCATGGCCAAGCACCGTCAGCTCGATATCATCACGCAGCAGCTTTTGCAGCAGGATGAACAGATGATGAAAAAGAACTGAGCGCAGCGCAATGAAATAAAAAGAGCTTTCTCCTGAAAATCGGAGAAAGCTCTTTTTTGATTTTAGGACGCTGCCTTTTCCTGCGCGCTGCACTCGCGCAGGATGCGACAGAGCGCGTTCACATCCTCTTCCCGCGTCGCCCAGCTTGTGGCAAAGCGGATGATGCTGTGCGTCTCGTCATATTGCTCCCAGACGGAGAAGTCCACGCGCTCGGCGAGCTCTTTGCGCTGCTGCTCACTGACGATGCAGAAGCTCTGGTTCGTCGGGGAGGGGAAACAGGGCAAATAGCCGTTTTCCGCCATCGCGCGCCGGATAACGTCGGCGTAGCGAACGGCGTCTGCGCCGATGCGCTCGTAGAGCCCATCGGTAAAGAGCGTGTCGAACTGGATGCCGAGCAGCCGTCCCTTGGCGAGCAGCGCGCCGTGCTGCTTGATGATGGTGAAAAAGTGTGGAATGAGCCCTGGCTGGGGAATCACGACCGCCTCGCCGAGCAGCGCGCCGCATTTCGTGCCGCCGATGTAGAAAATGTCGCACAGCGCGGCAAGGTCGCGCAGTGTCACGTCGTTTTCAGGGCAGGCGAGCGCGTAGGCAAGGCGCGCGCCGTCGATATAGAGCGGCAGGCGCTTTTCGCGGCAGAGCGCGCTGATGGCCGCGAGCTCCTTTTTGGAATAGAGCGTGCCGTACTCCGTCGGCTGGGAGAGGTAGACCATCCCGGGCATGACCGTGTGGTCGCGGTTCGCGTCGTCCTCGTACTGATCAAGCAGTGCGCGGATTTGGGATGCGGTGATCTTGCCGTTCTCCTGCGGCAGCGTGAGCACCTTGTGCCCGCCGAACTCGATGGCGCCGGCCTCGTGCACGCTGATGTGCCCCGCGTCCGCGGCGATCACACCCTCGTAAGAGCGCAGCAGCGCGTCGATGACGGTCGCGTTCGTCTGTGTGCCGCCGACAAGGAAGTGAATCTCCGCGTTCGGCGCGCCGCAAGCGGCGCGGATCTTCTCGCGCGCGGATTCGCAGTATTCATCCGTGCCGTAACCGGCGGTCTGCGCAAAATTCGTTTCGCACAGGCGCTGCAGGATGGCGGGATGCGCGCCCTCAAGATAGTCGCAGGAAAAAGAAAGACAATGCTCCATGAAAAAAGACCTCGTTTCAAAAACAGGATTGACGGTTTCTGACTGCTATTGTAGAATAAGAGGAAACATGACGCAAACGGTTATTTGAAATGAAAAACATGATATAAAATCATGGATAGGAGGGCGTATGGAAGCGGTCAAATGCGAGGCATTCCTTGCCGCGGCAGAGCTCGGCAGCTTGACGGCCACGGCGGAGCTTTTGGGCTACACGCAGTCAGGCGTGACGCGCATGATCGGCACGCTGGAAGAAGAGCTCGGCTTTCCGCTGTTTCTTCGCAGCAAAAAGGGCGTGCAGCTCACGGAAAACGGAAAGCTCATGCTGCCGCTGCTGCGCGAGGTCGTGCGCGCGCACCACAACGCCGAGCAGCTCAGCGCGGAGATCGGCGGCGTGTCAAAGGGCTCGCTGACGATCGGCTGCTATTACAGCATTTCGGCCCTGTGGATGCCAGAGATCCTGACGGCGTTCCGCGCCCGCTATCCGGGCGTGACCGTGCGCATGCAGGAGGGCGGCAACCTCGAGATGGCGCGCTGGCTGAACGAGCGCTCGGTCGACTGCTGTTTCGGCGCGCAGATGCACGGCGACAAGTACGACTGGCTGCCGGTCTTTCGTGACGAGCTCGTCGCGTGGCTGCCGCGCGGGCACGAGTTGGCAGAGGCGGATGCCTTTCCGCTTATGCGCTTGCAGAACGAGCCGTTCATCCACACCTCGCCCAATCACGACACCGACCAGGACCGCCTGCTCGAGCAGCACGACCTGCACCCGCAGACCTGCTTTACGACGCGCGACGGCTTCACGACCTACAACATGGTCGAGGCGGGGCTCGGCGTCAGCTTCAACCAGCGGCTCATCTCGCGCAAGTGGAGCGGTACGGTGGCGGAGGTCCCGTTCGACCCGCCGCAGTTCGTGACGCTCGGCATCTCCGTCCCGTCGCTCAGGGAGGCCTCGCCCGCAGCGAAAAAGTTTATCGCCTGCGCCATCGAGACCGTCACGGGCGGGGAGAAGAGCCTTTGATAAGGTAAACGCTTCGCAGAAGTTCTGCGAAGCGTTTTTTTGCCCAAAAGCCGTTTATTTGAGCTCGGCGGTGAAGGTGATCTTCCCGTCGTCCACGATGGCGCGGATGGAGCCGTGGTGCCCCTCGGCGATCGAGCGCGCGATGGAAAGGCCGATGCCAAAGCCGCTGCCCGACGAGCGGGATTGATCGGCACGGTAAAAGCGGTCGAAGAGCTTCTGCGCGTTTTCCGGAGCAACATCCTCGCAGGCGTTTGACGAGCGGAGGACGACACCGCGCTTCGCCTTTTCGAGCGAGAATTCAATGGGGGAATCGGGCAGCGCATATTTGACCGCGTTGTCGAGCAGGATCGAGACGAGCTGGCGCACGGCGTATTCGTCGCCGCGATAGGTGAGGCCGTCCGTGATCGAAAGGCGCAGCTCGTGCCCCTTCGACGCGGCGAAGTCGACGAACGTTTCCGCCGTTTCGCGCACGGCGTCGCTCACGGGGAAATCCTCCATCCTGAGCGGCGAATCCTCCTCGTCCATGCGCGAGAGCGTGACGAGCGAGTTGACGAGCGAGGTGAGCTTTTCCGTCTGCGCCATCGCCTTGTCGATCCATTTCTGCTTGCCGGTCTCCATTTCGAGCACCTTGAGGCTCGTGGCAATGACGGTGATGGGCGTTTTCAGTTCGTGGCTCGCGTCGGTGATGAACTGCTTCTGCTGCTGCGCGCTGCGAACCACTGGGTCGATGGCCCGGCGCGAGAGCAGCACGACAAGCAAGAAGACGAGCAGGATGCACGCCGCGTCGGCGAGCAGCGACCAGATGAGCACCACGCGCATCGCACGCAGCTCGTGGTAGCAGTCGAGGAAGATGGCGATATTCTCGCCGTCATCCGTCTGCGCGACGAAAAAGCGATAACTGTTGAAGTAGCCATAGCCCGCGCCGTGTGCGAGCGCGGCGGAGAGATATTCCTGCGTATCATCCTCCGTGACGGAGGCGATATTGTCGAGGTCTGCCTGTGTCAGCGTGCCGCTTGATGTGTAGTGCAGGACAAAAAAGCGCGTGGAGAACGGCGTTTCGGCGGTGAATGGCCCTTCGCGCCGCGCGATTTTGTCGTCGGGCGGGGCCTGCGGCGTCTGCGAATCGTCTGCGCCGTCGGGCGGCGCGGGGGCAGTGTCACCGC
>ENA-OROU01002498-OROU01002498.1-human-gut-metagenome-genome-assembly--contig:-NODE-2498-length-13195-cov-4.459817_pt1 | contig 13195 bp, 8 predicted proteins | sample MGYA00242131_ERZ509054 | MGnify/ENA primary metagenome ERZ509054 (study PRJEB26280, sample SAMEA2338749) | human gut metagenome | biome: human gut; feature: human-associated habitat; material: faeces... | reverse complement strand
GGCAGCAAATCGTTGGTTTTGCTGATCCAATAGCGCTGGTTGGTAACAACCTTGCAAGAACTGTTCACATAGTAATAATCGCCGTCGATCTGAATCAGACCAGCGTAGGTCTTGACACCATTGACATAGTAATACAACTCACCATCTTCATTGATGATACCGTTCTTCAACTCGGGATCAGGCTCAGGCGTCGGAATCGGTGCATCCGTCATCTTACCGTCTGCACCAAAGGTATAGAAGGTGGCAGGCAGCAAATCGTTGGTTTTGCTGATCCAATAGCGCTGGTTGGTAACAACCTTGCAAGAACTGTTCACATAGTAATAATCGCCGTCGATCTGAATCAGACCAGCGTAGGTCTTGACACCATTGACATAGTAATACAGCTCGCCGTCCTCGCTGACGATGCCGTTCTTCGCCTCGGGATCAGGATTGGGATTAGGATCGGGGTCAGGCGTCGGAATGGGTGCATCAGTCATCTTGCCGTCTGCATCGAAGTTATAGAAGGTTGCGGGCAACAGATCATTGGTCTTGCTAATCCAGTAACGGCAATTTGTTACGACCTTGCAGGAGCTGTTCACATAGTAGTAATCGCCGTCGATCTTGATCAGGCCCGCGTAGGTCTTGACGCCATTGACATAGTAATACAGCTCGCCATCCTCGCTGACGATGCCGTTCTTCACCCCGGGATCAGGATTGGGATTCGGGTCAGGATCCGGCGTCGGAATCGGTGCATCCGTCATCTTACCGTCTGCATCGAAGTTATAGAAGGTGGCAGGAAGCAGATCATTGGTCTTAGATACCCAGTAACGCTGACTCGTGACTACTTTGCAGGAACTGTTCACGTAATAGTAGTCACCGTCAATTTGAATCAGACCGGCATAGTTCCTGACACCATTCACGTAGTAATAGAGCGTACCGTCTTCGTTGACAATGCCGTTTTTGCTCGGATCCGGATTATCAATAATCATCCTGCCGTTTTCGTCAAAATCGTAGAACGCCTGTGCAAGACCAGTGTCATTCGGGAAGGATACCCAGTGACGGGTGTTCTTAACAGCGGTATAATTGCCACTTCCAAAATAGTAGTAGTATCCATCTTCCGCTAAATACAGGCCAAAGCAGACCATTCCGTCGATGGTGTAGTACGTATTTCCGTTAAGATAGAAGAGGCCTGTGTGCTGATATACGCCGTGGCAAATCCCATCTTCGCCAAAGTCATACCAGTAGATATGATCATCGTGATTGTAGCTTTCTTTCACATATCTAAGCCCTGTATAACGATAGCCCTGCGGGTCGAAATAGTACTTTTCGCCTTCAACCGTATACCATTTTCCCTGTACGAATGTCGGCCCATAATAATACTTGGTTCCTTGATCGGTTGTCAGCCATTCTCCCTTCAACAGCTTTCCGTTATCAAACGTGTACGTCACATTCTCGAAGAATGCTCTACTCGGGCCATTCAGTCCTTTGAATGTCTCTTTATCAAAGTAATAATAGCTGTTCTCACCATCTGCATCCGTCAGGTTCCACCAGCCAGACTTGGCCACACCGTTGATGGCGTAATACCGTGCGCCGTCAAGTTCGAACAGGCCTGTGACCTTACCCTCGCAAGCACCGGTCGTCTCATTGAACTGGTAGAAATACTCGTTGCTTTCATCGTTGAGACCAGGGACCTTGTGAACGCCCTTCACAGCGACGTTATCCACAAAGTAGTAGGTTGCGCCGTTGATCTGCTTCCAGCCGGACCAGACTGTGCCATCCAGAATGAACTTATCCGTAAATTTCTGATACGATTCGCAGTAAAAATGGCCGCCCTTGGGATGTGTGACATTTTCCGGCTCCTCATAGGGATAAATACCATATTGCTCTTGGAAAGAGGTCTGCTTGGCCATGCTGTAGAGCGCGTTTGCGCCAAGATAGATATCATAGCCGATCGAACCAGCGTTCGTAATTGTCAGCGTCTGATTCGCGCCGTTCTTAGCGGTCATCTTTACACCACTGAGAATGCAGATGGGGTTGGCCGTTTCAGGATCAATGGCCTGGCTCTGCTTGATGAAATTGCACTTCACCGTGAGCAGATTATTCTCGTCCATGGATGCGGACGTCAGACGGAAATAATCATTCGACACCGTCAGGTTGGAAATGTCCACATCGACATTCTGGTCGAACTGGAACTTCACCGTCACCTCGGTCTTCGGGCTGACGCGCTCTGCCAGCTGGAGCAGCAGGTCCCAGGCCGTGATGCCGGAAATATCGCCGCCAGCAACCATGGACAGAAGCGGCTTCAGCTTTTCAGGCATCTTGATCGTCATCATATCCAGTCCGAAGACATAGGTGACGTTCATGGGCTGGCTGGGATCGATCACATGATAGCGGTCTGTCTCGCCGTCGCCGCCGGGGAGATATTCCGCGTTGGAGACTTCTCTTGTCCATGCGAAGGTTCTGTCGCCGCCTGTGGCGTTGTCAAAGTCGAAAATCGCCTGATTGGCACTGTACATGGCGACCTTGATCGTGGCACTGATGGAATAGTCCCGCGTGATCATAGCCGTAATGGTAACGTTGCGCAGGCCGGATCCCTCGCTGCCAGTAAAGGCAAAGCCATTGTTCGCAGCTTCCACAGTACCTGCTGCGCTGTTGCTCAGTTCAAATGTGATATCGCCCGCGCATACAGCGACGGGATTCTCATTATAGGTTGCGATCAGGGGAAGGCGCACCGAATCCCCGTAGATGGCGTTGATGCTTGTCTTGGAAAATTTCAGTCCATTCGGCTCGACCACGGTAAGCGTCTTGCTGCCGATCACCGTGTCACCGGACAGGAGCTGAATTTCCACGCTGCCTTTCTTGACGGCGTTGAAAACACCATCTTCAGAGACGGTACCGATGGTTTCATCTGCGGACTTCCATGTAAGATTGGCAGGGAGTTCCGCCGCGCTGCCGGACGCACTGACACCGGAAGCAACCAGACGAACCGTGGCGCCGCTCGTCAAGTAATCGTAAGCAGAGGTGATCAGGGCATGATCAAACTCCGTAGAGACAGGGGCCGTGGAGACCACCATCAGAGAGGAACTAACGGAACGCTCATAACCATCCGAAGGACGGTTCACAACCGTGAGCGTATTGCTGCCTTCCTGCTTCGCTACGAAGGTAGTGGAACCGCCGCCATCCAGATTGATTGCGGTCACACAGCCTGCGTCCAGCATGATCTGTGCCAGTTCTTCAGCAGTGCCGCCAGCGGAGAAGGGTTCCTGACGGCCGTCCAGCACCATCATGACGACCTTGCCCTCAGCAGTGATACCCACACAAGTGCGGGAATGACGGCTGTTATAATAGTCCGCCGCACTGGTCACGACAGGCTTCCCATCCTTGACCAGATAAACGCTGCCACCGACAGCCTCTTGGATTTGGTCTTTATAGGCTGCGTAATCGCTGGAGCTGCCGATCATGGCGGTTCCATCCTTCAGAATCGCAAAGAAGTTTTCGGAGGTGCCGCCATGATACTCGACACCATCCATGACCAGCGCGCCGCCGGGAGCGCCGGTCGTCATGTTATAAAAGTCTGCATTGACGCCGACCACTGCATTGTAGTGCTCGACGTAGTTTGCCGCATCGGACGGATCGGAATGACGCTTCTGAGCCGCCGCCATCTGATCGGACACGCGGGACATTGCCCAGCCCTGGCTCGGATCGTTGGCGTGATAATTGGCGTGGATGCTCACATCCTCCCGGGCGATATCCGCCGTGGCAATGTAGTAGACGATCTGCTTGTCGTCCTTGGTCAGTGCATAGTTGATCGTCTGCGTCACACCGGGCGCGACCGTCGTCGTGTCCGAGGAAAACACAGAATAGTAGGCATTATCCGGCTTCGGCTCGGGCTTAGGATCCGGATCGACCGGGTCGGGATCAACGGGATCCGTGCCGTTGGGATCGCCAGCCAGATCAAACAGATAATCCGCAAATGCATAGCAGCAGGCCTTGCGCAGCGTCTCGCAATTGGGCAGATCTGTCAGCGAGTACGAGCTCTCCAGCGCACCGATCAGGGTATTCCCGGTATAGGTGCTCAGGACCTTGCTCCGGATACCGTCTTTGGTGACCATGCCGCCCAGACGGTTGGTCAGGAAGTAGGAAGCGCGGCTTGCGTCTGTAAGCCCTGCGGTAAAGTAGTTCTCAATGATCGTGCTCAACGCCACACCGCCGCGGTTCATCTCCGTTGTGAGATAGAACGCATCCATGTCGCCATAGAGGTCCGTATCGGTGAAGGAGTGATCCACACTGTTGAGTGTGCCGTAATCTACACCGAGGTATTTTGTACGAATGTTGGCGGCAAGCGTATCGACGTCAGTCTCCGTGGTATCCACCTTCTCGGGGATGTCCACATTTTCGGCGCAGAACATCAGGTCGGCGATATCACCGGCCCAACTGCCCATGTCGGCACGAGCCTGAACAACAGCATCCGTCATGCCCTGCACCTTGGCGTAATTGGCCACATCCATTGCGCCAAACACATGGCCAAGGTCAACTTTATTGCCATTGGGCAATGTGAAGTTGCCCAAGTTCTTCAGCGCAGAAGCCGAAGTATTGTTCGCAGTATCCTGCTCGGAAACATAGGCGGTAAAGGCAGTATTCTCCTTGCCGCAGACCATTTCCCAAGTGCCGGAGGTGTACCGCTCCACGCCTGTACGGATATAATTGATGATCAGCGCATTGGCATCCTCACCGGCATTTTCTTCCGCATAGGTCTGGGCATAGCCTTCCAGAACCTTGAAACAGGAAAGGAATGTCGCATAGTCTGAAATCATCGTAGTTGCAGCTGCGTTCCCCCCGGAAGCAGCAGAGCCTTCATCGCCCGCTGCGAAGACGCTGACCGGCAGCATAGCTGTCAGCAGCATCACAAGAACAAGGCACAAAGACAAATGTCGTTTCATCAGTCTGCTTGTCATAACAGTTCTCCTCCTATTGTAATTACATTCAGCTTAAATGATCGATCAGATAATTTAAGTCCTCCTGCATTGCGTAGAAGCGGGTCTGCTCTGTCTCTTCCAAGCCAGAATCGGCAGGCAGTTCCTCAACATGCAGATAAACATTTCGCTGGGTTCCCGTGTCGTCCGTCAGGCTGCCGACAACCTCACTGCTGTCATCACCAATTAAAACCTTGAACAATTCATAGGTTTCTTCTCCGCTCTTGGTTTCAAAGGTAACCGCAATCGTGTTGCCGTTCTGCTCCTGGCGAATGGTAACATACTCCTGCCAACGATCCGGATAATGCAGATCACCGTAGTCCGTATGAACGACTACATCTTCTGGAATCGTATTTGCAGAAACATTATCATTCTGTTCTTCTTGCACTTTGTCATTGCCGCACCCGGCCAACAGGCCACACACGAATATGACGCACAAAAATACTGATATCCATTTTCGATATGTCATCCCTGCATTCCTTTGGCGTATTCGGATTTTGTTTTGTTTGCTTGTCACTTTGTCGTCTTGCATTCCTTGACCTCCGCAGTTTTATAATTACTAATTGCTTCCACGAAAATATCTCTTAGACATTCTTCATTAACTTCAGCGCTATGAAACTGTTCGGCCAATGATTGTGCGCATAGTGTATAATGACTGTACTCATTGGCTTCTTCGCATAAATGCCGTATTGCATTAGGAAGTTCTTCTGCTTTTTCGAGTATGTATGCAGCACGATAACGTCTCAAATAATCAATTGCTGCAATTTCAGATGGCCCATACGCAAGAATGCATGCTCCGCTTCGTAGGCTTTCTGCAATTTTTGTAGAAAGGGAATACTTAGTACGACAAATTGATTTGTTATCAAAGGCTTCAGTAAAGATAATAAACTTACTTGTCCCTAAGAGCCGCTCAACCTCTCGCTCAGAAATACATCCGCAATAAGTCAATCCATTTCCCTTGTTGATTTGTTGAAGAATTGTGGAATTCCGCTCACCGGAGTATACATTGATTGTCTCAAATCCAGTTATTGCGGCTGCCCTGAGCGCACGCCCCAGTTCAGTCAGCGGTACAATGCGATTGATTCCCAAATTCCCAACATAAACAACACCCGACCGGAAATCAGCAGGCAGCGAGTAATGGTTAATTGCACTTGAGATTCGGATCGTTTTTGTTGGAACTTGAAACAAGCGTGCATAATCTCTTTGCATCATGTCACTGATCGTAACAATAGTCCCGCCCCGATGAATGACCTTTCGGGCCAGCTTCACCAGCTGTTGGCATTGTATTCGACGCAAAAAAGGTCCATGATTCAGCGGCTCAATATAGAAATCATCTGCGCACCACATCACAATCGGAATGTGCAGGAAATCCGACAGCCAAATGGCGATACGATAGGGAAACGCATAGTCTCCGGCCGCTAAAAATATGACATTAGGGGCAAATGCCTGCACCCACTCCAAAAGCGCTTTGGTTTTCCATTTGCCGAATCTCCACATTGTGTCCCGCAAAAAATAGATGAATGATGTACGCCGTCTGGAAAACTGATATACCTTCGCCAGCCAGCCTGTGTCGGTTCTGCTCTGCACCGCCGATTCATCAATGTCTGATGCATCAAAGACCCTGAACTCTGTTTTTCGTGTAAACAGCGAATGCAGAATATTGCTGTCCGTCATTCTGAAATAGTGCAGACAGCATCTTCGAGTCGGAATCTCCTGATGGAAGTACAATTGTGCGAGATTATCTGGGGGGATTCCAGCCAACATATGCATCATTGTTTTCCCCATGTTTCCAGAAGAACTGAAAACATTGTGACTAACAACAAGTACTCGCGGTTCTACCATATTATCTCCTCGAAAATATCCGGAATCGCATTTATCGAATGCTTCTTGTAAGAACGTCGAACTGCATATTATGAAGTTCCGACAGATGCGCTTCATACGGGTGCTCCAGATCCAGAATGGCGACATGCTCTTTGCACTTTCTGTCCTCCGGATTTGGGAGCGCGTGGTAATCGCCGTACAGCTTCGTCAGCAGCTCGTCATAATAGGCAGATACCGGAAATACTCCATCCTCGAACTGCATCTCAACGGACTGCTCAATCCATGCCCGCGGGAATATATTTTTCTCGTATTTGCTCCCTGCGCCAAAAAATGTATGGACTAACTGCGATTTCTGATCTTTTTTTCGTATACAAATTGCCTTGAGCCCTTTGAGCGGGAACATGCGGCATACCTGCATGAATAGCTTCTTAATCACGCTATTGGTTTCATACCCACGAGCATATAGGCTTTTTGCAATAATGATTTTTGATACACAAAACTGTATCTTCCGCATCAAAGTGCAATCAGAGAGGTTATCGCACGGGAAGATATCGACATACACGCCTTGGTGCGTCTTCAAATCCTTTGGATAATACTTCTCTATGCAGGTCGTATTGTTTCGCCGCAATTTGGAGTAGGGCATTGGCCAATGAGCGCTGTGTTCCTGCTGGGCAAAATATAAAGTCTCGTCAAAATCTTTGGCCGCTTCCTTGAAAAAACGCTCATACTCACTGCGAGACATTATAATATCCACATCATCATCCCATGGAATGAAGCCGTGATGTCTGACTGCTCCTAATGCCGTGCCTGCAAAAAGCTGATATGATATTCGGTGCCTTTTGCAGACGATATCAATATCTTTCAGCATTTCAAGCAGAAGTGTCTGATGAGCCGTCATTCCCGTATGTTGTTCCAGTACTCTCATATGTGCGCCCTTAGCTACGCAGAAAAGTCATATACATATACTTGCGCAGCCAGTTCGGTGACAGCGCAGAACTACTTCGGATAATGCAACTCTCAGCATACTGCCAAGCATTTATGAATCCTTGCTTCCACATGAAACGGAACAATTCTATCTGCGTTTTTGCGTAACGCCGACCCGCCCTTCGTTTATACATACTTGTACCTGCTCTCATATAGAGCAGCGGCTCTTGAATATTGTATCCCTCATAACCAGCCATCAGCATTCGAATCCACAGATAATAGTCCTCCAGCAGATAAAAGTGCTGATACGAGCCTACTGCCTCTACTGCCGATTTTTTATACATTACACATGGATGGTTAAACGGATTCCGCTTTTTAGCGAACTCAATGATTTCTTTGTTTTTCTCCGGCAAGACCCTTTTGCAGTTTATAGTTTCCGGGTTCTTCGAGAATTCCATTACCGTGCCTGAACAAATACTTACAATCGGATACTTATTGAAGATTGCGACCTGCTTCTCGCATCTGTCTGGATATGCAATATCATCACTATCCATACGCGCAACCAGTTCATTCCTGCAATGTTTTATTCCTTCATTCAAGGCATTCCCCAAACCCACGTTTTTCTCAAGCCGCACGACCATTAAGATTTCGCCCATCTGACAATGCTTTTCAGCTATGACACCATCCAATTCCGGAGTCAACGGCCCATCACATACCAAAACAAAATCGCTAGTCGGCAGTGTTTGATCCTGTATGCTTTCAATTGCAAGTTTCAGCCATGCCGGGTTTTCCTTGCTATAGACTGACATGAGTACAGAATATGCTCCATATCTCTCTGCGCTCATAAAGCGCCCCTTTCTGCTCCAATTATTTGCCTAGAAGTCTTCGGCATTTAGTCCAATCTTCGTACGAATCTCCCAGCATATGGATATCGCTTCCGAGGTACTTTACATATCCATTTTCAATCCATTCAAGATACCGTTTACGTTTCAGCGGCTTTGTCAGGCATTCTGCATTGAGCTGGAGCGGCACGCTCTCACAAATCAGTTTTTCAATATTCTCTGCAGGATACCGCTCTGCGTGAGCAAGGACAATTTGAATATCCGCCAGGTCACACAGAAGATACAGCGTGTCCCAGATCGACTCCGGCCACGCATAAAACGGCATTTCCAACAACAGCTCGTTTGTACCCTCACGGCACAGGCGGTTCAGGCCGTCCAGCCGTTCCATGCCATCGCAGATCAGCACCTCTGCGCCGAGCTGAATCAGCGGAGCGTTTTCAGGCAGCTCACGGAGCAGCAGCCCTGCAGTTTTCTTCCTACGGCGCAGGAAGGATTCGACGGACTCCTTGTGCGGGTAAAAATGCGGCGTTGCACAGATCGTTTTCACGCCAGCAGAAGCTGCCATCTCCACCTGTTTCAACGAGGTCGCAAGGCCGTCGCTCCCATGGTCGCAGCCAGGAAGAATATGGGCATGGTAGTCAAGCGACAAGTCGAGCTTCATATTACCGCGCTTCATACGACTCAGAATAGGAATACTTATATCCGTATTTGCCCCCATATTTATATTTGTAAGCATACTTCACGGATTTCATATTCAGGCCGTTGAGCACCGTGCCGCATAGGTTTCCGCCCGCACGGCGTATTGCATCGATGGCCTCGTTCAGCTCGTCCTGCGTCGTATCGCCGGACTTGACTACGAGTACCACACCGTCCACATAGGTCGAAACAATTTGGGCATCGGCGACCGTATTGATCGGCGGCGTGTCAATAATAATATAGTCATAAACCTTTGCACTTTCTTCCACGAAGTGCTTCATACGCTCAGATGAAAGCAGTTCGGAGGGGTTCGGCGGGATGGTTCCAGTGCAAACGATCCAGAGCGGCAGATCTTTCACCTTGTCCAGTTCCAGCTTCGATATTTTTGCAAGAAAATCGCACAGTCCGGTAGGCTTCTCCACTCTCCAAAGGCGGCGCTGCGTTGGCTTGCGCATATCCGCATCGATCAAGAGCACCTTTTTGCCCAACATTGCATAGCTAATGGCAATGTTGGCTGCTGTCAGGCTCTTGCCCTCAGAGGGCTTTGCGCTAGTGACGGCGAAGCTCGTACATGGGCGCTCCTTATCCGCCGTCATGCAGAACATCAAACTGGTGCGCAACTTTACATAGGCTTCCTTTATCGCAAATGGAGATTCATTGGTCAGCAGACGTTTCCTGCTTGTACGAACAGCTTCAATCGCTACCTTTCGGCTTTCTTTCTTTTTCGCCATAGAGCACTGCACCTCCCTCCGCCAGCTTCCAGCAGCCAGCATTCTCATTTGTCGCATGGATGTCCGGTATCTGACCAAGGACAGTCACACCGGCGGACTTTTCAATGTCCTCCGGCAGGTAGATGGTCGTATCGGCCATCATTCGCAGAATAATAGCAACTGAAGCCAGTATCACGCCAACCACAAATCCAATCGCGCTGTCAAATACGGTTCTGGGAGCAGATTTTTCCGTTGCCACCTCCGGTCGGTCCACGACCTCGACGCCGCCCGCCTTGGTAATACGAACGATTTCAGTAGGTGCAACTTTTGCAAAGGAATTGGCGATCTTACAGGCAAGCTCCGGATCGGTCGAGGTCGCTACCACCTCCAGCAACTGTGTATCCGACACAACGGAGACATTCACCATGCGGCTAAGTTCCTTTCTCGACAATGAAGTTTCTGCTCTCAAATCACTCAGGACGGAATCCAAAACAGAATTGCTCGCCAGGATCTTTGAATAGGTCGTAGCAAGGCTCTCCGCCGCCTGGAGGTCGCTGTTATTGATCGTTCCCTGTGAAGAATTGTCCGCACTGTTATATACATAAAAACTCACTCGAGATTCATAGGTCGGCGTAACAAAAATTGTTACTACTGCATAAACGCCCGCAGCAACAACGACCCCCGCAAGGAGCAGCCAATGAATCTTTGCCAACAGGATCTTTGTAATATCCCATAGTGACAGTTCTGTGCCCCCAACGGAAGCATACGGTTTCTTACTTTCGTTCATATTCTAGGATTGTCCTCCAAACGCATCTTTCTTTATCGGGCGCCCGCGCCGCACAAAACGACGCGGATCGTTTTTCCAATACACGCCAAATCCATCCAAATCGATCGTTTTTCTATATACTCCATATCGTAGATAATTTTTTCTTCCGGCTTCAGAGAATATCCGCCATTCACCTGAGCATGTCCAGTCAGGCCAGGAACAACCATTAACCGGTTGGAGAAACCGGGAATGTATTTTTCAAATTCTCCGTAGAAATAAGCACGCTCCGGCCGCGGGCCGACGAAACTCATGTCGCCGCGCAGGATGTTATAGAACTGAGGAAGCTCGTCCAGCCGGGTGCGTCTGAGAATTTGGCCGAAGTGTGTGCATCTTGGATCCTGTTCATCTGCCCACTGCGGGCCGTTTTCCTCTGCGTCAAGACGCATTGACCTAAATTTATAGATCATAAACGGCTTCCCATGGAGACCGAGCCGCTCCTGCTTAAAAATTGGGGAACCTGGCGAGTCCAAAGTGATGATCAATGCAATGATTATCATCGGGATTGCCAGAATCAGCAGGCCCAAGAAAGAACATACTATGTCAAAAGCACGCTTCGTTATCAGGTACAGCTTCTTTTGTTCCAATACAGGTTTTGCTATTTGAATGATCACATCGGCGGAGCGCTCCTCTGTCAAACAGCTGCTCGCTGTTGTTGTCACATATCTCACATCCCTACATTGATATCTGTATCTCTGCCCCCCATCGGTTCAGCACGAAGCCGTCCAGGGGCAAAGGCTCTACACAGATACTGAATTTGCAAATTGCTGTACAAAAATATCCATTCAAGGTGCGCAATTCAAGTAAGTACCGCCTCCGCCATAGCTGCACAAAAACGAACATCTTTTGTTAATGCAGATGTGTCAGCGGAGCTTTCGTGGAGTTTGCCACTCCACTACAAAAGCGAAGAAAAAGCCTTGCTATGCAAGGCTTTTCCCGTTTTTATGATATTCACTTACACTAGTTTTGACTGCGTAGATCATAGACCCACTACCTTCAATTTCTGCATATTATCCCGTTTCAGTTCCAGCGAAGCGTGCACATACCGGTCCAACGTGATCGTCACAGAGGTATGTCCTAATATTTCTGACAATGATTTAACTTCAAATCCGACCTCAACAGCTCGCGTCGCAAATGTGTGGCGCAGCGTATGAAAATGCACGCCCTCCAGACCGCATGCCTGCGTGTACTTTTCCAATCGATACTGCAATGTCCGCGGCTCCATGAACGCTTCCGTTCCGGTCAGAACATACGCAGCTGAACTTTGCGGTTTCATGCGCCTGCAAAGCCCGGCTGCGTATTCCGTCATAGGGATTGTTCGCACGGAGGTATCGCTTTTGGGCGGACCAATCACAATCCTTGTTCGAGCACCTTGCGATACGCTGGTGTCATGCAGCCTTTGCAGGGCATTTGCAATTCGGATAGCTTTATCGTTTGTAGAAACACTTTCCCACCGCAGTGCGCAGAGTTCACCAATTCGTATGCCTGTACATAGCGCCAGCAAGATACCAAATCGGCACGAATCCAGATCCTCATGTAGATAGGCAACGAGGCGCGCCTGCTCTTCTCTGGACAAAACGCGCATCTCCTTCTTGCCAATCTTCGGATAGTTGATCTCCACCGCGGGAAATGAGCCTGCAAACTTCGAGGAAGCGAACTTCAAAATGCCATGCAGCACGACTAGAATATCATGCACCGTCTTTGGCGCCAGTTCATCTTCGAATTGCAGTTCTTTGATGAAATCGTCCATCAATTCCGTCGTGAAGCCCAGAGGGCGGCACACACCGAGCTTTGGAATGATGTGCTTATTGACCGCGGTGCTGTATTTAATATACGTCGATTCTTTCACCGTGCATTTCTTTGTATGTAGCCATTCCAAGCAATAGCTGGAGAACGGTTTTTGCGTTCTGGCTGTCGGTAAGGGAGCTCCATTTGCCAAAGCTGCTTTGCGCTTTGCGGCTTTCTCTTTGGCTTCCCGATATGTTTTTCCATAACAGTATCCATACTTGATTTTTCCGGATAGCTCACGACCCTTGATATACCGAGCCTCCCAGCGACCGTCCCGCCGTCTGAAGATATTCTCACCCTTTGCCATTTTGTAATTCCTCCTTGTGCAGTGATTATGTTGGGTGTGGATCTTATTTTAATTTCATCCAGACTGCTGGGATGACTGCGCTGAACTTTAAGTCAACGGAATTCTCCGCAAAAAATTAACGTAAGTTGACAAAAACATACTTTTTTCTTCCATTTCTTTGTTGATTCAATTGCATTTGAATATGTAATGTGCTATAATACGGAAGAATAACTATGTTTTGCGTTACACGTGGAGTGGCAAACTCCACGAAAATACAACTTCGGCTCAGTCCGTAAAATGGAGTACATTAGAAGCCCATTTGCTTTCTTCACCAAAAATCATCAGCGCATTTC